>Ga0070665_100008724_pt1 | contig 10259 bp, 7 predicted proteins | sample KBSS13metaG_FD_65862 | JGI IMG/M metagenome (GOLD analysis project Ga0070665, IMG submission 65862) | Switchgrass rhizosphere microbial communities from Kellogg Biological Station, Michigan, USA - KBS S1-3 metaG | ecosystem: Host-associated > Plants > Roots > Rhizosphere > Soil ...
ACCACCCGAATACCCGCTTCGCGGCACTCGCGCACCGCATCTGCAACCGACGGCCGTAACGGATCGGCCAGCGCGATCAAACCCAGGAACTCGAAGGTGAAATCATGCTGATCTCCTGGCAGATTCTGCGAGCTGAAATGCGACTTGGCCACCCCTAGCACGCGCAGCCCTTCCGAGGCCAAGCCAGTCACGTCGGCCAGCACTGCCATGACCTGGCTCTCCGGCAGATGGCACAAATCGGCGATCGCCTCTGGAGCGCCTTTGGCGGCTATGATGTAATCCGCGCCATCAGGCGAACGCCAAACCTGCGATATCGCCAGCAGTTGTCGCGCCAGCGGATATTGCCGCACCAATGACCAATCTCCGTGCAGGTGCTCGGTACCTGAGAGCGTTCGCTCGCCTAACCGCTGGATCGCGAGATCCATCGGATCGTGCGCCTCGACTTGGGTGGAGAGCATGGCGAATTCCAGCAGGCCGTGCCATTGCTCGGGCAGCGCCGCGGGAGTCGAGGCCATGGAAACGTTCAACAATTCCCCGCCCGCGAAAAGGCGCGTGACTTCCATCTGATTGCGAGTTAGCGTGCCGGTCTTGTCAACGCACAGCACCGTAGCGGCACCTAGCATTTCGATGGCAGGCATGTTGCGGGTCAGTACGCGTACGCGTGACATGCGCCACGCACCGAGCGCCATGAATATCGTGAGCACTACCGGAAGTTCTTCCGGCAGAACTGCCATCGCCATGGTTAGCGCAGCCAAGAATCCCCGCAGCCACTCTCCGCGCGTGATTCCGTAAATCAACGCCAGCAGTGCGCACAGCGATAGCCCCACGGTCGCCATGACGCGAACCACCCGCCGAGTGTCGCGTTGAATCAGGCTCGGCTCGGATACCAGGGTTTGCAGTGTCTTGCCGATCTTGCCCAGTTCTGTCCCTAGTCCCGTGGCGAGCACCCGAGCCATCCCGGCACCCTGCACCATCAAGGTTCCTGAATAGACAAAGGGCAGGTCGTCACCTCCGGGCGCTTCCATGCCGGGTTTCGTCGAGGCTCCTTCAGCCTGCTTGCGCACCGGTACCGACTCGCCCGTCAACAAGCTCTCATCAACGGTCAAGTTTGTCGCGGAGAACAGCGCCGCGTCCGCCGGGACGCGGTCCCCTTCGGACAGCACCAGAATGTCACCCGGCACCACCTCGCGTCCCGCAACGCGCTGCCGCTGGCCGTCGCGAATCACCAGCGCACGCGGACTGGAGAGATCGCGCAAAGCTTCCAATGCCCGTTCGGTCTTTTGCTGCTGATAAATCTCGATGCCGATCACCAGGTTCACGAATATCGACAGAACCACGGCCTCGCGGACGTCTCCCAAAAGAAAATAGATGATCGAGCAGGAAACGAGCAACAGGAGCATCGGCTCGCGCAGCATATCGCCCGCGATGCGCAGCAGACTTTTGGGCTTGGAGGAAGGAAGCTCGTTGAATCCGGCTTCGCGCAGACGCCGGGCGGCCTCCTGGCCCGACAAACCGGCGACCGTGTCGGGCACGAGACTCACACGGCCAGTCTACATTACTTGAGGCGCGTAGCTAGTTGCAGATTCGAAGTAATCCGTTTGTAGCCGTAACCCACGTGCATGGGCAGCGGCTTGGGACCGGTGGTCTTGTAAGCTTCGCGCAGGTCCGGCTGCTCCATCCAACGGAAGCTGCCGTAAGGTTGGTTGTAATCCCCATAAAGCTGCACTTTCCACTGGTCCGGCGTGAACTTCTTGAAGGCCAGTCCGGAATCGTCCTGCAGAATCGCATCGCTGCTGCGCAGCAAAGCGTCGCTGATGATAGAGAATCCAGCGTTGTGCGGCATGTACGAAGTTGCCTTCAGCATGGAAACCGCTCCTGAGAGGCGCGACAGATACAGCTGGAACGGTGTATTTTCACGCAGACGGTCGTTCGAAAGATTTACGGAAAAGTAGAACAAGTGATGAACCGATGCGTCGGCATCGTTCTGAAATTCGATTTCGACGCCCTTGTTTCCGTAGCGCGTTGATGCGTGGTAGTCCGCTGCGCGATCAATTACCCGGCCGGTCTCGTCTAAACGTATATAGCGGAAACCAATAATCGTGTGACCCGAGCGCACCAGCAGTTGCGAGATCGGCACCAGCAGGCCGTCGGTAACTTGTCCGCGGAACTGGTGGTCCATTTGACGGGTGATGAAAAAACTGCGGCCCAGCTCCGAGGCCATGGTCTCGCGAACGGCGCTCAGGTATGCCGGCGTTTGCTTCGCGGCGATCTGGCGCGCTGTCGGCAAAGTGCCGGCCGGTTCCAGCGCGACCATCACGTAAAGCGGATTGTGTGGAAAGTAGAGCGCTGCGGTTAAGGAATCCGGTCCGCTGAACGGGTAAAACACAGTGGCATTCTGGATCGATGGGGCGCTCAGCTCCTCTGCCTGGAACTTGCGCAATCCAGGAAGCTGCTCCCGTTCCGCCGACTGCCAGGCGGCGTCAACTACGCGACGGTGTTCTTTCCAGACTTCGCTTTTCTCCAACTCTGCGTACGGGCTGCCGGGTGTTCCAGGCATACCGGCCAGGAATCGCGCCACGTCATTAGCTTCGCGCGAGTGCGGAACCAAGTCAGGCTGTTGTTCCCTAGGTAGGCTTTCCGCCGCAACTTGCCGGGGCGCACTACAAGCGCTGAATAAAGCCGCAAAGGGAAAGAAGGCCAGGAGCAAACAACGGCGCAACATAGAGAAGGAATCGGCAGGATAGCAGATTTTGGCCAGGAACCGGCAGATAAAGAAATAATCTTAATAAAAAGTAAATGTGAACGACACGCGGCGGGCGTTTTTCAACAGCCCGCCGGTCGTCTTCCGTGCGAGAACTACTTCGTTTCGGCAGGAGTGGACGCCGCTGGTCCGTCGCCCATGATCAACAATACGGCATCGCCTTCCTTCGCGCCGTCATAGTGGATCTGCTTGCCGAAGTGTTTCACGAAGCTGCCGGCGGGAACGGGAGTCGTGTGCTCGGGGTCATACTTGGCTCCAGTACCAACCCACCAGGTTCCAGAAAGAACTTGGATGAAACGGTCGTTCTGATGAAAGTGCGGACGGCTGGAGTGGCCCGCATGCCACTTGGTTAGCACCGCGTAGAAGCCCGGCTTGGTGGGGTCGCCGGCCACGACAGAGGTGGCGGAACCGGATTCGCTCTCCTTCCACTTGATATCTTTCGGCAGCTGGATGTTGATGGCCGCAGGGTTCAGTGGCGCGGGAGTCACTGCGGCGCCAATCTTGGTTCCGATCCAAACGAAGGTGGCCGCCAGGAACGCGCTCACAACAAGCCGGCGCAACATTAAGGAACTGGACATGTTTCTCTCCTCTATTTTCAAAACCTCAGACTCCGAGTAATTTATCACATTGCGCCGGGAGACGCAGCCGAAGTCTAGCGGCCAGGGTCGCATCGCGCCTCACCGCGAGTTACAATAAGCGCCAAGCGCATCGCGCCCAGGAGGTGCCTTCGGATGAGGATCATCAGCGCTTTTCTCGCGAGTTGTCTCGCGGCCGCAACGGCGATGGCCGCCACCAGTGGCGTCACCTTCAATAAGGACGTCCTGCCGGTCCTACAAAAGAATTGCCAGGAGTGCCACCGTCCCGGTGAAGTCGCGCCCATGTCGCTGCTGACTTACGCGGACGCGCGTCCCTGGGCTAAGGCACTGAAAGCCGCCGTCGTTACGCAGACGATGCCGCCGTGGTTCGCCGACCCGAAGTATGGGCACTTCACCAATGACCGCCGCTTGACTCCGCAAGAAATCGCGATCGTCTCCGCATGGGCCGATAATGGTGCTCCCGAAGGCGACGCGAAAGACAAACCACCTGCGAAAGCGTTCCCGGAAGGATGGCGAATTAGACCCGACGTGGTAATCGAAATGCCATCGGCCTTCCAGATCCCGGCCAAGGGCACAGTCAACTACCAATTCATTCGCGTCAAAGGCAACATCACGGAAGACACCTGGGTGCAGGCGGCTGAGATGCGGCCCAGCAATCCCAAGGTGCTGCATCACGGCAAGGTTTGGGTGCTGCCGCCCGGATCGCATTGGATGGAAGGCGCCGTCCTGGGCAAACCGTACGAGGAGCAGGAGTCCGGCGGCAACAGTCCGCTAGAAGGCAACGACATCCTCGGTAAATACAATCCTGGACTGGGCGCGCAGTATTTCGACATTGGCGGCTCGGCCAAGATGATTCCCAAGGGTTCCGATTTCGTCTTTGAGCTGCATTACACCGCTTCGGGCGAACCCACCTCTGATACTTCAAAGCTGGGTCTCGTGCTGGCGAAATCGCGACCCTCGATTCGTTACTATCTTTCTCCCGGTACACCGTCGGCTTGGAATCTGGTAATCCCGGCGGGCGACGGAAATGCAGAAGTGGTGGCGGAGAGCACCGTGGGCGTGGATTCCAGACTCACCTATATCCAGCCGCACATGCACCTGCGCGCCAAGGATTACGAACTCCGGCTGATCTATCCCAGCGGCGAATCGGAGACGGTTTTCAAAGGTAAGTGGGACTTCAACTGGCAGCTGGGTTACACCTTAAAAGAGCCCATCGTGCTTCCCAAAGGCACGCGCATCGTGACCGTCGTGCATTACGACAATTCGCCCAACAACAAGTTCAATCCAGATCCGCAGAAGGTGGTTTGGTGGGGACTCCAGAACTGGGAAGAGATGCAGTCCAGTTTCCTGGGATTTCTGATCCCTTCCGATACCAACGTCAGCCGTCTGCTGCGGCCTTCCGGTGCAAGCCTGCAACCGCGCCCCAGAGCCGGTGCGGGGCCCACGCTCAGCATGGCCGATCTGCCGAAGTAGACTACTGGCGTTCATCCAACAAGACGCTTCTCGCACTCTTCAGCGCATTGCGAAGGTCTTGCCGTGCGTCATGCCAATAGCGCGAGAAGATCAGGCTGCGCTTGTGATCCACATAGCAAGCCAGCGCACCGGATACCGCGAATCCGGCGAGCAACATGCCGATCAGTTTGGGATCGGTAACCAGCCGCTTCACTGCATAGGACAGCGGTGCCCATTGCGCCGTGACCGCGTCGTAAATTAGGGTGCCTGCGTTCTTGAAGACGGTCCACGGATTGCGGCGGGAGCCGACCTCCGGGGGAACTGACGCTGCCAGAATCGTCCCCACGCAGCACAGCACGTACAAGTAATAAGCGATGCGACCGATGAAAACCGTTCCGCGAGCTTTCTGAAGGTCTGATCCACAGCGCGCGTAAGCTCCGTCTAGAGCCGCCTTTGCAGCCTGTGCCCGAACTGTAAGTGCCTCATTTTGAGTGGAATCAGCGGTTGAAGTAAAAGTAACACTAACGTTCGGAGCGAGGGTACCCGGCGCATAGCCGTCGGTGCCATGTGCGATGCGTTCGAGCACGCTTAAATGGACGGGCGGAAGCACTCCTGCCTTTTGGTCCATCCACACCTTTTGCATATTGCGCGGCTTCCAGCGGTAGAAGACGCCGAGTCCCGCGCGCGAATCGTATAACTTGTCATCCACGTTGGCGTGTTCCCAATAATTTTTCCGGTCGTCGACAAGAATGCGCAGGCCGTTCAGTTGCGCTTTTTGCATCATCCAGTCGAGTGTAACCAGCGACATTCCCTGCTTGGTGTAACCCCCGCCAATGTTTGAATGCACTCCCGCGAACCACACCTGTTCGACAGTGGGCTTGGCTTCCCACAGAACCGGACCGAAGGCCGCACGCGCTTCATCAATGCTGAGTGCGTGAGCCGCCTGGTCGACCTTGTCGCTCAGAATCTGATCTGGAAACTTGAAGCGATGAAACACCGCGTTGATGACGTCGCTGGTGTGGAACGGACCGCCGACCGCATCGACTGTGTCCCAAACGCCCATGAAACGAATGCGAACCTCAGCTGGAATACTGTTGTCCAGCTTGAATTGCGCCATCGCATCGGCGTCCGCCCGGCGCAGACCCAACCCAACGAGAATTCCATTGACGACCCCACCAAGCCACGTCCTGTACGACCGGCGATAAGTACTGTAAGCTTTACGCACCGCCTTACGCAGGGCATCTGTCGTACCGAGTTTGTCGCGGTCGAGGACTCCGCACTTGGCGATCAAGCCCGCCAGCGTGCGCACCGTGAAGGCCCCACGGCTGAACCCAAAAAGATAGATGCGATCAGCCGGAGTATTCGTGTCACCCGGATCGTAAACCCGTACCAGATCCATGTACAGGTTGCGGACGTTCTTCGCAAGGCCGAACCCGAACGCTCCGCCCAGGAGTTTTAACGGCAGGAAAGTTTCTGTGCCTACTCCGTCGTCGTAAAACGCGACTTGGGGATCCAGAAGGGGATCGATGCGATGGCCATTGAGATCAATCGCTTCAAACAGTTTGAACACATTGGTTCCGCGGTTTTTGATGGCGGTGTTGCCGGTCCCGTCCGAACAGATAATGATGTTCTTGGGCATACGCGAACTTTGTATCACAAGCCGGGGTCGGCTTAGGACGCCTAGTACGTGAATCGTTGACTTGACGCGGTAAATCGGCAGGCGTCCGGCGTGATTGGCAGCCCGGTAGACTGGTTTTATGTTTCTGCGCGCGTTGATTTTTGGTCTTACGATTGTGTCCTGCGCGGCGAAGACTCCGGAATCGCCACTGATGCCGGAATCCAAGTTACCCATGAAGAAAACCGTGGCCGTCTTCGGGCAGCGAATCGCTTACTACGATACGGGCTCGGGTCCAGTGGTGGTTCTCGTCCATGGTTTCGCGAGTGAGGCCCGATTCGATTGGGGCAACGTAATTCTGCCGCTGGCCAAACACCATCGTGTGCTTGCCCTGGATCAAATCGGGTTCGGAGCGTCCGAGAAGCCGTTGATCGATTACTCGATTCAGACCTATGTCGATTTTCTGGGCGAGTTTTTGCGGGTGCAGAAGGTGAAAGAGTTCACGCTCATCGGAGAATCTTTAGGCGGATGGATTTCTGCGCTGTACACAATCGAAGCCCTTGGTCCCGAAAATCAGGGAACCTTCGCGCTGCCAAGGCCGGGAAAATTGGTACTGGAGGACGCGGCCGGTATGGCCCCACTGGGTCCGTCTCCAATTCCAGTTCACGTGAGCGCCACGATTGCGGACGCCCGCGGTGTAGCGATTGTCTTCCATGACAAGTCCCGGATCACGGACGAGTTTGTGCGCGAGTCCTTTGCAATGAAGCTAAAGGCGAATGACGGGTCGACACAACGCTTGTTGTTCGGCAATCCGAAGCTGGCGAGTGAGGTGGTGAAGGGGCGTCTCTCCGCGATCACAATTCCGACGCTGGTGGTCTGGGGCGGCGCGGACGAAATTGTTCCGCTGGAGCAAGGGCGCGCTTACGCGGCAGGCATTTCGGGAGCTAAACTCGCGATCGTGCCGGAATGCGGGCATGCGCCGTCGCTTGAGAAACCCGAGGAGTTTCTTGCGGCGGTCGTTCCCTTCCTCGATTGAGGCGAGCGACCCCGGTGGCGCAAATGATCGGCGACCCTCTACGGATTCTCTGAGCGACTCAGGTAACTGCCGTGACGCAAGATCACGTCTACGGTACGCCGCCAACACGCCAATTCGTCCCGATTCTATTTCGCACCTTCGCGGGCTGGGTATATGGCCTTAGACCATTGCGGTTCGTCGAAAAGGGCAGTCATGATAATGTCCACGTCATCGCTCCCTCCCGTAAGACGATAGTTATCGGCGTAGACCCATGTACCGCGAGCAAATTGCGATGGCTTCCGACTCTCATCAAGAGCTGCTGCATCGAGCCAATAATCCACTCCTTGAAGTAGTTTCAGTGTGAACACGCCATTTTTCAAGTCGTAGTCCGAAAGGTAGATTCCTTTATTCGCCCAAGCGTTCATGGCTCCGCGATTGGGCACTGATCCGTCCGGCCATCGAAGATGAACCCTCACCGCTCGGAAAGCTCGTGGAGGTAACAAGGTCAAGACAAGCTCTTTTCTAAGTTCATTGGGCTGAAGTTCGATCACCTGCGCCTGAGCGCGCGCACCCACTCCCGGGTAGTAACTCGGAGGCGTTTGGTCCGGGTAACGCGTGCTTTCCCATATATTGACGCCCAACAGAAACCGGCCACTCGGAAGACTAGTAAGTGAAAATTCGCCGCGCGGACCGGTCTCCAGACGCCGGAGAATGTTGGTGGTAATCGACCCGTAGCTTGGATCGACGTCGATCAAATCAAGCTTCACCCGTGCGGCAGGCATCCCGTCAGCGCGACGAACAACGCCGGAAATACTTGCATTTGTGAACATTCCTATGTGGGCGATTCCGCAACCGTCCTGCGGCACGTCGACGTTGAACGTCCGAGGGACCTGGTAGCCAGGTGATTGCACGCTTACCCAGTACATACCAGGCGAAACATCGGATATCCGGTAGTGGCCTCCTCCGTCTGTGAACACGCGAAGAAGTCCCGAAGGTCCGCTTAGACTAACGCTTAGTCCAGCCAAACCCCGTGGCCGACCGTCCAAATCGGACTCAATAGCGTACTGACTGCCCTTGTAATGCCGCAGAACTGATCCGGCGATGTATGGCTTGAAGTCGCCGCGAAGCCTCGCACGCAAGTATTGGATTTCGTCCGCCGCTTGCTCAACGGGTTGGGTAATCCCGCATCCAATGAGGCGAAACGCATCGCCTTCTCTCTGAGCATGGACGAAAAACCTCTTCCCAAGTTCCGGTGAACCTCCTCCAACAGAGAGGTAGGTCACAATCTCTCTCTCAGTTGGACGCAAGCCTGTAAACGCCTCTTCGACGGAGAATCGATACCACATTCGCAAGAATGCGACGTCACTACCGCCCGGGGGATTTGGATCGTAATTCGTTGCAATTGCCGTACCGATAAAGGTAACGGCAATCTTAGCTGGAAACTGGCAAAGCGGGGTATTCGGGGGTGGAGTGCACGAAAAGACGATGCCACGAACGAGTCCTGAGAAAACCAACAGGGAAATCAGGATCTTTGCGCACATTATGCCTGAAGGATATCTCACTTGGAGAACACCTTCGGACTCATCGGTGGGGCCGGAGGTCGGCGCGGCAGGCAACTGTGACTGGATGCTCGTTAGACTAGTTCCTGTGCGCATCCTGATATCGGCCGGGGAAGCTTCTGGGGATCTCTATGCTTCGCGGCTGGTCGCGGCGCTGAAGGCACGCCATCCTGAAGCCGAGTTCTTCGGATGCGCCGGTCCGCGGATGCAGGCGGGCGGGGTCGAAGCCGTGGTGGATCAACGCTCGCTGGCAGTGGTAGGGATCGTAGAGGTTCTCGCTCATATCCCACGGATCTACGGCGAATTTCGGAAGCTGGTTCGGGCGGCAAAGTCGCGTCGGCCGGACCTGGCCATCCTGACGGACTCGCCCGATTTCCACCTGCGCCTGGCGAAAAAACTGCACGCTATGGGTGTACCTGTCGTATATCTGATCGCTCCCCAAGCGTGGGCTTGGAGGCAGGGCCGGGTCAAAACCATGCAGCGAACATTGAACCGGCTGCTGTGCATCTTCCCGTTCGAAGAGGAGTTCTTTCAGAAGCACGGCGTGCCCACAACTTTCATCGGCCACCCATTGGCCCGGATCGTTAAGCCGTCGCTGACGCGCGCCGAATTTTTAGAAAAATACAGGCTCACGGCGGATGAGCGGGTAGTGGTCCTACTGCCGGGTAGCCGCCACGGCGAGGTCGCGCGCCACATGCCTTACCTGCTGGACGCGGTCAAACGAATGCAATCCGGAGGGAATTATCGATTTATTTTGGCCCTCCCTGCCGGTTTCGGCGCCGAACACACAATTTTTTGGAAACCGGCGCGCTCCGCATCCATCCAAGTGATTGAAGGGTTCACCTGGGATTGCCTTGCCTATGCGGAGGTCGCTTTGGCGGCTAGCGGTACGGTAACCATCGAGGCAGCAATGCTCGGCACGCCTATGGTGACCTTTTACCGGGTAAACGCGTTAAGTTGGAGATTAGGGCGCTGGATGGTGAAGGCTCCATTTCTGTCGATGGTTAACTTGGTGGCCGGGCGAAGGGTTGCGGCGGAGTTGATCCAGAACGAAATGACTGGGGAACGGATTGCTTCCGAGGCGCTGCGGCTACTGAATGACGACGCCGCGCGAGGCAAGATGAAAGCTGATCTGGGCGAAGTTAAACAAAAGCTTTCGAGTGATCGCGACCCCATGGAAGTGGCGGCCGCGTGCATCGACGGCATTTTAGAGGAAAATGGAAGCAGGCGATTGGAATTGCGCAATGAAGTTACTTAAAGT
>Ga0070665_100008726_pt1 | contig 10258 bp, 6 predicted proteins | sample KBSS13metaG_FD_65862 | JGI IMG/M metagenome (GOLD analysis project Ga0070665, IMG submission 65862) | Switchgrass rhizosphere microbial communities from Kellogg Biological Station, Michigan, USA - KBS S1-3 metaG | ecosystem: Host-associated > Plants > Roots > Rhizosphere > Soil ...
ATCTTGTCGAGCACCTGGCCGTCGGTCAGCGTCATCCGCTTGCCGGGACCTTCGACCCGCTCGGCGCCGAACGCGGAGCGGACGTAGTTGGGCTTGGTCGCGGCGATCGCGTAGGTCCCGGCGGGAATGCCTTTGATCTCGTAGCGGCCGTCCGCGTCGGTCATCGCCGCCCAGGGATACGGCACCGGCGGCGGGCCGGTCATGGTGGTATTGGCGCGGACCTGGACGCGCGACAGCCCGCGTCCGGTCGCCGCCTCGACGACGCGGCCGCGAACCACCGCGGTGCCGCCGGTCGCGGCGGCCGGAGTGTCTCTCGCCGGTTGAGAGGGAGGGGTTTGCGCGGGCGATGGTTGCGCCCACGCCAGGGTTAGAACGGCCACGAGGCAGACGAACGCTCGCGACATGCGCACCTCGGAGAGATTAGACGCTAACACGGGCAGGAGGGGCTGGACGGCCCATCCCGCCTGTCCTGCCCATCCCGCCTAACGTAGATCCAGCTTTCTCCCAGCGTCCAGTTGGTCGAAGTTCAGCAGTGCGTTGAACACCAGGAAGTAGCTGCCCTGCGTCTCGCCGCGCCAGATCGGGTTGTTCGAGAAGGCGACGACGTGCCCCTTGTCGAGTGGGACGTCGACGACCGCCGCGTGTTGGGCGATCTCGCCCCCGTTTTCCACCAGGCCCGACACCAGCAGGTCGCGCGTGTCGGCGTAGCGCAGGATCACGCGCGGCCGCGCCGCCGGCGGGATCACGTTGATGCCGTTGCGCAGCTGTTCCTCGGTGATCGGCACGGCCTTCCACGTGTCGACCCGCTCCTCGCGCGTGACCTCGACGCCGGTGCGCCCTTGCGGCACGTCCGGATCATCCGCCGTTCCCCGTCCGGTCGGCCGGTTCCCGCCATCGTCGGGCCCGAGGCGGCGTCCGCCGCGACTGCCGAACACGTTCGAGAGGTTGAAGATCGGACCGTTGTCGCACCAGAGCGCGAGGTTGTCGGTATAGCCGTACGCGATCGGGCTGGTGGCATCGATCGTCTTCGATCGGACGACGCTGCCGACGATGCGCAGCCGCTGACGGGCGGTGACCGAGAGGCCGGGCGTGAAGCCGGTCGACACCGCGAGATCGGCGGTATCCATCACGGTGAGGAACAGCCCGCCCTTGCGCACGAAGGTCTGCAGGTTGGCGACGCCGGTGTAACCGAGACCGGGGCGCATGTCGTCGGTCTGATCCTCGGAGCCGAGGTTCGGGGTCTCCGCCGTCTTCTTCCACGGCAGCGCGTTGCCCCACATCGGCATCCCGTTGACGATGCCTTCGGGTCCGCGGCCGACCGGCGGAAAGACGATGACGTCGTATTTCGCGTTGAGGTTCGTGTCGTTCGTGATCTGCTGCGTGCTGATATAGGTGTACGGCACCTGCGCGCCGTCGAACGCCTGGCGCCACCAGCCTTCGGTCTGGGTGCTGAGCCAGGTATGGAGAATCGCGACGCGCGGCGCGCGGAGCGGGTGCGTCTTCACCGACGGCGCCGCGCTCACCCCGACGATCTGCAGGCCGAGGTCGGTGGCGGTTTTCTCGAGGTCGCCGGCTGACACGTTCTTGATGATGAACGAGCCGCGGTTGAATTTCTTTCCCGCCGCTTCGAACGGTTCTTCCGCGGCTTCGAACGACGCGTCCTTGAATTTGTAGCGCAGCGTGACCAGCGCGATATCGGCGTTGTGGTTCACCACGTAGATGGATCCGGTATTGGTGAAGCCGCCCTTGACGCGAATCGGCCCGGCCATTTTTTCAACCGGCGCGTCGAGCACTTTCACGTCGGCGACGCGGACGGCCTGCACGTTGAACAGCTCGGGGAACGTCCAGCCGGTATCGTCGTACGGCGTCTTCTGCGGGTCGTTGGGGCTCCAGTACTGGTAGTCCATCAGCGAGTCGGCGATGCGGCTGTACGGCTGATCCATGCGGACGATGTAGGAGCCGGCGGGGAAGGTGCGGCTCACCGGCGCCGGCGGCGTGTTGCGATCCCGCGCATCCTGCCCGTCCCGCCGGTCCTGCCCTTCCTGCCCGGCGCTCGGCCCACCTGTCCTATCTGACCCACCCGCCCCATTGGACGACCCACCCGACCCATCCGTCGTCGTGGTGTTCTGCCGTGCGGGACCGCGCTTGCCCGGCACCATCACCGTGAAGTCCGCCGTGGCGCGTGAAATCTCCACGCCCTGCTTCTGCAGGATCTTGAGCAGCTCCGCCTGTGCGCCAGGACGCGGATCGTCGGCGGCCAGCACGTACGCCGCCGGCCCCTCGGTCTTGGCCTTGAGGATCGAGCGCTTGCTCTTCAGGTAGTAGTTGCGGAGGAACAGCTTGCCGTTGCCGGCGAAATAGTGGAGCGAGGTGAGCAGCCCGGTCTGTTCGTAGTTGTTGTTGTTGCGCTGCGACCAGGTGGTCTTCGGCAGCGGCGGGTTCTGCTTGTACCAGGTGCGCGCGTACTCGTCGGGCCGCAGCTCGCGGACGACGGTGTCGGCGCCGCCGTTGCCGAAGGTCTCGTAGAGGCGGCTGATGCCGTTGTGCAGCGCGGCGATGAACATCAGGTAGCCGGGCGACCAGGTGTCGAAGTTGCCGTGGGTGAAGACGCCGGGCATGCCGAACTTGGTCATCTCCGAGACGTTGTTCCAGCCGATCATCTCCCACTCGTCGGCGAGGATGGGATCGATCCAGGCGTTGTACGGGCCGTCGCCGACCGTGTTGTCGTAGAGATACGGCACCGACTCGTGCAGGTCGTGCAGCACCTGCGGGTGCCACTGCATCCAGGTGTTGAGCACGTTCTCGGTGAGCTTCAGCGTCGCGCCCATCGCGTCGCGGTTGTTGTCGTGGGCGACGTACTTGCCCCAGTAGACCAGGCCCGGGTAGTTCTGGCCGGGATGGGCGAGGTGCCATTTGTAGACGTCCACCATCTTGTCGCGGCCGTCCACCTCGATCACCGGCGTGATCAGGGTGATCAGGTTGTTGCGGATCGACTTGATGTACTCGTGGTCGTCGACGACGAGGCGGTAGGCCAGCTCCATCAGCGCAGTGGGCGCACCGGTTTCCGGCGAGTGGATCGTGCCGGTGATGTAGTAGATGGGCGTGGACGCGCCGACCAGCGTCTCCGCCTGCGCATCGTCCATGTTGATGGTGCGCGGGTCGCCGAGCTTGGCGAGTCGAGCGCGGTTCTCGTCGAGCTTCGCCATGATCGCGTCCGAGGCGATGGCGACGGCGATCATCTCGCGGCCTTCCTCCGTCTTGCCGATGCTGACGACCTTCACGCGTCCAGGCGCCGCCTTCTCGAGCATGCGCATGTACTGGTAGACCTCCTCGGCGTACGGCAGCTTGCCGGGCGCGCCGGCAACGTCCCCCAGCACGGCTTTCGGCGTCGGCACCGTTTTCGAGGCGGGCAGGTAATCGACCAGCGGCGAGCTGAAGAACGGCTCGGTGGTGTACTCCTTGATCTTCTTGGTGTACTCGTCGTCGATCGGAATCTTCGGGTCGCGCAGAAACGGCTGCGACGGCGACATCGGCGACGCGGCGGTTTTGGCCTGCTGCGCGCCGAGCGGAGATTGTAAACACACGCCGGCGACGAGCAGCGCCAGCGCCAGGGACTTCTTCATGGAAACCTCACAAAATAGCCCCTATGCTATCTCACGAGGAGTATCCCTGATGCGTGGAAAACCGGTCGTTGCGCTTGCGTTGCTGCTGCTTGGTCCGGCTTCCGCCTCCGCGCCACGCGCTACGGCGGACAAGGAAGCCGGACACTACCGAAGCGTCGCCAGGTCCGCGCAAGCTCCGTCGGCCGACGAGCGCGCGGCGATGCTCCGCAGCATCGATGCGAAGCGGGACAAATACGCCGGCGTCGCCAAGGAAATCTGGGGCTTCGCGGAAGTCGGCTACCAGGAGCAGAAGAGCAGCGCGCTGCTGCAGCAGCAGTTGAAGGCCGCCGGCTTCCAGGTGACGGCGGGCGCCGCCGGCATTCCCACCGCGTTTGTCGCGACGTTCGGCTCCGGCAAGCCGGTGATTGGCATCGTCGGGGAGTTCGACGCGCTGCCGGGCTTGTCGCAGGAAGCGCAGACCGCCAACCATCACGCGATCGAAGAGGGCGCGCCGGGCCACGGCTGCGGTCACAACCTGCTCGGTACGGGCGCGCTCGCGGCGGCCGTCGCGGTGAAGGACTGGCTGGCGGCCTCGGGTCACGCCGGCACGCTGCGCTACTACGGGACGCCGGCTGAGGAAGGCGGTTCGGGCAAGGTGTATATGGTGCGCGACGGGCTGTTCAAGGACGTCGACGCCGCCGTGTCGTGGCATCCGGGCGATCGGAACGAAGCGAGCCCGACCAGCTCCACTGCCAACATCACCGGCAAGTTCCGGTTCCACGGCATCGCCGCGCACGCCGCGGCGGCGCCCGATCGCGGCCGCTCGGCGCTCGACGCGGTGGAGGGGATGGACTACCTGGTCAACATGATGCGCGAGCACGTGCCGCAGGAGACGCGCATCCACTACATCATCACGCGCGGCGGCGCCGCGCCGAACATCGTGCCCGATTTCGCCGAGGCGTACTACTACGCACGACATCCGAACATGCCGATTCTCGACGGCATCTGGGAGCGCATCGTCAACGCGGCGAAAGGCGCGGCGCTCGGGACCGGCACGACGATGGACCTCGACATCACCGGCGCGGTGTACAACGTGCTGCCGAACACGTATCTCAGCGGGCTGATGAACACCAACCTCGAGAAGGTCGGCGGGTTCAGCTACACGGCGGAGGAAGTGAAGTTCGCGGAAGAGCTGCGCAAGACGCTCACCGATCCGCCGGATGTGCAGATCGGCTCGCAGGAGAAAGTGCGGCCGATGCGCGAGGGGCAGATCAACAGCTCGTCGACCGACTACGCCGACGTCAGCTGGAACGTGCCGTCGGTGTCGATGACCGGCGCCACCTTCGTGCCCGGAGTCCCTGCGCACAGCTGGCAGGCGACCGCCTGTGCCGGCGGCACGATCGGCGTGAAGGGCATGATGGTCGCGGCAAAGACGATGGCGTTGACGACCGTGGATCTGTTCACGGATCCGTCACACATCCAGAAGGCGAAAGCGGAGTTCGACCAGAAGCGCGGACCGAACTTCGTCTACAAGACGCGCCTCGCGGACCGCAAGCCGGCGCTGGATTACCGGAAATAACGCGCACTCGCGCACGCAGGTTAGTGATCTGCCTTAACCACGAAGGCTCGAAGGACACGAGGGACGCACGAAGAAGAACACGATTTGAAGGACGTTCCGGTAGTGTCCGCCTTTAGGCGGACCTCCCGTCGCAAAAAATCGTCGCTCTCGTAGTGCAGGCCTTCAGGCCTGCCCGGTATGCCTCTTCAATCGCAGTTCCAGGTGACGCCTGACGTCCGGCCACTCCGCCGCGAGGATGCTGTACATCACCGAGTCGCGGACGGTGCCGTCCCTCCTCGTCGCGTGGTGACGCAGGACGCCGTCTTTCTTCGCGCCCAACCCCTCGATCGCGCGCTGCGAGCGGAAGTTGAAGTTGTCCGTCCGCAGCCCCACGACCTTGCAGCCGAGCGTGTCGAAGGCGTGCGTCAGCAACAGCAGCTTGCACGTCGTGTTGACGCTGCTCCGCTGACGGCTCTGCGCGTACCACGTGTAGCCGATCTCCACGCGATCGATCGACGCGACGATGTCGTGATACCGGGTCGTGCCGACGATGGCGCCGGTCGCCAGGTCGCGGACGGCCCACGGCAGCATGTGGCCGTCCTGTTGACCCTTCAACGCGTCGGCGATGTACGCCTGCGTCCCGCCCGGAGCGGGGACGGACGTGAACCACAGCTCCCACAGATTGCCGTCGGCCGCGGCGGCGGCGAGCGGGTCGTGATGGGTCGTGGTCAGCGGCTCGAGACGAATGCCGCGCCCTTCAAGCGTGACCGGCTGGACGGTGATCATATGTCTGCAGGGTACCGGCAAATCGCGCAACTCGCCACCCTCAAAAAGGGCAACCTGGCGCATACTGCGGCGGGGGTGTGTCATGACCGCGCTCATCACCGGCGCGTCCAGCGGCATCGGTCTCGAGCTGGCGCGCATCTTTGCCTCGCATCGGCATGACGTAGTGCTCGTCGCGCGTACCGAGGGCAAGCTGCGCGAGCTGGCGCGCGAGTGCGAGGCGGCGGGCGCCCGTGCCCACGTGATTCCCGCCGATCTCTCGAAGGCCGGCGCCGCGCAGGCCGTCGTCGACGGCGTCGCGGCGCTCGGACTCGAGATCGACGTCCTCGTGAACAATGCGGGGCTGGGCCGGTACGGCCCGTTCATCGACATGGCGCCCGGGTCCGAGCTCGAGATGATTCAGGTCAACGTCGTCGCGCTGACGGAACTGACCAGGCGCTTCCTGCCGGCGATGGTGGCGCGCCGCGGCGGCCGCATTCTGAATGTGGCGTCGACAGCCGCCTTCCTGCCGGGTCCGCTGATGGCCGTGTACTACGCGACGAAAGCCTATGTGCTGTCCTTCAGCGAGGCGATCGCCAACGAGCTGGAAGGCACCGGCGTCACCGTGACGGCGTTCTGTCCCGGCCCGGTAGACAGCGGCTTTCAAGGCGTCGCGAAGCTCGAGGACTCCAAGCTCGAAGGCAAGATGCTCATGACCTCGCGCGCCGCGGCACAGGCCGGCTACGACGCCGCGATGGCAGGAGCAGTCGTGCACGTCCCCGGCCTGTCGAACAAGCTGACCGCGCTGGCCCCAAGATTCTTTCCGCGTGTCGTTATGCGCCGGCTCGTGCGCCGGGTCCAGGAGCGACGGTCATGAGCGTCTCGCGTCGTGAGTTTCTGCAGACTGGAGCGATGGTGATGGCAGGCGCGAATGCCCGGATGAGCGCACAGAACAGCGGCGGCGGGCCGGTGCCGGCGCTGGCCGCCAAGGCGCTCGTGTTCGACACCTTCGGCACCGTCGTGGACTGGCGGTCCTCGGTCGCTCGCGAGGTCGAGGCGATCGCGAAGCGCAAAGGCGTCACGCTCGATGCCGCGAAGTTCGCCGATGCCTGGCGCGCCGGCTACGGGCCGAGCATGAACCGGGTGCGCAGCGGTGAGCTGCCGTGGACCAAGCTCGACGACCTGCATCGCATGACGCTCGACAAGATCCTCATCGACTTCAAATTCGCGGGTCTGAATGAGGAGGAGAAAGCAGCGCTGAACCGCGCCTGGCACCGGCTGACGCCGTGGCCGGATGCCGTCGCCGGCCTGACGCGGCTGAAGAAGAAGTTCATCATCGCCCCGCTGTCCAACGGCAACATCTCGCTGATGACCGATCTTGCGAAGCACTCGGGTCTGCCGTGGGACGTCATCCTCGGCGCCGAGCTGGTGCACCACTACAAGCCCGACCGCGAGGTGTACCAATCGGCGGCTGACATTCTCGACCTGAAGCCGGCCGACGTGGTGATGGTGGCGGCTCACCTCGGCGATCTGCGTGCAGCGAAGCAGGTCGGCCTGCGGACCGCGTTCGTCGTCCGCCCGAAGGAGTTCGGACCCGAGGGCAAGCCGGACTTGAAAGCGGACGGCATCGCCGACATCTCCGCGACCGATTTCAACGACCTCGCACGCCAGCTGGGCGCCTGACGTCCGGAAGAAACCGCGGAGATCGCAAAGACCGCGGAGACGCCGCAGAGAGCAAATTATCTAAACATCCTCGGCGTTCTTCGCGTTCTCCGCGGTTCCTTCTTTGTCAGTCTTGTCGCAGCGTGACAGCCGGGTCGACGCGGATGGCGCGCCAGGCGGGGAGGGCGCAGGCGGCGAGCGCCGACACCACCAGCAGGGCGGCGGTCCCGACGAACGTGACCGGATCGAGCGGCTGCACTGCGAACAGGAGCGTGTCGAGCAGCCTCGTCAGCATCGCCGCGGCGACAAGGCCGATCGCGACGCCTGCCCCGGTCATCTTCAGCGCGCCGCCGAGCACCAGCCGCAGCACGTCCTGCGATCGTGCGCCCAGCGCCACGCGGATGCCGAACTCGCGCGCTCGCTGGCCGACCGAGAAGGCGAGCACGCCGAAGATGCCGACCGCCGCCAGCACCAGCGCCAGCGCAGCGAAGACGCCGACGAGCTCCGCGCGGAACCTCGGCTGCGACGTCGCTTCAGACGCGACCTCCTCCATCGTGCGAATCCGCGTCACAGGCTGGTCCTTGTCCACGCCCGCGATCGCCGCCTTTACCGCCGGAAGCACCGCCATCGGATCCCCTGCCGTGCGCACGGACAGCGACGGCGAGAACCACGGATTCTGCGTGATCGGCACGTAGATCTCGACCGCGCGCTCCTTCTCGCCGGCGGCTTCCGCCACCTGACGGATGACGCCGACCACCTCCCGCGGCACGGTGTCCGATGCGCCGGTCATCGCCATGTTCTGCACCCCGACCATCGCGCCGATCGGATCGCGACCGGACAGATGCCGCCGCGCGAACTCTTCGTTGACGATGCAAACCGGCGCAGAGTGAAGGCCGTCGTGAGCATCGAATGTCCGGCCCCGCAGCAGATCGATCCCGAGCGTACGAAAGTAGCTGCCGCTCACGATCTGGTAGTGCGCGGACAGCATCCGCGAGTTCTCCACCGGCGCCTCGCCGACGATCATGAAGCCCTGGCCGATGTCCCAGCCGTCGAGCGGCAGGCTGCCGCCGAACGCCGCGCTGGTGACGCCGGGAATTGCCGCGACGTTGCGTTCGACGGCCTGGTAGAACGCATCCAGCTTTTCGCTGCTGCCGTACCGGTTCAGCGGCAGGCCGAGCTGCATCGTCAACACGTGGTCCGCCCTGAAGCCGGGATCGACGCTGTTCAGCGCGACCAGCGTGCGGATGAGCAGCCCCCCGCCGGCGAGCAGCAGCACTGCGGCTGCGACTTCGCCGACGACCAGCGCCGCGCGCAGGCCGCCGGCTCTCCTGGTCGATCCGCGGCCGCCGGCGCTCGCCATCTCGGCGAGCGGTACCGCGGCGGCCTGCCACGCCGGCGCCAGTCCGAAGAGCAGCGCCGTCGCGACGGTCAACAGCGCCGCGGCGCCCGCGACCCGCGCGTCGAAGGCGAGCACGATCGCCTGCGGCAGCGTGCCGCGCGGGATCAGCGCCGGCGCCACCGTCACGCAGGCCCAGGCGAGCGCGAGGCCGCAGGCACCGCCGATTGCCGCGAGCAGCAGGCTCTCGGTCAGCAGTTGCTGGATGATGCGCCGCCGGCTGCCGCCGAGCGCCGCGCGGACCGCGATCTCGCGGGCCCGCCCAAGGCCGCGCGCCAACAGCAGGTTCGCCACGTTCGCGCACGCCATCAGCAGCACGAACGTGACGACGCCTGCGAGCACGAGCGAGGTGGTCCGCAACTCCTGGCCGACGATGGCGTCACGCAGCGGTTCGATGGTGACGCCCCAGCCCTTGTTGGTCTCGGGAGCGGCGACCGCGATGCGGTCGGCGACCCCGGCCATGTCGGCCCGGGCCTGCTCCAGCGTGGCGCCGGGCTTCAGCCGGCCCACGACCTGCATGTAGTGCTGGCGCCGTTGTTCGGGGCTGCGCCGTACCGAGAACAGCGTCCACATATCGGCGGGGAACAGAATCTGGAACGAGGCCGGGACGACCCCGGTGATCGTGTACGGCGCGCCATCGAGCGTCAGCGTCCGGCCGACGATCGACGGATCGCCGCCGAAGCGGTTCTTCCACAACCGCTCGCTGATCACGACCACCATCCGCCGGTTGGCCGTGTCGTCGGCCGTAAACGTGACGCCCGCAATCGGTCGAATGCCGAGGGTTTCGAAAAACTGCCAGGTCACGGCTTGGCCGGGGATCCGCTCGGCTTCACCTCCGCTGCCGGTGAGCGTGCGTCCGCCGCCGGCGATGGCCGCCACCGAGGCGAATGCCTGCTGCTGTTCGCTCCAGTCGAGAAAGTTCAGCGGTGAGACGCGATTGTGCGGGAAGCGCGGCGAGCGCTCCCAGAGCATGACGAGCCGGTCGGGTTGCGCGAACGGGAGAGGACGGACGAGCGCGGCGTCCACGAGGCTGAACATCGCGCTGTTGGCGCCGATGCCGACGGCCAGCACGAGGACGGCGACGACGGTGAAACCAGGAGCGCGCTTGAGCGAGCGGGCGGCATAGCGCAGATCGCGCCAGATCGACATGCCGCTTAGACGGTTCGGGCGCGATGGGGTTGGTCCGGTCTCAGAGGTGGCGTCTCAGAGACGGCGTCTCAGAGGTGGCGTCTCAGAGGTGGCGTCTCAGAGGTGGCGTCTCAGAGGTGGCGTCTCAGA
>Ga0070665_100008730_pt1 | contig 10256 bp, 10 predicted proteins | sample KBSS13metaG_FD_65862 | JGI IMG/M metagenome (GOLD analysis project Ga0070665, IMG submission 65862) | Switchgrass rhizosphere microbial communities from Kellogg Biological Station, Michigan, USA - KBS S1-3 metaG | ecosystem: Host-associated > Plants > Roots > Rhizosphere > Soil ...
AAACCACCAGGGCCGCTAAATCTCACACTCCTGCGTGACGATTAGAGCTGATAGCGGATCTGGTCAGTCCAGAAGCGCTCGAGCCGAATCAGCGCCTTATTCAACGACTCAAGATCGTCGACGCCGATGCCGCCCACCTGCTGCAAAGACTTGAGCTGCCGCTGATAAAGCCCGTTCACCACATTGGACACCTCTTGCCCTTTCTCGGTGAGCCGCACCCGCACCGACCGCCGGTCGGTGGACGAGCGCTGATGGTGGATGTAGCCGGCATCGACCAGCTTCTTGAGATTGTACGAGACGTTGGAGCCGAGATAGAGGCCGCGGCTCGTGAGCTCGCCGGCCGTCAATTCGGCATCGCCGATGTTGAACAGCAGCAAAGCCTGCACGCTGTTGACGTCCGAGCGGCCCAAGCGTTCAAATTCATCTTTGATGACATCAATAAGCAATCGATGAAGCCGCTCGACAAGCTTCAAGGAAACAAGATAGCGCCCCTTGAGATCTTCTACCTGAGACGCGCCCGTATGCGTCCCCTTTTTCAAGACTACACTCATCGCCTACCCTCGTTAGTTGTTGTTAAATCCCCAACTTGGCGAGGACTATAGGCAGGCCACGCTAAAATCCGCTTAAGCGGCACGCTTAAGATTGGATGAAATTCTACGATTAAATTTCTATGATATTCGTGCGCGTTTGAACCCAGGTATTAGAGACCTGGAGTGAGCTCCTTAAGCTCGAGCTCATTCTCGACAGGGCTGTCGAACATGCGTTCGATCGCCTGATCGTCGACATCTGTCAGGCGCGCCGGTTGCCAGTTCGGCGCACGTCCGTGCCCCGCGATGCGCGCAGCGATGCCCTCGCGATAATCGTGCGTCTCGATGAGATGCGAAGTGAGACGGAATTCCAGCTTGAGCGCGCTCAAGAGATCGAGCGACTTGCCGCGCTTCATCTGCGCCAAGGCGACCTTGAGAGACGTGGGTGACTTCTTGCGTAGCTCGGCTGCGGTCTCACGGGCGAAAGACTCATGCTCGCCTTTCTCTGCGTCGAGCCGCTCGAGGATCGATTCGACAGACGATGCGGCGAACACGCGATTGATCAGCGGCGTGTGCCGCACGAGCTCGCCCTCCCCGGGATCGCGGTGAAGTCCATCGAGCAGCTTGTCGATCGGATGGTTGTCGCGCAATGCGTCTTTGATCACGCCGAAATGCGCCGACGGAACGTAATGGCTCACGAGACGCTGGCGATAAGCCTCCGCCGGCCCGATAATTCGCCCGGTTAGCGCGAGATAGACTCCGGTCCATCCGAGCAGTCGCGGCAAGAAATAGGTTCCGCCAATATCGGGCAGAAAACCGATGCCGACTTGCGGCATGCCGAATTTGTAACCCTCGCCCGCGATGCAATGCGTGCCGTGCAGGGTGATGCCCACTCCTCCGCCGAGCACGAGTCCATTGATGAGAGGAACATTCGGCCTGATGAATTTGTCGAGCACCCATACATGGGTGTACGCCGCGCGGTAGAATTCCTTGATCGCGCCGAGCGCTCCCTGTTCCAGCCACTCGTGCAGGACCTTGAGATCGCCGCCGCTCGAGAACACCGTGGGATGGCTCGATTGCATGAAGACGCCATAAATCTGCGGTGCCGGAGCCCAACGGCGATAATGCTCGCTCAAAGCCTCGAACATTTCTTGGTTTAGCGCGTTTAATCGCGTAGGCCGGCTGAGCGTCACCACGCCGGCGCGACCGATTTCCTCAAACGTGATGCCGAGCGCTTCAGACACCCTCGACGACTCTTGCTCGAACTTTTGCAAATGACGCCTCTCTTGGGCTTACCTTGATCCGGCAAGCCTTGTCTTGAAAGGGCCCGCGGGCAGCTACCACCCAATCGGGCAAACCACAAGCTTTGCAAGGAAAAGAGTAAGGGTCGCATGACGTTTCATCCAATCGCCCGCCCCGCCCTTGCCATTCTCGTCGTACTTCCGCTCTGCGCTCAGGCCGGAAACGATGTCCCGCCGTTGCCCCAGCGCAATCCTCACCGTGGGCATGGAACGGAGGCAAAGGCGCCTGTGCTGCCGGGCGATCAGCCAACCGTGCCGTGGACCGACAAGGAGGTCGCCGATGCCAAGGCGGCCTGTGCAAAAGCGCTCGAGAGTCTCACCATCGAGTACGAACAGCTCCCACCCCTGAAGCACGGCATCTGCGGCGCACCGGCTCCAATCCTCGTCAAGTCGATCGGCAGCGAGCCTAAGGTCGCAATAGATCCGCCTGCCACTATGACTTGCGCGCTCGCGGCTGCGCTTGGCTTTTGGCTCGACAAGACGGTGCAGCCCGAAGCGAGGGCGGTGCTCTCGACGCAAGTCGTCAAGCTGCGCAACGCCAGCTCCTATGTCTGCCGCAATCGCTATGGCGGCGACAGCACGCCCTTGAGCGAGCATGCGCTCGCCAATGCGCTCGACGTGTCGGAGTTCGTGTTTGGCTCAGGCGAGCACATCACCGTGCTTGAAAGCTGGCCGCGCACCGTGACGGCTCCTCTGCCGTCTCAGCCGAAGCCCGATCGCGTTGTGGTGGCAACCCCGGTGAAGCCGGTATCTCAGCTATGGGCGGCGGACAGGCAATCCTTCGCGGTGGCCAAGGTTCAGCTAGCCGAGGCGAAGATAAATCCCTTCGTTGCCCTGACCACGGTAATCGATGCCAAGACCAACCCTTTCGTGGCTCCAACAGTGGAAGCTGAACACCCTCCTGCGGCCCCGCTTTCCGAGGTTAAACCGTCTGAGAATGCCACTCCCGAGACACAATCGAAGGCTGATGCGCGGAGCGAGTTCGTCAGGGTGGTGCACGACGACGCCTGTCACACCTTCGGCACCGTGCTAGGGCCAGAGGCCAACGAGGCGCATAAGAACCATTTTCACCTGGATATGAAGGCGCGACGGCACGCGGCTGTGTGCCAATAAAGACGAAAACGCAACCACGTCTCCAGGCGCTGTTGGCGCGATCCCCGTCACGGTGCTAGCTTGCGCGCTCACGCGAAGAGAACACGTATAGCGCGATGGCCTCCCCTAAGGACAAGACGGTCTCCTTACGCACCGAGCGGGTGAAGCGCGCGCGCGTCAAGGCGCCAGGCGCATCGCAGCCCGGCTTTCCGGCGACCCGGCTCAGGCGCAACCGTCGCGCCGGCTGGTCGCGCCGCCTGGTGCGGGGCGCGACGCTGACCACCGACGATCTGATCTGGCCTATTTTCGTGATCGAGGGAGAACGCGTCCGCACGCCAGTTGCTGCCATGCCCGGAGTCGAGCGTCTCTCGATCGACTTCGCCGTCGATGCAGCGGAGGAGGCTGCTTCGCTCGGGATTCCGGCAGTCGCGCTCTTCCCCTACACCGAGGCCTCGCTCCGCGACGAAGACGCAAGCGAGGCGCTCAACCCCGGCAATCTCGTGTGCCGCGCGGTGCGCGCCATCAAGGCGCACGTGCCGGACGTGGGTATCATCTGCGACGTGGCGCTCGATCCCTATACGAGCCACGGCCACGACGGTCTTCTGATCGACGGCGAGATCGACAATGACCGCACCATCGAGGTGTTGATCGCCCAGGCCATCGTCCAGGCCGAGGCCGGCTGCGACATCCTCGCGCCGTCAGACATGATGGATGGACGCATCGGCGCGATCAGGGCAGCGCTCGAGGAGGCAGGCTTCGGTAATACCCAGCTGCTCGCTTACGCGGCGAAATATTCCTCGGCCTTCTACGGGCCGTTCCGCGATGCGGTGGGCTCCGGCAAGCGGCTCCGCGGCGACAAGCTCACCTATCAGATGGATCCCGCCAACGGCGCGGAAGCCTTGCGCGAGGTCGCGCTCGACATCGCCGAGGGCGCGGACATGGTCATGGTCAAGCCGGGCCTTGCCTATCTCGATATCGTGTGGCGGGTGAAGACGGCGTTCAACGTGCCGACCTTCGTCTATCAGACCTCGGGCGAGTATTCGATGCTCGCCGCGGCAGCCGATCACGGCTGGCTCGATCGCAGCCGCGTCATTCTGGAGAGCCTGATCGCCTGCAAACGCGCTGGCGCCGACGCGGTGTTCACTTATTTCGCGCCGGAAGCGGCAAAGCTGCTGAAGGCGAAAGTCTAAGCGCTAGTTTGTGACCTTCACGGTCTTGAAGATCACCTTGGCGTCCTTTTGCTTATCGAAATTGTCGCCCGACAGGCCGAAACGCCATACGCCTTTCGGCGCCTGACCGCGCAACTCGCGCACTTTCGTCCCGTTGATGAAGAAGGTCACGCTGTTGCCGTTGGTCTTGACGCGCAGCATGTTGGCCGCGCCTGGCTCCTTCTTGATCGCAGGCGAATCGACATTGGCAGCGACGGTGCCAAGCCATTTGCCGTCCTGCTTGCGCGCGATCCAAAACTTGCCGTTGTTTAGCACGCCGAACTGAAAGTAGGTGCGGTTGTCCTCGCCCCAAAACAGAAGGCCTGCGCCGAGGATCGGTTGATCGCCGTTAGGCCAAACCGTCTCGGAGCAGATATCAGCATCGCGAACGGTGTAAGTCACATTGAGATTGGACTGCATATCGTCCGGCGGCAGCTTGAAGATGAAGGATCCGTCCTTCACTTCGATTGAGTCCTTAATCGGCCAGCCGCCGGCATCATCGACGAATTTGTCCTCGAAGATTACTTCCTGGCCTTCGCAGGCGACCGCGCGCCAAGCCGGTGCGCCGATTAATACTAGCGCAAAGCCAAGCAACAGCACCGATCTTCGCATCGAAGCTCCCCGTTAGACTTGCCTTGCGGTCTTTCGCCGAAAACCCTTAACGCGTTGGCACGGCCTCGGCAACCGGCGGCCTTGCCGCTGTGTGCGGGATCAATGGATCATCGATGCTTGTTTGGCAGAGGGGCCATCACCATCTAGGGCGCGAGAAATTGTCGCTTGGCCATGACTGGAGACAACATGTCCGACCAACGCACGCTTCCGCCGCGCGGCCAAAGTTTCGCCAACCAGCCATACGCGTTCGATCCGGTGGCGCAGCCTCAGCTGTTCAACGGGGTGATCGGCAAGCGCACCGTCGCTTTCATCATCGACGCCATGATCATCCTGGTGCTGACTGCCATCGCCTACGTGGTCGTGGCGCTGCTCGGGGTGATCACGCTCGGCCTCGCTTGGCTCCTGTTCGGCCTCGTCTTTCCCGCCGTCGGGCTAGGCTATAATGCGCTCACCACCGGCGGTCCGAAATCCGCAACCATCGGCCAGCGGATGATGGGACTAGAGGTCCGTATGTGGTTCGGGGGCAAGGTGACGCCTTTGATCGCGGCTTTCCACGCGCTTCTGTTCTGGTTCTCGCTCGTGATCTTCTGTCCGATCCTTCTGTGGGTCCTCTTCGATCCGCGCAAACGCTGCCTGCACGATATCCTTGCGGGCGTGGTGGTGCTAAACCGGGTCTAGTTCCGAGTCGTTCTAAACTGACGCGGGGGGAATGCAGCACGCGCGCTCATGCCGGATTGCGCGTCGGGCATTCAATCAACTAAGCTTGGACCGGTTCGGATTCGTTTCCGGGCAATCGGCAGTGACAGAGCACAAGAGCAACTTTCCAGAATTTTACATAACCGCGCCGCAGCCCTGTCCCTACCTCCCCGGCCGGCTCGAGCGGAAGCTATTCACGCATCTCACCCGCGACAAGCCGCGCTTCCTCATCGACAATCTATTGAAGGGCGGCTTCCGGCGAAGCCAGAACATCGCCTACATGCCATATTGCGATTCGTGCTCGGCCTGCGTCCCGGTGCGCATCCTGGTCGAAGAATTCACGCCGCGCCGCTCGCTGAAGCGCATTGCCCGCATCAATCGCGATCTGGTCGCAACCCGCATGACGCCATCGCCAAGCTCGGAGCAATATTCGTTGTTTCGCTCCTATATCGATGCGCGCCACGCCGATGGTGGCATGGCCGAGATGTCGGTGCTCGACTATTCGCTGATGGTCGAGGACAGCGTGGTCGAGACGTTCGTCACCGAGTACCGGCTGAAGCCCGATCCTCACGGCGACGGAAGCTCTCCCCTCCTCGCCGTGTCGCTGTGCGACCGCCTGAGCGACGGCATCTCGATGGTGTATAGCTTCTACGACCCTGACCAGCCCCATCGCAGCCTCGGCACCTACATGATCCTCGACCACGTCGATTTCGCGCGCAGCCAAGGTCATCCCTTCGTCTATCTCGGTTATTGGATCGAAGGCTCGCGCAAGATGCGCTACAAGAACCGCTTCGAGCCGCAGGAGCGCCTCACCTCCAAGGGCTGGGTCCGTTCGGCCTCCGGCGATCAGTAGCTGTTGAACCGCGGGCCGAATTTTCCTGACTTCGGGAAGCCCTTGGGCGGCAGGCGTCCGGCCTGAGCGCGCTGACCCCACCAGTCCCTGAGCTCGGTCGCGGAGAGAGTGAAGCTGCGCTTCGCGGCGTCGAGATAGGTCAAGCCTTCCTTCTTGTCGAAGACCTTGGCGTCGGCGAGTCCGCCGTCCTTATAGCGTTGGAGCCTGACACCCTTGCCGCGCGGCATTTCCGGAAGCTCGCTCAACGGGAAGAGCAATAGTTTCCGGTTGTCTCCGATCACCGCGACGCTGTCACCCGCGGCTGGCGCGACGACGACCGCCTCCTCGCCTTCGCGCACGTTGAGCACCTGCTTGCCCTTCCGCGTCATGGCGAGCACTTCGTCTTCGTTGACGATGAAGCCGTGGCCGCTCGATCCTGCGACCAGCAACTTGCGTCCCGGCTCATGCACAAACAGCTCGACCGCGTCTGCGGCCTCCTCGATGTCGATCATGAGGCGGAACGGCTCGCCGTGGCCCCTGCCCCCTGGGAGTTTGTCGGCACCAAGCGAGTAAAATCGGCCATTGGTGGCAAACAGCAAAAGCGTGTCGGTGGTCTGGGCCTTGACCGCGCGCTTCAGACGGTCGCCTTCCTTGAAGGACAGGCTGTCGATCTCGGTCTGATGGCCACGAATGGCGCGGATCCATCCCTTCTCCGACAGCACGATGGTGACCGGCCCTTTCTCGATCATCGCTTCGGCGAGATCGACCTCAACGCCCTCTGGCGCCTCGGCGAAGCTCGTACGGCGGCGGCCAAGCTCGGTTTTTTGCCCGAACTGATCTTTGAGCGCCTTGATCTCGCTGGCGACGGTCTTCCACTGCTTGTCCTTCGAGGCGAGCAGCGCCTTCAGCTCTTTGCGCTCCTTGGTGAGATTCTCGTGCTCGCGCCTGATCTCCATCTCTTCGAGCTTGCGCAACGCGCGCAGCCGCATGTTGAGGATTGCCTCGGCTTGCACCTCGGTGAGCTTTAACGCCTTTATCAGCGCGGGCTTCGGCTCGTCCTTCTCGCGGATGATTTTGATGACCCTGTCGATGTTGAGATAGACGATGAGGTAGCCGTCGAGTACCTCGAGCCGGTGATTGATCTTGGCCAAGCGGAATTTCGACCGCCGGACCAGCACCGCTTGGCGGTGATCGAGCCACTCGCGCAATACCTGCCTCAGGCCGAGCACGTTCGGCACCTGGCCGCGGCTCAACACATTCATGTTGAGAGGCACGCGCGTCTCAAGCTCGGTCAGCTTGAACAGCGACTCCATGAGAAGCAGCGGGTCGACGCTCCGGCTCTTGGGCTCGAGCACGAGCCTGACTTCCTCGGTCGACTCGTCACGGACGTCGGCAAGGAGTGGCAGCTTCTTCTGAAGCAGAAGCTCGGCGATGCGGGCAACTAGCCGCGCTTTCGGGATCTGATACGGGATCTCCGTCACGATGATCTGATAGGTGCCGCGGCCGGTATCTTCTTGTTTCCATTTCGCCCGGAGCCGGAAGCTGCCGCGCCCGGTCTTGTAGGCTTTGACGATCTCCTCGCGCGGCTCGACGATTACGCCTCCCGTCGGCAGATCGGGTCCGGGCACGAGCTCGACGAGCTTGTCTGCGGTGGCGTTGGGAAACTTGATGAGATGCAACGCCGCGTCGCATAGCTCGCCGACATTGTGCGGCGGGATGTTAGTTGCCATGCCGACGGCAATGCCCGACGAGCCATTCGCGAGCAAATTGGGGAAATTGGCAGGCAGCACCGAGGGCTCCTGCTCGCGCCCATCGTAATTGGCGCGAAAGTCGACCGTGTCCTCGTCGATGCCGTCGAGCAGCCGCGCCGCAACCTCGGTCATCCGCGCCTCGGTGTAGCGCTCGGCGGCCGGGTTATCGCCGTCGATATTGCCGAAATTGCCCTGGCCATCGACCAGCGGGTAGCGGACCGAGAAATCCTGGGCAAGCCGCGCGAGCGCGTCGTAGATCGCCTGGTTGCCGTGCGGATGGAAATTACCCATTGTGTCGCCGACGATCTTCGCGCATTTGCGGAACTCGCCCTGCGGCGAAAGCCTGAGCTGCTGCATGGCGTAGAGCAGCCGGCGATGCACCGGCTTCAAGCCGTCGCGCACGTCGGGAAGCGCACGGTGCATGATGGTCGAAAGCGCGTAAGCGAGGTAGCGCTCCTCGAGCGCCTCGCGCAGATTCACAGGCTCGATCGGGCCTTGCGAATCAGGCGGCGGAATCCGTTTTCCCATAGGCCGCGCTTAGCGCATTGAGCCGCAGGGCTCAAGGGCTCGGCAACCGCAGAGGATTCCGGTCAGGGAGAGACGGCAGGGGCTTCCGGTCAGGCAGCGACGGACTCTGGTCTTCCATTTGGACTACTGCGGTGTGGGTGGTTTTGAGGCAGGAGGTATCGATGAACACCTGGATCTCCTGGTACCACCACTGATTGCCGTGCCTGAAGCCGGCGACGCCGACGCCGATCTCGTTCGAGCGCGACCGCAGCGCGCGCTCATGCCCCGGAGACTTCTTCCAGAAGCGCATGGCCGCGTCCATCGCCGTATCGGAGGAGGCTCTTGCAGGTCGCGTCCATGACATGTGCCAATTCTCGCCGCGGAACTTGCAGAACTTGACCCCTCCAGCGCGTAGCCGCTGCACCGGGTTACGCCCATCGGCGCTATGGCCGCCTCTCGCAGTTTCGGCCAGGTAGTTGGCGTATGCCTGCGCCGCGCGGCTCGCACCTTCGTTCTCGCTCAGGGGCGCCAGCCCTTTGCTCTGCCGATAGGCATTGGTCTGCTCGATGATCGCCGCCTTGGCGCCCGCGGGAATGTCGAATTGCTGCGCGTGCGCTCGTCCCGCCGTGGCGACTCCGAGCACAATGACGGCAAGCGCTGTGACACGCGGCAACAACATCGTTCAAGGATAGCGCAACACTGCTAGGCCGAGCGAGCCGCCTTGGTGGGCCGTGCGAGAATGGCGATGAGGCGCTCACGCGCTTGCGGCATGGAAAGGCCGTGCGGCACGAGCGCGTCGCGCTCGATGAAGTGGCCAGTCAGAATAAAGCCCGCGACGATATCGCCCTCGCCAATGGGCGCTGCACCATCGATTAGGAAGGCGGGCAACTTCAGCAGTTTGTCGCAATACGGCTTGCCAGCATCACGCGACACGGCGCGGCCGGAGCGCGGCGACACATAGGCGAGGTCTGCATCGACGCCAGTCGCGGCGCATTCGGAAAGATCGAGCCCGAAGCCGAGCTCTCCTAGAAGCCGAAGCTCCCATTGCACGAGGAGCGCGGGCCATGTAGCTGCGTCGTCGAACGCGCGCAGCACATTCAGCGCAGCCGCATAGAGCTCGGGATGCGGGTCGCGCTCTGGCAAAAGCCGCGCGAGTCCTGCCAGTGAGGAGATGGCGGCAAGCGCCGCAGCATCGTCGAGCACGCGCGCGGCATGGGCCTCCATCACCTCGACATTGAAGCCCCCAAGATGCTCTGACAGACGCGCGCGCCATGTCGCCCGAAGCAGATTGCCGGGCTGGAGCAACGGGCGCATGCGGCGCGACCGCCCACCCCGCACCAGCCCGAGATGCCGGCCGTGAGCGCGGCTGAAGATTTCGGCGACGATGTTCGCCTCTCCGAGCGGCTTCGCCGAAAGAAAAATGCCTTCGTCGCTCCAGTCCATCGCCTACCCTAGAGGGCAAGTGGCGATGAGCTCAAGCGTCCCCCCAATGAGGTACGCGGAAGGTCGCTACATCCCGCCGTTGACGTTGGTGTTCAGAGCATTGACGCCCGTGCTCGGGGTATTGACGCCTGTGGCTGATGACCCCTCATCGGGAGCAATTGCCGATCCAGAATTGCCCAGACTGGGCAGGGCAGCATTCGGATTGTAGGTGGCCGACCCCGGATTGCCGGGAAGCGCGCCGAAGCTTTGCTGGCCAGGAACGCCGAGGGAGGCAGGGCCGGTGATCC
>Ga0070665_100008731_pt1 | contig 10256 bp, 10 predicted proteins | sample KBSS13metaG_FD_65862 | JGI IMG/M metagenome (GOLD analysis project Ga0070665, IMG submission 65862) | Switchgrass rhizosphere microbial communities from Kellogg Biological Station, Michigan, USA - KBS S1-3 metaG | ecosystem: Host-associated > Plants > Roots > Rhizosphere > Soil ...
GTCCAGCGCCGCCCGGTCGCCGGATCGTGCAGCGCGGGGCGCGACGCGAACCGGTGGCTGTTGCGGTCCACGCCCGCGACGTAGGTGAAGTGATGCTCGAAGACCTCGCGGAAGGCCGCGGGGTCGTAGCGGTAGGTCACGTCGCTCACGCCGCGGGACGCTAGTCGAGTGCGGTTATCGCACGCGGTACCCCAGGGTCGTGTCCCAGTGCAGGTCGGTCGCGTACGACGGGAGGGGTGCGTCGGCATCGGAGGCCGGCACGCCCTTCTCGGTCGACGGCGGGCAGATCGCGATGTAGCGCGCGTAGCCGCCCAGGCCGCCCTTGAACTTGGGGAAGCCGAAGGAGACGAGGCAGCCGGTCGCCGGGACGCCTTCGAGGTTCGTCACGCCCTCGGCCTGCGCGTAGCCGTGGTGCATGAGCCAGGACTCGCCCTCGAGGGTCGGCGTCGTGTCGGTGTCGAGCGGCTCGTGGCCGTGGAACAGGATGTGGCGCTGGAGGTGCAGGAACTCCAGGGTGTCCAGCGCGACGCTCGGGAAGTTGCCGTCGGCGGCCAGCGCCTTCGCCGCGACGGGGTCGTCGGTCCAGCGCTCCGACCAGTCCGAGCGGACCATGACGACCGAGCCCGCCGGGATGCGCCCGTGCTCGTGCTCCCACGCCTTCACGTCCGCCACGGTGAGGAAGTACTTCGGGTTGCGCGCCACCTGCTGGGACACGTCGATGACGACGAGCTTGCGGACCGAGTAGCTGCCCGGGATCTCGTCGATCGCGGCCTGCTCGGGCGCCCAGTGGGCGGGCGGGTCGAACTGCGTGCCGAACTGGTCGGTCGCGAGCGTGTAGGACGTCGCCTCGAAGCCGTCGTTCGCGTACGTGTAGGCCTGGCCAGTCGCCGGGTTCACGGCGGGCCGGAACACCGAGGGGCCGAAGCCCGACCACACCGGCATGTTCGGCGTGATCGTGTGCGTGAGGTCGATGTACTTCGCCCCGGCGAGCCCCTCGTCGTAGACCTTCCACAGATCGCCGCCGCCCGTCGCGCCGGCGCTCGCCGGCACTCCGAGGGCCGCCGTCGCCACCGCGAGCACCGCCAGCCTCGTCCGCCTGCGCATGAGTCCCCTCCCCGGTCGGGTTTGAGCACGTTGGTATCCGGCGGGGACCGGTCTCATTCCTGTCGGCGCAGCGGCTATGTTCCGCCGCGTGAGCGATCGCGAGATCCTCGAGTGGGCCGAGGTCGGCCCAGCGACGCGAGCGCTCGCCGAGGCCGTGCACGCCGACGGCTGGGAGCCCGAGGTGATCCTCGCCATCGCCCGCGGCGGTCTGCTCGTCGCCGGCGCGCTCGGCTACGCGCTCGGGGTGAAGAACACCTGGACGATGAACGTCGAGTTCTACACGGGCGTCGACGAGCGGCTGGACCTGCCGATGATCCTGCCGCCCGTGCCCGACCTCGTCGACCTCGAGCACGCCCGCGTGCTCATCGCCGACGACGTCGCCGACACGGGCCTGACGCTGCGGACCGTCCAGGACTTCTGCGGTGAGCGGGTGGGCGAGGTCCGGACCGCCGTGCTCTACGAGAAGCCACGGTCGGTCGTGAAGTGCGACTACGTCTGGCGCCGCACCGACAGCTGGATCGTGTTCCCCTGGAGTGCCGAGCCGCCGGTCGGCGCCACGGCAGCCACCGAGGCCTGACCAGGCCCTAGCGGCCCATCCGTACCTGGCTCCACGGGCCCCCGCCGGCCGGAGTCGTGTCGGGGGCGAGCAGGACGATGAGGGTTGCCACGAGGGCGAGCGCGAGCATCGCGAGCGCCAGCCGCAGCCAGGGTGAGCGGAGAACGTCGGAGAGAGCGGCGATCGGCATGGGTGCCACGATCGGCCGACCCGGTTGCGCAGCGGCAACGCCGCGGCAACAGCCTCGGTAGCGTCGCGCCATGCTGGTGCTGCGCCACGGTGACGACGGAGCCCGCGGCCCCGCGCCCGAGACCACGCCGTTCGGCTACCTCTTCGCCGACGTCCGGCACTGTCCGGACGCCCATCTGCAAGCGGACGCGGCCGAGGCTCTCGCGGCGCTGGGCACCGCGATGGCCGCGCCCGGCCCGACCCCGAACTCGGTGATCCCGGCCGTCTACACGTACTGGGGTCAGTTCATCGATCACGACCTGACCGCGAACACCGACACCGACCGTCCCGGCATCGCGCTGACGACGCCCGTCCCGCAGGACCCCGACGAGGTCATCGGGGGTCTGCGCAATCTGCGGCGCCCGCGGCTGGACCTCGACAGCGTCTACGGCGACGGGCCCCACGGCGCGGACGCCGGGTTCTACGACGGTCCTCGCATGCGCGTGGGCAGGGTCGCGCCGGTCGGCCTGCTGCCGATCCCGCCCGTCGAGGACGACGAGCGCGACCTCCCGCGCATCGGGACGCTCCTGGCCGACGGCGTCATCACGACCGACTCACTGCCCGAGGCGCTGCGCGACGATCCGTTCCGGGACACGCTGGCCTACATCGGCGACCTGCGCAACGACTCCAACCTCATCCTCGCCCAGGTCCACGTGGGGTACCTGCGGTTCCACAACCGCGTCGTGGAGTCGATCCGTGCCGAGCCCGCGCGCTTCGGCGTCGTGGCGCTCGACGACGACACGGTCTTCGACGCCGCCCAGCGCCTCGTCCGGCGCCAGCACGAGTGGCTCGTGCTGCACGACTACCTCGAGCGCATGACGATGCCGGGCACCGTCGAGGCCGTCATCGCCGAGCGCGCGTCCCGCTACCGCCCGCTTCCGGACGGCGAGCCGTGGATGCCGCTGGAGTGCGCCGCGGCCGCGTTCCGCTTCGGTCACAGCATGATCCGCGACTCCTACGACCTCAACCGCAACTACGGACGCGACAGCGTGGCGAAGAGCGCCATCATCGAGCGGCTCTTCGAGTACACGGGACGCGGCGCCGTACGCCTGCAGGAGGACCACGGCCTGAGCCGGCCGTCCCCGTTCGGGCTCGAGGCGACCGTGCTGCCGCGGGACATGGTCTGGGAGGCCGATCGCCTGTGCGACCCAGGCGCGTCGCCCGAGGGTCGCGTCGCGCGGCGGATCGACACCCGGATCTCCATGCCGCTGGCGCAGCTGCCCAATCGCGGGCTGGCGCTCGACATCGAGCCCGCGCTGCGCGGGCTGCTGCGCCAGCTCCCCCGCCGCAACCTGCTGCGTGGCTACGTGCTCAGCCTGCCCACGGGGCAGGCCGCGGCGGGGGAGCTCGATCTCCCCGCGCTCACGGCCGAGGAGCTGCGCGACGACGAGGCCCCGAACATCACCGCCGCACTGGAGGCGGGCGGGTTCGTCGACCGCACGCCGCTGTGGTTCTACGTCCTGCGCGAGGCCGCGGTCCAAGGCGAGGGCAACTCGCTCGGCCACGTCGGCAGCCGGATCCTCACCGAGACGATCGTCGGCCTCCTGCTCGGAGACCCGGCATCGCATCTCAACGACGTCACGCCCTGGGATCCCTCCCAGGGCGTGACGCTGCCCGACGGCCGCGCGATCCGGACGATCCGCGACTTCCTGCAGTTCACGGGCGTGCCCGCGTAGCGCTCGGTCAGTGGCCGGGGCCGACCGTGCCCTCCGACGGGCCGCCGTCGTAGCGCAGCGGAGTCCCCTTGCCGTGGACCGACGCCCGCCGCTCCGTGGACTGTGCGCTCATCGACTCGACCTGGGTCGGCGCGGCGCCCACGCCCTGCGATGCCGCGCGGGCGGGGTCGTCCGGGTTGGTGGCCAGCAGGACGACGGCGACGGCCAGCGCCGCGATGGCGAGCATCGCGACGGCAAGCAGCGCCTTGACGTGGCGGTAGTGGGAACGGAGGACGACTGCGGGGTGCTGCTGCGGGATCGGATGTCCCATGACTGCCTCCTGAAGCGGGGGATCGTTCGGTGTGGAGCGCAGCCTCCGCCGCGCCGGTAGCGGCTCGGCAACAGCCCGGCAACAGCCGTGGCGCGAGGGGTCCGGGGTCATGTACGGTCGGCCGGACCCTCGCGAGAACTCGGCCGCCATGGACTTCCGCATCCTCGGAGCACTCGAGGTCCTCGAAGGGGGCCGGACGTTGGCGCTCGGGGGGAGCCGGCAGCGCGCGCTGCTGGCGGTGCTGCTGCTGCACGCGAACGAGACGCTCAGCACCGACGTGCTGCTCGACGAGCTGTGGGCCCAGCGACCGCCGGCGACCGCGTCGAAGACGGTCCAGGTCCACGTGTCGCGCCTGCGCAAGGCGCTCGCCGTCGACGGGCGGGCCGCGCCGATCGTCACGCGCGAGCACGGCTACCGCCTGGAGGTCGACCCCGAGCGGATCGACGCGCGGCGGTTCGAGCGGCTCGTCGCCGACGCGCGGGGCGACCTCGGCGCCGGCGAGCCGCGGCGCGCGGCCGCGACGCTGGAGGAGGCGCGCGCCCTCTGGCGCGGACCGCCGCTCGCCGATCTCGCCTACGAGGCGTTCGCCCAGAGCGAGACCGCGCGCCTCGCCGACCTCCGGATCGCGGCGACCGAGCTGCACGTCGAGGCGCGCCTGGCGCTGGGCGCGCACGCCGAGGTGGTCTCCGAGCTCGAGGCGCTCGTCGCCGAGCACCCGTACCGCGAGCGCCTCCGCGGCCAGCTCATGCTCGCGCTGTACCGGTCCGACCGCCAGGCCGAGGCCTTGCAGGCCTACCAGGACGCCCGCCGCGCGCTCGTCGACGAGCTGGGCATCGAGCCGGGCGAGCGGCTGCGCGAGCTGGAGCGCGCGGTGCTGGCGCAGGATCCGGCGCTCGCGCTGCCGATCACGCAGCCTGACCAGCCGGCCCCGCCGCCGGCGCCGGCGGTCGTCCGCCAGGCCACCCGCAGGCTCGTGAGCGTCCTCGTCGCCGGCGTCGCGCCCGACGACCCGGAGGCGCTGCACGCGCTGCTGGAGCGCTTCGCGCAGGTCGTGGGGCGCCACGGCGGCGGGGCGGAGGGGACGACGGGCGACGCGATCGTCGGCGTCTTCGGCCTCACCGAGCTGCACGAGGACGACGCGCAGCGCGCCGCGCGCGCTGCGCTGGAGATCCGCGACCTGGCGCCGGTCCGCGTCGGGCTCGACGCCGGCGAGGCCTTCGTCGGCGCCGACGCCCGCCGGGCGACCGGGGCGCCGTTCGCCGCCGCCGGGGCGCTCCAGGCGGCCGCCGCCGACGGGGAGATCCTCGCCGGAGCTCGGATCGCCGATCTGCTCGGCGCGTCCATGGAGCTCGAGCCGGGCCCGACGGTCGCTGCGCGGGACGGCGAGCTCGTGTCGTCGCGGCTGCTGCGGCTGCGGACGGAGGAGCCCGCGCCCGCGAGCGCGTTCGTCGGCCGCGACGCGGAGCTCGCGGCGCTGCGCGATGCATGGCGCCGCACGCGCGACGAGGGCGCGCTCGTCGCCGTGACCGTGACGGGAGCCGCCGGCCTCGGGAAGTCCCGCCTGGTCCGCGAGCTGCTGGACGGCATCGGGGACGACGCGACGATCGCGATCGGGCGCTGCCTGTCCTACGGCGAGGACGTCGCCTACCGCCCGCTCGCGGAGATCGTGCGCCAGATCGGCGGCGAGCGGCCCGCAGACGGGATCGCCGCGCTCCTCGGCGGCGACGAGGTGCTCACGCGCTCGGTGCTGCGCGCCGTCGGCCTCGGCGACGGCGCGCCGGTGCAGGCCGACGAGACGTTCTGGGCCGTGCGGCGCCTGCTCGAGTCCGCGGCGGCCCGGCGACCGCTCGTGCTCGCGGTCGACGACGTCCACTGGGCCGAGCCGACGCTCCTGGACCTCCTCGACTACGTCGGATCGTTCTCCGGCGCGCACCCGATCCTCGTCCTGTGCCTCGGACGCCCGGAATTCGTGGAGATGCGCGCCGCGTGGTTCGCGCCGGGGTCCGGTCGCTCGGTCATCGCCCTCGAGCCGCTGGGACACGATGAGGCGCTCGAGCTCGTGCGCGACGTGCCGGGCGCCGCCGGGATCGCCCGGCGCGCCGAGGGCAACCCGCTGTTCCTCGAGCAGCTCGTCGCGATGGGTCCCGACGACGAGACCCTGCCGTCGAGCATCCAGGCGGTCCTCGCGACGCGCATCGAGCGCCTCGAGCCCGACGAGCGCGACGTCCTCGAGCGCGCGTCCGTCGAGGGCGTGTGCTTCCACATCGGCGGCTCGCACGCCGCAAGCCACCTCGCGTCGCTCGCGCGCAAGGGCCTCATCCGCGCCGACCGCTCGGGCCCGGACGCCTTCCGCTTCGAGCACGCGCTCATCCGGGACGCGGCGTACCTCGGCGTCCCGAAGGAGCGCCGCGCCAGCCTCCACGAGGAGGCTGCGGCCGGGGCGGTGGAGGACGAGCCCGTGGGCCATCACCTCGCGGAGGCGTGCCGCCTGTTGCGCGAGCTGGGGCGCGACGGCCCGCGCGAGCACGAGCTGGCGGCGAGCGCGTCGACGCGGCTGGAGGCCGCCGGCGAGGCAGCGTTGCGCCGCGGCGACGCCCCGGCCGGTGCGCGCCTCCTGGCGCGCGCCGCCGCGCTCGCGCCCGGGAGCCCGGAGCTGCTTCCGCGCCTCGGCGCCGCGCTGCTCGAGGCGGGCCGGCTGGCCGATGCCGACGACGCGATGACCCGCGCGATCGAGGACCCGGCGGCCGACGACGAGCTCAGGGCGCGTGCCCGGGTCGAGCGCGCGCTCGTGCGCCTGCAGACCGGCGAGGACGGCGACCCGCCGGGCGCCGTGGCCGACGACGCGCTCGGCGTGCTGGGCGACCGCGGCGACGACCTCGGCCGCGGGCGCGCGCTGTACCTGCGCGCGGTGCACGCCTGGATCGAGGGCCGGGCGGCCGCGGCGGACGACGACTGGGCGCGTGCGGCCGAGCACGCGGCACGCGCGGGGGACGCGGTGACGACGCTGGCCATCACCGGGTGGCGCGCGTCCGCCGCGCTGCACGGGCCGATGCCGGTCCCGGAGGCGATCGCGCGCTGCCGGTCGCTCGGCGAGGCGGTTGCGCACAGCCCGCTCACCGTCGCCCGGACCCTGCACCCGCTCGCGGCATTGCACGCGATGGCGGGCGACCGCGATGAGGCGCTCGGCCTGATCCGGGACGCCGACGCGGTCCTCACCGAGGTCGGCGACCTGCGCTCCGCGATCGGTCAGGAGCCGGCGATGGTGGAGCTGCTCGCCGGGCTGCCGGACGCCGCCGAGGCCCGGCTGCGCGCGGGCTACGAGCAGCTCACGGCGATGGGCGAGAAGGCGCTCCTCGCCGACACGGCGGGCATGCTGGCGCGGGTCCTGCTCGACGGCGGGCGCCTCGCGGAGGCCGACGTGGTCTGCGCGGTCGCCCAGGACGCAGCCGCGGACGAGGACCTGACGGCCCAGATCGTATGGCGCGGCGCGCGGGCGCGGCTGCTTGCCGACGGAGGGCGCCGCGAGGCGGCCGAGGCGCTGGCCCGCGAAGGCGTCCGCCTCGCCGAGGACACCGACTTCCTCGTCTCGCGCGCGGATGCGCTCACCGACCTCGGCACGGTGCTCGGGGCGGCCGGGCGGGAGGACGAGGCCGACGCGGTCCTCGCGGAGGCCTCCGCGCTGTACGCCCGGAAGGGCGATGTCGTGTCCGCCGCCCGATGGCGGCGGGACCACCAGCGAAAGGGAGCGGTTCCATGGCGATGAAGGCGTTCGACACCGTGGTGCTGATGGCTGACGGCAACGTGCAGGCGACGGGCCCGTTCGTGCTCGAGGAGGGCTTCGACCTCAAGCGGCTGAGCTTCATGCTGTCGCAGAAGGACGTGATGGTCGAGGGCGTGGGCAAGCTCGCGGGCGACGGGCACTGGCAGGGTGTGACGGACGCGGGAGGCCTCAAGGCGGGGGAGTACGTCTACGCGGTCGGCGTCGCGACGCTCGCGCACGACGCGTGGCCGCCGGCGGTGCAGAACTACACCTGGTGCGAGCAGGTCGAGGTCAAGGGTGTGGCTAAGATCCCGCCCGCTTCCGACCAGGGGGATCCGGGATGACCCGCGCCGTTCTCGCCGTCGTGCTCGCCGTGCTGCTGTCCGCCGCATCGCTCACCGCGGTCGCCGCCGCCGACGACCCTCCGACGGCGACCGCCGCGGCGAAGTGCTCGCTTGCCGGCAAGGACCGCAAGCTCGGCCCGACGTACGTCACGTCGCTGTCGACGACGGGCGTGAGCTGCGCGACGGGCGAGAGCGTCGTCAAGGCCTACTACCGCTGCCGCATCCGCAACGGGGGCAAGAAGGGCCGCTGCACGAGCCGCGTGCAGGGCTTCAGCTGCACGGAGACCCGCGAGTCGATCCCGACGCAGTTCGACGCGAAGGTCCGCTGCCGCAAGGGCGACGCCCGCGTGAACCACGACTACACGCAGTTCACCTGACCCGTTGATCCGCGCGGTCGGTGCAGGCGTCCTCGCGGCGCTCCTGGCGGTGCTCGCCCTGGCGCCGTCCGCGTACGCCTGCGACGAGGGCACGAAGGTGCAGGCGGCCCACGGCGGCTCCTCCGGCGGCCGTGCGCCGCTGGTCATCGGCGACTCCACGATGATCTTCGCCGCGCCGGTGCTCGGCGGCCTCGGCCTCGAGGCGGACGCCCACGGCTGTCGCCCGTTCGCCGAGGGCGTGAGCATGCTCGCCGCACGCAAGGCGAACGGCACGCTGCCGCAGGTCGCGGTGCTCGCGCTCGGGGCGAACGGCGGTGCATCCGCCGGTGCCATCAGCAGCGCGCTCGGCGTCATGGGCCCCGATCGCGTGCTGGGCCTGGTGACGCCGCGCAACACCGCGAGCGCCGCAGCCGCGATGCGCACCGCCGCCGCGCAGCACCCGACGCGGGTCCGCCTCATCGACTGGGTGTCGTTCAGCGCCGGGCATGGCGGCTGGTTCGCCGGCGACGGCCTGCACGTCAACCACGAGGGCGCGAGCGCCTACGCGCACCTCATCAAGGACGCCGTCGCGCCGCTCGCGTTCCCGCCCGTCGCCGACCTGAAGATGCCCGCGCGGGCGGCGGGGACGACGCGCTGCGGCGCCGTGCAGCGCGCCGGGCGCCGCTACCGGGTGTACGTCACGCTGCGCAAGGAGCGCATCCCGTGCGCGCGCGCCCGCACCCTCGCGCGCACGGGCGGCCTGCGGGTGCAGGGCTGGCGCGTCTACGACTGGCAGCGGACCGGCAACGGCCCCTGGGACTGGGTGCTGGCGCGTGAGGACCACGAGGTCGTCGTGGGCCTCGTCGCCGCCTGACGCCCGGCTCAGACCCTCCGCAGCTTCTCCGGGTTGCGGACGGCGTCGATGCGCACGACGCGGCCGTCGCTGACGATGAACGACATCGCCGAGCGATGGCCGTCGCGGTGCGGGAGCATCAACCCGAGCTCCCCGTTGAGCCTGATCTCGGTCGGCTCGTGCGGGGACTTGCGGCCGAGCGCCACCCACGCGCGAGCGACCCGCTCGCCGCCGCGCAGCGGCTTGCGCGCGGCGTTCGCGATCCCGCCACCGTCCGACGTCCAGACGACATCCGGGTCGAGCACCGCGACGAGGCCCTCGAGCTCACCCTCGGCGATCGCCTGCGCGAACGCGCGCACGGCGCGATCGTGCTCGTCGCTCGACGCCGCGAAGCGCGGGCCCTCGCGGGTCACGTGGCGGCGGGCGCGCGACGCGAGCTGGCGGACCGCCTCCGGCGTGCGGCCGACCACCTCGGCGACCTCGCCGAACGGCACGTCGAACACGTCGTGCAGCACGAACGCCGTGCGCTCCGCGGGCGAGAGCTGCTCGAGCACGGTCAGCAGCGCGTAGCTGACCGACTCGTCGAGCGTCACGCGGTCCACCGGGTCGTCGGAGCCGAGCGGCTCCGGGAGCCACGGACCGACGTAGGTCTCGCGCCGCGCGCGGGCGGACCGCAGGCGATCAAGGGCCAGCCGGGCGACGACGGTCGTCAGCCAGCCGTCGAGGTTCTCGATCGCCTGCGCGTCCACGCGCTCGAGCCGCAGCCACGCCTCCTGCACGACGTCCTCCGCCTCGCCGAGGTCGCCCAGCTCGCTGTACGCGAGCCGGAGCAGGCGCGGGCGGGCCTCCGCGAAGCGCTCCGCGTCGGTCATGCGGCGATCCGGTCCCAGGTCTCCGTGCCCGCGCGCACCCGCGGCGCCCAGCCCGTCGCGTCGCGCAGCCGGCGGCTCGACACGCGCTGCGAGCGTGCCATCGGCCCGTCCTGCGGCGCCTGGGCACGCAAGGCTCCGACGCCGACGGCGGCGGCCAGCGCGGCGTCGATCTCGGCGTTCGTCGCCGGGTCGGCGTC
>Ga0070665_100008732_pt1 | contig 10256 bp, 7 predicted proteins | sample KBSS13metaG_FD_65862 | JGI IMG/M metagenome (GOLD analysis project Ga0070665, IMG submission 65862) | Switchgrass rhizosphere microbial communities from Kellogg Biological Station, Michigan, USA - KBS S1-3 metaG | ecosystem: Host-associated > Plants > Roots > Rhizosphere > Soil ...
CGCGCGTCGACCGCATGGACGCGTTCCGCGAGAAGATGAAGGAGAAGTTCCAGCAACGGCAGGGCGGCAACAGCTGATCGCAGGAGCAGCTTGGCAGGACAGGACTGCCGCCTTCGGGCGGCAGTTTTTTTTGGTCAACCGCTGCGCGGCGGTCTAGTCGCCCTTGATGTTCGCCTCGCGGATCACTTTGCCCCATCGCTCGGACTGGTTTCGGATGAAAGCTCCGAACTCCTGAGGCGAGTTACCCGTGGGCTCCAGCAGCATCCCGGCGATTTTTTGACGCACGTCCGGCGATGCGAGTGCTGCATTGAATTCCTTGTTGAGGCGATCGACGATCGGTTGCGGCGTGCCCGCAGGGACCATCACGCCCACCCATCCCGGTGCATCGAACCCCGGGAGGTCCTCCGCGACGCTTGGCACGTTCGGCAACCCCGGGCTGCGTTTCGCGCCCATCACCGCAAGCGCGCGCATCCTACCTGCGTTGATTTGCGGCACGGCGACGGCCGTTCCTTCGAAGATGACGTCGACGCGACCTGCGATGACGTCCGGCAGGGGTCCCGATTTGTAGGGGACGTGCACGATGTCGATACCGGCGTAAGCCTTGAACATCTCGCCGATCAGATGCGAGATGTGCCCGGCGCCATAGGACGCATAGGTGAGCTTGCCGGGGTCCTTTTTTGCGACGGTGATGAAATCCCTGACGCTCTTGTAGGGTGACTCCGCACTGGTCGCCATCACGGTGGCTCCGGTGATCAACAGCGTGACCGGCGCGAGGTCCTTCTGCGGGTCGAAGTTGAGCTTGTACAGGTACGGGTTTACCGCCAGCGCGCCGCTTTGGCCGATCAGCACCGTGTATCCGTCGGCCGGCGCCTTGGCGACGAATTCCGTCCCGATAATGCCGGCGGCGCCGGGCTTGTTCTCGACGACGATCGGCTGTTGCATGGACTGCGACAGCTTGTCGGCGAACAGCCGCGCGAGTATGTCGGTCGCGTTGCCTGGCGGGAACGCGACGACAAATCGAATGGGCTTGCTCGGATAGGGTTCGGCCTGCGCCAGTGCCGGAGTCGCGGCAATCATCAGGGACGCGACGGCGATCCATCCAAGAGTCGTATTCACGATTTTCATGTCTTCTTGCGCTCCGCCAACCACGTGTCCGCGTTGATCACGTCGCCTTGGCGCTGGCACTCCGCTGCGGCGAGCTCGACGAACAGGGGCGCGATGTCCTCGGGCGTCTTGAGCGTTGCGGGATCTTCGTCCGGTGCGGCTTGCGCCCGCATCGTCGTACGCGTCGGACCAGGATTGACGACATTGATTCGAATGGACGTCCCGGCCGTCTCGATCGCATAGATGCGCACGATCGCTTCCAGCGCCGCTTTGCTCACGGCGTAGGAGCCGGTCGTTGCCTTTCCCTGCCGCGCGACGCCGGCCGATAGCATGACGACGCGCGCGGAATCCGAGGCTTTGAGCAAGGGATCCAGCGCTTGCAGCAGAAGCAGGTTCGCTTCGACATTGGTCCGGAAAGTGTGCTGCCACACATCGAGGGGATACTTCACCAGCGGAACCCGTGCGCCGAGCGATGCCGCATTTGCCACGAACACGTCGAGCCGCGGCACGGCATCAGCGACTTCGCGGGAGAGGTTACGCACCGACGAAGGATCGTCCAGTGATACGGCGAACACGCGCGCGTTGCCGCCGGTCGCAGCGATCTCATCGCGCGTTCGCGCCAGGGCCTCGACATTGCGCCCGGCGAGCAGCAGCGATGCGCCCTCCCGAGCGAACAGCCGTGCGACCGCGAGGCCGATACCGCGATTCGCGCCGGTGACGAGCGCAATGCGGTCTTGCAGCTTCAGCGTCATGACGTCCTCGATTGTCCCGAATTTGAGGACGATATTATCGCGGGCCGGCGAGCTCCCCTCCTTTGCGCAACCGTGGACCGGATGCGGCGACGGTTTGGCCTACGCCCTTGCCAGCAACCCCACCGCCGCCGCGTGCAGCACTGCCGGGACGACCGGCTTGCCGAGCAGCGGCAAGCCGGCCGCGCGGGCGTCGCGCTCGGCCGCAGGACTGGTATCGCCCGACACCAACAAGGCAGGCACGACGATGCCGAGCTCGTCGCGCAAGCGATGCACCGCCTCGACGCCGCAGTCGCCGTTGGCGAGCCGCAGGTCTGCGACGAGGAGGTCCGGATAGCGCTCGAGTTTGCCGAGCGCATCGAGGACATCCGGCAGCGCGCTGCCGCCGGCCACCCGGGCGCCCCACGTTTCGAACAGCGCGCTCATGGCGTCGACGGCATAAGGGTCGTCGTCGACGACTGCGACGACCGCACCGTGCATCGACGAAAGCCCTCGCTCGCCGCGTACCGCAGTCGCGCACGCACGCTTGACGGGCACCGGCGCGGCGGCTTCTGTCACGACCCGGAAGCGCGAGCCGCGACCGACGCGAGATGCGACGTCGATGCGATGCTCGAGCAGTGTCGCCAGGCGCCGAACGATCGCAAGGCCGAGGCCCAGCCCGCCGTGCGCGCGGCTCGTTTGACGATCGCGCACCTGATAGAACTCCTCGAAGATCCTGGACTGCAGCGGTGACGGAATGCCGACGCCTGTATCCACGACGTCGATCGCGACGTTCCCCGAAGCCCGGCGCGCGCCGAGCAGCACGCCCCCGCGCTCGGTGTAGCGAATCGCGTTGGCCACCAGGTTGCGCACGATGCGCTCGAGAAGCGCTGGGTCGCTGCGAACGGCCAGGCGAGTATCTGCGACGCGCAGCTCGATGCCTTTGTGATCCGCGTGCGGCCGCAGCTCGTCGGCGATCCTGGCGAACAGCGGTGCCAACGTCACTCGCGCCTGGGTAGGCGTCAGCGCGCCGGCTTCCAGTCGCGAAAGGTCGAGCAGCTGCTCGAATTGCCCTTCGAGCGCCGCGACCGCGCGCTGGATGCTCGACACGAGCGGTCGCCATGCTTGCTCCTGTGCGCGCGCGGCGAGCGCCGCGATATAGAGGCCCAATGCGTGCAGCGGTTGGCGCAGGTCATGGCTCGCCGCCGCCAGCAGTTGGCTCTTGCTGCGATTCGCAGCTTCCGCGGATGCGCGCGCCTCGTTAGCCGCGCGCGACTTGGCGCGCAGCTCTTCGATGAGGTCGAGGTTTTCGTAGCGCATCGCGATCGAGCGCGTCAGCACGTCGTTGAGCTGATGCCCGAATGCGAGCACGAACGCGAGCACGACGCTCATCACGAGTGCGAGGTACCAATGCACCTCGTCTCCTTCGAAAGCGACGCGCACGATCAGAGGGACCAGGGCGGGCAGCACGAAACCGTAGAACGCGGGGCGGTAGACCGCCGTGAGATTGAGTCCGCCCAGCACGACACTGAAAAGACATACGATCAGCAGCGACTGGTGCGCGGGCGATGCCGGAAACATCGCGATTGCCGCAAGTCCCCACAGGCCACCTGCGATCGCCGACCCCGTCCACCAATATTGTCCCCAACGGCGCATCGCCTCGAGCCCCGGCTGCTTGCGTCGCCAGGCATGGGCGAGCCAGCCGCGCCACGCCTGGTTGAGGGCGATCAGGGCGAACCACCCGGCGAGCAACGCGGGCGACACATGGCCCCACAGCACGAAGGCGAGGAGGGCGGCGCCCAGCAGCATGGAAATCGTCGTCCGCTGCCAGCTCGCGTAGAGCTGCGCAACCTGGTCCGCGCGCGCACGGGCGCGGACGGCACGCGGTATCGACGCGAGGGCCACGGCGGCGCGCTAGTTTCCAAGACCGGGACGGTCGACGTGGATGCCACGCCGCGCGAGCTCGACGATCACCTGCGAGCGCGAGTGCACGTTGAGCGCCTTGAGGATGGCGCTGACGTGCACCTTCACCGTGCCTTCGGACAGACGAAGATCGCGGCAGATCGACTTGTTCGGCTTGCCCTGAGCGAGCAACAGCATTACCTCGCTCTGCCGTTGCGTGAGGCCCAGCACCTCGATGTTCACGCCGTCGATTTCGCGCGGCCGGTTCGGCGCGACGTCGCGCGTGACGTGACGGCCGCCGGCAAGGACCGTGCGCACGGCATCGAGCATCGTCGTCGCATCGGCCGTCTTGGCGATGAAGCCGCGCGCGCCGGCAGCGAGCGCCGCACCGACGGTCGCGCGGTCGTGGGTGGCCGAGAGCACGACGATAGGAAGGCGCGCGTGGCTCCTGCGCAGTTCGGCGAGGAGGTCGAGGCCGTGCGCACCCGGCAGCGTGAGGTCGAGCAGGACGAGGGCGCAATCGGGATGCCTTGCGAGGAGCGCGAGCGTTTCGTCGCGGTCGTGCGCCGAGAGGACATCGATGTCCTCGTCGAGGCCGGGCAGTACCTCGCGCAGCGCATGGACGATGAGCGGATGGTCGTCGACGACGAGCAGCTTCATGGGCGTTCTCCTTCGCGCGCGACGGCATGTCGCCACGCGAATTTCGAACGCAATCGTGGGCGCCGGCTACTGTCAGAAGCGACAGGGTAGGCTGCGTTGCAAGTCGTTGCATGCCGCAGCACTCGGCTCGTGAATTCGAAACCGGCGGAACGGCTAAGCTACGATTCTCTGTAGCGCGCTGTCTCACCCCATCGCATTGGCGCGCTGCGGGCCTGCTAACCCAAGCGCCAACCGTCAGCACATGAGCGAAAGAATGAGATTCACCGATCGTGCGATCGAAAACGTCAAGCCACGCGATCAGCGTTTCATCGTTTGGGCCGACGGCTACCGCGGCGTTGACCAGGCGCAGGACATTTGCGGCCGTGGAGCGTGGCCGCGCGCGCCGGGGTCCAGGTGATTTCCGGACTGGTCGGCAATGTGACGATCCCACGAACCACGACGACCAGCACGGGCCATTGGCTCGAGCTCGAATCGTCCCAGGTGACCGAGTCGCAGTGGACTCTCGGCCGTTGCGCTGGCACCGAAGACTGCGGTGAGCACCGCCAGCGCGGAGGATGCATCCATCGCCGCTGTCACGACGCCGGCCGTGCGCAAGCTGCTGTCCGGGCGCGAACGCGCGAGCTGCAACGGATTCATATGGGACAGCGGCCGCGTCGCACGTATGCCGGGTCTCGCTACACCGAGCGTGCCGACCGCGAGCATGCTCGTCGGTGACTTCTCGCTTGTTGTGCTGGGGCTCTGGGGACCGGGCTTCATAGGCAGGCATCATCGGCGTGCGGTGCGTGGTGACCCTCGATGTGGCCGTGCGTCATCCTGCGGCGTTCTCGCTGTCGGCGTCGATCACGTAAGCATGACAAACGTCAAACTGCTTGCGGGGCCGCGCGCGTTTTTCGCCGCTCGACAACGCATCGACCGCACACCGTGTTCGAGGTAGGTCTCGCCATTGCCGCGGAGCTCGTCTCGCAAGGTCGCGCAACGACACGCGACGAAACGACGCGTGAATCGATCAACGAGTACATCCGCAAAGAGTTTCGGCGACCGCGGCGCGCATGTCACGCGAGGCGGGGCGGCGCCTGCCGTACCGCGTGTAAGGGTGTTTGCTCTTCTCACGTCGGCGAGTGAGTCTGCGCATAGTCGGCGCGAGAGGCCCGAGAGCGAACGCTCGCCGCCGGGCCGTCCATGTACCCATGTGCGGACACGCGTGATGCGCTTGACACCTTCCCGGGTAGGTCGCTTGGGACCAGGAGTGACCCGAGACGGCCAACGCATCACGGAAGGCTGTCGACCCGGTGGAACCCCGTTTACCAGCCTGCAGCGCTTCAGGAAAGGCAATGGGTTCGAAGCGAACGGGAGCGTTGCCGATGACTGTCCGGCAAACACCGCACGAGCACGGCCACTCCGATTCTCGCATCACTCCTAGGGGTTTCCACGTAGCGCACGGCATGCGCTCCGGAAAAGTTTCCGGAGCCGCACGAACACGGAGTTCATCAGTCGGCGCGCGCTACGAATTCGCGTTCGTTGCGGTCCCAGCAAGGAATAGCGCGCGAGTGTCGTTGTTTGCGTAAATACCTTCCAGTGTCATGCGAAAGGAAGGTTCGCCGTTCGACGGAAGCTGGCCGTCATCGCCGCCCACCGTCTTTACTCAACGTCTCGCGCGGAAGGAATGGTCATGGACAAATTTTCTCCACTCGCGCGCCGGGCTTTTCACGCGACATTATTCGCCGTGAGTTTCGCACTGGCCGCATCGAGCTCTGCTGATCCGAGCCGCTACGAGGTGACAGACTTGGTCGCCGACGCTGCGGGCGTCGCCCCGAGCACGGATCTCAATCTTAAGAACCCGTGGGGCATCGCGTTCAACCCCAATGGCTTCGTCTGGGTCGCCAACAACCACACGGGCACGTCCACGCTGTACGACGGCAACGGCGTCCCGCAATCCCTGATCGTCACTATCCCGCCCGCGACGGGTAACGGCCTGGGCACGCCGACGGGGATCACGTTCAACGGCACGAACGACTTCATGGTCGTCACCAACGCGCCGCCGTCGAATGCCAACCCGACGCCTGCGCGTTTCATCTTCGCGAGTGAGGACGGCGCAATTACCGCGTGGGCGCCGGGGATCACCACGGCGATCGTCAAGGTCACCGCGAACGCGAACTACAAGGGCGTCGCCATCGCCGGGAACGGTACGGCGAACCTGCTCTACGCGGCGGACTTCGTTGGTCGCAAGATCGACGTTTACAACACCGCATTTGCGCCTACGACGGTCCCCGGAGCGTTCGCCGATCCCAAGCTTCCAAAAGGCTACAGTCCCTTCAACATCATGAACATCCAGGGCAATCTTTACGTTGCCTACGCGCTGCTCGAATCGGGTGACGAGGAAACGACGGGACAGGGCCTAGGCATCGTCAACGTCTTCGATGCTGACGGATTCTTGCTAAAGCGATTGATCTCGCGGGGCCAACTCAACGCACCGTGGGGAATGGCGCTTGCTCCCGCGGGCTTTGGGAAATTCAGCAACATGTTGCTTGTCGGCAACTTCGGAGACGGTGTCATCAACGCTTACGATCCGACGAACGGAAACCACGCGGGGCGTTTGCGCATGAGCAACAACAAGGACGTGAGGCTCGACGGCCTGTGGGGCATCGCCTTCGGACCGGGGGTTCAGCACCAGCCGACCGATACGCTTTTCTTCGCGGCGGGAACGAACGACGAGGAGAACGGGCTGTATGGCCGCATTGAGGCTGGGCCGGAGAAGTAAGACGCAAATGCGCGAGCCAGTGGGACCAGGCGTCGTCTTTGAACTGATCGAGTGCCGCCGCGCAGGTTTGTGCGAGGCGGCGCTCAGTTCTCCGCGCTGCTGGTCGCGGTGGCGGGATAACTCGTTTTGGCGACCCGCTGCTTCTTAAGGGACCGCCCGGCTGCAATGGTTCCGATCTCCGTCATTCCCTGAACCACGTAGCACTGGCCCAAAGTTGTGAACTTAGCGACATGCAAATCACACTCTAATTCGCCTTCCGCGTGCGCGACCTTCACCGCATGGAACTCACGGCCGAACGAATCGCCGAGAAACTCGGCACTTCGCGTGAGGACGTAGTGGAGGGACATCGCGTGATGGCCCTGCCGCTCAACGACACGATGGAGCTGGTCCATTAGCGAACCGACGCGGAGCGCGGGGCCGAGCTCGAGCGCAAATTAAGTCACGGCTGCAGAGTCTGCGCGCACGGGGTTGATCGTTTCGCGTCTCAGAGCCCTGATTCTCGTCAAGGCTTCCGTGCGTTGATTTCACCTTGCGCTGTCGCTCGGCGATCCTCTTCGGCATGCGCTAGCCCGGGCGCTCGCCTGCCAGGCTGCGGGGTCCGCCGACCCTTCGCAAGTTTCTGTTTCAGCGCTGCAAATGACGTCCGACAGACGGTGCTTGTACTTGCAGAAGCGACAGGACAAAGCGCCGTGCCTGGCGTTGTCCCGAGAGAGCAAGTTTACGTCCCCGCGACGCATTCGCGAGGTCCGCGTCGGCGCGACAATCTTCTGCTACCGCGCCAAGAATCCATCATCAACATGTTACTGCCTGGACGTAGGGATCTGAGACGCCTGCTGACCCGTGTCGGAATGCTCGACCTCGTGGGATGGGGCGTCGTCGCTGTGAGCGCGATTTTCATTGCGTACCTCTTCTTCGCAACGCGATAGCCGTCGCTTGCTTCAATCGAAGCCGGTGGCTACCCCGACGATCTCCCGAACGCGTCCTTCTTGAGATCCGCCTGCTCGGCCCGAAGCTTGCGCAAGCGCATCTCCACGACGGACACCTGGTAGAAGTTTCCGTCGCCGGCTTTCGCCGCGAGCTCGAATTGCGTGATCGCAAGCGGCAGATTGCCCGCCCACGCATAGAACTCTCCTTGATGCTGGTGCTCGAGGAGTCGCATGTTCTGCTCGGCGTACGCGCGCGCGGCGACCTGGTGCAGCGGACCGTCGTTGGGAAAGCGCGTCAGCTGCGCTTCAGCGAACGCCGCAGCTTCCGCGGGCCGCTTGGCTTTCAGCAACGCTTCGGGATAGTCGTACACGAGCTGCATCTTGTTCGGGTAGCGCTGCAACGCGGCGGCGAATCGCTTCGCCGCGGCGTCATACTCTTCCGCTCCCATCAGCACGTTGCCGGCCATCGCCTCGATCATCGGATGCGGAGGCGCCATGCGCTCCAGTTTTGCAAGCTCGGTCCTGGCGCGCGGAATGTCCTTCGCGCGCAGCAGCGAGGCGACGAGGCCGTATCGCTCCGCGATCTCGTTGTTGTACTTGCGCTGGCGCAGGGCGTCCTCGAAGCTTGCGGCGGTCGCGCGCGCATCGCCCTGGTAGCTCTTGAGGAGCGCCCGCACGAGATGGAAGTCGAGAGAGTCGGCAACCTGCCTGTACGGCAGGTCCTGCGCTCGCGCCTGTGCTTCGGCGATCCGCTCGAACGTGATCGGGTGGGTACGCAGGTACGACGGCGCATTGCCTTCTACGAACCGCGCCGACCGCTGCAGCCGCCCCATGAGGCCGGCGGCGCCGTTGGGGTCGAAGCCCGCAGCGACCAGGCGCTGGAAGCCGATGCGGTCGGCCTCGTACTCGTTCTCGCGCGTGAAGTCGAGCTGGTTCTGGATCGCAAGCGCTTGCGTCCCCTGGATGGCGGCAACGGTCGCGCTCGAATTGCCGCTGCCGCCCGCGCGCGACGCGAGCACCGCGAGCGCAAGCCCCGCGAGCGTCATCAACATCGAGTTCTTCTGATTGTCGATCATTCGCGCCATGTGGCGCTGGGTGACGTGCGAGATCTCGTGCGCGAGCACGCTTGCGAGCTCGGACTCCGTTTGCGCGAGCACGATGAGGCCCGTGTTGATGCCGATGTAACCGCCCGGAAGCGCGAACGCGTTGATCGTGGTGTCAGGCACTGCGAAGAATTCGAAGTCCTGCTTCGAGTCGTGCCCCGCGTTGACGAGCCGGTGGCCAAGCTCGTTCAGGTAATCGTTGACCTCGGGGTCCTGCATGTAGCCGCCCTGCGCACGCAGCTGCCGAATGATCTGCTCGCCGACCTTTCGTTCCTGTGCGGGTGAGAACGCGACTTGCGAGGAGTCACCCAGATCCGGCAAAAGCGACCCGCGATACCCGTTGACGTCGGGACCGCGCAGCGCGCTATCGGAAGGACGGGGGATTGCGAAGGGCTCCTGCGCCGCGGGAAGCTGGTTCCAGAGATTCCCCGATGGCGTGCTGACAGGCGACTCCTGCTTGGCCGGTGCGGGCAGCGCGGTTTGCGCGAGCGGTGTCGTCGTCAGGGCAACCGCGACCGCCGCCGCGACGAAACGGCGGGCGAGAACGGTACGCGGGCGCGGTAGGACCTCGTTCATCGAGTGTTAAGATGCCCCTTGCCCCTTCGAGTTCAACGGCCTACGTCGACGTGACGCGCAAAAAGCAGGCGGTGGCGGTCCAGGCGCAGCATTTTACCCACTTCGACGGCAAGGGGCAGGCGCACATGGTCGACGTGGGTGCCAAGGATGTCACACACCGCGTCGCGCGCGCGGCCGGGCGCATCGCCATGCAGCCCGAAACGCTTTCACGCATCCGCGCCGGTACGGTCGCCAAAGGCGACGTGCTGCTGGTCGCCCGCGTCGCGGCGATCGCCGCGTCCAAGCGCACCGCGGATCTCATCCCGTTGTGCCACCCGTTGCCGCTCACGCGCGTCGCCGTCGAATTTTCGTTCGATGAGGAACAACCGGCCGTGGGCATCGAGGTGACCGCCGAAACCATTGCACGCACCGGTGTCGAGATGGAAGCGCTGACCGCGGCGACGGCCGGGCTCCTCACTATCTACGACATGTGCAAGGCGGTCGATCGCGGCATGCGGAT
>Ga0070665_100008733_pt1 | contig 10255 bp, 2 predicted proteins | sample KBSS13metaG_FD_65862 | JGI IMG/M metagenome (GOLD analysis project Ga0070665, IMG submission 65862) | Switchgrass rhizosphere microbial communities from Kellogg Biological Station, Michigan, USA - KBS S1-3 metaG | ecosystem: Host-associated > Plants > Roots > Rhizosphere > Soil ...
GCAGCAAGCGCTCGTTGTAGCCCGAGCTGCTCGTCGTGCGCGTCGCTGGACGCTGGTGGGAGATGCAGACGGCATCGCCGCTGAGCTTGGCAGCCGATTGCGTGCGAGAGGGGACGCTGTTGAGAGTGTCCCGGCCGAGACAGGCACTCTTTCTATACCGGCGAGCGGCGACATCGTCTATCTGGGTGCGTTGCCGCTGGCGAGTCTTGCTGTGGACGATCCGCAGGGTGCGGCCCGCTCCGAGCGCCTGGCGTGCTCGGTGCCGATCACATGGCTTGCGCAGATCGCGCAGAGCAACTCGTCCGCGCGCACCTGGCTGGTGACGCGCGGTGCGCATCCCGTGCAAGGACAGACATCGTCGGGCGCGCGCTGGCAGGCGCCGCTGTGGGGTGTCGGACGAGTGTTCTCACTCGAGCGCCCGGCTAACCACGCCGCGCTGCTCGATCTGCCGCCCTCGGCTGGCAATCCCGAATGCGTGGATTTGCTGCTTGAAGCGTTCGATGGCGCCGATTCCGAAGACCAGATCGCCTGGCGAGGCGATCGTCGCTATGTCGCGCGCATCGAGGCGCAACAGGCGCCGCAGCCCTCGCGGTTGAAGTTGCGCGCGGATGCTACCTACCTGATCACCGGCGGCTTTGGTGGACTCGGTGCGCTGGTGGCACGCTGGTTGGTTGAGAACGGCGCTCGCCACATCGCGCTACTGGGACGCAACCCGGACGCGGGATCGGAAGCAGTGCGGTCGCTCGAAGCGCTGGGCGCGGAAGTGATTCCGCTCGCAGGCGACGTTGCTAGCGAGTCCGACATGCGTGACGTGTTCGCGCGCATCGATCAGCGACATCCGCCGCTTCGGGGCATTGTGCACGCCGCAGCGGCGTTCAGCGTTGCGCCCATCGAGCAGCTCGCCGAGATACAGATTGCCTCGATGCTTCGCCCGAAGATCTCCGGCACTGTAGTGCTGGAGCGGCTGGCGAAGACGCGCGAGCTGGACTTCCTCGTACTGTTCTCATCGTCCACTGCGCTGCTCGGTGCTGGCGGATACGCCCACTACGCTGCTGCGAACGTGTTCCTCGATGCCACGGCGCATGCGCTGAATACCGCCGCGAGGCGAGTCGTGTCGATCAATTGGGGCACGTGGGAAGCGATGCGCCTTGCGACTGCGGAAAGTCAGCGCGGCTATCGCGAGTCGGGCCTGGAACCCATGCCGGCAGCCGACGCGCTGCAGGCGCTGGGTGCAGCGCTTGGGAACAGCGAGCCGCAGTGGATGGTGGCGAACATTGACTGGAGCGTGCTCAAGCCGCTTCATGAATCGCGCCGCGTCCGGCCGTTGCTCGCGAACGTAGGCGGTTCTGAAGCCGTAGCGATTGAGCGGACCAAGACGGCATCCGGCACGGCTGATACGTGGCTGGACACGCTCGCCAAGGCGCCTGCCGATTCACGCCTCGATGTCCTCACCGGATTGGTGAAGGCAGAAGTCGCACAGGTCCTGGGACTCGGCGACAGCAGCGTGGTCGCGCCGGACACCGGTCTCTTCGAGATGGGCATGGACTCCCTCATGTCCGTCGAGCTGCGCAAACGACTGGAACGTGGCGCGGGACGCAAGCTGCCTGCGACGCTGACATTCAACTACCCGAACGTCTCCGCATTGGCGAGCTTCCTCGATCAGGAACTCGCGCCTGCGCCAACTGCGGCGGAACCTGCCGCTGCAGCCACCCCGGAACCTGCAGAGGTCGCGGAGGGCGACCTGGACTCCCTGAGCGACGAAGAACTAGAAGCGAGACTCCTCGCCAGATTGAGTGAAACAAAATGAAAACAAAGAGCTATGGCCTGTGGATGATGATGGCGTTCGGTGCTACCTGGGCCGTGCTGGAAGAGCTCGGAGCGCACATGCTCCGCAAATACTCGCCCTTCGAAGTCGTGTGGGTGCGCTACGCCGTGCACCTGCTGTTCATGTTGTTCATCTGGGGTGTTCGTGATCCGCGTTCCCTCGTGGCTACGCAGCGCCCGGTCTTCCAGTTCGTGCGCTCGGGAATGATGCTGATCATGCCGGCGTCCTGGATCATTGGGATGTACCAAGGCGTAAATCCGTCGACGGTGATGACGGTGTTCTGGCTCTCCCCGCTGTTCGTAGTGTTCTTTGCAGTGGTGTTCCTGCGGGAGCGTCCCTCGCTGCGGACGTGGGTAGCAAGCGCGCTGGCGTCGGCTGGCGCCATCGCACTGATGCATCCGTCGCTGCCGCACTCGCTGCGCGCCCTGGTCTGGCCGCTCCTCATGGCCGGCTCCTTCAGTCTATACGTGGTGATGACTCGCTCTCTCCGTACCGACAGCACGCGCTCGAATCTCTTCTATACAGCGCTTGGTGTCTTCCTGTGCCTGACGCCGCTGATGCCCTTCGTTTGGGTCACGCCGAACTTCCACGACTGGCTGGTGCTTATCGGTATCGGTCTGCTCGGCTTCGCAGGTTTGTACGCGCTCGATCGCGCAGCACACACCGACGAAGTGTCTCGTGAGGCGCCTGTGCTTGGGTTGCAGACGGTGTTCGCTCTGCTCGGGGGCGTCATGCTCGGCCGCTATCTCCCGACCAACCTGATGCTGGCGGGAGTGGCCATTGTGTGCGCCGCTGTGGTGCTGGCCTGGGCGAGTGATAACAAGTGGTTCCAGAGGCAGGAAGTGCTTTGAACGAACGTCGCAACATCCTGCAGGAATCTCTCGCCGCCATTGAGCGCCTTCAGGCGCGACTGGCTGCCAGCGAGAATGCGCTGCATGCGCCGATTGCGATCATCGGTGTCGGTTGCCGCTACCCGGGTGGAATCGATTCGCCCGACGCGCTTTGGCGTGTGTTGCGGGATGGTGTGGACGCAGTGTCGACCGTGCCGGCGGATCGCTGGGATATCGACGCGTACTACGACGCGGACCCGAAGGCGCCAGGGAAGATGGTCACGCGTCGGGGCGGGTTCCTGACGCAGGTGGATCAGTTCGATCCGCAGTACTTCGGCATCTCGCCGCGCGAAGCGACGACGATGGATCCGCAGCAGCGTCTGCTACTCGAAACCGCTACCGAAGCGCTCGAGAGCGCAGGTCTCGCCACCGATCGCCTCGTCGGCAGTGCGACCGGAGTGTTCGTCGGCATTACGACTAACGATTACGCTCGGTTGCTCGGGGCAGGCGGGCCCGGCAGTTCTGACGTCTACTCTGCGACAGGCGGAGCGCTGAATGCTGCTGCCGGACGCATCTCATTCACGTTCGGCTTCCAGGGACCTTGTGTCGCTGTCGACACGGCGTGCTCCTCCTCGCTGGTCGCCGTACATCTTGCCTGCCAGAGCCTGCGCACTGGTGAGAGCCGCTTGGCGCTCGCCGGTGGTGTGAACGTTATTCTGTCACCCGACGCCATGGTGCTCTTCTCGAAGTGGGGCATGCTGGCACCCGATGGTGCCTGTAAGACTTTCGACGCCGGTGCAGATGGGTTCGTACGTGCTGAGGGCTGTGCGCTCATCGCGCTGAAGCGGCTCTCGGACGCGCAGGCAGATGGCGATCCGATCCTCGCAGTGATCCGTGGCTCCGCCGTCAACTCGGACGGACGTAGCAGTGGCCTGACGGTGCCGAATGGTCCTGCACAGCAGGCAGTGCTGCGTGCGGCGCTCGCCAGCGCGCAACTCAAGCCGGCCGACATCGATTACGTCGAGGCGCACGGCACTGGGACCTCGCTCGGCGATCCGATCGAGATCGAGGCGCTGGGTGCGGTCATGGCCGAGGGGCGCAGTGCGGATCGCCCGCTCGCGATCGGCTCGATCAAGACGAATCTCGGTCACACCGAAGCCGCCTCGGGACTCGCCGGGCTGCTGAAGACAGTGATGGCGCTACGTCACGAGGCCATCCCGCCGCATCTGCATTTCCGCACACCGAACCCCGGCATACCCTGGGCTGACTATCCGTTCAAAGTACCGACGCAACTGACGCCCTGGCCTCGCGGCGGTTCGGTGCGACGTGCCGGTGTGAGCTCGTTCGGGTTCAGCGGTACGAATGCGCATATTGTTCTCGAGGAGGCGCCGGAGGCTGCGATGGCCCCGGAGACGCGTCGCGACGGTGCGCTGCTTGTGCCGCTCTCGGCGCGCGACGACAACGGTCTGCGCCATGCCGCGCGCCAGCTGGCCAATCGCATTGCCGCGGGCGGCACACCGCCGGCGCTCGCCAATATCGCAGCGACGCTTGCGACCGGACGCTCGCATCATTCGCGGCGTGCGGTATTCCTGACTGACTCCACTACGGATTTGGAGCAGAAGCTCCGCAGCCTCGCCGACGGGCAGATGTCTGCTGCTGTCGCGGAAGGGACGGTTCGCGCCGGGCAGCGAGCGAAGGTGGCGTTCCTCTTCACGGGGCAGGGTTCTCAGTACGTTGGCATGGGGCGGCAGCTCTATGACACTGAGCCCGTCTTCAGGAAGCAGATTGACAGGGCGGCCGCTGTGCTGGCCCCGCTGCTTCCGCGGCCGCTGCTCGATGTGATGTTCTCCGCTGATCCGGCGGACAACACCATTTCGCAGACGGCCTACACGCAGCCTGCGCTGTTCGCGATCGAATATGCGCTGGCCGAGTTGTGGCGGTCGTGGGGAGTAGCTCCCTCCATTGTCGCGGGACACAGCGTCGGTGAGTACGTCGCTGCCTGTGTCGCCGGCGTCTTCAGCTTCGAGGACGGTCTTGCGCTCATCGCCGAGCGCGGGCGCTTGATGCAGGCGCTGCCTGCGGGCGGTGGCATGGCCGCCGTGTTTGTGCCCGAAGCGACGATCGCAGGAAAGCTGGCGTCGTTTGGCGGCGCTCTTTCCATCGCTGCGGTGAACGGCCCCGAGGAGACGGTGGTCTCCGGCGATGCTGACGCGCTGTCGCGCCTCCTCGCTGATCTCGGCGCAGCCGGTATCAAGAGCAAGGTTCTCGACGTTTCCCATGCATTCCATTCGGCACGGCTCGATCCGATGCTGGACGGCCTGCAGCAACGTGCGGCAGCAGTGAAGCACTCAGTGCCCCGTATATCGCTCGTTTCCAACCTGACCGGCGAGGTGTTCCCGAGCGGAACCGGCCCCGACTCTCGTTACTGGCGCCGACACACTCGCGAAGCTGTGCGCTTTACGGGTTGCATCAACGCGCTGAGCGCGGCCGGTGCGACAGTCCTCGTGGAAGTCGGCCCACATCCGACGTTGCTCGCGCTCGCCGCGCGCGCGATTCCGGACGCGAAGTGGAGTGCCGTTGCCTCGTTGCGGCGAGGGCGTGACGAGCGCCGGGAGATGCTCACCGGAGCCGCTGCACTGCATGTGCGGGGGGCGTCGATCCAGTGGGACGCGCTTATGGCCGCGGACGGCGGGCGTCGCATCCCGCTGCCGACGTATCCGTTCCAGCGCAGCCGGTACTGGGTATCGACTAGCGCAGGCGGCAAACGCCGCAATCAGGCTGCTCATCCGCTGCTGGGAGAAGAGCAGCGGTCGCCGCATCCCGGCGCGCAGTTTCTTGCAGAGATCAGCAGGGATGAACCGGCGTTCCTTGCTCAGCACGTGGTGCTGGGTGAGGTGCTGCTGCCGGGCACGGCGTACCTTGAGATGGCAGTAGCGGCTGCGCGCACACGTGCCAATGCGGGTGGTGCCATTGTCGTTTCCGATTTCGTGGTCGATGCGCCGCTGCGGCTCGATGCAGACACGAGTTACTCCCTGCACACGGAGATCGGCGCCGAGGCCGACGGCGCAGCGCCGTTCACAATCCGAAGCAAGGAGCCTGCGGGCGCGTCGTGGCGCGTTCATGCGCGGGGCACCCTGCGGCGTCGTCCAGGCGCGGGCACTGTCGACTCTGTCAGCGCGATCCGCGCGCGTTGCGACACCAACGTAGATGTGGCGGGTTACTACCAGAAGCTCGAAGCCGTCGGCCTTGCGTACGGGCCGACGTTCCGCGCGGTGCGGAGCCTCGTCGTAGGTAAAGGCGAATCCGCTGGAGTCCTCGAGGTAACCGACACCGACAGCGCGCACTATTCACTGCATCCGGCACTGGTGGACGCAGCGTTCCATCTCATCGGGGCGGTACTGCTGGGAGAAGCGTCTAAGACCGAGCGCGTCTACGTGCCCATTGGAATTGATGAAGTCCGAGTGACGGGCCGTGGGTCGGCGCGCTTGCAGGCAGCGGCCCGTGTGCGCGATGCGCAGAGCGATCCGGGCGTGCGAGCCGCTGACGTGACGCTGGAAGATGACGAAGGGCGTCCCGTTGCTGAGCTAATCGGACTGCGTTTGCGTGAGATCAGCCCTGAGTCTCTGGCGCGTGCGCTGGCGATCCCGGCGGGCATGGCTGCGCATTCGTTCCGGGTGTCCTGGCGACCGGTCACTGCTGCTCCGGGATCGACGCCGCCGAGCGTGGTCCTGCTTTCCGAGTCAGCACAATGGGAAGCGATGCTTCGGGATGGCGGTGCGAAAGTTGTCAGACTGTCGAGCCATGAAGGGCTTGCAGCCGCGCTGAAGAGTTCGCCCGATTCGTGGGTTGTCGACTGCCGGGCGCTGGACGCCAGCAACGAAGTAACGGAGGCTGCGGAACGCAATTACCTCCGGGTTCTGTCGCTAGCTCACGCGGTCAGCGCCACGGGTGCTGCGGCGAAGCTCTGCGTGGTCACACGCGGGGCGCACATCGTCGAGCCCGGCGAAGACATCAATCTTGCGCATGCGACCCTGCCCGGGTTGGCTCGCACGCTCGATGCAGAGCTTGAGAAGTCTCGTGTCATGCGTCTGGATCTCGACACGCCGGACGGCAAGACACTGCTGGCGGCGCTAGGTGCCAGCGCGAACGACGAGTTCGAGATCGCTGTTCGGAACAAGACGTTGTTCGCAATGCGCTTGCAAGAGCGTGCTGGTGCGCAAGCACGCCCGGGTGCGGATGATCGCGACGTCCTGCGAATCCGCGAGCGCGGTGTGTTGGACAACCTGCAGGTCCAGCGTGAAAAGCGTCGTGCACCAGCAGCCGGCGAGGTGGAGATTCGCGTCCGCGCGGCGGGGCTCAACTTCCGCGACGTGCTGAATGCGCTCGGCATGTATCCGGGCGACGCGGGTCCGCTCGGCAGCGAGTGCAGTGGTGTCGTCGTCGCGGTAGGCGCGGGTGTCGAGCACCTCAAGCCTGGCGACGAGGTCATCGCGTTCGCTGTGGATTCGATGGCATCGCATGTGACCGCTCCGGCGACGCTGGTCGTTCGGAAGCCCGCGAACATCGGGTTCGCGGACGCCATCACCTTACCCAATGCGTATCTCACAGCCGCGCAGGCGCTGATCGTCGCCGCAGGTCTGAAGCGCGGGCAACGCGTGCTGATCCATGCCGCTGCGGGAGGCGTAGGCCTGGCTGCCGTGCGGCTCGCCAAACGTGTGGGCGCCGAGGTGATTGCGACCGCGGGCTCCGGTGAGAAGCGCGCGATCGTGAAGTCCGAAGGCGCGTCGCATGTCTTCGACTCGCGCTCGCTTTCCTTCGCTGACGAAGTGATGAGAGTGACTGGCGGCGCCGGTGTCGACGTTGTTCTGAACTCGCTCGCAGGTGATTTTATCACCGCGAGCATGCGTACTCTCGGGCGCGGTGGCTGCTTTGTAGAGATCGGCAAGGGCGGAATCTGGACGGCTGAGCGCGCCGCGCGTGACGCGCCGGGCATCCGTTACATCGTCGTGGATCTGGGCGAGGCCATCCGGCAGGACGCCCCCGCTGTGCGCGCCATGTTCGAGACGCTCGTAGCGGACGTTTCCTCCGGCGCGCTGCGGCCGTTGCCGGTGCGCAGTTTCCCGCTATCAGAGTCGGTAGCCGCATTCCGCTACATGGCGGCCGCACGCCACGTCGGCAAGATCGCCCTGATCCCCGACGCCGATGCGCGCGATACGCTCTCCTTGCGGAAGGACGGCACGTATGTCGTCTCCGGTGCACTCGGTGGCCTCGGGCTAGCGGCTGCTGAGTGGCTGGTGAAGAAGGGCGCCGGGGAAGTGGTGCTCCTTGCGCGCCGGGAAGCCGCGGAAGCGGAGCGTGCCCAGCTCGAACGCCTGCGCGAGACCGGTGCCCGCGTGACACTGGCTCAATGCGATGTGGGCAATCGGGATTCGCTGCAGCGAGTCTGGCGTGAGGTGCTCGCGTCCCGCTCTGTGCGTGGCGTTCTTCACTGTGCCGGATCACTCGCGGATGCGCCGTTCGAGCAGCAGAACGCTCAACGCTTTGCTGCCGTCGCGCACGCAAAGATTCTTGGGGCCTGGAACCTTCACGAACTGTCAGCGGATCAGCCGATCGATTTCTTCGTGCTGTATTCGTCTGCATCGGCGCTGCTCGGCTCGCCAGGCCAGGCGAACTACGCAGCATCGAATAGCTTCCTCGATGCGCTGGCGGCGTATCGCAACGCGCATGGCCTGCCGGGCACCAGTCTCGGTTGGGGCGCGTGGGCGCAGGTCGGCATGGCTGCGCGCCTGCCGGAAGCGCTGCGGACTCGCCTCGAACGGCTCGGCATGGGGTTCCTGACTCCCGCGGATGCGTTCGCGCATCTCGAGCGCGCATTGCTGGGCTCTGTGCCATACACCGCGATCGTGTCCATGGACACGGCGCGCGCCAGCGCCGCTTCGCCGCGGATCGCGCCGCTGCTCAGCGAAACGCGCGGACGCGTGCAGGCGGGTGCGGCGAGTGCCGCCACTACGGGTGCCAGCACAGGTGCGCAGCCTTTGCGTGCCCGCATCCGTGCAGCCGCGCCGAACCGTCGCAAGCTCGTTCTGCGCGATTTCGTGCGCGAACAGACAGTTCAGGTGCTCGGCATAGCCCGCGTCGAGGATCTGGACGTGAACGAATCTCTGCGGCAATTCGGCCTCGATTCGCTGATGGCAGTCGAGCTGCGGAATGTCTTGAGTCGCGCGGTCGAGCAGCCGCTGTCTGCGACCCTGACTTTCGATCATCCGACAGTGGCGGCGCTCGTGGAGCATCTCGGAGCCGTCGCATTCCAGGAGGAGTTGGGTTTGAGTCCGCCGGCCGGCGCAGCCGAGCCTGTGCTGCAAGTGGAAATTGCGGTCGAACGGCCGGCAATCACGAATGAAGCTCTCGAGGAGATGTCGCAGGACGACGTCGCTGCCGCGCTCGCCAGCCGGCTGGAGAGAATGACGAGAGGACAATCATGAGCGCCAACCGCCCCGACCACGCCGAGCTGCTCAAGCGCTCGCTGCTGGCGATCGACCAGCTCGAAGCGAAGCTGGCGGCTGCCGAGGCGGCGCGCCGCGAGCCGATCGCTATCGTGGGTATCGGGTGCCGCTCGCCCGGCGATGCGAACGACCCCGAGTCCTTCTGGAAGCTGATGCTGAACGGTGTCGATGCGGTCACCGAGGTGCCGGCAGACCGCTGGGACATGGAGCGTTATTTTGACCCGGATCCGGATGCGGTAGGCAAGACATACACGCGCTGGGGCGCATTCCTGCGTAACGTCGATCAGTTCGACGCTGCGTTCTTCGGCATTTCCCGTCGCGAGGCGCAGAACGTCGATCCGCAGCAGCGGCTGCTGCTTGAGTGCTCATGGGAAGCGTTGGAGCATGCCGGCATCTCGCCCGCATCTCTCATGGGAACTCAGGCATCGGTATTCGTCGGCATCAGCACCCACGATTACTCGCTGCGCGTGAACAACACCGGCAAAGGCCACTTGGGCGATGCGTACATCGCAACCGGAACGGCGCACAGCGTTGCTTCCGGACGTGTCTCGTACGTGCTCGGGCTCACTGGCCCGAACGCCCCCGTCGACACCGCGTGTTCGTCCTCGCTCGTTGCGGCTCATCTGGCCGTGCAGTCATTGCGCAACCGCGAAGCGAACCTGGCGCTGGTCGGTGGCGTGAATCTCACGCTGATTCCGGATGGCTCCATTCTCACGGCCCGCGGCCGAATGATGTCTGCGACGGGACGTTGCAAGACGTTCGATGCTTCCGCGGACGGCTACGTGCGCGCGGAGGGTTGCGGAGTCATCGTGCTCAAGCGTCTCTCCGATGCCAAGCGCGACGGCGACTCGATCATCGCGGTCATTCGCGGCACGGCGATCAATCAGGATGGCCGCACGAGCGGCCTTACTGCGCCCAACGGCCCATCTCAGGAGCGCGTGATCAAGGCCGCGCTGTCCAATGCAGGCCTCGCGCCGGATGACATCGGCTACATCGAAGCGCACGGTACGGGCACTTCGCTGGGTGACCCCATCGAGATGCAGGCGCTCGGCGCGGTGTTTGGTGCGCGATCGCCGAAGACGCCGCTGATGGTGGGT
>Ga0070665_100008734_pt1 | contig 10255 bp, 13 predicted proteins | sample KBSS13metaG_FD_65862 | JGI IMG/M metagenome (GOLD analysis project Ga0070665, IMG submission 65862) | Switchgrass rhizosphere microbial communities from Kellogg Biological Station, Michigan, USA - KBS S1-3 metaG | ecosystem: Host-associated > Plants > Roots > Rhizosphere > Soil ...
CCAGCAACATCGTCGCGCAGATGAAGGACAACCTGAAATTCCTTTATCAGTATGCCGACCAGCACACGCAGGTTTGGTACGACGGGGCCCGCGCGCTGGTCGATGACCGGGTCAAGCTCTACGGCTTCAACGATGCCAGCGTCGCCGCCGTCTACGCCGCACTGTCGCCGACCAAGGACTGGGATCAGAACGTCCACATCGCGGACATGCTGATGCAGACCTACAAGAACCACCAGAACACTCGCTGGTCCGACGCGATGAACGAAAAGTCGAAGACGCTGTGGTCGGCGGCCAATCAGAAGGTGGTGGATCTGGTACGCGGCAAGACGCTCGGCGAGTTGACGACCCCCGCCGAGAAGGCGCTGTGGATCAGGACCTACGACGAGACGCACAACGAAACGAGCTACCGCACCGTGCTGCCGAACGGCGCAATGGGCGAGGTGATGCGCAACAAGGACGGCACGCCGTCGAAGGTGGTCTGGCAGTCGCTGCCGTCGATCAGCAACGCGATCAAGGCGCTGGAAGCCAATGGCGACCGCGACATCATCTCCGCTGCGATGGGCACCGCGCACAAGGTGCGCTCGTTCTACAACAACATTCTCGATCCGCATTCGGCCAACGGCGACGTCACCATCGACACCCATGCGGTGGGTGCCGCGCTGCTGCGACAGCTCAGCAGCTCATCGGTGGCGGTGTCGCACAATTTCGGCAACACGCCGATGAAGGTCGATCAGCCGGAAGGCTGGGAGGCGGCAGGAGCCTCGATCAAGACCGGGATCTCCGGGCTCTATCCGGTCTACGCGCAGGCCTACCGCGAAGCGGCCAGCGAGCTGGGTATCCAGCCGCGCCAATTGCAATCGGCGGTGTGGGTGGTAAAACGCAACACCTTCGGCAACGCCTCGAAGAAAACGCAAGATGCCATCGAGGCGGCGTGGCACAAGTACCACGACAATCCAAAAGTGACGCTGGCAGAGACCCAGCGCACGATTGCGAAACTGATCGGGCTCGAGAAAAATGAACGACATTATCGACTTGATGAAAAAGGCCGACGTGCCGGTGACGCGCGAGCGCTACATCGAAATGGCGTGGGGCCTGCCGCTGCCGTCGTGGACAGCCGAGCTGGAAATGGAGCTGCCGGACGAGCTGCAGGACTGGACGCTGTTCGAGGAGCGCAACGGGGTGCTGGTGCTGAAGGGCTACTAGCCGACAAGCTATTCGACGAGAGCGAACACCCGCGCGATTCACACGGTCGCTGGACCGATAGCGGCGGCGGGGACGACCATCCGGGGCAGGGCTATTCCAAGGACGCCAGACTTATCGACGGCGTCATCCATACCGACAATGTCTACGACGCCGCCCGCGCGCTGCACGAAAACCGCCGGGTCGAGCTGACGCAGCCGCGCAGCGCATCGGTGTTGATTGACAAGCTCGGCGAGATTTCCAAGAGCATGATCGAGAAGGGCGAGCAGGCCCCGACCTTCGATCTGTGCAAGGTGACGCTCAAGGGCACCAGCCTGTTCTGCGCCGACAGCCAAGGCATTCCGCGCGTGCAGATGCCGCAGCTCACCATCGAGCAGGACAAGCCGTTCTTCAAATATCTGGAGGCCAAGGGCTACAAGGTCGTGCAGGAGGAGCAATACGCCTCCTATCTGCGCGCCACCCAGAACGAGCTGAACGGAGCCAAGGTCGCGGGCATTGCCGCCGCCATGAGATCCACGGTGGGATATCATTCGAGCAGCAATCCGATTTTCGTTTCCAACGACGACTACATCCTCGACGGCCATCATCGCTGGGCTGCCGAGATCGGCGTCGATGCCACCGACAACGTGCTCGCCAACGACAAGAAGATGGCGATCTGGCGTGTCGATATTCCGATCACAAAGCTGCTGGAGGAAGCCGAGACCTTTACCGGCGGCGAGGGCAAGCTGTCTCTGGCCGACGAGGCTGCGCCGAGCGGCACCAAGGCGGACATGGAGTCCCGCTACGGCAAGCCAAGCGCCGACTGGAAGGCCACCGCAAGCGGGCTGAACACCAAGGGAGAGCAGCGGCTGGAGAAGGACGGCAACTTCATCCGGCGCAATTTTGAGACCGGCAAGTATCTCTCGCCGATAGCCAAGCTCGAAAACGATCTGCCGTACTACAGCGAGTACGTCAGGACCGACGCCGACCACTCTCACTGGTGGAATTTCATGACGACGCCGAAAGGCATCGCTGAGACTAACCTGATGTCGGTGTTTGGCGCGGACAAGCCGACGCTGGAAATCATGGTGGTGCGATCAGTAGATCGAGGCAGTGGTCGCGCCGCATTGGAGATGATCATCGAGGCCGCCGACACGCATGGCGTTCGCCTGCAGCTAGACCCAGTGCCGCTGGACCCGCCCAAAGGCGGCGAAGGCGTCAAGATGAGCAAGGAGAAGCTGGAAGCCTTCTACGCCGGATTCGGTTTCAAGCAGGAAGGCGAGCGCGACGAGGGTGGCAAGGGCACCATCACGATGGTGCGCGAACCGAAGCCGGACCGGAAGAAGGCGTGGGAACAGGAACGTGCGCGGGCGCTGTCGTGGCTGGGAAAGAAAGAACCGTTCGACGAGAGCCAGCATCCACGCGACGAGGATGGCAAGTTCACCGATGGCGGCGGCGCGCCAGCCAAGATCACCAAGGCCTCGATCAACGCCAACATGAAGTCCGTCTACGACGTGGCGCAGAAAGAATCGCGGTGGACGGCACAGGCGCGGATCACCGAGAACGGCCAGACCTACCCGAAGGCGTTCATCATGGAGTCGGGCTTTCTGTCCGAATCCGGTCCGAATGGAAAAGGTCCGCACTACGAGCTGAAGGAGTTCTCCGAGAAGTTTGGCGTCAACCTGAAGGACGAGTCCCAGTACCGAACCTACAGAAGCACCGAGGCTAAAAAGCTGGTTGAGGAAACTGGCCACCACGGTCCATGGGACATCGATGCCAGCATCGAAGCCGCCCCCGAAAAGCAGGCGAAGCTGGATGCGGAAGCGGCCAAACGGGAGAAGGAGCGGGAGGACGCAAAAGCAAGGTGGGAGGCGGCACAGGAAAAGGACAGGCCGAGACGAGAGGCTGAGGCGAAGAAGGAAGCCGAGGCAAAGGCCAAGAAGGAGAAAGAGGACGCCGAGCGGAAGGCGCGGACGCCAGAGATCGATCACAGCGATCAGCCTGCCGTTATGTACGGCACGCATTTCAACGAGAACGAGCTGGCGCAGAAATTCTACAAGAACCGCGAAGAGTATTTGAGGGGCGGGGTGTCGGTTGCTCGCTACAAACTGGCTGACATGCCGGGCGATGCCTACTCGATCAATCGCGCGCTACGCGGTCAGGAGTCGATGACACCAGAGGTCCAGAAATACATCGACGGTCTCGATCTCGCATTCGAGCGCACCGCCGTTTCGCTTGTCGGAGCTGATGGCAAGCCGAAAACAGAAAGCTGGGTCTATCGCAGCATCGGTGTGAAGAACGAGGGGCAATACAAGAAAGGTCTGGTTGTTCAGGACAACGGCTTCATCTCGACATCCACCAGCCCTTCGTTCGCGGAAAATTGGGGTGAAGTAAGGGATCGAGATGGTGACATCATCAAGGAGGCAGATGGTCTGGTCGTAAAGATTACCGTGCCGAAGAGCGTGAAGGCGATGCCGATTGTGAATCTGGGGACATCGGATGTGGCCGATGAACGGGAGATTCTCCTGCCGCGCGGCACCAAATTCCTGATCACCAAGGTCAAGGGCAGATACATCGATATGACGGTGATCCCGTGACACATCGCAATCGCTTCGTCTGGGAGCTTGACGATCTGGTGCTGGTCGAACCGCCCACGCGCGCGAAGAAGATCAACCGCGACGCCCACAGCGACTGGATGGACGAATGCGTCCCGGAGCTGATGGGTTACGGCAAGGACCAGCTCGTCGCCGTCGCTGCCTGCATGAATATGTGGCGTGACGCTTGGGAGGAGAGCCACCCGGACGGCGCTGATGATCCCGGACCATCGCGCCCCGGCAACGACAAGTATGGCGACAAGCAATTGCAGAACGCGCGCAAACTACTCGCGCGCGGGACGTGGAACGAAGCCGAGCACCCGCGCGTGCCTGCGGGCGGACCGGATGGCGGGCAGTTTGGTCCCGGTGGCGGCGGCGCATCGTCGAAGCCCGGCAAGGGCAAGAAGGTCAAGAAGGAAGATTTCGACAAGGCCAAGATCACCATCACAGGTGACAAGGCCCGGCAGGATGCGGTGATCGCCAAGTGGAACGAGACGGTCGGCGAGGACCCGGCGGTGTTCAAGCAGAATTTCATGGGCGGCCTCGACGGCCACATGAACATCCAAGCCTACGGCATCACCGGAAAATTCAGCGTCAACGGCGAGATCCTCGATCACGGGCAGAGTGTCGGCACCTTCACCCGCGACATCGATATCGACAACAAGAGCGCCTACAGCGCCTTTTTCCAGCTCAAAAAAAGTCAGACTGGATCGGATGTTGGCAAGAAGATGCTGGCCGGAAATATCGAAACCTATCAGCAGCTCGGCATCGAGAAGGTTTCTGTCACCGCCAACATCGACGTCGGCGGATATGCGTGGGCGAAGTATGGCTACGTGCCAACGCAGGAGGCGTGGGAAACGCTGCGCAACAAGCTGGAGCAGAAGCTGACCGGCGGACCGAGCGGCGGCAACCGCACCGACAGCAGCATGCAGGCCGACGAGTGGAGCCAGCTCTCCGAGGACGTGCAGGAACAGGTTCGCTTTGAATGGAGGGCGGACACCCACGCGGAATTTCTGGCCAACGAGCAGCAGAACTGGCGCGACAGCGGAGAGGCCAAGAGCACCGCGAAGACCCGTTTAGCTGAGGACTTCACCAATCAGCAGGTCACCGACGCTGGTGTTCCTGAGTGGGTCGGCGAGGCACTGGACGGCGCTCGCAACTATCGTGAGGAGCGCGGGTTGCCACCGATCCCGTACACCAACCAGCAGCTCTATGACGCGATCGAGCTGACGTACAATCCGTCTAACCATGACGGCGAGGAGGACCCTGACGTCGGCTTTGACGAAAAGATGCTGCAGGAGCCGATAGGTTACGACCCGGCGCAGTTGACGCTCCCCGGCGTCGAGCCGATCGACCCGGCGAGCTTCCTGACCAAGGACATGCGCCGCCGGATCGAGACGCGGATCATTGCCGGGTTTGACGCCAAGGCGGAAGCAGACGCGTCGGAAATGGACCCGCCGGACTATCTGTCTGAACAGGTCGATGAATATCAGGACGAATACTGGGACCAGAAAGACGACAGCGAAAAGCTGGAGGTCGCGGTGCGGTTTGACCTCGCCAACATCGAGTTCGAGCCCGACGAGGATGAGGAAGAAGAGCCGCAAATGGCACTGGAGCCGAGCGTTGACCCGCTGTTGGCGGCGGTGCGCTCCTCCGATCCGAAGTCAATCTGGAAGGTCGCCGATTCCGCCAAGGGCAAGGAGCTGTTGCTCGGTTCAGGCTGGAGCGGGGTACTGAACCTGAAGGACGCGGAATCGATGGCGCGGTTCAAGGCCTACGTCGGAAAGGCAAAGTGATGGCCAAGCAACGAAAGGCTGAAGAGTTTTTCTACACCAGTGACGATCGTGCCGACTCGATCAAGCGAGATGCCGATTTGCATAACCCGATCCTGCGTGCGGTCGATTACCCGATTGAGGAAAAGATCATGCAGCCGATCCGCGAACGCCATCGTGCCAGATATCTCGCCGAACAGCAGGCCACCCAGAAAGCCGCCCGGCTCAAGAGCCAATGGGCCCGCACCAAGGCGCACGCGCTGAGGCTGCTGGCCAAGGACGCGGCCTTCGACGAGAGCAAGCACCCGCGCGACAACCGGGGGCGCTTTTCGCATTCGGGCGGCGAGGCGGCCACGGTCGAGCCGTCGCCCTTTGCGCACGCCAAAGATCCGACCTCGGCCTCGTCGCTGCTGGAGATCGAGACCGACGTCACGGTGGATGATCTCTACAAGAAGGTGCCGGGGAGCGAAGAGCAGGCCACGGCGGCGGAAGCCAAGATCGCCGATTCCGGGCCTGAGACCCGCTCGCTGTACAAATTGCCGAACGGCCACTACGCGCCGGACCGGCTCCCGGTTCACCGCAAGATCGTCAACGAGCTGATGCCGCCGGAAGCCGTCGCGGCAGCGGTGCCGCCACCCGGCGAGCCGCCGACGCTATACATTCTCGGCGGCCGGGGTGGCTCTGGCAAAGGCTGGTACACCGACAAGCGACGCGGTGGCACGATCGCCAACGTCAAGGCGGTCTATATCAACAGCGATGACGTCAAGGAAAAGATGCCGGAATGGAAGGGCTGGAACGCGGGCGTCGTGCATGAGGAAGCCAGCGATATCGGCGAGGATATGGAGCGGTATGCGCGCGACAACAAGCTCAATGTCATCGTTGACGTCACACTGAAGAGCGAGGAATCAGCGGCCAAGCGCATCAAAGCCTACAAGGCGGCGGGCTATAAGATCTCAGGGCATTATATGTATGCGTCCCCCGCGACCGCCGCGCAACGCGCGCTGGAGCGTTTCGTTGGCGGCAACAAGAAGAACGGAAAGGGCCGCTACGTGCGGCCCGGTTATTCGCTGAATTCGACGACGAACGAGCATTCGTTCGACGCCCATCGCAGGGACATGGATTACTGGGAAGTCTACGACAACATGGAAGAGGGCAAGCCGCCGCAATTGCATTCGCGCAAAGGCGGGTGAATCACTTCTTCGGCTTGGTCTTGCCCAGCAGATCCTTGTCGCGCTCGGTCAGATAATCGTAGACCTCGCCCGGTGGCTTATCGGTAAAGCGCTGGTCGTTGTCCCAGTATTCAGCCGGGAGCGGGCCGTGCGCGGTCTGGTAGGGTTCGTTTCCCTTGGATGGCTTTTTCGGATCGGGCTTTTTCGGATCTGCCATGGCAGCTACTCCAGCTTGGAGTTCGCCTTCAGCGTCCAGACAAAACGACGACTATCGTCATTGATGACCGGGACCTCCAGCTTGAGCTGCTTCTTTACCAGAAGCTCAAGCCACATGGCCACAGCCTTGGGGATGCGGGCCTCGCCCAGCGCCCAGCGCCGGGAGGTACGGGAACCGACCTCGAATAGCTCACCGGCCGCGACTTGCGACATTTCGAGGGCATCGAGGGCTTTGCGATATTGCTTGTGATCCATGGAATCGGGTCTATAGGCCATAATGTCCGTTTTGGCAAGATCGTCCATCAGATGATCCGGTTTCGCTTACGCCATCGGTCGATGATGAATCCGGTGAAGGCGCTGCCCGCATGGGCCGCCGCGACGGCGACGAGCAAGGTGATGACGGTGATGACGGGGTCACCGCTGCCGATCCGGTCAACGGTCCAGTCGATGAAGGTTTGCATCAATAGCGCGGCTCCTGACGCTGTACCTGTGTCGCCGCCCAGACCAGCGCGGCGACCCAGCCGAGCAGGGTCCAGCCCAAGAACAGGTTGAGCAGGAAGATGGCCACCCGGTTGTGATGCTGGCGGACGCCGCCGATGATCGCGGGGAGGAAGTAGATTCCGAGCGACATCCCGATGAGGATAAGGCCAGCGGTGGCGTCACCACCGTTCGATGATGATGCGGCAAACGCCGGGGATGCCGTCAACAGTGCTGACGCGGTGAGTAGAGATCGTTTCATTGGTCTGGTGTTGCTCCTGTTTGTGAAGTGCCGGTATGGCGCTTCGTCCTGCGCACCGTCTGATGCGCAGGGGCGAAACGTCGGAGGGGTGATTGTTAAGCGACCTTGCGCGCGAGCACTTCGGCGCTCGCGGCTTCGATCGTCTGGCGGTAGTAGTTGCGGCCTTCGGCGATCGACATGAAGCGCCACTCCGGATCTCGGCGGCGCTCGCCGATCCGGTGGACCGCGAACGAGAGCTTCAGCGCCTTGGCGAACGCCATGAACTTGTCGCCGGGCTCGCGCGCGTCGTCCTTTTCGATCCGGGCGTTGACCCGCTTCAGCGCCTTCAGCATGCGGCCGAGCTTGCGCTCATCGCTGGAGTAGACGTTGCGGAATTCGACGCCGTAGCCGATGAACTGGCCATCGCTGTCGCTGACGAAGCCATACATGCCGAGGCCATCGAGCACGAGCCCGAGCAGATGTTTCGGGCAGCCGTAGCCCGCGTAGCTTTCGCCATCGCCAGAACAGCCGAGCGGCACGTTGCCATCCTCCTCGCGGCGGCGCACCACATGCGCCGTGACTTTCTCGGAGCCGTACTCGTTGGACCGTTCGATCAACAGACCGTATTCGTCATCCTTCTTAGGCATCTTGGGATTCCTTTCCCCAGTTGACGCCTTCCTTGCCGTAAAGGTCGGCGATTTCGGTTTCGCTCGTGCCGCGACCGCGTTGCCAATCAACGCAGCTCACGCAAATGCCGTAGCCGGTATCTCGATTCCAGTGCTGCTCCCAGCGCCCGGCATATTCGCCACAGCAGCAGCAGCTCATTCTGTGGACCGTCTTCAAGCGTGGTTCTCCTTCTGCAATTCGCGATGGACCAGCGTGCTCAGCTCCTCGCCGGCATTCGGCACCGGGTGATAGCCGCCGATGAAGGGCGAGCCGCCGTATTCGCTGACCGTGATCTTCGGGATCTCGACGCCGTAGTCCGCGCAGACCCGTTCGACCGCAGCGGTGTAGGTCTCGACCGAGTATTCCTTGTCACAGAAGATGTAGTCCGCGCCGAACCGCACCTTCTTTGCGCCGGGAGCCGGGGCTTCATGTTCGTAGGGCGAGTAGACGCCCCGCGATCCGGTGGTGCCGGGGGAGGAGGCAAACGCTGCCGAGCCATCGGGCATCAGCCACGCCTCGACCGAGTAGGCCATGTCGATCATGCCGTCGAAGCCGCCGCCCGCGTAGGGGCTGGTGACCGCCTTCACGGCCTTGTTCGACGGGCCATCGGTCCAGACGACCCGGATCGAGGCACCGCCGGAATAGACGTCGGAGCGGACCGAGAACTTGATGCCGGGGAAAGCCTTCTTGAGCGCAGCGCGCACCAGCTTGGCAGTCTGGGCACACGAGAGATATTCAGCCATTGGTTCCTTTCGGGGTTAAAACTCAGAGGAGGAGTGGCTCACGACCTCGCCGTTTTTCTCACAGAGCACGACGCTGACCATGTGCTGTTTCTTGGCGCTGACCTTGAAGGCGGCGACCGCCTTCTGTTTCGCGGCGAACAGGCTCTCCGCGTAAAGCTCGATCGACTTGCCGTTGTAGAAGGCTTTGTAGCCGTACATGATCAGATCCTTTTCGAGGGCTCGGTACGCGGCGATCACCGCTTTCTGGTTGGGGCTGCTCGGATAGGACCGGAGCGCCAGATTCTGCAGTTTTGAAATCTTGAGCGGCAGCGACGCATCGCTGGCGAGGATCTTCTTGATCGCGTTCATCAGTGCAGAACCTTTGCGGGGACGTAGTGGGGGTTGGGGACGAACGCGCCTTCGTGGAACAGCCACTCGACTTCCGGGCATTCCGCGCCAGCTTCCGCAGCGAACGCGGCCAGCGCTTCGGCCGGGGCGTGGACATGGACCGGCTCGCCGTAGCTTTCGTAAAACAGCGGCATTGGATCAGGCCTCCTTGTAGGCGTGGGAACCTTCGAAGAACGATTGAACCAAGGCGTTCAGGGCCTTGTTGACCAGCTTCGCTAGAAACTTCATCGGGGGATTTCCTTTCCTCAACCCCTATATAGGTCAGAATGGCCTATAGGTCAATACGGCCTATCCAAAATACTTGGCGAGATGAGCATTTAATTTGACGACCAGTTCCGGGTGACCGTGGCTGAGAACCTTCAGCTCCTCGCGCATCTCGGGCAGGTAGATCGCGGCGAATTCGGGAGCCAGCTCGGCGACGTTGCGGCTGTTATCCAGCTCGTCGCTCAGCTTGATCGAGGCTCCGAAGTAAGACGACTTCGCCAGATGGGCCCTAAACGCGGCCTTGCGGCCCGCCCGGTTGGCTTTGACGATCGGCTTCGTTACCTCCGCCACCAGCGCGGCGACCTCTGGGCCGAACGCGGCGGCGATCTCAGCCTCGCTGACGGGCGTATCCTCGATCACGTCGTGCAGGTAAGCCGCAGCGACCACCTTCTCGGGGAAGCCCATGGCGGCCAGACGCTCGGCCACCCGCTTGGGATGCTCGATGTAGGGCTCGCCAGACCACTTACGGAAGACCCCGGCATGCGCCTTGGCGGCGAATTCGCGGGCCTTCAAAACTAGGGACACAACCTGTTACCTCCCCACGCCT
>Ga0070665_100008737_pt1 | contig 10254 bp, 9 predicted proteins | sample KBSS13metaG_FD_65862 | JGI IMG/M metagenome (GOLD analysis project Ga0070665, IMG submission 65862) | Switchgrass rhizosphere microbial communities from Kellogg Biological Station, Michigan, USA - KBS S1-3 metaG | ecosystem: Host-associated > Plants > Roots > Rhizosphere > Soil ...
GCCTCGACCACCTCGACGCAGGATTCCGGCCTGTTCGGCCACATCCTGCCGATGTTCAAGGCCAAGACCGGCATCGACGTGAAGGTGGTGGCGCAAGGCACCGGGCAGGCGCTCGATACGGCGCGGCGCGGCGATGCCGACGTCGTCTTCGTGCACGCAAAACCCGCGGAAGAAAAGTTTCTGTCCGAAGGGTTTGGCGTCAAGCGCTACCCCGTGATGTACAACGATTTCATCCTGATCGGCCCGAAGGCGGATCCCGCCGGCGTCAAGGGCTCGAAGGACATCGTCGCGGCGCTCGGCGCGATCAAGGCCAAGGGCGCCGACTTCGTTTCGCGCGGCGACAAGTCCGGCACCCACCAGGCCGAGATCAATCTCTGGAAGGTCGCCGGCGTCGACATCGCCAAGGACAAGGGTCCCTGGTACAAGGAGATCGGGCAGGGCATGGGCGCGGCGCTCAACACCGCGTCGGCCGCGAATGCGTATGTGCTCGCCGATCGCGGCACCTGGCTGTCATTCAAGAACCGCGGCGACCTCGTCATTGCGGTCGAAGGCGACAGGCGGCTGTTCAACCAGTACGGCGTCATGCTGGTGAACCCGGAAAAACATCCGAGCGTCAAGAAGGATCTCGGCCAGCAATTGATCGACTGGCTGGTGTCGGCCGAAGGGCAGAAGGCGATCGCCGACTACAAGATCAACGGCGAGCAGTTGTTCTACCCCAACGCCAACGATTCCGGCGCGTGATGGCGGCGCGGTTTTTCGCAACGCTCGCGGCTCTCGCGATGATGATGGCGCCGGCAATGGCAGAGGAAACCGTCTTGCTTCACGCCGCCGGCAGTTTGCGCGCCGCGCTGACGGATGTCGCAAAAGCGTTCGAGGCTGCGGGGCACGGCAAGGTGCAGGCCAGGTTCGGCGCGTCTGGCCTGTTGAAGGACGAGATCGCAGGCGGCGCCAAGGCGGAAGTGTTTGCGTCAGCCAATATGGAGCATCCGCTGGCGCTGGCGGCGGAGAAGCGCAGCGGCCCCGTGGCGATGTTCGCGCGCAACCGCCTGTGCGCGCTGGCGCGGCCCGGTCTCGAAATCACGCCGGCCGCGCTGCTCGACCGCATGCTCGACCCGCAAACAAAACTCGGCACCTCGACGCCGAAGGCCGATCCCTCGGGCGATTACGCCTGGGAAGTTTTTCGCAAGGCCGACAAGCTCCACCCGGGCGCCTTCGCGATTCTGGAGAAGAAAGCGCTGCAGCTCACCGGCGGGCCTTCCAGTCCGCCCGCGCCGCAGGGCCGTTCGATCTATGGCGATCTCATCGCGCAAGGCGCTGCCGATGTCTTCCTGACCTATTGCACCAACGCGCTCGCCGCGCAGCGGGAGAACCCCTCGCAGCAGCTCGTGCAACTGCCCGACACGTTGGCGGTCGGCGCCGACTACGGCCTGACCGTAATCAACGGTGCTTCTGTGCCGGCGTATCAGTTCGCGCTGTTCATTCTCTCGGGGGAAGGCCAGCGCTTGCTCGCCAGGCACGGCTTTGCCGCGCCGGGCCTGCCGCAATAATGCCTGCCGCAATAATGCCTGCCGCAATAGGAGTCTTGCGATGCTTCGTCCCGTTCTCGCCGTCGCGGCCCTGATCGCCTCGCTCGCGCCGGCCGCGGCGGAAGACGGCTGCGAGAAATTCGCCTGGTCGGTGGCGCGCGACCGCGCGGCGTTTGCGGCTACGGACAAGATGACCGCTACCAGCGGCGACACGTTGACGTCGCTGCCGGCGGAGGCGTTGACGATCCGACTGCAGCCTGGCGCGCAGGCCAGTTTCGAAATGCCGCCGGAGCGCAAGCCGCGAACGGAGCAGTGGCATGGCGGCATGGTGCGTCTGCCGGCGCTGGCAAAATCCGGCATCTACCAGATCACGCTGTCCGACGATGCCTGGATCGACGTGATCCAGAACGGCCGCTACGCACGCTCGGTCGGCAGCACCGGCCGCAGCGATTGCCCGGGCGTGCGCAAGAGCGTGCGGCTCGATCTCGATGCCAGCCCGGTCGTGTTGCAGGTCAGTGGTGTGGCGCCGGATAGCATCGCCATCACGATCGGCCCGGTGCAATAGAGGGCCGCGCGCGGCGGCTGATTTCTACTGTGCATGGGGTTGTTTTCGATGTTTTTGATTTTTGGCCCACCGTGCCTCATTTGAGGCGCTGCCATTCATGTTCGTGAATATCGGTTAAGGCAACGCGGCGTAGCCATATGTCGCACTCCGGAACGTGCCGCCCGCCCGGCGATTAGCATTCACACGTTAACTGGAGTGCGATCATGAAGAAGATAGCAATCGTCCTGGCCGTCGGTGCGGCGGCCCTGATGGGTGGTTCCGCGGCCAAAGCCACCGACAATTCGGTGAAGACGAAGGCGCCCGTGGCGGCCAAGCAAATGCCGACCGACATCAGTTCGCAGCATCGCCATCGGCACTGGCACGGCCATCACCACCACCACCGCCACTGGGGTCACCGTCACCACCACCGGCATTGGGGTCATCACCATCACTACCGGCCCCACTACAATAGCTACGGCTATTACGGCGGTCCCCGTTACTACGGCGGCGGCCCCGGCGTGACCTTCAGCTTCGGCGGCGGCCGCTGGTAAGCCGCACGGCGAGATGAAACGAAGAAGCCCGCGAACACCGCGGGCTTCTTTTTATACGCGTGGCTTTCGTAGCCTCATGCCAGCGTAAACGCCTCGTGCACGGACGACTGCACCGAGCCGCCCGTCACCGCGCCGCCGCCCGCGACATAGATCGCGTCGCCGATGGTGGTGGCGCCGACCGCGTGCCGCGGCGTCGTCATCGGCGCATGCGACTGCCAGGTGTTGGTCTGCGGATCGTAACTCTCCATCTGCCCGAACACGACGCCCTGCGTGATCTGGCCCTTGTCCGACACGCCATATTCGCCGCCCATCGCAAAGAAGCGGTCGCGATAGATGACGAGGCCGTGGCCGGAGCGCGGCGTCGGCAGCGGCGCGCGCTCTTTCCATGTGTCCGATGCGGGCAGGTACACATGGTGCAGATCGGTGTTGTATTCGAAGGTGTTGAAGCGGCCGCCGATGATATGGATGATGCCGTTATGGGCGACCACGCCGGCGTGATCGCGCGCCGCGGGCAGGGCTTTTCGGATTTCCCACTTGTCGGTCTGCGGGTCGTAGACCTCGTGCCAGCCGACGCTGGCCCGTTCGTTGGTCGGCGCGCCGGCACCGCCGATCAGGTGGATTTTTCCGTCGAGCGCCACCGCCGCGCCCGCACCGCGCGAGCGCGGCAGAGGCGCGATCACGGTCCACTTGTCGGATGCGACTTCATAGACATACGCGTTCGGATCCGGATTGCGGTTTTGTTCGATGAAGCCGCCGAGCGCATAGACCCGCCCCGCATCCGCGACGACCGCGACGTGATTGGCGCCGCGCGGCAACGGCGCGGCGTTGAACCAGCGATCGTCCTTGGGATCGTAGACATGGTGATAGGCGCGATCGACCCGTCCCTCGCCATAGCCGCCGACGATATGCATGCGCCCCGCCCAGGCGGTGGCCCAGGCCATCTCGCTGCGCGGCAACGGCAGCGCCGCCTTCGGCATCCAGCGTCCCTGCGCGCCTTTGGGCGCCGGACTGTCGACCTTGCGCTGTTCGATCTGTTCGGTTGTGAGGTGATGCGGCGTGCCGCCCTGAAGCCGCACGAACGGATCGGACGACGGAGCCGCTTGCGGCAGGGCCGCGCCGTGGCCTGCATGCTGCGCCAGCGCCGGCGTTGCGATCACGGCGCCTGCTGCCGCGGCCACGAAAGCCCGCCGGTTCAGGTGCGGCGGATGGGATGTCGATGACATGGGTGCTCCTGAGCTTGGCGTCGCCGGATCAGCGATGGTCATGAGAAATACGGATGCGGTCAAGATGGCAACGCCGCGAAGCCGCAACACGCGTCGGTTGAAGGCGCGGCCTCCTCATCATCATTTTCTGCTGCGTCACCTTGCCTCGCCACGACGCGATGGCCCGGATCCTGCTTTGACAGGTCAGCGCGAACCTGATCCATTTCCGGCATGCCAGCGCGCCGAGACATTCAGCACCAGTGTGTGGAGTCGGTCCTATGGAAGAGCAGGAAATTCGAGACCTGATTGCGGACGTCAAGACCGGCCAGCTCTCTCGGCGGGCCTTTGTCCAGCGGATGATTGCTGTGGGTCTTTCGGCGCCGATCGCCGGCATGATGCTGAGCCACTCCGGCGTTGCGATGGCGGCGCCCGCGATCACCTACAAGCCGACCAAGGCCGGCGGCGGCGGCGTGCTGAAGCTGATGTACTGGCAGGCCCCGACGCTGCTCAATCCGCATTTCGCCATCGGGACCAAGGACCAGGAAGCCTCCCGGATCTTTTACGAGCCGCTGGCTGGATGGGACAATGACGGCAATCTGGTGCCGGTCCTCGCCGCTGAAATCCCGAGCAAGGAAAATGACGGATTGGCCGAGGACGGCCGCTCCGTGACCTGGAAGCTGAAGCGTGGCGTCAAATGGCATGACGGCATGCCGTTCACGGCCGACGATGTCGTGTTCAACTGGGAATACGCTAAAACGCCGGAGACTGCGTCCGTCTCGATCGCCAGCTACAGGGACATCACGGTCGAGAAGATCGACGATTTCACCGTCCGCATCACGTTCGCCAAGCCGACGCCGTTCTGGGCCGATGCCTTTGTCAGCGCCTACGGCATGATCATCCCCAAACATTTGTTCAAGGATTATGTCGGCGCCAAGTCGCGCGAGGCGCCGAACAATTTGAAGCCGGTCGGCACCGGCCCTTACATGTTCTTGGATTTCAAGCCCGGCGACATGCTCCGTGGCAAGATCAATCCCAACTACCACGTCGCCAACCGGCCGCAGTTCGACGAGGTCGAGGTCAAGGGTGGCGGCGACGCGGTGTCGGCGGCACGGGCGGTGCTGCAGACCGCCGAATACGACTATGCCTGGAACATGCAGGTCGAAGACGATCTGCTGCTGAAGATGGAAGCCCTCGGCAAGGGCAGGATCAACATCACGACATCAGGCAATGTCGAATTCATCCAGCTCAACTCGACAGATCCCGCGGTCGAGGTCGACGGAGAGCGCGCCAGCATCAAGACAAAACATCCGCTGTTCAGCGATCCCGCCGTGCGCCAGGCCATCAATCTGTTGATCGATCGCGTGTCGATCGAGAAATTCATCTATGGCCGCACGGCGCTGGCCACGGCCAACTTCCTCAACAACCCGGAAAAGTTCCGCTCCAAGAACACCAGGTTCGAATTCAACATCGAGAAGGCGAACCAGATCCTCGAAGCCGCGGGCTGGAAGAAGGGCAGTGACGGCATCCGCGCCAAGGACGGCAAGCCGCTGAAGTTCGTCTACCAGACCTCGATCAATGCGCCCCGGCAGAAGACCCAGGCAATCGTCAAGCAGGCGTGCCAGAAGGCGGGCATCGATGTCGAGCTGAAGTCGGTCGTGGGATCGGTGTTCTTCTCGTCCGACGCCGCCAATCCCGACACCTACCCGCATTTCTATTGCGACATGCAGATGTACAACACCACGATGCCGCAGGCCGACCCGCAGTTCTTCATGAACCAGTACGTGTCATGGCAGGTGGCGAACAAGGAAAACAAGTGGCAGGGTCGCAACGTCTCCCGCTGGCAAAACAAGGAATATGACGAGATCTACAAACAGGTCGAGCAGGAGCTCGACGCGGTAAAGCGCGCCGCGCTGTTCATCAAGCTCAACGACCTCGTCGTGTCGGACAACTACATCCAGCCTATCATCGCGCGCACCCGGGTCGCCGCCCTCGGCGGCAAGATTACCGCGCATATCTCGGGCTGGGACAACGACCTCTGGCAGCTCGCCAGCTGGTACCGCGAGACGTAACGTCCCGCGCGCCCGTTATATAGCAACGGAATAACGACCCTTCGGCGCTGCGCAAGCGCCGAATCGGTTCGCCCACACGTCATCACTTGATGTTGATTAAACCACAACGTGATGATCGGAACGCGCAAATTGCCGTTTCGTGGGTGAAGCATGGGTCGCATGCAATACACTCAGAGCTCTATCTCGCGCGCGCTAATATCTATCAGGTTGCAAGAAAACCCCGGACGGGCCCCGGCGGCGATTGTTTCTTTCCGAGCTAAGCGGAGGGAGGCGTCGCCGTGCGGGCCTGATGCCGCGTCTATTATAGTAGAGTTCTTTTGATGGCTTCCATTCCCGGCCAAATTATTGTCGTCGATGACGATCCCGCACTCCGCCAGATGGTGACGAGATATTTGGAAGACCACAACGTGCCAGCGACTTCGGTGGCCAGCAGGACCGAGCTCAATCGTCATTTCGAAGCGTCGCATCCGAGCCTGATCATCCTCGATTTGCGGCTCGGCCAGGATGACGGGCTCGATCTCTTGAGAGAACTCCGTTCGCACTCGGATGTTCCGGTGATCATCACGACCGGTCATCGTACCGACGAGATCGATCGGATCGTCGGCCTTGAACTGGGGGCGGACGATTACATCGTCAAGCCCTTCAGTCTCCGCGAATTGCTGGCGCGCGTTCGCGCCGTGCTGCGGCGGCAGGAGATCGGACGGGCGGCGCGCACCAGCGATCCGGAGCGGGGCGGCTACCGGTTCAACGGCTGGGTGCTGCAGCGGCGCGACCGAAAGCTCGCCGATCCCGATGGGGCCGCGGTGCCTCTGAGCAAGGGCGAGTACGCGCTGCTGATCGCCTTTCTCGAAGCGCCGCAGCGACCGCTGACGCGCGAACATCTGTTGCAGGCGACGCGCGTGCATGAGGACATTTTCGATCGCAGCATCGATGTCCAGGTGTTGCGGCTGCGGCGCAAGCTCGAGGTCGATCCGAGCGCGCCGCGGGTCATCCAGACCGAGCGTGGCGTCGGCTATGTGTTCGCGCTGGCTGTAGAACCGTTCTAAGGCGCCGGGCGTAAGTATGGCAGCCGAAGGTTACGGACGTAACGACATTTCCCGTTGCAGAGATATGCCCGCAACAGACGAACGCCATGTTCCCGCCTGCAAGTAGCATGTGGGAGTACCTTATGTTGGCGAAGCATTCATTCGAACGATCGAACGGAGCCGCGTGGCAATACCGGGTTCTCAGCGTCGACCCCGAAGTTGTGGACGAGGGCGATGGCCAGGCGGGCTGGCGCGAACGCGAGCGGATCATCGAAAGGGCCGTCGCCGCGCTGGCAAGGCTGGACGATCGCACGTTGCTGGCCCTTGGAATTTCCCACCGCTCGCACATCGAATGGACGGTGAGGTACTGCCATGATTGCTGACATGGTCAATGCCGCCATCATGGGCCTCGGTTTCTGCCAGACCGCGGGCCGCCTGATCTTCTACCGGGGCATCAAGGGCGGCGATGCCGCCGTCATCGAGCACTGGATCGAGCCGCTGGGCGAGCATCGCGATCGGAACATTTCCGATTCCACGAGGGACGTCTGACGTGTCGGCGCGAGGGGTCTCTTGAGGGTGTTCAGTTCAGCTGAAGTGGCGGGCTCACGGACCACGCTTTACCGTCGGTGTGCGGTGGCGATCTACACGGCTGTCTTCAGCAGCGTGCAATTGTCGCCATCGCCGCCCAAATTGACCGGGCATGCAAGCACGCCTGGCGTCATCGCCGTGCAGGAGCCCATCACGCCTGTTCAGGAGGCTGTCATCACCGATCTGCCCAAGGTCAAGCTGGGCGAGCGGCTGTTCCGCGACGTCAGGCTGTCTCACGATAATTCGCGCAGTTGCGCGACGTGTCATGATCTGCGGAAGAACGGCGCGAGCATCGCCGCGCACGACGTCGGACTGGACGGGGTCAAACTTCCGCTCAACACGCCCACCATTTTCAATGCCACGCTCAACTTCCGTCTCGGCTGGGAAGGAAAGCTCCAGACGCTCGGGTCGGACGTCAAGGCGGCGCTGGAAAATCCGCAGATCATGGCCACCAGCTTCGAGGAGATTCTCCAGAAGCTGAATGCGGACCCCGGCGTCCGCCGGGAATTCACCATGGTCTACGGCCGGCGTCCGGACACCGAAAACGTCGTGGACGCCATCGTCAGTTTCGAGCAGACCCTCGTCACGCCCGGCAGCCGTTTCGACCGCTGGCTGGCCGGCGACGCGGCCGCATTGTCGGCGGAAGAACTCGATGGCTACCGCCTGTTCAAATCGCTCGGCTGCGTTTCGTGCCATCAGGGTGTGAATGTTGGCGGCAATCTGTTTCAGCGGCACGGCATATTCCGTCCGCTGGCCTCGCCCCAGCCGGAAATCCTGCGCGTGCCGAGCTTGCGCAACGTCGCGGCGACGCCGCCCTATTTCCATGACGGCAGTGCGCCGACGCTCGACGACGCCGTCCGGAAAATGGGCGCGGCGCAACTGAATTCGACGCTGACGGATCAACAGGTAACCGCGATCGTTGCCTATCTTCAAACCCTGACCGGACAATATCGCGGGGCGTTCGTCGGAGCCTCGCGATGAAACTGATGCCGATCGCAGCCATCGGGACGCTGCTCCTTCTCATTCTCACCTGGCTGTTGACCGGCGGGCTGAACCTGAATTCCAGTCGCTATGATCGCGAGCTGCGCGCGCTCGACGACTTTTCCCGCTTCGAGCGCGGACTGAATCGCGAGGTGCTGACCGCGCGTGTCGGGCTGTCTGGGAATTACGACGCCCTGGTGCGGTTGACAAACCTGCTGCACGACGCGCTCGCCCGGTTGCGCGAGGCGGCCGGCAAGGATGCCGAAGAGGGCCCGGCGATCGAGGCTCTGGCGGCGCGCGCCGCGCGGCAGGAGCAGTTGATCGAGGAGTTCAAGAGCAAGAACGCGTTGCTGCAGAACTCCTTTGTGCATTTTGGAACGCTCAGCACCCATCTCGCCGCATCGAATCATGGGCCCGTCGTCGCCGTCGCCACCAGGCTCTCGGCGGCCATGTTGCGGCTCGCGCTCGACACGTCGGATGCCGCGGCAAGCGAAGTCCAGGATCAGCTGCGTGTGCTCGCGGCGCTGCAACACCCGGCCGACGAAGGAATCCTGATCCAGGGCGTTCTCTCGCACGGTGGGTTACTGCATGACCTGCTTCCGAAAACGGATGCAGTCCTGCGGGCGCTGGTGGCGGGACCGGGCAATCCCGAACTCGACGACGTTCGTTCAATGGTCGTGAAGCGCCAGCTGGCGGCGCGCGCCGCCGCACGCGCTTATCGGCTGTTTCTGTACGTGCTGTCGCTGGTGTTGCTGGGCGCGCTGGTGTTTTTCGGATTGCAACTGCGCGCGCGGGCGATCGCCCTGCAGCGCCGCGCCTGCTTCGAGCATCTGATCGCCCGGATATCGACCCGGTTCATCAATGCCCAGCGTCACGAGATTGCCGGCCATGTCGAATCCGCGTTGGGAGAACTGGCGGAGTGCATCGGTGCGGATCGGGCCTATTTCGTCGTGGCGGCCGAGCCGCCGCAGGTTTTTCGCTGGTGTCGCCGCGGGGCGGCGTTCCCAGGGAGCTGGCCTGAGAATGCGCTGAAGATCGCCTCGCCACTCGACCGGGGCGACGAGGGGATCATTCACATCCCGACCGTCAAGCCATGGGGGCCGATCGACGCCATCAATCGCCTGGTGGATTTCGGCCTGCAAGGCTGGCTGTGCATCACCGACAGGCAGGAAGCCAGACCGGAAGTTGCCGCGATCCTGGGCTTCGATGCCTTGCGCGTCAGCGCTCTGGCGCGGCGCTGCGAGGTGATGCTGTTCCGCATGGCGTTCGATGCCATCGCCAATGCCGTCGGCAGGATCAATCTCGAACAGGAGAAGGAGCGGCTGGAGGCCAATCTGCTGCAGGCCCGGCGGATGGAGACGATCGGCGCCTTTGCCTCGGGGATCGCGCACAACTTCAACAACATCGTCGGCGCGATTCTCGGCCATACCGAGATGGCCGATGCGCGCATCCGGTCGGGACGCCGGCCGGCCGGCAACCTCGCCGAAATCCGCCGCGCCGGCGAGCGCGCGCGCGAACTCGTGGACCAGATCCTCCGCTTCGGCAGCCACAACGATCGCCATCGCCAGCACATTGACGTCAGGGCGCTGATCGCCGAAACGAGATCGCTGCTTGCCGCATCGCTGCCTTCTTATGTCAGCCTTACCGTGAGCGAGACGCCCGACACGACGATCGTGTCGGCCGAGCCGGCGCAATTGCAACAGGTCGTGCTGAACCTCTGCAACAACGCGGCGCAGGCGATGGACGCGCCCGGCACGATCGAGATCGA
>Ga0070665_100008738_pt1 | contig 10253 bp, 4 predicted proteins | sample KBSS13metaG_FD_65862 | JGI IMG/M metagenome (GOLD analysis project Ga0070665, IMG submission 65862) | Switchgrass rhizosphere microbial communities from Kellogg Biological Station, Michigan, USA - KBS S1-3 metaG | ecosystem: Host-associated > Plants > Roots > Rhizosphere > Soil ...
GGTCAGAACATCGTCGAGTTCGGATCCGCCAACTACAGCCCCAACGCCTTCGTCCCGGTGACGCCGTACACGAACTACGTCACGGAGACCATCTTCTTCGAGGACGATGCGGCCATCGTCAACAGCTTCAAGACGAAGGTGGACAATCTCTGGACCGATACGACCAACTACCAGCCATATGCCAACGTCACGACGCGCGTGCGGTCGTATCCCACGTACCCGATCAGCGCGGACATGAACTTCCCGCCGGGACAGGACTTCGCGAACCGCGACGTGACGCTGTACAACGCGGAGACGCAGAAGATCGATGTGGCGATGTTCCGCGTCACCGACCAGCGCCAGAGCGACGCGATGATCGCCGCCCGGAATCGCGGGATCCCGATCCGGTATTTCGGCGAAACCAACGAATACCGTGATGCGAGCCGGCTGTGGGTCGCATGGAACATGGATCGGATGTACGCGGCGGGCATTCCCATGAGGGTGCGCGCAGCGGCGGGCGAGAATCACGACAAGCTGGTGCTGCTCTACGGCCAGGCGCTGACGATTTTCGGCTCGTCGAACTGGACGAGCCCGTCGGCGAATTCGCAGCAAGAGCACAACTACTTCACGAACAAGAACTGGATCTTCGTCTGGTTCCAGAACCAGTTCGAGCGCAAGTGGAACAACTCTGGTCCCGGAGGCGCCGTCGAGAGCGAGCCGTTCGTTCCACTCGGGCCGGACAAACCCCAAAACGTGTCCCTGGCCAACGGCGCCGTCGGTGTGGCCACGACCGGACAAAAGCTGAAGTGGTACGGCGGGCCATGGGCGCACGTGTACGACGTGTATTTCGGCACAAGTCCGGACCCGCCGCTGTTTGCCGCCAACCAGGCCCTCGGACCGAGCGAGACGACGTCGCAGAATCAGAGTTTCACGCTGCCGACGCTGATCGGCGGCACGACCTACTACTGGAAGATCGTGTCGAAGACGGCGGCGAACCTGACGAAGACCGGCGACGTCTGGAGCTTCACGACGGCAGGGTCGCCGCCGCCGCCACCGCCGCCACCGCCTGGCGCGACGACGCTCGTCCTGTGGGCGTCGAAAACGCCGTCCGCGAACATCCACGGCAACTGGGTATTCATCTCGGACGCGACGGCCTCAGGTGGAAAGGCGCTATCGAATCCCAACCTCGGCGCCGCCAAGATTTCGCCGGCGCTCGCGAACCCGACGAACTACTTCGAGCAGACGTTTACCGCGTTCCATGGAACTGCCTATCACCTGTGGGTGCGGCTGCGCGCGGGATCGAACTCGCTCGCCAACGATTCCGTGAACGTGCAGTTCAGCAATTCGGTGGATTCACTCGGCTCGCCGCACTGGCGCATCGGCTCGACGAGCTCCGCCGAAGTCGTTCTTCAGGCAGGTTCGAGCGACACGTCCGTGTCCGGATGGGGATGGTCTGACGATGGCTGGGACGCGCCGGGCACGCCGATCTACTTCGCCGCCGACGGCACTCAGACGGTCCGCGTGCAGCAGCGGGAAGACGGCGCGATCGTCGACGAGATTGTCCTGAGCCCCGACACGTACTTGACGAACTCCCCGGGTGTCCGCGACAACGATACGACCATCCTGCCGGCCAACGACGGTTCGGGTTCTCCGCCGCCTCCGCCGCCGCCGAGCGCACCGGACGTCGTGCTCTGGACGGCGAACGTCGGAGCATCGGCGATCCACGGCAACTGGCAGGCGCTCAGCGACTCGACCGCGGCCGGTGACGAGGCGATCTGGAACCCCGATGCGGGGCAGGCGAAGATTTCACCGGCGCTCGCGGCGCCCTCGAACTACTTCGAGATGACGTTCAGCGCCGAGGCTGGAATCCCGTATCACCTCTGGGTGCGATTGCGTGCCCAGAGCAACTCGCTGTCGAACGATTCCGTCCACGTGCAATTCAACGATGCCGTGGACTCCGGTGGAACGCCGATGATGCGGACGGGTACGACGGGATCGGCGGAGGTCGTGCTGCAGGACGGGCCGAACGGCGCGGCGGATCACAACTGGGGATGGTCCGACAACGGATGGGGCGTGCCCGGAGTCAACATCTACTTCGCGACCACGGGCACGCACACGATCCGAATCCAGCAGCGTGAGGACGGGGCGATCGTCGATCAGATCGTCCTGAGCCCAGGGACGTATCTGACGACCGCACCGGGCGGACGCCGCGACGATACGACGATTATTTCACCGTAAACACCGACATGAGCGGCTTGTGATCCGAAGGGGTCACGCCGTTCGCGTCGCGTGTGTCGTACACCTGAGAGCTCTTCAGCGCCAGGTTCGTCGCGCTGTGTGAGTAGTAGATGAAGTCGATGCGGCCGTTTCGCGTATTGCCGGCGGTGTTGCCGGCATACGCGATGTCGGTGCCGTTGGCCTGCGCGACCGCCCACGAGTCGTAGTAGGTCTGCTTCATCATGGCGTTCTCGGTGGACGTATAGGTCGCGTTGAAGTCGCCGGCGATGATGCGCTGCTCGGCGAGCCCCTTCTCCCACGACGTCAGCTCGTTGATTTCGGTCTTGCGATACGTCGAGGAGTCCGGGTTCAAGTGCGTGGACGTGAAGTTGATCGTCCGCCCGTTGAAGTCGAACGTGATGTTGATCGCCGATCGGCCGCCGTCGAGCAGCAGCGGTCCGCTCGCCACGATCGGGAAGCGCGACAGGACCATGTTGCCAATCCCGTTGGTCGCACCGGACAGCGTTTCGAACTTCCAGTACCAGGTCTCGCCGGTGTACTGCTTCATCAGCGCGGCAATCGTGACCGGCTCGTCGGTGTTCTTGCTCCAGCTGGTGTTCCGCTCCATTTCATTCAGCGACACCACATCGGGATCGAACTTGGCGATCCACTTGACGAGTCGAACGGGATCCCACACGCCGTCAGTGCCCACGCCGCCATGGTGGGTATTCCAGTGCAGCACCCGCAGGGTCGAGCCGGTCGCCACGGACGTGGGAGGAGGAGGAGGAGCGGCCGCAGCGCCGTAGGTCACCACCAGCACGGGCCTGGCCGACACGTTGGGATCGTTGGGCGCGTAGTACGCGCGATACGATTCCGATGTCGAGTCGCCCATGTCCATCAGCGCCACGCGCGTATAGCGCGACGCTCCCAGGCTGCCCGCCACGACTGCCTTCACGAGCGGGGTGACGTCGAACGTGACCTTCGTGCCCGCCGCGTTGCTGACGACGGCGTCATCCAGCTTCGATCCGTAGTCGCCCCCCGGCGTCTGCCAGTTGTCCCCACTCCGGCGCAGCTTCCAGGTGACCTGATTCTCGGTCCAGGACAGCGTCGTTTGATACGCGCCGATCGTACGGGTCGCGTCCTGGCTGCCGTCCTTGACGGTGACGGTCATCAGGGCCGACGTGACGGCGGCGCCTTTGGGAATGGTGTTCTCGGTATCGAACTTCAAGAGGGCACGCCGGTTGTATTCGAGGTTATCCGACGCGCGTGTCTCGAGCGTCCATTCCTGGTTCGTATTGGCGTAGGTGCCGCCCCTGATGGTTGCGGACAACACCTCGGACGAAGGCGCATTCAACGTCACTGTCGTTTGAGCCGACGTTGAAGACGCCGCACCCGTGAGAAAAAGCACGCTCGCGAGCGCACAGGTAAACAGACGGCCATTGAGGCCAGACACGCATGTCCGCATGAAACCTCCGAAGACGGTTGATTCCGTTGTGAGAGTTCGGCCGGGGGAGCCGATTGCTTTTATCGGCTGTGGGCAAGGACTCGTCCAGTTGTGGAAGCGGCGGAAACTCTAGGAAAAATGACAGCGCGCAGCGAGCTCTCTCGCGAATGACGCGTGACCGAACTGAGCCATAACGCAGGAACTACACCCGAACAGCGAGCTTGCGGAAAAAACGCTAGAGAAAACATCCAACAACCGCACTGAACGTCGAAATGGCCGAGTTGTGATAGCGGACATAACAAACGGATCGCTGGATCACGACACCTCATCACAAGGAACTTTGTCGGGAATCAAGACACGCACGAGCTCGGCGTGTGCTTTGCAGTCGCGTGAATCCGACGATGCCCGATCGGATCCGAGTCGCTTTTGTTGCTCCCTCTCTTCGCATCCTCGGCGGCCAGGCTGTGCAGGCCGATCGACTTCTCAAGGCATGGCGAGACGATCCCGACGTCGACGCCTGGCTCGTGCCGGTGAATCCCGACCCGCCCCTCCTGCTCAGCTCAGCGCATCGAATCAAGTACGTCCGCACCGTCGCCAACGAGCTGACCTATCTGCCGCTGCTCGCCCGCGAGCTCGGACGCGCCGACGTGGTGCACGTGTTCTCGGCCTCTTACACTTCCTTTCTGCTGGCGCCGCTCCCGGCGATGCTCGCCGCCCGAGCGATGGGCAAGCCCGTGGTGCTCAACTACCGGAGCGGTGAGGCGCCGGATCACCTGAAGCGATCCGCGATCGCGCGCAGGACGATCAGGAACGTGGACCGGAACGTCGTCCCTTCCCGCTTTCTGGTCGATGTGTTCAACGGGTTCGGCATCGAGGCGAGCATCGTGCCGAACATCGTCGACCTCGAGCGGTTCCGCTTTCGCGAGCGGAATCCCCTGGCGCCGCGGCTCCTGTCCACGCGGAATTTCGACGCGCTCTACAACGTCGCTGCAACGATTCGAGCCTTCAGGATCGTGCAGGACCGGTGGCCGGACGCGTCACTGACGCTGGTCGGCGCGGGCGAGCAGGAATCCGCGCTTCGAGATCTCGTCCGTGAGCTCGGCCTTCGCCATGTGACGTTCGCCGGCCGTGTGGCGCCGGACGCGATCGCGGTTCACTACGCGGACAACGATATCTATCTCCAGAGCCCGGACATCGACAACATGCCGACGTCGGTGCTCGAAGCCTTCGCGAGCGGCATGCCGGTAGTGTCGACGGACGCCGGCGGCGTGCCGGCAATCCTCACTCACGACGTACACGGGCTGCTGGCGCCGCTCGGCGACCACGAACTCCTCGGCCGGCACGTGCTGCGGCTGCTCGACGCGCCGGACCAGGCGCGCAGCCTTGCGCGGGCGGCGTACCGCACGTGCGAAGCGTGCACGTGGCGCAACGTGCGCGAGCAGTGGCTCGCGACCTATCGTGGTGTGCTGGCACCGGCCTCTTCACGGGCGCACACCTTCGCGCCGGCGCCGGAAGACTCCACGGCCCGGCAGCGTGCCTCGTGATGCGCCGCACACTCGCGAAGCTGGCGCGGATGGACGCGCACGAGATCAGCTGGCGCGGAACGGTGGCCGCGCGAACGGCCTTCGATCGCGCGCGGCTGCGGGTGACTGGTTCGGGCTGGTCGAGAACGGATCTTCTGCCGAGACTCGCGGCTTCGGACGAGTTGTCGCGGGTGCGCGACGCCCTTTCGACTCGCAGCTGGGACGCCGCACAGGCAGCGCTGACGGTTCACTTCGCAGGCGCGCCGCGGCGGTTTGCCATCAACCCGCATTCGAGGCGCCCGATCGTCGAGCACATCCTCCGGGAGTTCCCGGGTGCCGCACGCGAAGCCGGGCTTCGCGCCGATCGGATCCTCGCAGGTGACTACGATCTGCTTGGCTATCGAGGCCTTCGATTCCCCAGGACGGACGCGTCAGGCCCTGCGGATTTGCCCGACTGGTCCTTCGATCCGGTTCACGACCGTCGTCCCCCGCGTCAATTCTGGTCGACTGTGCGCTACCTCGACGCATCGTGCGGCGACCACAAGATCATCTGGGAGTTGAATCGGCATCAACACTGGCTCGCGCTGGGTCGCGCCTTCTGGCTGACCGGCGACGGCCGGTATCGCAAGCGTTGCCTCGCCGAGCTCGCGAGCTGGCTTCGCGCGAACCCGCCGCTCACCGGCATCAACTGGGCGAGCATGCTGGAGGTCGCGCTCCGATCGATCTCATGGCTGTGGGCCATCCAGATGTTCGTGGGATCGTCCCGCGATTCCGAACCGTGGCTCGTCGACCTGCTTGTCGCGCTCGATCGTCAGCTGGCGCACGTCGAGCGCAACCTGTCCCACTACTTCAGCCCCAACACGCACCTGCTGGGCGAAGCGCTGGCGCTCTACGTGACCGGCCGGGCACTGCCGGAGCTCGCGGCAAGTCAACGGCGCGCGTCGATTGGACGGAACATCCTGGTCCGCGAAATCGGCCGCCAGATCGCCGCCGACGGTGGACACTGCGAGCGTTCCACGCACTATCACCGGTACGCGCTCGATTTCTACGAGCTCGCGCTGATTGTGGCGCGCTACTCCGGCGACATCGACGCGGAGCCGCTGTTCAAGGATGCGGTGAGCCGCATGGCCACAGCTGCGCGGCTGCTGGCGGACGACCACGGCCGTGTCCCTCACATCGGCGACGACGATGGTGGAGCGCTGACGCCAATCGTGGGACGAGACCCGGACGACTTGCGCGCGAGCCTGGCCGTCGCGGCTGCCCTCCTCGAGCGTCCCGATCTGCAGATTGGCGAGACACCCGAGGAAGCGGTCTGGATGCTCGGACCGGATGCCGGCGCCAGCAATCCAGAATCGGCCGGACACCTGGTCGCGTCGGCCGCACTGACCGAGACCGGCTACTACGTGTCTCGCTCGGCCGGCCACCATCTGCTCATCGACGCCGGTCCACATGGCTATCAGAACGGTGGCCACGCGCACGCGGACGCGCTGTCGATGACGTTGGCGGTTCGCGGTGTTCCCCTGCTGATCGATCCCGGTACCGGTTGCTACACGACCGACCCCGCGATGCGCGACCGCCTGCGCTCGACCGCGTTCCACAACACCCTCGAGCTCGATCGCCGATCGCAATCGATTCCAGACGGTCCGTTCCATTGGTCTCACGTGGCGAATGGTCAGACCCATCGCTGGCGTACAAACGAGGCCTTCGACTATTTCGACGGCTCACACGACGGCTACCGTCCGCTCGAACATCGCCGCCGCGTGCTTGCCATGCACGCCGACCTTGTGGTCGTGGCCGACCTCGTCTCCGGATCGGGCACCCACACCGCGGCGATCCATTGGCACGTTGATCCCCGCTGGTCCGTCGAGACGCAGAAGTGCGGTGCCACGCTCTCGCATCATGAGAACGGTGGAGACTTCGTTGGCCTGTCGATGCCCGATGGGCAGATCGAGCGCTTCAGCGGCGACGATCGAACCGGCCTTGGCTGGTGCTCTCCCGCGTACGGCCGCGTCGACCGGTCGACGACCATCCGCATCGCTCGTGAGGGAGAGGCGCCGTTCTGGCTGGCATCGGTCTTCGATCTCGATCGGAACAACCGCGTCGTCCGCGTGGACTGGGTTCCGGTGTGGGCCGAAGCCGGCGCCATCGCTCACGCGACCGCGATCCGCATCGAGCGCACTCAATCGATCGACTACGTGGCGTTCGCCGACCCGGCGGACAGCGAGGCTGCTACAAAACCGCTGTGGCGTGCCGGCGACGTCGAGACCGATGCCCGAATGCTGTTCTACCGGTCGACGCGCCGGAGACTGTTTGCATGCGTCGGCCTGGTTGACGGATCGATTGTCCGCGCCGGCGGACGAGGCAGCTTCGACTATGTGCTGCCGGCGTCGCAGCCCACGTACTTCGCCAGACTGAATGATTCCAGGAGAACCGATCAGCCATGTGCGGCATCGCCGGTTTCGTAGAGGCTTCCACTGTCGCGACACCCTTCGGCCTCGAATCGAGTGCCGCGCTCGTGCGCCGCATGTGCGACGTCATCCGCCATCGGGGCCCGGACGATGAAGGCACCTGGGTCGACGAGGGGGTCGCGCTCGGAATGCGACGGCTGAGCATCATCGACCTGTCGACCGGCCACCAGCCGATTCACAACGAGGACCGGTCCGTCTGGATCGTCTTCAACGGCGAGATCTACAACTTTCGCGAGCTGCGTACCGAGCTCGAGCTCGCGGGCCACCGTTTCTACACCGCGACCGACACGGAAGTGATCGTGCACGCGTACGAGCAATGGGGACAGGGCGCCATCGGACGGCTGCGCGGCATGTTCGGCCTGGCCATCTGGGACGCCAGGTCACGGGCGCTCCTTGTCGCGCGCGATCGCATCGGCATCAAGCCGATGTACTACGCGCAGGTGAACGGCCGCCTCTATTTCGGGTCCGAATTGAAGTCGTTGCTCCAAGCTCCCGATCTGCCGCGGGATCTCGACGCGAACGCGCTCGATCACTATCTCTCGTTCCTCTATACCCCTCGCGACGGATCGATCTTCAAGAGCGTGCGTAAACTGCCGCCAGGCCACCTGCTGACGTGGACCGACGGACGCATCGCCGTCAAGCAGTATTGGCAGCTGCCGGTCGACGAAACGTTCCGCGGATCCGAAGAAGACGCCGTTCAGCATCTGCGCGGGGTGCTGGGCGACGCGGTCCGCTCGCACCTGATGAGCGACGTGCCGCTCGGCGCATTTCTTTCTGGCGGCATCGACTCCAGCCTGGTCGTCGGGTTGATGTCGGAGTTCTCCAGCTCGCGCGTCAAGACGTTTTCAATCGGCTTCGACGAGCCTGCCTTCGACGAGCTCGAGCACGCGCGTCGCGTGGCCGTCCACTTCGGCACGGATCACCACGAGTTCGTCGTGAAGCCGGACGGCGTCAGCATTCTCGACAAGCTCGTGTCGCACTTCGACGAGCCGTTTGCCGACTCGTCGGCGATTCCGACATGGTACGTGTCCGAGATGGCGAGGCGCCACGTCACGGTGGTGCTGTCCGGCGACGGCGGCGACGAGCTGTTCGGCGGTTACGAGCGATACCTGCCGCATCCCCGTGTCGTCGCATTCGATCGCTACAGTCCGCGCGCGCTGCGCCGCGTGGCTGGAATCGCGGCCGCCCGATTGCCCCACGGCACCCGCGGGAAGAATTTTCTGCGTCACGTCGGCCGCGACGATCGCGGACGCTATCTCGACGCGATCCGCTTCTTTGGCGCCGACGAAAAGCCGGCGCTCCTGACGGTCGACGTGCAGCGCGCCATCGACACGCTCGATCCGGAGACGCTTCTGGCGCGCCGCTTCGAGCGATTCTCTCAGCTGCCCTGGCCGAGCCAGATGATGCGCTTTGACGCGGAGACCTACCTGCCGGAGGACGTGCTGACGAAGGTCGACCGCATGAGCATGGCGCACTCGATCGAGTCGCGCGTGCCGCTGCTCGATAACGAGGTCATCGACTTCGCGTCGACGCTGCCGGCGTCGTTGAAGATCAAGAACGGGCGCCGCAAGCACGTGTTGAAGGAAGTTGCGGCGACCCTGCTGCCGCGCGACATCCTGAACAGGAAGAAACAGGGCTTCGGCGTTCCCCTCGGGACGTGGTTCCGCGGCAACCTGCGGGAGCTTTTCGCCGATACGCTGCTCTCACCGTCGAGCCTCCAGCGCGGCTATTTCCAACCCGCCTTCGTCCGGCGCATCGTCGACGAACATCTTGCGGGAACACGCGATCACACGCTTCGGTTGTGGCAGCTGGTCGTCTTCGAGAAGTGGCAGCAGCAGTACGTGAATTCTTTTCCACTCTCCTCACCCGCGCTTCCCAGCCGGACGGCTGCGCGCTCTCTCTGAGGAACTTCGGAAGCATTCTTCCGAAACTCTACTGGCACCTCGCTTGCTCAGGTATCCGCGTGCCAGTGCCTACTCCAATCGCTGTCGTCATGACGAGCTTCGAGCGCGGAGGCACCGAGCGCCAGATGACCGAGCTCGTGAACAGACTGGATCCCAGCCGATGGGACGTGCACCTCGTGTGTTTCGATGCGCGAGGCCCGTGGTTCCAGCGCGCCGCCGAGCATGCGGCTTCGGTCATCGAGTTCAAGGTGACGAGCTTCGCCCGCCCGTCGGTGCTCCGCCATCTCTCGCGTTTCGCGCGATGGTGTCGACAGCAACGGATTGCCGTCGTGCAGGCCACCGAAATCTACTCGAACATCTTCGCGCTGCCTGGTGCGGCGCTGGCAGGCGTGCCGGCACGCATCGGCAGCCGTCGCGGACTCAACTCCGATCGGACGCGAGGTCAGGTGGCGCTGCAGCGGCTCGCGTACGGATGCGCCACCGCGATCGTCGCCAACTCGCAAGCCTCCGCGCGTCAGCTGCAGCTCGAAGGCGTGCCCGCACGCAAGATCTCTGTGATTCACAACGGCCTCGATGTCAGCCGCTATGCGGCCAGGCCGGCGCGCCCATCGTTCCGAAAGGTGACCGTCGTTGCGAATCTCCGGAAACTGAAGGGACACGACGTGCTCGTCGAGGCCTCGGCCGATATCCTTCGGCGTTTCCCGGACGCGCGCTTCGA
>Ga0070665_100008739_pt1 | contig 10253 bp, 9 predicted proteins | sample KBSS13metaG_FD_65862 | JGI IMG/M metagenome (GOLD analysis project Ga0070665, IMG submission 65862) | Switchgrass rhizosphere microbial communities from Kellogg Biological Station, Michigan, USA - KBS S1-3 metaG | ecosystem: Host-associated > Plants > Roots > Rhizosphere > Soil ...
CAGGGGAGACACATGACCGCATCGGGATCCATCCGCGCTTCGTTCGCATTGGCGTTGCTGTGCGCGCTGCCGATCGCGCAGGCCACCGATTTCGCCGTGAGTGGCACGATCACGGTCAATGGCAATCCCGGTGCGTTGCCCGCCGGTGGTACGTTCGGCGATTCCACCTACAACGCGACGACCGGCGCGCTGTCGAGCGGCAAGTTCACGTTCCCGCAGGCGACGACGACCTTCCATTCCGATTCGCTCGGTGTCGACGTCACCGTGACCTACCTGGTCAGCCAGACCAATACCTCGACCGGCCAGGTCGCGACCGACGGCGTCGCGGCATTGACGCAGGCGCAGCTGAAACTCAAGGCGATCTCGGCCGTGGTCGGCTTCGTGCCGGTCAGTTTCGGCGAGACCTGCATCTTCCAGCCGATCGACGTCGACCTCGCCGGTACCGGCGCCGCATCCGGTCTCGACCTCGCCGACAGCGGCTTCGCGATCCCGACCGTGGCCCCGACCGACTGCAACGGCTACGGCACCCAGGTCAACAACGGCCTCGCCGGCAGCAACAACAGCCTGCAGATGCACATCGCCGGCAATTTCGCGCCGCCACCGGAAGACGACACGATCTTCGTCAACGGCTTCGATCCGGCGACCTGATCGCAAGCGACGATGACGCACCGCCGGCGTATGCTGGCGACCTCGGTTCGCTGCTGGGGAGTGTCATGCGCGCATCGCTGCTGCTGGTCGGACTGTTGCCCGGGATCGTCGTTGCAGGAGCGCCTGCCGGAGGCGGTCGCATGCCGTTCGAGGCGCGCGACGAGCTGAGCGTCGAGCAGCGCGCGCGCATCGACGAGCAGCTTGCGCACAACGTCGCCGAACTGGAGCGTGCCGGCAAGCTCGCGCCGGTCACGCCGCTCTCGCCGCTGCAGGGCGGTCTGCAATGGCCGTTGAAGGCGACCGCCGGGCACAACGATCCGGGTTACCACGGCATCTCGAACTTCGTCGATCTCGATCCGACGTTTCCGAACCATCTGCTCGATTGGAATTGCAACGCGCGCACCTACGACCAGGCGGGCGGCTACAACCACGCCGGCATCGATATCTTCCTGTGGCCGTTTTCGTGGCTGTTGATGGACCAGCAGGCGATCGACATCGTCGCGGCGGCGCCCGGCACGATCATCGGCAAGGTCGACGGCAACGACGACCGCAGTTGCCCGGATCACTACTCGGCGGACTGGAACGCGGTCTACGTGCAGCACACCGACGGTACGGTCGCGTGGTACGGGCACATGAAGAAGCTTTCACAGACGGCCAAGCCGATCGGCGCGACGGTCGCGCTCGGCGAGTTCCTCGGCAAGGTCGGCAGCGCCGGCTTTTCGACCGGCCCGCACCTGCACTTCGAGAACCATTCGGCGGTCAGCAACTACACGATCCTCGAACCGTTCCACGGCGCCTGCAATGCGCCGGCGTCGCTGTGGGCACAGCAGCGGCCCTACTACGACTCGGCGATCAACAAGCTCGCGACGCACAGTGCACCACCGGACTTCCACGATCCGAACTGCCCGAACCCGATCGACGAGACACCGAACCTGTCGGACCATTTCCTCGGCGGCGCCACCGCGTATTTCGTCGCGTACTACCGCGACCAGCTCGGTCCGCAGGCGACGATGTTCACGATCCGCCGACCGAACGGCAGCGTCTACGACAGCTGGACGTTCCACATGTCCGATGCGACGCCGGACCCGTACTATTCCGGCGCCTACTGGTACTGGTGGTACACGCTGCCGGCCAACGCGCCGCCCGGCACCTGGCATTTCCACGCGAGTTACCAGGGTGTCGAGTACGACCATGCGTTCTTCGTCGGCGACGTGATCTTCGCGAACGGCTTCGACTGAGCGATCGCGACGCCGTTCCTTGCCTTGCGTGCGGGTGCGCGCTACAAAGCGCGGCCTCGGCAGCGCCGGGGCATGCCCGCCGCGCATCCGCGGCAGTGCCGAAGGGGAAGGGGAACATGCACGTACACCGCAACCGCGCGGCCGGGTGCCTGCGCGCGGGACTCGCCGCCCTCGTGTTCGCGGGCAGTGGCCTGCTGCCGACCATCGCAGGCGCGACCGATTTCAATGCTTCCGGCAGCGTATCGCTCAATGGCCATGCCGCGAACCTCGCCGACGGCTTGTTCATCGGTTCGTCCTATGCGACCGCGACCGGCGCGGTGGGTGCCGGCCACTTCAAGTTCGTCGGCGCGAGTGTCGGCGACGGCACCGTCGCGCTCGTGTTCGACCTCGGCCAGGCCAACACGTCGAGCGGGCTCGTGACGGCCAATGGCGCGGCCAGCCTGGCCAACGCATCGCTGATCCTGAGCGTGACTTCGGCGACCTACAACGGCTCGCCGATCGTGGTCGGCGCCGACTGCGTCTTCCAGCCGGTCAACATCGTCCTGCACGGCGACGGCACGCTCACCGCGCTCGATCTCGGCGCCAGCGGATTCACGGTTCCGGCGATCGACGGCAACGCCTGCAACGGTTTCGCCGCGGCGATCGGCAACGTGCTGGTCGGCAACGACACCGACATCGTGCTGCAGGTCGACGGCGACTTCGATCCACCGGGAACGCTTTTCGACTACGGCTTCGAACCGGTGCGCTGATGCGCCGATCGCGCGCCGCAGGTGGCCGCGCGCTTCAACGCAGCGCCGATCCGGCCAGCGCCGCGTCGCTGCCGACGCGCGTTTGCTGCGCGCGTCCGTTCCAGCGCCACAGCAGCGCGATCGCCGCCGTGTCGACGACCACCGCGAACACGCTCGCTTCGGGTCCGAACGCGCCGCCGCTCAACCATTGCGGCTTGCCGAGCAGTTCCGGCGACAGCCAGCCGGCCTGGCCGAAGCCGCTGACGTCGAAGCCGAGCACGTTGCCCTGCACCCAGTTCCAGCCGAAATGGATGCCGATCGGCAACGCGAGGCTGCCGCTGCGCAGGTAAGCGAGGCCGAGCAGGATCGCGCCGAGCGCGGTGTCGAGCGTGGCCCAGGCGAGCGTCGCGCCTTCCATGCCCGGGTTGTCCCAGTGCGCGACGGCGAACAGCACCGCCATCAGGAGCAGCGCCGCGGTCGCGCCGAGGCCGTCGACGAGGCGCTGGAACACGAAGCCGCGGAACAGCAGTTCCTCGAACACCGCGACGCCGGCGAAGCTCCACGCACCGAGCGCGAGCGCGACGAGGCCGTGCGCCGGATCGATGTGGAAGCGCACGCCGCCGGCCGCCGCGATCAGGCCGGTCGCGACGAGCATCGAGGCGCCGCCGAATGCGATCCCGTACAGGGCGAACCGCAGCCAACGCAGGTCCAGCGCGAGGCCGACGCTTGCGAGGGGCTGCTTGCGAAGGCGCATGCAGAGCCAGGTCACGAGCAGCGCGAACACCGCGGGCAGCGGCGCCAGCCATGCGCCGTCGAAACCGTGCGCCTGCATCGCCTTCGACAGCGGATGGTAGACGACGCGGCTGGCGAGGAAGACGGCGATGAACAGCGCGATCCACCAACCGTTGCGCAGTCGCCCGCGGGAGTCCTTGAGAATCGGGGGCATGATCGTTCCTTGTGGCGGCATGGTGGGCTTCGATGTCGCCGACACAAGATGCGCGCGCGCGCGCCGGCGTTGAAATGCCATAAGGCCTATTGCGTCGACAGCGCACCCGCGGCATGCGCGAACGGTTCACAGGGGCGGGGCATCGTCGTCATCCGGCAAGTCCTGCAACGCCGCGGGGCCGTCGCGGCTTGGCCGTCCGGCCGCATCGAGTGCATGCTTGCACGACCCATCGCGTGACGGAGCGAACGACGACATGCTGCCCCGCCTGTTCCTGCTGCTTTCGATGTTCTGCGCGATCGCCAGCGTCCATGCGAACGAGGCGCGCGACGAGCCGCCGGCCGTCGACCTGCAGTTGCGCCTGAAGATTCCGATGCGCGATGGCGTGCACCTCAATGCGAACCTGTTCCGCCCACACGGCCAGAGCGGGCCGTTGCCGGTGCTGTTCTGCCTGAGTCCGTACGTCGCCGACAGCGTGCAGACGATAGGCAGCTACTTCGCGCAGCACGGCTACGTGTTCGTCGCGGTCGATTCGCGCGGCCGCAACGGCTCGGAAGGCGAGTTCCGCTCGTGGACGCACGAGGGACGCGATGGCTACGACGTCGTCGAGTGGCTCGCCAGGCAGCCATGGTCGAACGGCAAGATCGGCGCGTGGGGCGGTTCCTACCTCGGCTTCACGCAGTGGACGACGCTGAAGGAGCTGCCGCCGCACCTGCGCACGATCGTTCCGACCGCGTCGGTGCGGCCAGGACTCGACTTCCCCATGTCGGGCGGCATCTTCTACAGCTACGACACGCAGTGGCTCACCTTCGTCGGCGGCGTCGCGCTCAACGAGAAGCTGTTCGGCGACAGCGCCTACTGGCGCCGCAAGTTCGGCGAGCGCTATCTCGCGAACGCGCCGTTCCGCTCGCTCGATCGCGTCGTCGGCAACCCGTCGCCGATCTTCCAGGAATACCTGCGCCATCCGTCGTTCGATGCGTACTGGCAAGCGCTTGCGCCGGGCCCGGCGCAGTACGCGAAGATCGACCTGCCGATCCTGACGATCACCGGCCACTGGGACGACGACCAGGTGGGTGCATTGAGCTACTACGGCGAACACATGAAGTACGCCAGCGAGGCTGCGCGCGCGCAGCACTACCTCATCGTCGGTCCGTGGGACCACATCGGCACGCGGCGGCCGCAGAAGGAGCTTGCGGGGCTCAAGTTCGGCGACGCGAGCCTGGTCGACATCAAGCAGTTGCACGTCGACTGGTACGACTGGGTGCTCAAGGACGGCAAGCGGCCGGCGTTCCTGCAGAAGCGCGTCGCCTACTACGTGACCGGCGAGGAAGCGTGGAAATACGCCGATCGCGTCGAGGACATCGCGTCCGAGAAGCGCAGCTACTACCTGTCGTCGAACGGCAGTGCCGCGAACGACGTGTTCCGCTCGGGCATGCTCGTGCGCGCGGTCCCGGCCGATGCGGCGCCCGATGCGTACACGTACGACCCGCTCGACCTGCGCCCGGGCAAAGCCGAGATGGCGCGCGGCGATGTCGACAACACCCTCGTCGACCAGACCGATGCCTACGACCTCTACGGCGCCGGCGTGGTCTATCACAGCGAAGCGCTCGCCGAAGCGACGGAGTTGAGCGGTGCGCCGAAAGCGTCGTTGTGGCTGTCGCTGGACGCGCCCGATACCGACTTCCAGGTGATCCTGCAGGAAGTCAGGCCGGACGGTACCGCGGTGTTCCTGTCCGGCTCGCTGCTGCGCGCCCGCTACGGCACATCGCTCTCGCGTGCGACGCCGGCCGTGCCGGGCGAGGTGAAGCGTTACGACTTCGACCGCATGGGTTTCGTCTCGCGCCGGCTCGCCCAGGGCAGCCGGTTGCGCTTCGTCCTGCGCGCGGTCAACACCATCCAGTTCCAGAAGAACTACAACAGCGGCGGTGAGGTGTCGGACGAGACCGCCGCGGATGCGCGCACCGTGCACGTGCGCATCTACCACGACGCCGCGCACCCGAGCGCGATCGAACTGCCGTTGGCGGGGACGGCCGGGTAAAGGACGCCGTGCGGGATCAGCTGCGATGGCGCCGGGCGAGCTCGCCGACGATGTCGACGTACGACAGCCCGGCGCCGCGCAGCAGCACGAGCAGGTGGAACAGCAGGTCGGCCGCCTCGCCGCGCAGACCGTCGATGTCGCCGGTCGCCGCGGCGAGTGCGACTTCGACGCCTTCCTCGCCGACCTTCTGCGCGCGTCGCGCCGGTGTCGCCGCGAGCAGCTTCGCGACGTAGCTCGACGCCGGATCGGTCCCCCCGCGTGCGGCGATCAGCGCTTCCAGTTCGTTGAGCCAGGGATGCGCGGGCACGGCGCCGTCGAAGCAGCTCGGCGTGCCGCGGTGGCAGGTCGGTCCCTGCGGCAGCGCTTGCGCGAGCAACGCATCGCGATCGCAATCGGCCGCGATCGACACCAGGGCGAGGACATGGCCCGAGCTTTCGCCCTTGCGCCACAAGCGTTGCTTCGAGCGCGACCAGAAGTGCACCTCGCGTGTCGCGAGCGTGTGTTCGAGCGCGCTGCGGTCGGTGTAGCCGAGCATCAATACGCGTCCATCGTGCGCGTGCTGCACGATCAGCGGCAGCAGGCCGTCGCTCTTGCCCCAGTCGAGCCGGGCGGGGTCGAACGCGGTGGCGTTCATGGCCGCACCACGATGCCGCGCGCGGCGAGATGGCGCTTGAGTTCGCCGATGCGGATCTCGCCGCTGTGGAACACGCTCGCGGCGAGTGCGGCGTCGACGCCGCACTGTTCGAACACGTCGCCGAAGTGCCCGATCGCGCCGGCACCCCCGGAAGCGACCAGCGGCAGGTCGGTCGCGGCACGCACGGCGCCGAGCAACGCGTGCGCGTAACCGCTGCGCACGCCGTCGTTGCGGATCGCGTTGAGCACGATCTCGCCGGCGCCGCGTGCGTCGACTTCACGCACCCACGCGACGAGGTCGCGTCCGCTGTCGCTTGCACGCTCGGGCTTGCCGCTGTCGGCGACGACGCGCCAGCTGCCGTGGTCGTCGGCCTGCGCATCGACGTCGATGCCGACGACGACGCACTGGCTGCCGAAGCGCGCGGCCAGCTCGTCCACCAGCGGCGGTCGCGCGAGCGCGGGGCTGTTCACCGAAACCTTGTCGGCGCCGGCGGCGAGTACCGCCTCCGCGTCGGCGACCGAGCGGATGCCACCGGCGACGCAGAACGGGATGTCGAGTTCGCGCGCGACGCGTTCGACCCAGGCGACGTCGACGCGCCGCCGTTCCGGGCTGGCGGTGATGTCGTAAAAGACGAGCTCGTCGGCGCCTTCGGTGGCGTAGCGCCGTGCGAGTTCGACGATATCGCCGACCACGCGGTGATCGCGGAATCGCGCCCCTTTCACGACCGCGCCATCGGCCACGTCGAGGCAGGGGATCAGGCGGCGCGCGAGCACAGCGCCTCCAGTGGCAGGGTGCCTTCGAGCAGGGCGGTGCCGGCGACGCATGCGGCGACACCGGTCGCGCCGAGTGCATCGACGTCGTCCAGGTCACGCACGCCGCCGGAGGCGATCCAGTCGAACTGCGGCCAGCGCGATGCGAGTTCGCTGTAGAGCGCGAGATTCGGCCCGGCGGCCATGCCGTCCTGTCCGATGTCGGTGGTCAGCACGTGGCGCAACCCGGCTTCGGCGTGGCGGTCGAGCAAGGCCGCGAAGTCGGCATCGCCGGCGGTCTGCCAGGCGTCGAGCGCCGGGCGCCAGCCGCCTTCGCCGTCGCGGCGCAGATCGAGCGCGAGGCAGAGCCGGTCGCCGCCGAATTCCGTCAACCACTCCACGAACGTATCCGGCGCGCGCACGGCAACGCTGCCGACCACCGCGCGCCCGACACCGGCGTCGAGCAGGCGCTGCACGTCGTCGCGTGTGCGCACGCCGCCGCCCGCCTGCACGCGAGCGCCTGCTCGCGCGATGTGCGCGAGCAGGTCGACCTGCGCCGGCGCACCGCTGCGTGCGCCGTCGAGGTCGACCACGTGCAGCCATGCCGCGCCGGCACCGGCGTAGCGTTGCGCGAGCGCGAACGCATCGTGGTCGAACTGGCGTTCGCGCGCGAAGTCGCCCTGCCGCAAACGCACGACGCGACCATCGCGCAGGTCGATGGCGGGAATGATGTTCATGACGGAGCCCGTGCAAAGAAGTTCGCGAGCAGGCGGCGACCGGCCGCGGCGGACTTCTCGGGGTGGAACTGCGTGCCGTGCACATTGCCACGCGCGACGATCGCGGCGAACGGCGCGCCGTGTTCCGCCGTGGCGAGCGTGTCGGCCGCGTCGGCGGCGGCATAGCCATGCACGAAGTAGAACCAGTCGTCGCGACCGATATCGCGCAACAGGGGATGCCCTGTGTCGCGCGGCTGCAGCGTGTTCCAGCCCATGTGCGGCCAGCGCGGTGCGGGCGGCAGGCGGCGGACGCACCCGCGCAGCAGGCCGAGCCCCTCGACATCGCCTTCGGCAGAACGTTCGTACAGCAGCTGCATGCCGAGGCAGACGCCGAGCAGCGGCTGGCGCAGGTCGCGCAGCACGCGATCGAGGCCGCGCGCGCGCAGCGTGCCCATCGCCTGTGCCGCGGCGCCGACGCCGGGCAGGATCACGTGCGTCGCGGTGCGGATGCGCGCGGGGTCGTCCGACACGTCGGGCACGACACCGATGCGGCGGCATGCTTCGACCAGCGAACCGTAGTTCGCGCCGCCGGCGGCGACGATGACGGCACACACGCTCATGCGCCCGCGCTCGCCAGGAGCATGCCCTTGCTGCTAGGCACCGCTGCACCGCCGTCGCGGCGGACCGCCTGGCGCAATGCGCGGCCAACCACCTTGAAGCAGGCCTCGACCATGTGGTGCGCATTGTCGCCGCGCACGTCGAGGTGCAGGTTCGCACCGAGCGCGTCGGCGAGGCTGCGGAAGAAGTGCGGCACGAGTTCGCTCGGCAGCGCGCCGACGCGCTCGCGCGGGAATGCGCCGTCGAACACGAAGCAGGGACGGCCGGAGAGGTCGAGCGCGGCGCTCGCGAGCGCCTCGTCCATCGGCAGCGTGAACCCGTAGCGGCCGATGCCGCGGCGTTCGCCGAGGGCCTCGCGCAACGCCTGGCCGAGCGCGAGTGCGCAGTCCTCGACCGTGTGGTGCTCGTCGACGTGCAGGTCGCCCTCGCAGTGCAGCTGCAGCGCGAAGCCGCCGTGCACGCCGAGTTGCTCGAGCATGTGGTCGAGGAAGCCGATCCCGCTCGCGACCCGCGGTCGCGCTGCATCGTCGAGGTCGACTTCGACCTCGATGCGCGTTTCGCGCGTGCCGCGTTCGACGCGCGCACGGCGTGGCGCGTCGAGCAACGCCGATGCGATCGCGGCCCATCCGAGGCCTGCACCGATGCGCAATCCGCGCACGCCGATGTTGCGGGCGAATTCGAGATCGGTCTCGCGGTCGCCGATCACCGCGCTGCGCGCGCGGTCGAGCACGCCGGCACCGAGCCAGTGCTGCACGAGGCCGAGCCCCGGCTTGCGCGTCGGCGCGTGCTCGTGCGCGAAGCTGCGATCGATGAGCACTTCGCGGAACGCGATGCCCTCGCCGGCGAGGATCTCCAGCAGCAGGCGCTGCGGTCCGGCGAAATCCTGCTCGGGAAAACCCGCCGTGCCGAGCCCGTCCTGGTTGGTGACCATGACGAGCGCGTAGCCCGCATCGACGAGGCGGCGCAGCGCGGCGATCGCGCCCGGCAGCAGGCGGAATTTCTCGTAGCGGTCGATCTGCTGGTCGGCCGGTTCCTCGATCAGGGTGCCGTCGCGGTCGACGAACAGGATTTTCGCCGGCGCACTCATCGGTCGGCCCCGCCGAGTGCGGCGAGCAGGGCATCGTTGTCTTGCGGTCGCCCGATCGTGATGCGCAGGCAATTCGCGAGTCCGGGCTGGTTCGAGAAGTCGCGCACGAGGATGCCGGCTTCGAGCAGGCGCGCGAACGTCGCGCGTGCATCGGCGAAGCGCACCAGCAGGAAATTGCCGGCCGACGGCCACACCGTGCCCACGCCGGCGCAACCGGCGAGCAGCGTGGCGACGCGCTCACGTTCGGCGACGAGGGTGGCGACACGAGCGTCGGCAAGCGCCAGCGTTTCGGGCTCGAGTGCGGCGAGCGCCGCGCGCACGCTGCCGGTCGGCAGCGGGTAGGGCGCGGCGATGCGTGCGACGAGGTCGACGATCTCGGCATGCGCGAGCAGCGCACCGATGCGCGCGCCGGCGAGTCCGTGCGCCTTCGACAGCGTGCGCAGCACGGCAACGTTGGCGTGGCGCGCGAGCAGCGCGCTTGCGCTCGCGACGCCGGCGAATTCGACATAGGCCTCGTCGACGAGCAGCATCGCGCGCCCTTCGAGCGCCATTGCGAGGCGTTCCAGCGCGGCGCCATGGTAGAGCGTGCCGCTCGGGTTGTTCGGCGAGCAGACGATCACGAGCTTGGTGTCGTCGTCGGCGAGCGCGAGCAGGCGCTGTCCGTCGAGTGCGAAACCGTCGTCGGCGGACAGCGCGAGCGCGCGGAACGCGGCGCCCTGCAGCGCGGCACCGACGCGGTACATGCCGAACGTCGGCGCGAACGCGACGACGTTGTCGCGACCGGCGCGGCAGAAGGCGCGCAGCAGCAGGTCGATCGCCTCGTCGCTGCCGCGCCCGAGCCAGAGGTTCGCGGG
>Ga0070665_100008740_pt1 | contig 10253 bp, 7 predicted proteins | sample KBSS13metaG_FD_65862 | JGI IMG/M metagenome (GOLD analysis project Ga0070665, IMG submission 65862) | Switchgrass rhizosphere microbial communities from Kellogg Biological Station, Michigan, USA - KBS S1-3 metaG | ecosystem: Host-associated > Plants > Roots > Rhizosphere > Soil ...
GCAGCGGAGACGCCGATCTGGATCGACGAGCGGCTCGAGCATGCAGGTCCGGCCGCGGTCCTGCTGAATTTGCACGCGGAGCCGCCGCCGTTTTTCAGTCGCTTCGAACGCCTCGCGGAACTGGTCGCTGCCGACGAGCGCAACGTCGCGGCCGGTCGCGCCCGGTTTCGCTTCTATCGCGAGCGCGGCTACGACTTGCGGCAGCACGACTGGTCGTCGCGTGACTGACGTCGCCCTTCGATCGCAGGCGGGCTGACCGATGCCCAACGCTCGCCAATTGCTCGAGCAGGCGGACGCACTGATGCGGCGCAATCGCAAACGCGGCAAGGGCAAGGGCACCGGACCGCCGACGTTGACGGACGCGCTGACGAATGAGCGCACGGGAACGCTCGCACCGACGATTATCCTGCCGGAGGCGAAGTCCGCGGCCGACTCGATCGCGCTGGGTGCGCAATCGATGGCCGATCCCATCTCGCTCGACACGCTGTCCGACTTGCCGGTGCTGACCGATGTCGTCGACGAATGGTCGTCGCAGGCCGAGGTGTGGCCGCCTGTCGTGCCCGATGCCGATGCGACCGCGCTCACCGAGGCGCTCGACGATGCGCTCGCGACTGCGTCCGAACCCACGTCGGACGTAGCGGACACGGCAGAGCCAGCGGACGCCGTGGCAACAGAACCACAATTGGCGGAAGCACCTGCCACCTTCGAGACGATAGTCCGGGCGGTCGATCGGGTCACGGACGGTGCGCCGTCGCCCGCAGCGGACGAACCTGCGACGCGTAGCGCCGCGGCATTTGACGAACCTGCGACGCGCAGCGCGGAGGCAGTGGATGAACCTGCGACGCGCAGTGCGGCGGCGGTGGACGAACCCGCCCTGGACACACCTGCCCTTCGCGTCGGCGCCGCCAAGCTCGAGTCCGAAACATCGGCGCTGCCCATTCAGGACGAGGAGTTCATCCTCGACATTCCACCCATGCCGGAGCCGCTATCCGCAGCGGGCACCGACGTCGCCGCGCCAGCCGCAGCCGTGGTCGCAGCGATTCCCCAGTTCGTGCCCGGCAGTCCGGCATGGGAGGCGATGGCTGAAGAGATCCGGATGCAGGTGCTGCAGCGCCTCGATCTATTCACCGACACCGGGATGCGCGACCAGCTGGGCGCACGGCTGCAACCGATCGTCGCGCGCGCGAGCGCGGAGCTCGTCGAGACGATCAACCAGGCGCTCGGCGAGCTCGTACGCGGCTACGTCGCGGAAGCGATCGAGCGCGAGATCGAGTCTTGGCGAAAGCGGGATGGCTGATGCGCACTCCACGTGCTAGACTCGTCGGCATGATTCGGCGTGGCATCGGACCAATGCGCGGGACGCCGGCCGGCAACGGCTGGCGCGCGTTCGCTTATGCTTATTTTGCGGAAGTCTCCGAGGGCCGCGCGCGATCGTAACGGCAACATCGCAATCATCGAATCGAAGCGGGCGGCCCACCAGGACCGCCCGTTTTGCTTTTTGTCCCTGAAAAGGAGCGCGTCATGATCATCGTCATGCATCCCGATGCCGGCGAAGCCGAAGTTGCCGCCGTCGAAGCCAAGATCCGTTCGCACGGACTCGACGTCCACATCTCACGCGGCACCGAGCGCACGCTGATCGGCGCGATCGGCGACGAGCGCAAGCTCGATCCCGAGATGTTCGACCCGCTTCCCGGTGTCGAGCGGTCGCTGCACATCCTGAAGCCGTACAAGCTCGTCGCACGCGAGTGGCACAAGGCGAGCACGACGATCGAGGTCGGTGGCACGCGCATCGGCGGCAGCGATGTGCAGGTCATCGCCGGGCCGTGCTCGGTCGAAACGGTGCCGCAGATGGAGGCGGCCGCGGCAGGCGTTGCGGCCGGTGGCGCACGGCTGATGCGCGGCGGTGCGTTCAAGCCACGCACCAGTCCCTACGCCTTCCAGGGAAAAGGCGTCGAAGGCCTGACGATGCTGAAGAACGCCGCGTCGCGGCACGGGTTGCCCATCGTGACCGAGCTGATGGATGTACGGATGCTCGACACGTTCCTCGCCCACGATGTGGACGTGATCCAGATCGGCACGCGCAACATGCAGAACTTCGATCTGCTGAAGGAAGTCGGCAGGGTCAACGTGCCGGTGATCCTGAAGCGCGGCATGAGCGCGACGATCGGGGAGTGGCTGATGGCGGCCGAATACATCGCCGCGGGCGGCAATCACCAGATCATGCTGTGCGAGCGCGGCATTCGCACGTTCGAAACTGCGTACCGCAACGTGCTCGATGTAACGGCGGTGGCCGTGCTCAAGAAGGAAACGCACTTGCCGGTGATCGTCGATCCGTCGCACGCCGGCGGCAAGGCGTGGATGGTGCCGGCGCTGTCGTGCGCCGCGGTGGCCGCCGGTGCGGACGCATTGCTGATCGAAGTGCATCCTTGTCCCGCCGAAGCATGGTGCGACGCCGACCAGGCTTTGTCGATCCCCGAGTTCGCGAACCTGATGCAGCGTCTTGGCGCGCTCGCGACGGCAATGGGACGTTCGCTCGCATCGCCGCTGACCGGTGCTACGAACGAGCCCGCACTCGCCGTGTAAAATTGCGCGTTTTGCCCGGCGATCGGCGCGACGACATGGAACTTGCGAAAAGCTTCGAGCCCCACGCCATCGAAGCGAAATGGTATCCGCTGTGGGAAGCACGCGGATATTTCAAGCCGAGCTACACCGCGGGTGCGAAACCCTATTGCATCCAGTTGCCGCCGCCGAACGTCACGGGCACGTTGCACATGGGCCACGCGTTCCAGCAGACGCTGATGGACGTGATGATCCGCTATCACCGGATGCGCGGCTTCAACACGCTGTGGCAGGTGGGCACCGATCACGCGGGCATCGCCACGCAGATCGTCGTCGAGCAGCAGTTGAAGGCGGCGGGACAGACGCGCCACGATCTCGGCCGCGAGGCGTTCATCGAGCGCGTCTGGCAATGGAAGGAAGAGTCGGGATCGACGATCACGCACCAGATGCGTCGTCTCGGCGCAGCCGCCGACTGGTCGCGCGAGCGCTTCACGATGGACGAAGGGCTGTCGGCGGCCGTTCGCGAGACGTTCGTCCGGCTGCACGAGGACGGGCTGATTTATCGCGGCAAGCGCCTCGTCAACTGGGATCCGAAGCTGATGACCGCCGTGTCCGATCTCGAAGTCGACAGCGACGAGGAGCAGGGCCGGATCTGGGAGATCGCTTATCCGCTCGCTGACGGCTCGGGCTCCCTTGTCGTTGCGACAACGCGACCCGAGACGATGCTCGGCGACACGGCCGTCGCCGTGCATCCGGAGGATGATCGTTATCGCGCGTTCGTCGGCAAGCGCGTGCGGCTGCCGCTTTCCGGCCGCGAAATACCGGTCGTTGCCGACGACTACGTCGATCGCGAATTTGGCACCGGTGTGGTCAAGATCACCCCTGCGCACGATTTCAACGATTGGGCGGTGGGCCAGCGCCATCAACTTCCGGCACTGTCGATATTCAATCTCGACGCCACCATCAACGACAACGCGCCGGCACCTTATCGCGGGCTCGACCGGTACGCGGCGCGCAAGGCGGTCGTTGCCGATCTCGCGGCATTGAACCTCGTCGTATCGGAAAAGGCGCACCGGATGATCGTGCCGCGCTGCGGGCGCACCGGCGAAATCGTCGAGCCGATGCTGACCGACCAGTGGTACGTCGCAATGCGCACCCCCGCACCCGCGTCGCATCCGCTGTGGCCGGGCAAGACGATCCAACAATTGTGCCTCGATGCCGTCAGCGATGGCGGCACCGTCGATCCGCAAACCGGCGAGGTGGGACGCGTACGGTTCGTTCCGGGCGAATGGATCTCCACGTATCTGCACTGGATCAACAACATCCAGGACTGGTGCATCTCGCGGCAGCTCTGGTGGGGTCACCAGATTCCCGCGTGGTACGACGAGAACGGCAATGTCTATGTCGCGCGAACCGAGGACGACGCGCGCGCGCAGGCGACGCGCGCGCTCGGCCGCGCGCCGGCGACGTTTCGCCGTGACGACGACGTGCTCGACACGTGGTTCAGCTCGGCGCTGTGGTGCCACTCGACGCTCGGGTGGCCCGGCGACACGCGTGAGCTCCGCACGTTCCTGCCGTCGTCGGTGCTGGTCACCGGCTTCGACATCATCTTCTTCTGGGTCGCACGGATGATCATGACGACGACCCTGTTCACCGGCAAGGTGCCGTTTCGCGACGTCTACATCAATGCGCTGGTCCGCGACGAAGAAGGCCAGAAGATGTCGAAGTCGAAAGGCAACGTACTCGATCCGCTCGACCTGATCGACGGCGTCGACGTCGAGGCGCTCGTCGCCAAGCGGACGTCGAACCTGATGAACCCGCGGCAGGCCGACACGATCGCCAAGCGTACGCGCAAGCAGTTTCCCAAGGGCATTCCCTCGTTCGGCGCCGACGCGGTGCGCTTCACGTTCGCGTCGCTCGCGACGTTCAACCGCACGCTGAATTTCGATCTCAACCGCTGCGATGGCTACCGCAACTTCTGCAACAAGCTGTGGAATGCAACGCGCTTCGTGCTGATGAACGTCGAGGGTCGCGACGTGGGGCTCGACGAGTCGCTGCCGCACGATTACACGTTCGTCGACCGCTGGCTCATCGGCCGGCTGCAACAGGCCAAGCACGACATCATCGAGAATCTCGCGGCCTATCGGTTCGATCTCGCGGCAAAGGCGTTGTACGAGTTCGTCTGGGACGAATACTGCGACTGGTACGTCGAGCTTGCGAAGGTTCAGCTCGGTCGCGCCGATGCGGCCGGTGACGACGCTGCGGCACGCGGGACGCGCTCGATGCTCGTACGCGAGCTCGAGGCGACGCTGCGACTCGCGCATCCGTTCATGCCGTTCATCAGCGAAGAGCTCTGGCAGATCCTGGGTCCGCTCGCCGGCAAGAAGGGCGACACGATCTCGCTGCAGCCGTTCCCGCAGGCGCACTTCGAGCGCGTCGACGAGGCCGCGAATGCGCGGATGGCGGTGTTGAAAGACATCGTCAACGCGTGCCGGACGCTGCGCGGCGAGATGGGCCTCTCGCCGGCGCAAAAGGTGCCGTTGATCGCCGCCGGCGACCGCGCGACGCTGACCGAACTCGCCCCATACCTGGTACCGCTGGTCAAGCTGTCGGATGTGCGAATCGTCGACGTGCTGCCCGAAGGGGATTCGCCGGTGCAGATCGTCGGCGACTTTCGGCTGATGCTGCACATCGAAGTCGACGTCGCCGCCGAGCGCGAGCGCATCGCCAAGGATATCGCGCGCCACGAAGGCGAGATCGCCAAGGCGCAGACGAAGCTCGCCAACGAGGGGTTCGTCGCACGCGCGCCGGGTGCTGTCGTCGAGCAGGAGCGCGCACGACTCGCAGGCTTCAACGCGACGCTCGCCAAGCTCCGCGAGCAATACACGCGGCTCGGCGGCTAGGCTCTCGCGCGCCGGCGGTGCCCATGCAGCGGCACGGTAAACGTGAACGTGCCTGCTTACCCCTCGCACCTTGTCGCCCATCATGCCGCTCGCGTTGAACCATACGTTCCGCGCGCTCCGGCATCGCAACTACCGCCTGTTCTTCACGGGGCAGGGCCTCTCGCTGATCGGCACCTGGCTGCAGCAGGTTGCGATGGGATGGTTGACGTACCGGCTGACGGGCTCGGCGTGGCTGCTTGGCGTCGTCGCGTTCTGCGCCAACGTCGGCATCCTGCTGTTCAGCAATGTATCCGGCGTGCTCGCCGACCGGATTGATCGGCGTCGCGGGCTGCTCGTCACTCAGTCGCTGATGCTCGTGCAGGCGGTCGTGCTGGCGGTGCTCGTCTGGTTCGGGTGGATCCAGACGTGGCATCTGATTGTCCTCGCGTTGTGGCTCGGCACGTGCTCGGCGTTCGATCTGCCGCTGCGTCAGTCGATGTACGTGCATTTCATCGCCGACCGCGGCGATCTCGCCAATGCGATCGCGCTGAACTCGATGCTGGTCAACACCGCACGTGTAGTCGGTCCCGCAGTTGCGGGCGTGCTGCTCGCATTGACCAGCGAAGCGGTGTGCTTCGCGCTGAACGCGTTGTCGTTCGTCGCCGTCATCGTCGCAATCCTGAAGATGCATTGGCCCGCCGACGTTCGGCCCGGCGTCGCGTCCGGCTGGTGGGCGAGCTGGCTGGAGGGTGCGCGCTACGCGTCCGGCATCAAGCCGGTGCGCGCGCTACTCGTGCTGGTGGCCGCGCTTTCGTGGACGATCACCCCCTACACCTCGCTGATGCCCGTCTATGCGAAGGACATTTTCGGCGGTGGGCCGCACACGCTCGGCTACCTGCTCTCCGCCGCTGGGCTCGGTGCGCTCGGATCGACCGCATACCTCGCGGGCCGCTCGACGGTGCGTGGGCTCGGCCGCATCATCATGCTGGGCGCGGCAACGAGCGGACTGGCGCTCGCCGCGTTCTCGTACATGCGGATCTATCCAATCGCGCTGCTGCTGATGGTGCTGGTAGGCGGCGGGACGATCCTCGCGGCGGCGTCCGCCAACACGATCCTGCAGACGATCGTCGATGACCGGCTGCGCGGCCGCGTCGCGTCGTTCTACACGCTCGCGTTCATGGGCGTGGCTCCGCTGGGTAACCTAGCCGCCGGTGCGCTCGCAGGGCTGGTTGGCGCGCCATTCACGTTCGCGCTGAACGGCGCGCTCGCCGCGCTGGCCGCGCTTTGGTTTCGCGCACGGCTGCCGATGATGCGCAATGCGTTGCGGCCGCTGTACGAAGAGCTCGGCGTGCCGCGGCGCCAGCGCTGACGCAACGTTCAGCGAAGCATGAATGACATCGCCGACAGACTGTTCAGCACGCGCACCGCGTGGCGCATCGTCGGCGACGAGAACTCCAGCGTGGCGGCGTCGACGCGACGCACGAGCGGCAACATCGCGAAGAGATCGGCGTAGGCGGGGCTTGCCGCCTGCACGCGCACGCTCAGAGGCGTCCGCTGCGGCGCGATGCGCAACGTCGCGGTTCGCTGCGCGGCCGTGCGCGCGCCAGCCTCGATCGCGGCGCAGGCAGCCGCCGACGACAGGCTCGTCGCGGATCGGTGCCCGTGCGCGGTCTTCACGGCGACGCCGACGGCGTTGGGAAACAGTGCAGCCGCCTCGGCCACGCATCGATCGTCTCCCGATACGAACGCGACCGGCGCGCCGAACTCGGCTGCGACGCCGCCGTAGAGCGCGAGCTCGCCGGCTTCGTCGCCGTTGACGAGCACGCGCGCGAACGCCGTGCTGTTGATCGTGTGCGCGAGCACGCCCGCTGCCATCGCTTTCGCATGCCACCCGACGAGGAACACGGCGACGCAGCCATCCTCGACGCCCGCCATCATGCCGAGCTCGCGTGGCTTGCCCTGCAACAGTCGCGCCGACGGGTCGATGGTTTCCGCGAGGAGGTTACGGAAATCGCCGTGCGAATCGTTGACGATCACGTCGGTGGCACCGCCCGCCCGCGCGCCCGCGATGGCCGCGCTCGCCTCTGCAGTCATCCAGCGCCGCGCGCGCTCGTAGTCCGCGTTGCCCGGTCGCGCGTGGTCCGGATGCACGACACCGGCAACGCCCTCGATGTCGACGGAAACGAGGATCCTCACGGAGCGCGTCGTTGCGAAGCCGGCGTGACACCGTGCATCGCGACGACTCGCAACACGACGGTCGCGCTCATTGCCGCTCGATCTTGGGGTCCAGCGCGTCGCGCAGTCCGTCGCCCAGCAGGTTGAATGCGAGCACGGTGACGAAGATCGCGAGCGCGGGGAAGATGGCCTCGTGCGGGGCGGTCAGCATGTCGGCGCGGGCGGCGTCGAGCATCGCACCCCACTCCGGTGTCGGCGGCTGCGCACCCATGCCGAGGAAGGACAGGCTCGCCGCCGTGATGATCGACGTGCCGATACGTAGCGAAAAATAAACGACGACCGCCGCGATCGTTCCCGGGAAGATGTGCCGGAAGATGATCGTCCGATCCGAGGCGCCAAGACTGCGCGCGGCCTCGATGAACGTCAGGTGCTTCAGCGCCAGCGTGTTGCCGCGCACCAGCCTGGCAAACGTCGGGATGCTGAAAACGGCGACTGCGACGACGACGTTCGCCATGCCGCCGCCGAGGATCGCGACGATACCGATCGCAAGCAGGATGCCAGGGAATGCAAACAACACGTCGGCGATCCGCATGATGATCCGGTCCCACCAGCCCTCTTTGTAGCCGGCGATCAGCCCGAGGATCGTGCCGATGAACGCACCGACCGCCACCGACAGAAAGCCGGCGGCAAGCGAGATGCGAGCACCCATCAGGATGCGGCTGTAGATGTCGCGACCGAGCGCGTCGACGCCGAACCAGTGGGTTCCGGATGGCCGGGCGTTCAGCTTCTCATAGTCGAAGTAGTTTTCCGCGTCGAACGGCGTGATCCACGGCGCTGCGATTGCGACGACGACCAGCAGCACCACGAATGCGCCGGCAACCAGTGCCACGCGCTGCCGCTTGAACTTGCGCCAGAACTCCGACCACGGCGTGCGCACGCGCTCGTCGGCAACGCGCGGAGCGACACCGAGCGTGACGGCCGATTCGTCGCCTATCATCGATGCTCGTATCGCGGAACAGAACAGGGCGCGCGAAAGGCTTGCATCAGCGATACCGGATGGCAGGGTTGATCAGGCCGTACAGCACATCGACAACCAGGTTGATCAGGATGAACTCGAGCGAGAAGAGCAGCACGAGCGCCTGTATCACCGGATAGTCGCGCATGTCGACGGCATCCACCAGCAGGCGCCCGAGGCCGGGCCAGTTGAACACTTTCTCGACGACGATCGAGCCCCCGAGCAGGAAGCCGAACTGCAGCCCCATCATCGTGACCACGGGAATCAGTGCATTGCGCAAGCCGTGCTTGATGACGACGCGTCGCTCGTCGAGTCCTTTCGCCCGCGCCGTGCGGATGAAGTCCTCGCCGAGGATCTCGACGAACGACGAGCGCGTGAACCGGGCCATGATCGCCGCCACCGCCGCGCCGAGTGTCAGCGATGGGAGCACGTAATGGCGCCACGTGTCGTCGCCTACGGTCGGCAGCCAGCCGAGCTGCACCGAGAAAAACTGCATCAGCACCATGCCGAGTGCGAATGCCGGAAACGAGATGCCGGACACCGCCAGGGTCATACCGATACGATCGGGCCACTTGTTTCTCCACACGGCGGACACGATGCCGAGGGCCATGCCGATCAGAACCGACCACAACATGCTCCAGACCGTCAGCCAGAACGTAGGCATGAAACGGTCGGCGATCTCGGTGGCCACCGAACGTTTCGTCCGGAGCGACGTGCCGAAATCCCAGCGCAGCACGCCGCCGACGAACCGAACGAACTGCTGCGGCAGCGATTTGTCGAGTCCGAGATCCTTGCGGACGAGCTCGACCGTTTCCGGATTGGCGTCCGGTCCGGCGGCGAGCCGCGCCGGATCGCCCGGCAAGAGGTGGACGAACAGGAATACGAGGAAGCCGACGAGGAGCAGCGTCGGCAGCAGCCCGAGCAGGCGCTTGGCTAAGTATTGAGTCATCGCTGCCGACCGCGTGAGCGCTCGGGCTTGCGTCGGTGGTTACGCGGAAAGCGAAGGGCCGTCCCGAGCCTTCCGCGTTGACTCTACCCGAGCAAAGTATCGTGCGAGCGCAGCGAGCGAAACTTTGCCCGGTTCATCGCAAGTCGATCTCGTTGAAGTTGAACGACGCATCGGGAATCACGTACACGCCCGACAGCTTCTTGTTGTGCGCCGACAGCAACTGCTCGACGACGAGCGGCGCCCACGGCGCATCGTTCCAGATCGTTTCCTGCGCATCCTTGTAGAGCTTCGCCTTCTCGGCCGAATCGGTCGTCAGCTGGGCCTTCTTGATGTCGCCGTCCACCTTCTCGTTCTTGTAGTAGGCCGTGTTGAACAGGCGCGGCGGCCACGATTCGCCGTACAGCAGCGGGCGCAACGCCCAGTCGGCTTCACCGGTCGACGTCGACCAGCCGACGTAGTAGAGGCGAACGGGCGCGGTCTTCGGATCCTGCCAGCTTTCGACTTTCTCGACGCGCTGTCCAGCCTCGAGCAGCGTGATCTTCGTCTTGATGCCGATCTGCTGCAGCTGCTGCTGGATGAATTGCGTGACCTTCTGTGCCGTCGTGTGGTTATAGGCGGACCACAATTCCGTCTCGAATCCGTTCGGGTAGCCGGCCTCGGTCAGCAGCTGCTT
>Ga0070665_100008743_pt1 | contig 10251 bp, 9 predicted proteins | sample KBSS13metaG_FD_65862 | JGI IMG/M metagenome (GOLD analysis project Ga0070665, IMG submission 65862) | Switchgrass rhizosphere microbial communities from Kellogg Biological Station, Michigan, USA - KBS S1-3 metaG | ecosystem: Host-associated > Plants > Roots > Rhizosphere > Soil ...
GCGATGAAGACATTCATTCGCGTGGTTGAATTGTGGGTGCCCGACCGCACCCGCACCCGCCTCGAATTCGGCGGCTGCCTTGGCAGCGAAGAATATTCGGAGTTCAAGGCGGTCAGCGAGAACGCGCTGTTCGCCTATGATGAAGGGCTGCCGGGCAAGGCGTGGGCCTCGGGACACCCCGTCATCCTGACGGAGTTTGCAAACTCCTACTTCAAGCGCACGGACGAGGCGATCGAGGCCGGACTGACCTGCGGCGTCGCGTTGCCGGTCTTTGCCGGCGAGTTCCTGATGGCCGTGATGGTGCTGTTCTGCGGCGACGACGAAAAGCATGTCGGCGCGATCGAACTCTGGCACAACGATGCCGAGAAATCCCACGAGATGGGCCTGGTCGACGGCTATTACGGCACCGCCGACATGTTCGAATTTAATTCCCGGCACACAAAATTCCCGCGCGGCTTTGGTCTGCCCGGCCGCGCCTGGAAAGCCGGCATGCCCCTCATCATCAAGGATCTGCACAACGCCAAGAGCTTCCTGCGCTGGCAGGAAGCGAGCGAAATCGGGATCAATTGCGGCGTCGGGATTCCCTACGTTACGCCGCAGGATCAGACCTGGGTCATGACCTTCCTGTCCGCGCAGGCAACGCCGATCGCCAGACGCTTCGAGATCTGGGTGCCAAACCCCTCGCGAACGGAGTTGGTGTTTCACTCCGGCGACTGCAGCAGGAATGCCGATCTGGTTTCGCTCTACGCGTCAAAGACGATCCGCAAGGGCGAAGGCAGCATCGGCGGCGCGTGGGCGACAGGCATGCCGGCCATCAACGAGCATCTGAAGCTCGATGAATCGATCGCGGCACAGCTCGCGCGCACCGCCGGCATGAACCAGATCGTTGTGCTGCCGGTCATCGAAAACGCCCTGCTCAAGGCCGTGCTCGCCTGGTATCTCTGAAATCACGGACGCAAGATCTCAGGACGCGCGCGAGCCTGACTCGCTCAGCAAGCGCGCTATTTCCGCAACGTCCTGAAGAAATGCTGCACGTCCCGGACGAACAGGTCCGGTTGTTCGAATGCCGCGAAGTGACCGCCCTTAGGCATTTCGCTCCAATGCTGGATGTTGGTGTAGCTCGCTTCCATCCACTTTCGCACCGGTGCAACGATCTCCTTGGGAAACACCGCGACACCGGTCGGTATCGCCACCTTGTGGCGCGTACGACGCTTGGGCCCAAAACTCTCCCAGTAAAGACGCGCGGACGAGGCGGCGGTCGCCGTCACCCAATAGAGCATGACATTGTCGAGCAGTTCGTCCCGCCCGAGGATGTTTTCGGGATGCCCGTCGCAATCGGTCCACGCCCAGAACTTTTCCAGAATCCACGCTGCCTGCCCGCTTGGCGAATCCGTCAACCCGTATCCGAGCGTTTGCGGCCGGGTCGATTGCTGCTTGGAATAGCCGGAATCCCAGTCGGCGTAGTACTCAATTCCCTTCAGCGCCCGCGCTTCTTCCGGTGTCGGCTGTCCCTCGACATTGGGCCGCGCCGACATTGCCAGCGTGATGTGAATGCCGGCGCAGTGTTCCGGATCCTGTGCGCCGATCGCGGTGGTGACCGCCGATCCCCAATCACCGCCCTGCGCGCCGTATCGCGCGTAACCAAGGCGATCCATCAGCACCGCCCAGCTCGATGCAATGCGATCGACGCCCCAGCCGGTCGTCTTCGGCTTCCCGGAGAAGCCAAAGCCCGGCAGCGAGGGACAAACGACGTGGAACGCGTCGGCGGCGTTGCCGCCATGCGCAGTCGGATCGGTCAACGGTTCGATCACCTTGTGAAACTCGACCACCGAACCCGGCCAGCCGTGCGTGATGACCAGCGGCATCGCTTCCGGATGCGGCGAACGGACATGCAGAAAGTGGATGTCGAGCCCGTCGATTTCGGTGGTGAACTGCGCAAAGCGGTTGAGCCGCGCCTCGCGCTGGCGCCAGTCGTACTCTTCCGCCCAGTAGCGGCAAACGTCCCTGATCCATTTCAGCGGCGCGCCCTGGCTCCAGTCATCAACCAGTTCAGCTTCCGGCCAGCGTGTATTGCGCAGCCGCGATTTGAGGTCGTCGAGGACACCGTCGCCGATCGAAATACGATAGGGTTTGATTTCGGCGCTCATGTGCAGCTCCAACGGGAAGAGAATGCGGAAGCAAGTTACGGGCTGAGATTACCAGCCGTCGCTTGCAGTCCAAGCCCGCTATCGCTTCGTTGCGTACTTCAGCAGCCGCTGTACCGGGGATCTGGATTGAAGAGCTGTTCGAGATACGCGAGGCCGAAGGTCGTCAGTTGTTGCTCGTCCCGATTGCCTGCAGATTTCAGTGTTTCGAGATAGCGTATGATCTTTGCACGCGATATCGCGTCCAGATCGCTGCGGCCGGACGTCATCAAAATACTATCTACAATTTCGCTCATAGTAGCACGCTCGCACTGCAATGATCGCATTGCAGCATCCAGTGCTGGTTCCGTCAACTATCGGCTCTCAGTGCAACGGAATCGTGCACGGCGCAAAACAGCCTCTCACGGACATTTTCATATGAAATGGCCGCAAAAACGCGTTTTTGATCGTGTGGTAATGGTGAATCGCGGCGCTACGGGTAACGTTAAATCGTCGTTTTGTCCCCAGCGGGCTCAAATTCTACGACGCGCGGTTTGCCTTTCGCAAAGGCAAATCAAGCGCATGCGAGGTTAGCGATCGCGTCCGTTCAATTCCAGGATGCGTCGAGCTTCAGGGGCACGATCGGCGTTGCCCACCGAAATCGCGGTAGGTCTTGCTCGCTGCGTCGTACGTACGGAATCTGGTGCAACCAGGCGAACCGGCGAGCTGGTTTCGGGTTCGGTTGCGTTTCGATACTGCGGCGGTTGTCGCGGGTTCGGCCGAGGGTTTTGTGTCAACCGACGCGGGCGCGGCGGCGGCCTGCTTCGTTACCGGCGGGGCTGCTTCATCCGCTGGGGCTTTTGCAGCAGCAGGCTTGGCGTCTTTCTCGTCGGGCTTGGCAGGATCGGCCAACGCTTTGTCGGCCTGTGCAGAGGCTGGCGCCTTGTCGACTTCGACAGCAGCTGAAGCCTTGCCGGCTCCGGTGGTGGTTGGCGCCTTATCGATTTCGGCAGCAACCGGAGCCTTGCTGGCTTCGGCGGTGGTGGGCGTCTTGTCAGCCTCGACAGCAGCCGGCGCCTTATTGGCTTCGGCAGTTGTTGGATTCTTGTCGATTTCGACAGCAGCCGGCGGTTTGCCGACTTCGGCCGTGGCTGGCACCTTGTCAGCTTCGACAGCAGTTGGAGCCTTGCTGGCCTCGGCAGTGACCGGCTTCACCTGCGCCGGGCTGGATGCGCGGTCCGCCGCCTTGTACCGCTCGATGAACTCCTTGCAAGTCATCGGGAAAACGATTTCGCCGGAAACAGTTACGCCGATCGGATTGCATCCGCCGGGGGGCGGCCCGTCATCGGGAGATTGCGCTTGCGGCTGGGGATCTGACGACTGGGCAACGCCAGCGCTGCTCATCCCGAACAAGGCCGATAGCGTCACGACCAAAATGAGAAGAATTGCCCACAAGTGTCTCATTGCTAACAACTCAACAAATTTGAACCAAAGCTACGCGCGGGTTCCCGATAAATCGTTTGTTCTAGGCGCACTGATGGCACGATGACGGTCTCGTCGCGGCCAATTAGTGGCGCAACTGCGCAGTTTCCACTCATGGCGGCACAATGCCCCGCGCTCTACCGTCAAGCCGTCCTCCAGGGCATCTGCGGCAGCAATTTCACCCCATCAAAGCACCCGGGTTGAACCCAGAGCCAGACAGCCGAATATCTGCTGGGGACGACGCTGGCTTGACGGTTGCCCCCCTTCAGCGTGGCGAAGGACCATGGTCTGATACAACACATCACTTGCGGTCCCCGAGACAATACGGCTATCTTGGACCCAGAGCGTTGAAGAATCAGGGGAAAACAATGCGAATGGTTCGTTTTGGGGTTTATGCAGCAGCGCTTTGCGGGACCATCATGGCATTGATGGGTCCGGCCGAGGCTCGACATCTTCGCCGCGACTACGTCGCGACCGCCTATGTCTGCGGACCTGTGCCTCCGCCGGTCAGCCTCTATATTTTTCCTGCCCCCAATTGGGAGCCGTTCTTTCGGCGCCACTTCGATCGCTATGGACCAATCGCGGCTTGCGAGGCCCGGGCAGAGACCACGAACGTCATCTCAGTACGCTACTAAGTATCGGCTCAGCCTCCATAACGCCATAACGTCGCGCGCTGTCGAATTGCTTGAACGGCAGCGCGCCCCGATTGTTGCTGACCAAGGCTCGCACAGAGAGCCTGCCCTCGTGTCGGGATGATCTAGTTTCGTCTGCTCGGAATCCCTATGCATGTGGTCGTGCCGTCCGTCTCGCGGGCAGCCGTGCTGCACGGTCGGGCCGGTACTATCTTCGTGGACACTCCGTCAGCCGCAGTCGTCGCCAGCCCGGTGGTCGTATCCGGCGGAAATTCAGCCGCGCCACGAACCTCGGGCGGGACAGTCGTGGATTGGCCGAAACCCATGACTGGCGGAGCCCCAGGTGCCACGGCACTATTGGTGGGAGCAGCTGTGCCCGAACCTGCTGCACCACCACCTCCCCCTTGGCCCCAAACCATTCCGGCGGGGAGCACGGCGATACACAGGGCTAGCAATATTGAATGAGGAAATCGCATCTGGAGCCTCCTTGATTAAGCCGATGGCGGGAACCCATGCGTGGTCAAGCCGATAACGGGAACCCGGGCGCCCCGGTTCCACACTTTTGGCCAGCGCAGGCACTTCTTGAACGATTTCTCGTGTGCCGCGCGTGATCTGGGTCAATACTCTCGTCTCGGCGCGTTGCTCGAACCCGCCGGTCGGTCTGCTCCAACGGGAGTGCGACCCGTCCGGACCCCGGTAAGGTTTAGCAGTTAAGTCAATCCAAGACGGCTATTGGACGGGCGGATCTCATGCGCCATTGTCGATGCTTGGCTGTTTCAGAAAACCACCGAAATAGCGCCCCGCGGGACTGTAGTTCCTCTCAGCGACGCTTGCCGTCATTGCGGCGTTCCGCGCGGGGACGCTTGGAGACTTGCGCAGCCTTGCTCGGTCCGGCCGCCATGATCTGTGCCAAGCGATCGAGCAACACTGATCGGTCGCAGGCATCCCTTCGCGCAAATCGTTGCCTTGCCCGCATCAGCGGCGACAGGGCCGCGCGCCGCCGACGGGTTGAACGATAAAGCGCTCGAGCGCGCCAAGTAGGACGCGCCGACAATCGAGTCCGACGAAGAACCGAACCTGCTTGCTCGCGGCAGTGCCCGCGACCTACTCGATCTCGAATTGACCACCATGCGCGTGCCGCCGCTCCGAGAACTGCGCAACGCTTCCATTAGAAAGAAATCGCGTACCTCCAAACGGAATCTTGCATGTGATCCCGCTATTCAGTCAGACCTGCGCCGTGAAAATATTTTTGGTTTGATTTTCATTAACAGGACGGTATTCTTCAATTTCAAACAAATGAATTTTTAGTTGGCAGGAGTACGATTAATGCCGCAGATTGACCGATCGCCGCCCACGCTGCCTTAGAGATCCGCGCAAATATTCGCTCGGCAGATCAACTGCTTTGGCGAAGCAGGCATCGTTTACAGAGCGTTCGAAGCCAAACAGACCGAATAACGAAATACAGCCGCGGATGTGCCGTTGGCCACCACTCGAATACCGGCTCCGAACTTCGACACTGTTAAACTTTGGCTTTGCGACGCCTCCAGCAATGTGGCCGCCGAAATCCGAAAGCACTTCTACACCGAACCCCACTGCTGTCCGGAACGATATCCGGGGCTGGGTCGAAAGCCGCGCGATCCGGCGACGCAGGACTCAATACGGCCGAGTCTATCGAGGGGAGACACACATGGAAGTTTCCGGGCTGATCAATTGGACCTTTCAGAAAGCCCAGAGTTGGAAGGCCGAACCCGGCGATCATGGACGCGGCCCATCGATCGAATGGTTATTGTCGATCATCGAACCGGAGCCGGCCGTGTCGACCAGGATCGAAGCGGATCGGGACGACAGCAATGCCCCCCCTCGAAATGATCTCCTCGCAGACACAAAGCTCATAGGCCGCCCTTGTGAGATCGCAACGATGCCGGAAAATATACCCGGCATGCCACCTGCTCCGCCGAAGAGGTTCAGTGCTGCTCCGGAAGCAGTCAATGACGAATCACAGTCAGACCTTCTTGGAGCGATTCTGGCGCCAGACATACACACTGCCCCGCAAACCCGTGATCGAGCGATTATACTTCGGTGGTTACTGAGGGACATCAAGAGCGATCGCGTCAAGCTCTCGGCCGTCAGTCCAGAAAATTTGCGCACATTGACCGAGTTGAATCTCGTCGAAGCGCGCGACGATGCGGTCGTGCTCACCACTGCGGGCGCATCCGCCGTTCTCTGATTACCCCGCCGGAGCCTTTAGATGCCAACATCCCGAGTTCGAGACAGCTCGCCCGCTGGACGCGTGGTAGTGCGCAGTTTCCGAAAGCTTTCGCAGATCCGACGCAACTCGCCGTTAGCCGCGCTCGCCAGGATCGGCAAAAATGCCGCCCCCCTGAAATTCCATCGGCAATCCGAAGGCCGTGCCCGCGTGCTAGGCAAGAAGCGTCCGGCCAAAGCAAAAGGTCTGCCGAAAAAGCCAAAAAAACTTCCCAACGCCGGCTCCGGTACGTCCGGGAAGCTCCGGAATCTGTCTGCAAAGTGCGCTGCAGGAACGCCCGGATCGGTCCGACAACCCAGCAGGAGGCTCTCCCACGCTCGGGTTCCGCGGCCGGATTTCAGACGCGTGCAATCGGGCCGACCGCAGCCGTATGTCGGCAAGAACTCCAGTCCCGATGGCATCGGAACGCCTGTTGCAGAGATGCACGAGGTGGTCGCCAAAAATCTGAAGATTATCGATCAGGTCGCACTCGGAACCCAGCAAGATCCTCCTGATGAGATTTTGCAGATCAGACCAGCAGCTCTCGTGTCGCCGCTATCCGACGGGTTGATGCTGGAAGTCCTTGATCGGCCGACCGAAGCGACAGAGTTGGAGGAGGCAGTCGAAAGTCTTCCTCCTGAGCCTGAAGAACCCGTTCAAGCCGATACGCCAGTGATCAGCCAGGCAGTTGCGCCGTTGCTGGCGACAGCATACCCTAATCCGGTTCCAATTACTGCCGCCAAGCTCGAGTTGGAGATCGCCCAAGCGACGAAAATGGCCGATCCAAGCTGTGCGGAGTTCGTTGGCGTTGTTGTCCAGCGCGTAAAACCGAAATCATCCTCCGATGCGAATTGGACGCTGCGGGGAATCAAGTTCGGCAGGTCCGACCGAAAGGCCGTCGACGATATATTGAAAAGTATTGTCGAGCGCATGCAGCGGGAATTCCGGCTGTCAGACGAGTGATCTTCGTGCAATTACCCGTCGCTCGTCTGCTTTGTCACGCAGCCGCTCAAGATCGCCTTGCGGGAATCAACCCATCAGCGCGACCTCGGTCGAAGTACCGCATCATGGGACGCTCGATCGCCGAGTAGACTATAACGCCCATCGTCCAAGCCGCTCCGAGAAACACGATTCTCGCACCCGAAACCCCGAGTATAGGGAACAATCGAAGCTCGCGCAGAATGTTTGTCGTCAGCGCAAGCGCAAACAAGTGCGACAAGAATACTGAATAGGACGCATCACCCAGCTTGCTGAGAAAGCCCCATTTTGGCCACCCCCAGCGCTTCTCGATAGACACGCATGCGAACAGCAATGTCGCGTCGGCCACGCCCCAGAACAGTGCACGCTCAGACCCCTCGGAAACGTTCTCCAAAACACCCACCGCAAAGATCGACGCACCAATGGCTAATACCGCAGCGATAACCCATGGCGGCTCGTTTCGCGCAAAAAACAACCATGCGACGAGCATGCCTTGCACAAAATCGAGCGCCACCGTCGAACCGTAGAAATTGAGGAAGTGACTCGCGTCTCCGAATACCGTGCTCAAAATCACCAGCGAGCAAAGTACAATGCTCAACGAGACCACGCGCTTGCCTGTCGATAGAAACAACAGCGAGCCAAACAAGACATAGAAGAGTGCAAAGTTGTTCAGTACCCAGCCCGGAAAGAGAAATGGTCGGTCAAACCCGAGAACCGGATGGGGATACGGAATGAAAGCCAGCGAGAACACGATATGCCAAAAGTCGCCCTTGGTCGTTAGCAGATGGCCGGGCGCGATCAGAAGAACCGCCAGCATGAGGAGTGTAAACAACCAATAAAGCGGCGCGATCCGGACAAAACGACGATACAGAAACGCACCGAAGGAATCTTTCCGGTTGTGCGTTGTATAAACCAGGATAAAGCCACCGATGGCGAAGAAAAGGTCTGTACCTGCGGCAGCAAAGCTCAGCGAATGCTCGTGTGCCCCGTCGGACAACCGGCTTATCTGCAATTCGGCGTGATACAGCACGATCATGGACGCGGCGAGGACTCGCAGATGTTGCAGACTCCTGACCCTGACGTCACCATGGACGCGCTCTAGTTGCGCAGGACTAGCAACCCACGTACCGCTCTCTGCAGACACACCGGTACTCATCTGCGTTTTCCTAGCTATAAAAAACTCTTGAAGTACGGATACTTTCACAATTTTTTTTTGATCTAGATCAATTCCACAGGTTGGCTTTCTGCCTCTCCGCCAAATCCAGTTATTGAGCCGTGTCGCGAACGAGAGCCGCGTCCAGCGCGAGCCGCGACGCCGCTTCGAGGCGAGCAAAAGGAACGTCGGCGCGAATTGCCATGTCGAGAAGGCTGTTCCTGCCGTCCGCGAGATTCAGGAACCACAGCAAATCCATTTGCGTAGCGCCTCCCGCCTCGCGTTGGCCGGCGATGGCCCTGTACAGACCGCGCCTTCCGAGTTGAGGTTCACCCCTGCCGTCCACGCGTTCAAACGTACGATTCCGATCAAGCAGATCCAGAACCTGCTCCAGCAGCGCGTAGGATTGATCGAGGCATTCTGGCCTAACAAATTCGGGATTGTCGGCTGAGGTGTGATACTCGGGAAAAGTTCCGTGTACGCCTCTCATCAGACAGCCAACCGGCAAATCAAAACCCGGAGAACAGAACTGCCGCTCATCATATCCGTAGGGATTGAACGGCATGACCTCGTACTGATGACCGGAATGCCGCAAGACATGCGCCACAGCGCGATCGATGGTTGCCCCGCTGCGGCTCTCCTTGTAGTGAAACCCGCTGGTGTCACCTAGGCAGGTTAGAACGAGGCCATGGTGAATGCGTTCGAGAACCGACTGATTTCGATCCAGCCATGTGATGGCGCCGATCGTGGCCGGAAGAAAGAGAAAGCGATATCCCAATCGCCGCTTCTGACTGGCCTGGCGCATGGCCAGCGCGGTCGCCACCGCCATTCCCGACAGATTGTCATTGGCGAGACTGGGATGGCAGATATGACAGGTGATCAGCACTTCCTGATCAGTTTCGCCGGGCAGGAACAGCTCGCCGAAAGTCATCGATCCTGACGTTAGCTCGCTGTCGATCTCGACGCGATACTGGTCATCAGTCATGGATTGCCAGAGCTTGTGGGGAAGGCAAAAGCCCCAATCGTCGGCAAAATAACCGGTGCGGTACGGGATGAGGTCGGGCTGGTCAGGCAATGTGTGCACGTGCTGTGCGAGCTCGGCGCGGCTCAGCACCTTCTGCACCGGCTTGCTGTAGCCCATGACGTGAAGATTGTGATCGGCGAAGTCGACGAGGCGACGCCCGGATACGGTCGAGATCGAGCCGCCGCGGATATTCCACTCCATCGGGACGGTCCAGTCGAGCACCGCAGTCCCGCTCGGAACCTCATTGATCGTCAGGCCGATATGCCGCGCGATGAGGCCGAGCGTCTCGCGAACGCCGGCGCCGGTCAGACTACGATTGATCGGAAACAGCTCTGTGACCAGACCATGGAGATCGATCGCAGGCTTTCGATTCGACGTTGCTGATTCCGACCTATCGAGCATCGCGCTTCCTGAGCCTCACCATAGCTTGCGATCGGAGAGCAGCGGCCACGCGGCGTCCTTCGGCGACAATACCGTTACCGGCTCGGGCCACTTGATGCCGACGACGGGATCATCGTGCCGGAAGCCATCCGAAAGCTCCTCGACATATTCGATGCCCATCAGGTATTCGACGACCGAGTTCTCCTCCAGCGTCTGGAAACCATGCGCAAAGC
>Ga0070665_100008745_pt1 | contig 10251 bp, 8 predicted proteins | sample KBSS13metaG_FD_65862 | JGI IMG/M metagenome (GOLD analysis project Ga0070665, IMG submission 65862) | Switchgrass rhizosphere microbial communities from Kellogg Biological Station, Michigan, USA - KBS S1-3 metaG | ecosystem: Host-associated > Plants > Roots > Rhizosphere > Soil ...
AGATCGGCGCTGGTCGGAACCGTCTGCGGTGCCCACGTCGCGCCGCCGTCGTTGGTGTAGAGCAGCGTGCCGGCGTTGCCGACGACCCACGCTTCACCTTGGTAGCGGCACGCGATGTTGTTCAGCTGAGCGTTCTGGATCGGAGCATTTCCGTACGCGAGCAGGCCATCGACGCCCACGTGCGCGAGCGTCGAAACATTTCCGACGAGCCAGCCGGTCGGCGGCGGAGGCGGCGGCTTGGTGCTGCCGCTGCCCATGGTCGTGCCGCCCGTGCCAGTCGTCGGCGGTGGAGGCGCCGTGTCGTGCTTGCAACCGGACGCCGCGAGCGCGATTCCGAGGAGAACGAAGGAGATCCGCATTTGTTTAGTAGAGGATACGCCGAGGACGAAGTCGCAGAACCAGGACGTTTCGGGCGCAGGACAATGTGTTCCTCGATCTGTTCAACTCGCGAGAACTCCAGGTAAAGCACTGATCATGACGTCGGCGCGGTCGATCGCGCGCTGCGCTCGCGCGAGGAGCTTTATCGGCGCTTTACGATTGAGGCGAATCGCGAGCAGGCTGCGCTCGAGCTCGCGGACCGTTTGCCACGCGCGGCGGTGCTCGCGCACGCGCGACGGACTGCCCGGCGGCGACGCGAAGCCAGACGCGAGATCGCCGGCGGCGTACGCGAGCCGGCCGACGAGCTCGGACGTGTCACCGCTGGCACGCGCGATGTCGGCGACGACCGGCGTGGCCGCGATGATCGCGCGAAACGACGGGTGATGCTCGAGAGGGTGGGTCGATCGCTTGTGCATGGCGGCGCATACTTCACGGCGCGCGCCAGCTCGCACGCGAGTCGTCACGCGCAGTTGCAAACCTTGTCCGTCCGAGGCGTCCGAGATCCGGACGCCGCGTGTCCGAGATCCGGTCCTGATATGGTCGCGCCGTGCGCACGTTCGTGATGGGAGACCCGCAAGCACCGTTCGCGAAGGTGCGCGAGGTCCTCGATCGTCACGGCGCGCTCGCCGGTGACCGGCTCGCCGATGACGTGACGCTCGTGTCGGTGGGCGATCACTTCGACTACGACCATCGCGATCCGATCGGGGCCGGCCGCGAGGGCATGCACTTGCTGCGCTGGCTCGCCGATCACGATCGGCGCCAGGTGCGGATCCTGTTCGGCAATCACGATGCCGCGCGCGTGATGGAGCTCGCGGCGCTCGACGACGCCGAGTTTGCCGCCGCGCGTGCGCTCGCCGTCGCGATCGATGCGGGCACGCGGACTCCTGACGAGTTTCGCGCCGCGTTTCCGGCGCTGCCGCCGCACGGCGTGGTCGGCCGCGACTACGCGTCGTTCTCGGTCGCGCAGCGCGAGCTCGTGATCGAGCTGCTGCTCGCCGGCCGCTTCGAGCTCGCGGTCGCCGGTCGGCGCGACGGGCGCGACGTGCTCGTCACGCATGCTGGCGTCACGATGCGCGAGGTCGCGCTGCTCGGCGTGGCCGCGGAGCCCGCTGCGATCGCCGACGCGCTCGCGCGGCACTTCACGGCCGCGATCGATCGCGTGCGGCCCGACTGGGAGCGCGGCGTGCACGCGGCGTTGTCGCTCGAGCCGCTTCATCTGGCGGGCGGCGCGGGCGAAGAAGGCGGTGGTCTCCTCTATCATCGGCCGTCGAATCCCGCGTCCGGCTCGACGTTCCACCCGACGCGGCCGCGCCGGTTCGATCCGCGGACGCTGCCGCCCGGCCTCGCTCAGATCGCGGGCCACTCCGGTCACGCCAAGTGCGTCGCCGAGCTCGGTGCGTGGGTCACCGACGCCGCGCGTGCACGCGCCCATGGCGGGATCCGGACGCTGCGCCTGGACCTGCCGGCTCCTGCATACGATCTCGGCGTCCACATCGGCTCGAGCACCGCGCTCGTCCTGATCGATGGCGAGCTTCGCCGCGTGCCTGCGGCCGACGTGTCTCTCTTGGAACTAGGGACGCTCTCCACTAGCTCAACCTGAGCCCACCTAAGGCGCTGATATTGCTGATCCGTCGAGGGACGGTCTCCACTTGCAACTCGATTGCACGTTCCGACGAGGACGTTTGTCCGAAGTTTAGTGCGTCCCTCGCGGCGTCAGTGATCACGCGCGGTTAGATCGGCTCAGGTTGAGCTAGTGGAGAGCGTCCCCAATCTAAGAAGGTGAAGCGGTCGCGGATCTCGCGTGCGTGTGCGACGGCAGTCGCGAAGAGCGCGTCGGGATAGTGAAGATCGGCCGGGCTCGTCGGCGCGCCGGCGGACGCGAGGATGGACTGGATATGCGCGGGCGTGGCGGCGGTGGCTGCGAGGCGCGCGCGGATGGCGGGCCACGATGCGGCGACGCGCGCGTTGATCGCGTCCGCGCGCGCGGCGTCGAGCGCCTTCGCCGACAGCTCGCGCCAGCAGGTCTCGCCGAGCGCGGGCCCGAAGTGCGCGATGACGTCGTCGCGCGTGAGCGTCTCGGGCGCGAGCGGGAGCGGCGCGTCGCGATCGATCACGCGCTGCTGGATTGCCGCCATCACGATTGCCGCGACGCCGATCTGCTCGCCGTGGTGCGCCTCGGCGAGATGCGCCGGTTTCATCATCTCGAGGTAGTGGCTGATGAGGTGCTCGCCCTGGCTCGCGGGATGACTGCCGCCGGCGAGCGTCATCCCGAAGCCACTCAGCACGAGCGTCCGCGCGAGCGCGCGCATCGCGCCGGTGTCCCGCGTGTCGGACACGAGCGCGGCGGCGTCGCCGAACAGCCGCGGCTCGTCGTCGGCAAGCAACACGAACGGCACGGTGGAGTAGGGCGTGTCGAGCAACAGGTGCGACATCAACCAGTCGGTCTGCGCGGTCGGCCGGCACACGCTATCGCCGAGCCCGGCGCGGATCAGCCGCTTCGGCGCCGCCGCGAGCACGCCGAGGTCGAGGAAGACTCCGAGCGGCGTGCGCGCGCGAACGCTGCGCTTGAAGCCGCGCTCGGTCACGGATGCGCTCACCGACGTGTAGCCGTTCATCGACGGCGCCGTGCCGAACACGAGCTGCGGCACGTCGCGTGCGAGCGCGACCATCTTCGACAGATCGTTGATCGTGCCGGAGCCGATCGCGATCACGGCGTCGACCGGATCGAGCCCGGCGCCGATCTGATCGATCGTCGCGACGTCGCAATGCGGATGTGACGGCAGCACGATCCGCTGCACCGTGAAGCGCGACGCGAGCGCGGATGCGACGCGCTCGCCGAGCGCCGCGTACGTGTCGACGTCGCCGATCACGGCGAACCGCGAGCCGAGGCCCAAGCCGGCGACGAGGTCGAGCTCCTGGCCCGCGAGCGACTCCTCGATCGCGACGGCGCGCGCCTCGCAGCCGAGGAGCTCGCCCGTTGCGGGATCGGGATACTTCCCGGCGACGAGCAGCTCGATCGGATCAGCGGCAGGCATCGAGGATCGCCTCGAGCTGCGAGCGCAGCGATCCCAGCGTCGGAGCGAACGAGCCGTCGAACGCGGCCGAGCCGACCGTGAACGCGTCGGCGCCGGCCTCGCGCAGCGCCCGGATCTGCGCGGGCGTCGCGACGCTGCCGGCGACCAGCAGATAGCCGGGCGTGCCGCGTCGTGCGGCGCGCACGAGCTCGATCGGATCGGCGTCTGTCGCGCGGTACGCGAGCAGGTCGACGCCGGCGCAGCCCTTCGCAGCGAACCGCGTGCAGTCGGCTTCGACGTCGGCCGGCGAGCCGCCTAACTTGGTTGGATGACCAACCGGCTTTCCGGGGAACGGGTGATACGTCGTCGCGCTGCCGGCCAGGATCGCGAGCACCTCGTCGACTTGCGTGCCGCCGAGCAAGCGCTCGACGCCGATGTCGCGCGCCACTCGCGCCGAATTCAGACACGCCTCCACCGACGTGCTGACGACTTCCATGTACGTCGTCGCGCCCTGCGCGCGGATCCCGGCGACCAGCTCGCGCAACACCTGCGGCGGCACGCCGACGTCCTTGAACCCGATATGCGTGAGCCCGACCGGCCGGATCTCTTCGAGCACGCGCAGACAGTCGGGGACCGTCTGGTCGGCCCGCGTCAGCATGAAGACGAAGTCCATCGAGCGCGAGTCTAGACCAAGCCGCGCGCCCGGAGCGCCCCGAACAGTTTCGCGCGCGCGTTGCCCTCGACGATTTCGCCGTGCGCCATCGCAATCCGATCGAACGGCCAGCCCATCACGCGATCGATCGAGCGGCGAAACGCGGCCTGGTCCTTGATCCAGTGCGACCACATCTTGACGGCGCCGAATGTCTTGCCGATGCCGAGCGCGCGCATCACCAGCGGCGTGAGAATCCCGCTCGGCTGGACGATGCCGAAGACGAGATCGGCCGTGTACAGCGTGCGCGACTCGCGGTGGAAGAACACGATCTCGTTGCGGAACGGTGCGCCTTCGATCAGCGTGAACGACAACAGATCGTCGTGCGGCCACGGATCGCCGCCGAACACGCTCGCATCGGCGTACTCCGGCAGCTTGTCGGCGAAGCCCGGCGGGCCCCACAGCTCGCGCGGCGACAGCTTCTGGATCGCCTGCGCCAGGCGCTTGTGATGGAGCAGGCTCGGCTCGCACAGCACGCACGACTTGCCGTTCACTGCGACGAGCTCCGCGCGCGTGCCGACGGGCGAGACGAGGATCGCTTTGGTCGGCGAATCGACGAGCATCGAGCGCAAGGGGATCCTGACGCCCGGAAATACGGTCAGCTCGCTGTCGAAGAACCGCACGGTCGACGTGGACGTCGCGACCAAGGGCGGCTCGTGCAGCGCCCTGCGCGCTGCCGCACGTGCGTCAGCGACGGAGATCGAAGGTTCGGTGTTCATGGTCTTTGCCTGAAGCAGGAGACAGGCCACGATGCGGCCGTGCAGCCTTCTCCGATCCGCTTGCCGTCGGGCGTCCGCGATTTCCTGCCGCGCGCAGCCGCACGCCGACGCTCGCTTGCCGCACGTGCGCTGGACGTCTTCGAGGCGTGGGGCTACGCGCGCGTCATCACGCCGGTGTTCGAGTGCGCCGACGTGCTCGAGCGCGGGCTGGGCGACGGGGCGCGCGCGGCCGCGATTCGCTTCGTGGAGCCGGGCACCGGCGAGGTCGTGGCGCTTCGTCCCGACATCACGCCACAGATCGCCCGCATCGTCGCGACGCGCCTGGCCGACGTGCCGGGCCCGCTCCGCCTGTGTTACGAGGGCGCGGTCACCCGGCTCGCCGGCGAGCGCGGCCAGCGCGAGATCCTCCAGGCGGGCATCGAGCTCGTCGACGACGACGCGGACCTCCACCACGATGCCGAAGTGCTCGCGATCGCGGCCGAGGTGATGGCGCGGCTCGAGCTCGACGGCGTCGGGCTCGACGTCGGTCACGTCGCGCCGGCGCGTCACGTGCTCGGCGCGGCGCCGGATCCCGACGCGCGCAAGGCGCTGGTCGCGGCGATCTCGCGCAAAGATCGTGCAGGTGTGCGCGCGGCGGCACGCGTGCTGCCCGAGCAGGTGCGGCCGCTCGCCGAGGCGCTCGTCGATCTGTGGGGCCCGGCGCAGCCCACGCTCGAGCGCGCCTCGAAGCTGCCGTGGCCCGACGAGGTGCAGGCCGCGTTCGGCGAGATCGGCCGCGTCGTCGTCGGACTGTCCGAGCTCGCGAGCGCCGAGCCGCGCGTCACCGTCGACTTCAGCGATCTGCGCGGCGAGGGCTATTACACGGGCATGCGGTTCGCCGCGTACGCGAACGGTGCGCCCGACGCCATCGTGCGTGGCGGCCGCTACGACGAATTGATCGGCCGTTACGGTCGCCCGTTGCGCGCGACCGGGTTCGCGATCGATCTCGAGCTGGTCGCGGAGGCGCTGCACGACGCGCCCGAGCCGCGCGGTGCGCACGGGGTGGCGATCTGGCTCGACGACGCGAGCGGGTGGGCGATCGCACGGGCGCTCCGCGCGCGAGGAATTCGCGCCGTCGTCCAGCTCGGCGTCACGGCGAGCTGGTTGCGTGGCGCCGGCCTGGACGCTCTCTTGGTGCAAGATCGTCTGGCGTTTGCGGATGGGACGGAGCGCGTGGCGGGACCGGCGATCGAAGCGGCGCGGGCAGGGGACATCGAGCCGCTGATCGCGCTAATAAAGGCCTGATGTCGGTCGTCATCGTCGTCGGCGCCCAGTGGGGCGATGAAGGTAAGGGCAAGGTCGTCGACCTGTTCACCGAGCGCGCCGACGTGGTCGTGCGCTACGGCGGCGGCGCGAACGCGGGCCACACGCTCGTGATCGAAGGCAAGAAGCTGGTCACGCACCTCGTGCCGTCGGGCGTCTGCCATCCCGGCAAGAGCTGCGTGCTCGGCGACGGCATGGTGATCGACCCGCAGACGCTGCTCGAGGAGCTGGCCGACTGCCAGGCGCGCGGGTTGCTCATGAAGAACGAGCTGCTCGTCGGGCTCGGCGCCCACGTGATCCTGCCGTATCACAAGCTCGTCGACGGGCTGCGCGAGGATCACGGCGCGAAGAGCGGCAAGGCGATCGGGACGACGCGGCGAGGCATCGGCCCGGCGTACGAGATGAAGGCTGGCCGACGTGGAATCCGGATGCGAGATCTGCTGAGGCCAGCACGGCTCGCCGAGATCGTGCGGCGCAACGTCGACGAGCTCGCGCCGGTGATCGCGCATCTCGGCGGCACGCAGCCGAGCGAGGCCGAGGTCACGCGGTGGATCGCCGACGCGGCGGCTGCCGGCGAGCGGCTCGCGCCGTACACCGGCGATGCCGGCCGCCACGTCGCGCACGCGATCGCGCGCGGCCAGCACGTGCTGTTCGAAGGCGCACAAGGCTGCCTGCTCGACCTCGATCACGGCACGTATCCGTACGTGACGTCGTCGTCGACGATCGCGGCCGGTGCGTGTCAGAGCGCCGGCATCGGTCCGACGCAGATCGACGCGGTCGTCGGCATCACGAAGGCGTACGCCACGCGGGTCGGCGAAGGTCCGTTCCCGACCGAGCTCCACGGCGAGACCGGCGAGCGCCTGCGCAAGGCCGGCGGCGAGTACGGCGCGACGACCGGCCGGCCGCGGCGCTGCGGCTGGCTCGATCTGCCCGCGCTGCGGATGGGCGTGCGGCTGTCGGGCATGCAGTCGCTCGCGCTGACCAAGCTCGACGTGCTCGCGGGGATGCCGGATGTTCAGGTGTGTGTCGCCTACAAGGTCGACGGCCGCGAGCTCGACGAGCCTCCGACAGATCCCGACGATCTGGCGCGCGCCGAGCCGGTGTACGCGAAGTTGCCCGGTTGGGGCCCGTTGCCGAGCGACGCGCGCGACGTGACGGACCTGCCGAATCCGGCGCGTTCGTATGTCGAGACCATCGAGCGGATGGCCGGGGTGCCGTTCTGCCTGGTCTCGGTCGGGCCGGATCGTGCCGAGACGATTCGACTTCACGATCCCTTCGCGTGATAGAATTTTTCTCCAAGGCAGCGAGTGACATGGGGGTCACAGCTGTCGGAAGCGGTGCAAAGGCGCCGATAGGAAACGACTATGAAGATCGTCTGTGATGCCTGCCAGGCCAAGTACTCGATCTCCGACGACAAGGTCCAAGGCAAGGTCTTCAAGATCCGCTGCAAGAAGTGCAGCAACATCATCGTCGTGCGTGGCGGTGCCAACGCGGCCGACGCTGCGCCGGCGCCGCAAGAGAAAGACACGCGCGTCTATGACTACGGCTACGACGCCGGCGGTGGCGCCGGTGGCGAAGCCGGCGCTGGCGACGATGCGGTCTGGCACCTCGTGATCAACCAGGACCAGGTCGGCCCGATGACGGTCGCCGAGGTCCAGCAGCGATTCGCAGCCGGCGAGTGCGACGGCGAGACGTTCGCGTGGCGCGAAGGCTTCGCCGACTGGCTCCCGCTCGCGCAGGTCGACACGTTTGCCGCGCTGGTCGCGGCCGGCGGCACGACGAGCGCGCGCGACGGCGGTGGCGCGGCGGCGATCGGCGCGATGTTCGGCAGCGGCGACGACGGCGGCGGCAGCACCCGCAACGACGACCTGTTCGCAGCCGCGAGCACGCGCGGCGGCGGGCATCACGAAGATGACGCCGGCGGCGACCTGTTCGGCAGCAAGCAGCCGGCCGCGGCCGCGTCGGCCGCATCGTCGGCAGGCAACGCGAAGCTGCGCGGCGAGCGCAACGAAAACTCGGTCCTGTTCTCGCTCAACAACCTCGCCCAGCTCGCCAGCGACAAGCCGGCGATCTCGGCGCCGTCGGCGCAAGCCGGTCACGCGACCGGCGCTGCCGGCGGTGAAGGCTCCGGCCTCATCGACATTCGCTCGATGGCGAGCGCGTACATGGGCGGCGGCGGCGGCGGCGCAACGCTCGGCAAGCCGGCGACGTCGTCGGCGATCGGCTCGATCGACGACCTGCCGGTGTTCGGCGGCGGTGGCTTCTCCGAGCCCGCCGTGATCGTGCCGACCGTCGGTCGCGCGCGCGACAACCGCGTCCTCTACCTCATGATCGGCGCGGTCTCGCTGCTCGCGGTCGTCGCGATCATCATGGTCGTGATGCTGATGAAGGGCGGCAAGAAGGAAGCCTCGACGCCGGTCGCGGTCAACGACAAGGCCACCGACGTCGACAAGGACACCAAAGACAAGGACAAGCCCGCCGACACCAAGCCCGCCGACAACGCGGCCGGCTCGGCGGCCGCTGCTGACACGGGCTCGACGGACAAGACCGCCGAGGCGAAGACCCCGGCAGCTGCACCCACGCCTGCGCCCGCTCCGGCGCCTGCACCCGCTCCGGCGGCGCATCACACGAGCACGTCGAGCCCGGCGCCGTCGCCGAGCCACACGAGCACCGCGTCGCACTCGCCGGCACCCACCCATGCCAGCGAGCCGCCGCCGCCTCCGCCGAAGGCGGCCGACAGCGGCGGTGGTGGCTGCGATGACGTCTCGTGCATGGTGAGCGGTTACGCCGGCGCGTGCTGCGCGAAGTTCAAGCACGGCGGTGGTGGCGGTGGCGGCGGTGGCGGCGCGAAGCCGGCCGGCAACTCCGATCTGCCCGACTCGCTCGATCGCGGCATGATCTCGTCGGCGATCGCGAACGTGAAGGCGCGCGTCACCGCGTGCGGCGAGAAGTCGTCGGCCAAGGGCAAGGTGAAGGTCCACGTCAAGGTCGGCGGCGACGGCCGCGTCAGCAGCGTGAACGTCGAGACCACGCCGGATCCGGCGCTCGGTTCGTGCGTCCAGGCGGCGGTGCAACGCGCCTCGTTTGCGAAGACGCAGAACGGCGGCTCGTTCAGCTATCCGTTCGTGTTCTAAGCTAGGGCGTGCCCGACGAGACCCTGCTCCAACCGCGCGCGGGCGAGCAGGTCATCTCGTCGATTCGCGTCGAGGTCATCGATGGCCCCGATCGCGGCAAGCACGCGACCAGCACCGAGACGCTCTCGGTCGGTACGGCGAAGGACAACGCGCTCGCGGTCGGCGACTTCACGGTGTCGCGCTACCACCTCGAGGTCAGCGCGTCGCCCAGGGGCATCGTCGTTGCCGATCTGGGCTCGACGAACGGCACGTACGTCGGCGCGGTGCGGATCGAGCGTGCGGTGGTCCCTCCGGGCACGGCGGTCAAGCTCGGCGGGACGACGATCCGGTTCGATGACGCCGTGCGCAGCACGGTGCCGCTCGACGGAGCCGATCGCGAGCTCGCCGGCATGCTCGCGCGCTCGCCGCAGATGCTGCGGATGTTCGCCGACATCGAGCGCGTCGCGGCCACGCCGACGTCGGTGCTCGTGGTCGGCGAGTCCGGCACCGGCAAGGAGCGCGTCGCCGAGGCGATCCATGCGCGGTCGCCGCGCGCGCAGGGCCCGCTCGTGACGATCGATTGCGGCGCGCTCGCGTCGACGCTGCTCGCCAGCGAGCTGTTCGGTCACGAGCGCGGCGCGTTCACCGGCGCCGATCGCGTGCACGTCGGCGCGTTCGAGCGCGCGGCCGGCGGCACGGTGTTCCTCGACGAGATCGGCGAGCTGCCGCCGAGCGATCAAGCCGCGCTGCTCGGCGTGCTCGAGCGCAAGCGATTCCGGCGGGTCGGCGGCACGGCGGAGCTCGAGCTCGACGCGCGCGTGATCGCCGCGACCAACCGCGACCTGCGCACCGAGGTCAACGCCGGCCGGTTCCGCCACGACCTCTATCACCGGCTCGCGGTCGTCGTGCTGAAGCTCGCGCCGCTGCGCGAGCGCCGCGAGGACGTCGCGATGCTCGTCGAGCACTTCGCGCGCGAGCTCGGCGCCGACGGTCCGATCGAGACCGTGTTCGACGCC
>Ga0070665_100008746_pt1 | contig 10250 bp, 7 predicted proteins | sample KBSS13metaG_FD_65862 | JGI IMG/M metagenome (GOLD analysis project Ga0070665, IMG submission 65862) | Switchgrass rhizosphere microbial communities from Kellogg Biological Station, Michigan, USA - KBS S1-3 metaG | ecosystem: Host-associated > Plants > Roots > Rhizosphere > Soil ...
GAAGTTGGATTTGAGTGTGCCGCCGGCGGGCGAGCCCATTGCGACGTTGAAGTAAAGGAACTGTATGTCCACGAAGATTCCCCGCGGGCTTCAACGCCGCTCGCTGTTGAGAGTCGCTGCTGCTGGTGCGATGGCCGGGCCCTGGGCTTTTGGCAAGGCGCACGACATGGAATCGGCGGCTGCACGCTCGCAAGCGACACCGGCTGCGTCCACGACTCCTGTGTACACGTTTCTCAACGTTCAGGAAATTGCGTTTCTGGAGGCCGCGATCGACACGTTGATTCCTGCTGACGAGTCGGGACCGGGGGCGCTGGAGGTGGGTGTGCTGGTTTTTATCGACCGGCAACTGGGCGGGGAGTTTGGTCGGGGCGACCGGCTCTATCTTCAGGGACCGTTCGCGGAGGGCACTCCGGAGCAGGGGTATCAGCTGCGGATGACGCCGGCGGAGTTGGTTCAGGCGGGCATTGCGGATGTGAATGAACACGCCATAAAGACCTATCAGCAGCGGTTCGAGGCATTGGCGCCTGACGGTCGGGTGACGGTACTGGCGGCACTGGAGCAGCGCCATCTCGAATTGCCCAACGTGCCGGCAGAGGTGTTCTTTGAAGTGCTGTTGGAGCTGACTCAGCAGGGATACTTCTCGGACCCGATCTACGGGGGCAATCGGGGCAAGGCCTCCTGGAAGATGCTGGGCTTTCCCGGCATCGGCGGCATGTATGCCGACAAGATTGCCGAGTACCGCAACCGTCCCTATGTCAACGATCCCGTCGGTATCGAGGATATGCTGTGAGCAGCAGCGCGGCTACGCTGAAACCGGTCGACATTGTGATTGTCGGCCTCGGCTGGGCGGGCGGAATCGTTGCGAAGGAGCTGGCGCCTACAAAGCTGAAGATTGTTGCCTTCGAGCGTGGCATTCCGCGAGACACGGCGCCGGATTTCCTCGCGCCCCGCATCCATGACGAGTTGCGTTATAACGCGCGGCACGAGCTCGTGCAGAACCTGCGTAAGGAAACACTGACTTTCCGCAACGAACCCTCACAGCTGGCTTTGCCCATGCGACAGCTGGGGTCATTCCTGCCTGGAGATGGCGTGGGCGGCGCAGGCACTCACTGGTCCGGTCTGCAATGGCGGTGGACCGAGTGGGAGCACAAAATGTACTCCGGCACCGTCGCCCGCTACGGGCGCCAGTTCATCCCGGCGGACATGAACCTGCAGGACTGGCCGATCGACTATCACGCGCTCGAGGGCTACTACGACCGGTTCGAAAAGCTCTGCGGCACCTCCGGCAAGGCGGGCAATCTGAACGGCCGCAAGATCGACGGCGGCAATATCTTTGAAGCACCGCGCAAGAGCGAATATCCGAACCCGCCGCTGACCTCGTCGCACAACATGCTGTTGTTCGAGAAGGCCTCCCGGGAGCTGGGGTATCACCCGTTTCCAACTCCGGCCGCAAACGCTTCACGTGCGTATATCAATCCCGATGGGGTTGCGTATGGACCGTGTCACTACTGTGGGTTCTGTACGGGCTACGGATGTGAGGTGAACGCCAAGGCGAGTCCGCACTTCACGGTCATCCCGCTGGCGCACCAGAATCCGAACTTCGAAGTGCGCACGCGGTCCACCGTGTTGCGTGTCAACCTGGACTCGACGCGCACGCGCGCGACCGGCGTCACCTATGTCGATGCCCGCGGGCGGGAGCGGATACAACCGGCAGACCTGGTCATTTTGTCGGCCTACGTGTTTGGCAACGTCCACCTGATGCTGTGCTCGGGAATCGGCCGGCCTTACGACTTCCAGAGCAACACCGGCGTGGTCGGGCGCAATTACGCCTATCAGTCCGCCGGCGGCTGTGGTGCGCTGTTTCCCGCGGGCACGCATCTGAATCCGTTCATGGGATCAGGGGCACTCAGCACCTGGATCGACGATCTGAACGGGGATCATCACGATTTCGCGGCGTCAGGTTATATCGGTGGCGGAGGCCTGAGCAGCGGCAGCAACAGCGGTGCACCGATCGGGCATCATCCGGCCCGGCCGGGATCACCGCGCTGGGGCGCGGGCTGGAAGAAAGCCATCATTGACGGCTATCAGCGCATGTCGGGGATCGGCGGACAGGGCTCGGTCATGTCGTACCGGCAGTGCTACCTGGACCTGGATCCAACCTATCGCGACTCATTCGGGCGACCTCTGCTGCGCATGACTTTTGACTGGCAGGAGAATGAGCAGCGGCTGATGGAGAACCTGTCCGCGCAGGCTCAGAAAATAGCGCACGCCATGGGGGCGGAGGAAGTGTTCGCGCGCCGGGGACGGCGCCAGCGATACTCCATTGCTCCTTACCAGACGACTCATAACACCGGCGGTGTCGTTTTTGGCGATCAGCCGGATACCAGCGCGCTCAACAAGCATCTGCAGAGCTGGGATGTGTCGAACGTGTTTGTGCTCGGGGCTTCGGCGTTTCCGCAGAATGCGGGGCGCAATCCGACCGGGCCGGTCGGGGCGTTGAGCTATCGGCTGGCGGATATGTTGAAGTCGACTTATTTGAAACATCCGGGATCACTCGTTCACGTGTGAGGAAACGTCTGATGCGCACGATTGCCTATGCAGCTCGTATCGCGGCCGGCCTGGTCGGTGTCTTCCTGATGCTGTGGTCGGTGTCATACGGACAGGCCGGCCCGGCGCGACCGCCATCGATATCGGCGTGGTCACCGAAGCCAACACCCGCGAACCCATGGGTTGCACCTAACCGGCCGCACTGGAAGTTGGCGCAGATCCTCGCCGGACATCATGGACAACGGAGTTGGTCACAGACAGTGGTGAGCGATCGGGACTTTACGGCCCGCTACGTCTCGATGGCGCCGGGAGAGAAGACGAAGACTCAGTTTTATGGGGATGATCGGGTCTTCTGGGCCGTCCGGGAGGGCCGCATCCGGGTGAGCATCGAGGGCGTTGAGCCGTTTGTGGCGACCAAGGGTTTTTTGATCCAGGTGCCGTTTCGGGTGCCGTATAGCTTGCAGACGGAGGGGGATTCGCCGGCGTTGCGGTTTGAGGTGGTGGCTTCGCGGGCGGTGCCGCTCTACCCGATCGGCGAAACACCCACGCCTGTGGCGGGGCGCGAATATACGAAGGTGTCGATCTCCGGTCGGGGCAAGTACGATGAGGTGAACAAACCGTTTATCGACTTTGAAAAGGATGTGGTGGCTGCGAACGGGCACGGGGGGCCGTTCGTCAAGGATGACAAGACGTGGGCCAACATCATCCGGGGGCCGGGAGCACCGCCGGCGCCCGAGAGCAATCGCGGGCATTTCCACGTGGACTTCGCGGAGTTCTGGCTGATATTGGAAGGGAAGGTGGATTATCTGATCGAGGGGCAGCCGCTGTTTACTGCGGAGGAGGGTGATGTGGTGTATGTGCCGCAGGGGCGATGGCACCGCGCCAGCTCGGGAGGGACGGGAATGGCCACTCGGCTGGCGATCAATCCGCGACCGGAGGGGCTGCATAACTACCAGGCCGCGCAGTGAGGTGACGGCAACCCGCAGCTGCAAAAAACTCAGACAAATACCCTCCGGACGGGCACAATCCTCCGCTCGTTCAACGCAGGGGACGCTCATGAATCGCCGACCGGGTCTTGCCCATGCGAGCTGTATTGCGCTCATGGCACTCGCCCCGCTGGTGTCGCTCAGCGGCCGCGCGGTTGCCGAAGCGCCCTTCCGCAATCCAACTCTGCCGCTCAATGCGCGGGTCGATGACCTGGTTTCCCGCATGACCCTGGAAGAAAAGGCCTCCCAGATGATGCACGCCGCCGCGGCGATCCCCCGCCTCGGAATCCCCGCGTACAACTGGTGGAACGAAGGGCTGCACGGCGTGGCGGCGACGGGGTACGCGACAGTGTTCCCGCAAGCGATCGCACTGGCCGCCACCTTCGACCCCGCACTCCTGCACACCGATGCGGGCGTCATCGCCACCGAATTCCGTGCCAAATATCACGAGGAGATGCGCACCAAGGGATTCAGCAGTTGGTTTCATGGCCTCACCGTCTGGTCGCCCAACATCAACATCTTCCGCGACCCCCGCTGGGGCCGTGGGCAGGAAACCTATGGCGAGGACCCCTTCCTCACCGCGCAGATGGGCACCGCGTTCGTGACCGGACTGCAAGGTGACAATCCCGGTTACTTCAAGGTCATCTCCACGCCCAAGCATTTCGCGGTTCACAGCGGCCCCGAATCCACCCGCCACAGTGCCGATATCACCGTCTCCCGCCACGACCTGGAAGATACCTACCTGCCGGCATTCCGGGCGACCGTGCTCGCAGGCGCCGACTCGATCATGTGTGCCTACAACTCCATCAACGGCAAACCGGCTTGCGCACAGCCGCTGCTGTTGCAGGATCATCTGCGCGACTCATGGGATTTCCGCGGCTACGTCGTCTCGGATTGCGGAGCTGCGAGCGATATTTACCGCAACCACAAGTATTCACCCACGATGCCCGAGGGGATGGCTGCGGCAGTCAAGGCGGGCATGGACCTCATCTGTACGTGGCCGGAGGCCGCGGTCAAGGAGGAGAGCGAAGCGCTCGTAGCCGCCGTCCGTCAGGGTTTACTGCCCGAATCCGACATCGACAGAGCGGTCCGCCGCTTATTCACGGCGCGAATGAAACTAGGCCTGTTTGATCCGCCGGCGTCGGTTTCGTATGCATCGATTCCGCTCTCCGAGAACGACACCGAGTCGCATCGTGAGCTGGCATTGCGCACGGCACGCGAGTCGCTCGTGTTGTTGAAGAACAAAGGTGGCCTGCTGCCACTCGGCAATCGCTACAAAAACATTGCGGTGATCGGCCCCAACGCTGACAGCGTGAGTGCCCTGGTCGGTAACTACAATGGCACCCCGTCTCGGCCGATAACGGCGCTTGCCGGCATCCGCAGCAGATTCGCGGACGCAAAAGTGACCTACGCCCAAGGCTCCTCACTGATCGGCGTACCCCTGGCGCCAATCGACGCCCAGTTCCTGCAGACGGCCGCGGGTGCCCCCGGACTGTCCGCCAGCTACTTCCGCGGCGCTGATTTCCAGGCTCCGACCGTGCTCGAGCGCACGGACTCCGATGTCGACTTCACCTGGCAGAGGCGCCCGATGCCGCAGATTGAAGGGGACTTCTCGGTGCGTTGGTCCGGCCTGTTGAAGCCCCCTGTCACCGGAGACTACGACGTCGGTTTCAGCGGAACCGGCAGCTTCCGCCTCTGGTTCGATGAACAACTGGTGGGCGAGACTGCCTTTGCAGGCAGCGGCAAGACCGTGAGCCGGCGGGTGCATCTCGAGGCCGGGCACACCTACCCGGTCAAGATCGAGTCCGGCCAGAAGGGCCCGGGCGGTCATGCCCGGCTGCTGTGGCATCGCCCCGATGTTGGCAAGGACTATACCGCCGCGGTCCGCGACACGGATCTCGTCATTGTCGTGGCAGGTCTCAGCAGCGAGCTCGAAGGCGAGGAGATGCCCATCAAGATTCCCGGATTCCAGGGAGGCGATCGCACCAGCCTGGATCTTCCCGCGGCCCAGCAGCAGCTGCTGAGCGATGTGGCAGCCAGCGGCAAACCGGTCATCCTGGTATTGATGAATGGCAGTGCACTGGCGGTCAACTGGGCGGACCAACACGTCAATGCCATCCTCGAAGCCTGGTACCCCGGCGGCGAAGGCGGCCGGGCCATTGCCGAAGCGCTTGCCGGCGATTTCTCTCCCAGCGGCAAGCTGCCGGTGACGTTCTACAAGTCAGCCGGGCAACTGCCCGCGTTCGACAGTTACGACATGAAGGGTCGTACCTACCGTTACTTCACTGGCGAGCCCCTCTATCCCTTCGGTTACGGGCTGACCTACAGTACTTTCGCATTCACTCACCTGACATTCGACCGGACCGAGGTGGGTGCTTTCGAGGACCTCACTGCGACTGTTGACGTCAAAAATGAGGGGAAGGTGGCCAGCGACGAAGTAGTGCAGCTTTATCTGTCGCGCCCGGGAGTTCCCGGTGCCCCGATACGAGCGCTCGCCGGTCTGCAACGCATCCACCTGCAGCCGGGCGAGTCGAAAACAGTCTCCATTCCCATCGCCAACCGACATCTGAGCATCGTGACCCCGGACGGGACCCGCAAGCTCATTCCAGGCGAGCTCAATGTTTGGGTAGGTGAGGGTCAGCCGATGACGCGCACAGGATTGTCCAAGGCCGCCGGCATCGCCGGCACTGTTGCAATCCGCGCAGACACCACGCTTCCGCAATAGGCGCCAGGGGGGAAACCATGCGGCGGATCATGATGCTCGTCCTGTCAATGCTGGCCCTGCCCTGCATTGCCCAAACAGCGGACCTGTTCCAACCGGCGACGACAAATGTCCCAGGCGCGGACTACCCGCGTGTCGACGGCCAACGGCGGGTCGAGGTGCGATTCAAGGCCCCGCAGGCCACGGCGGTCCGCTTGAATTTCTGGAGCGGGCCCAAGGTCGACATGGCGAAGCAGCCGGACGGATTCTGGACTGTGACCACCGCCCCGCTGGCGCCGGGGTTGCACTATTACACCCTCATCGTCGACGGCGCCGACATCAGCGATCCCAACAGCCAGGCGTTCTTCGGCGGTTCGCGGTTTGCGAGCGCCGTGGAGGTGCCGGAAGCGGGCGAAACGTACTACTCCATCAATGCCGTTCCCCACGGAGCCGTCAGAGAAGTCTGGTATCCCTCGACGGTCACGGGTGGGTGGCGACATGCGCTGGTGTACCTGCCGCCCAACTACGATTCGCAGGCCCAGAAGCGCTATCCGGTATTGTATCTCCAACATGGCGGCGGTGAGGACGAGACCGGTTGGATACGGCAGGGCCGCGCCAACTTCATTCTCGACAATCTGCAGGCCGCCGGTCACTCGAAGCCCATGATCGTGGTCATGGCTTACGGCTATGCCCAACGTGCGGGCCAGCCTCCCGAAGACTTCACCGGCAAACCTTTCGGTTCACCCGAGATGCGTGCGGCCATGCAAAGGATGGTTGCAGTATTCGAAGACGATGTGACACGAGCGCTCATCCCGTACATCGATACCACATTCCGCACGATCCCCGATCGCGAGCACCGAGCGATGGCAGGCCTGTCCATGGGCGGCATGCAGAGCTTCCAGATCACTCTGACTCACCCCGAGCTGTTCTCGTACATCGGCGGATTCAGCGGCGCCGGCTCCCTGTTGAGCAGTCAGCATGGCCTCGATGCCAAAACCGATTTCAACGGCGTGTTCAGCGATCCGGCGGCCTTCGCGCACAAATTCCATCTGCTCTGGCTCGGCGTAGGCACCCAGGAGCCGGAACGCATGCGAACGGGCTTGCTGTCGCTACACAACTCCCTGGAGCAGGCGCATATCCAGCACGTCTGGTACGAGTCACCCGGCACCGACCACGAGTGGCAAACCTGGCGGCGGGATCTGAGGGATTTTGCGCCGAGGCTGTTTAAATAGGCGAGAACAGCCGCCGTTGGTTGGGGTCAGGCCTTCGACTTGTCGTAATGCCCCAATCCCGGCTTGTAGCTTTTCTCGTCTATGAACTGACGGATGCCGGCCTTGCGCCCCTTGTCATCGAAGGAATTGGCTGCCTCCTGAGCACGCACCAGGTAGTCCTCGGCGTTGTCGTAAGTCATCTCCCCAACACGACGCACGGCATCCTTGGCTGCCTTCAACGCGACAGGATTTTTCTGCAGCAGTGCCTTCGCAACTGCCTCGACCCGCTCGCGTAGCGCGGCCGGCGGCAGTGCCTCATTCACCAGGCCCCATTCAGCGGCGGTGCGTCCACTGATGTTCTCACCCATCAATGTGTGATACATCGCCCGGCGAAAGGAAACGAGCTCACGCGCCACCTTGGCGGCTCCCCCGCCAGGCAGGATGCCCCAGTTGATTTCCGACAAACCAAACTGCGCCTCTTCGCTGCAGAAAGCCAGGTCACACGCGAACAGCGGCCCATAACCGCCCCCAAAACACCAGCCGTTCACCATTGCGATGGTCGGTTTCTGATACCACCGCAGGCGTCGCCACCACCCATACGCTTCCCGTTGTGATTGGCGGGTGCCTCCCAATCCCAACGCCTCGCTCTCCCTGAAGTATTCCTTGAGATCCATTCCGGCGGACCATGCTGTTCCCTCACCTGTCAGAACCAGCACACCGACGCGTTCGTCATACTCCAGTGCATCGAGTACGCGCAGCATCTGCCGATTCAGCTTCGGGCTCATGCAATTGCGCTTCTCAGGCCTGTTGAATCGCACCCAGGCGATCCCGTCAGTGACCTCGTAGGCAACCGTATCCGCCTCGGAGCGATCTGCGACGTCTTGGTGGGAATTCATAACGTGTGGCCCATGCCTGATTGCTATATTATATAGCGAACTCTACCGCCATTCATTGAAGCCAGGCAAGACATGACCATCGATCCGCTGAAAGACTTTCCCGGCTACGCGCTACGGCGCGCCTCCGTCGCGACGATGCAGAGGTTGGCTGGTGGGTTGCAGGTATTGGATCTGCGCGCGAGCGAGGCCAGTATTCTGTTGGTGATTGAAGCCAACCCGGGAATCACCCAGAGCGAAATCGGGCGACTGCTCGATATCGCGGGAGCCAACATGGCACCGCTGATGCGGCGCCTGCACGATCGCGACCTCGTAGAGCGCAATGCCGTCGACGGCCGCTCCCAGGCGTTGCATCTGAGCCCGGCGGGTCGCGCCCTCAGCGCGAAGGCACGCAGGATCTTCCGCGCGCACGAAGACGAGTTGCTGAAAAAGATCCCGCCGGCCGACCGCGCCCCATTCCTGAAGAATCTGCAGGCTCTGTATTCCGATCCGACCGACTGAAGTGTCAGATGGGAAACGCGCCTCCCTGGGTCTCGAGGGTAATCCAACGCAATTCCGTGAACTGCTCGATTCCCGCCCGGCCGCCGAACCGGCCATAGCCGGAAGCGCCTGTCCCGCCAAACGGCATTTGTGGCTCATCATGCACCGTCGGACCATTGATATGGCACATGCCTGAGCGGATCTGCCGGGCGACGCGCAGACCCCGGGCCGCATCGCGAGTGAACACCGCGGCTGACAACCCATACTGAGTGTCATTCGCGATCCGGATAGCCTCGTTTTCGTCACGCGCCTCGATGATCCCGACAATCGGCCCAAAACTTTCGTCACGATAGATTTTCATAGTGGAGGTGACTGCGCTGACGACGGTTGCCGGCATTACCACGCTGTCCGCCTTCCCGCCGCACAGAACCTTCGCTCCCTGCGCCGTCGCATCAGCCAACAGACTGTTGACGTGCTCAACCGTGCGCCGATCTACAACAGCACCGAGTGGAGTCTTACCCTCGCGCGGGTCTCCGGCTGCCAGCGTAGATGCCTTGGCGGCAAATCTGCGGCTGAACTCGGCAGCGACGGCGGCGACCACGATGATCCGTTCAGTCGACATGCAGATCTGGCCCTGGTTCATGAACGCGCCGAAGGCTGCCGCTTTGACCGCCTCGTCGAGGTCCGCATCCTCCAACACAAGCAACGGCGCCTTGCCTCCCAGCTCCAGCAAACAGGGTTTCAACTGCTCGGCCGCGCGCCGGGCCACAATTCGACCGACGTGCGTCGATCCGGTGAAGTTGATTCGACGCACCGCCGGATGATCGATCAATGCGCCGACCACTTCACCGGCATCCTGCGGACGGTTTGTCACGACGTTGACCACCCCCGGAGGAAAGCCTGCCTCAGCAAAGGAGTCGATGATCAAACTGTGAGTGCGCGGGCACATTTCCGATGCTTTGAGAATGACGGAATTGCCACAGGCCAAGGGAACGGCGATCGCACGAACACCCAGGATGATCGGCGCATTCCAAGGAGCAATCCCGAGCACGACGCCGGCGGGCTCGCGCAGCGCCATCGCGATGCATCCCGGTTTATCTGATGGAATGACCTCGCCCGTAATCTGCGTGGTGAGCGCGGCAGCCTCGCGAATCATCCCCGCGGCCAACATCAGATTGAACATGGCCCAGCCGGCAGTGGCTCCCACCTCACCGACCATTGCCGCGACAAACTCGTCGCGGCGGGACTCGAGGGCGGCGGCGGCTTTATTCAACAGGGTGCGCCGGGTGTTGGGACCGGTGCGGGCCCAACTAGAGAAGGCGTCGCCCGCACGCGCGGCCACCCCTTCAGCCTGCTCCACCGTCATGGCCGGCGCGTTGCTGGCTACTTCCCCGGTCAGCGGATTGATGCGATCGAAATTCATGGGGCCCCC
>Ga0070665_100008747_pt1 | contig 10249 bp, 5 predicted proteins | sample KBSS13metaG_FD_65862 | JGI IMG/M metagenome (GOLD analysis project Ga0070665, IMG submission 65862) | Switchgrass rhizosphere microbial communities from Kellogg Biological Station, Michigan, USA - KBS S1-3 metaG | ecosystem: Host-associated > Plants > Roots > Rhizosphere > Soil ...
TGTTTTTGTCTCGCAATTGGGGCAAATCGTCTCAAGTTGCAGCGTCTGTAATGCAGTATTAATATAAGTCAATAGATCAGATGTCAAACAAACCTCCTTTTCAAAAAATCCTTAGCGTGACTTTCATAACATCTCATTTGTGTAATTGCTTGATATGATTTATTTCACTTCCTGACCAGTTTGACTACTTCAACTTTAAAACTCTTTTATATTAAGAAGCCTTTAACTGCACTCTTTATTTCTTCTTTTAACTCGTTTTACCAATCTGGCTGACTTTAACCGCTATCTTTCAATTTCCCGCTGATTTCTTTACATATTTTAACCTCTATCATCTTATTTTGACATTTTTGCCTTCCCGGCATGTATGACTTTTTTAAAATGTATATTTAACTAACGAAACCGTTACGATTGACGCCATTACGAATCCATCTGCTATTTGCGTTCTTCTGCTCTTTTTTCGCAACTCCCGGATTAAGAGCGCAGACTTCTTATTACTTCAAACATTACGAGGTCGAACACGGTCTTTCCAATAATAATGTTCTTTGTACTGCAATGGATAAGAATGGGTTTATGTGGTTTGGCACCATCGACGGATTGAACCGTTTTGATGGTTATACGTTTAAGAACTACAGGCGTGACCCGACAAGCACAACATCTATCGGCAATAACTCTGTTTACACATTGCTTGCAACGGACAATGACCAGTTGTGGATAGGAACTTCTAAAGGTCTTTATATCTATAACCCGGTAACGGATGTGTTCCGGTTGATTGACTCGACAGCCAATCATGTTGTCCGTAGCATTTGCAGGGATAAAGGAGGCAACTTCTGGTTATCGGCAGATTACCGCCTGGCGGTTTATAATGAAACCACAAAAAAATTTCGTTGGTTTCCGGCTGATTCAATCAAAGCCATTTCGATATGTACAGATGATGAGGGCACTGTGTGGATCGGTACGCGTGACGGATTTGTGTCCCGGTATGAACCGGGTCGTGACTCGTTTACTTCTTTTAATTTATTTACCCAATCGCAAAAACCTTCGTCCCGCAACATTATAAAGATCTTCAACACACAAAAAGGATCGTTGCTGGTCGGAACCCTAAACCAGGGTATTAAATTATTTGATATCCAAACCCGTGCGTACAAAGACATTCTTATTTATAATAAGGATAAAACTGAAATATTTGCAAAGGACTTTGTTCAGTATTCTGATAATGAATACTGGGCAGCGACAGAATGCGGTATTTATATTTATAACATTGCTTCCGGTAAAGTAACCAGCCTTCATATGGAATACAATAATTCGTATTCCATTTCCGACAATGCAATCAATACGCTTTTCCGGGATAAAGAAGGAGGAGTATGGGCAGGCACAAGATTCGGCGGTCTTTGCTACTATCCATTTCCCTACACCGCGTTTGATAAATACTTTTCCAGGTCCGGTGATAATTCAATTAAAGGAAATGGTGTTCACGAAATTTGCCCGGATGGCAAAGGCCATTTGTGGATAGGCACAGAAGATGCAGGTTTGAACAAACTTGATCTTAACACAAAAAAGTTTACAAATTATAGTCCTGACGGTAAAAAGGGAAGTATTTCCTATAGCAATATTCACGGATTGCTGATTGCCGGTGATGAACTATGGATCGGAACATACCAATACGGAATAGACAGGATGAAACTAAGCTCCGAGAAAGTAATTAAACATTATACGGCCGGTAAAAATTCTTTTCGCAGCAATTTCATTGTACATCTTTTCCGAACCGGTAAGGGAAAAATAATGGTTGGTACCTGGGAAGGCTTATACCAGTATAATGCAGTTAAAGATAGTTTCGACCTGGTTGAAGGCTTTCCTTTCCAGACTCAATCTATTGTTGAAGATAAGAATGGTGTGCTCTGGATATGTACACTCGGAAACGGCGTTTTTTCTCTGAATGACGAAACCGGGCAGGTGCGGCATTTCCGTGCCCGTCCCGATAACAAAGACTCATTGCCTGACAATATGGTCAATGGTCAATTTATAGATAGTCATGGCTATATCTGGTTTGCGACAGAAGGAGGCTTAAGCAAATATGATCCGGCTGAAAATAAATTCAAAACCTACACCACGGCAAATGGTTTTCCGGCTAATTTCCTTTTCAAAATATTGGAGGACAAAAAAGAAAATCTATGGATAAGTTCTACAAAGGGATTAATCCGTTTTAACCCGTTTTCAGAATCGGTAAAAATATTTACCGTAGCTGACGGATTGCTGAACAACCAGTTTAACTGGAACTCAGCATATAAAGATTCAGCCGGAAAAATGTATTTCGGCAGTGTGAAGGGCATGATCAGTTTTGATCCTGAAAATTTTACCTCCAACAACATCAACCCGCCTGTTTACATAACCGGCATCCAGGTTTACAATAAGGAGCTCGCTATCAACAAAGAAAATTTTTCACTAACCAAATCCATAACCTATACAGATAAGGTAACGCTGCCGCATAACCGATCTACGATCAGCATCGATTTTGCAGCATTAAGTTATACGTCGCCGGAAAAAAATGAATATGCGTACAAAATGGAAGGCCTGGATAATGATTGGACGCCGTTGAAATCGAACAGAAAGGCCTATTTCACAGAATTGCCGCCCGGTTCTTATACATTCAGGGTAAAGGCAGCAAATAACAGTGGCCAATGGAATAATCATGAGACGAGTCTTCGTATTGAAATACTTCCACCTTTCTGGAAAAGTACGCAGGCCTATCTCGTTTATATCATCCTTTCTGTGTTATTGGTCTATTGGCTGTTCCGGATCTATCATAATAAAGTTCAGGAAAGACATGAAAGAAAGATGGAACTGCTGGAACATCAGAAAGAAAAAGAATTGTACGAAAACAAAATGGATTTCTTTACTGCTATTGCCCATGAAATACGAACGCCGCTAACCCTGATAAAAGGTCCGATGGAGAACATCATGAATCATTCGGAAAAAGTTCCGGAATTGAAAAACAATCTCCGGATCATGGAAAAAAATACGAACAGGCTTATCGATATTTCCAACCAGTTGCTTGACTTTCGTAAAATTGAAGCACACGGCTTCCGGCTCAACCTGGAGGAAGTAAACGTTACAGAACTCGTACAGGAAGCCTATTCGGGTTTCCAACCGTTGGCTGAAAAACGAAAACTGAATTTTTCCCTCAAACTGCCCGCGGATGATATTTATGCCCTTGTAGATACAGATTCTTTGCAAAAAATATTGAGTAACCTGTTTAGTAATGCAATAAAATACGCTGATAATTTTATACAGGCAACGTTTAGTCTTTCGCAGGACGATCAAAGTATCCAGTTGGAAATCAAGAACGATGGTTTTTTAATTTCAGCGGAAATAAAGGAAAAAATATTTGAGCCGTTTTTTAGAGTGAAAGAAACCAGTTTTAAAAATGGAACAGGTATCGGCCTGGCGATCTCCCGTGCTCTCACTGAATTACATAAAGGCACACTGGAATTAAAAGAGCCCGGAGATGGTTTTAATACATTTATATTGAAGATGCCGGTAGGCATTGAGAAAAACAAACTGCAAAACAACTCAACTTTTAACCTGAATACCGAAAATAACACACATGGAGTCCGTAATTCTTATTATTGATGATAACACCGATATCATTGAATTTTTAACTGACAGCCTGAATTCAAAATATACGGTGCTGTCAGCGTCTAATGGACGAATGGCGATCGAACTGTTGGAAAAGGAAACTGTTCACCTGATTGTAAGTGACATCATGATGCCGGTGATGGACGGCCTCGAATTCTGCAACCAGGTAAAATCGGATGTCCATCACTGTCATATCCCGGTTATCCTTTTAACTGCCAAAAAAACACTTGAATCAAAAATTGAAGGACTTGAAAATGGAGCAGACGCCTATATTGAAAAACCCTTTTCACCACGACACCTGCTGGCCCAGATTGACAACCTGCTTGCGAGCCGGAATAAATTAAAGGACTTCTATGCAAACTCACCCTTGACGCATATAAAGAGTATTGCCTATACCCGGCCCGATGAAGAATTTCTTGAAAGGATCACAAGCGTTATACTAACGAATCTTAAAAATCCCGAGCTGGACGTTGAATTCCTTGCTAAAGAAATGTTCATGAGCCGTGCAACGCTTTACAGGAAGATAAGCGAGATATGCAATCTCTCTCCCAATGAATTGATAAAAATTAATCGATTAAAAAAAGCGGCGCAACTGTTAGCAGAAGGCAGACTTAAAATGTATGAAATTTCAGAAATGGTTGGTTTTGCCTCACCACATCATTTTGGAAGATGCTTTTTAAAACAATTCCAGATGACAGCCACTGAATTCCAGGCAAAGCATCATAATTAATTTGCCGATGTCAGGAATGTTTACTCATTGTTTATTTTGTTAGTAGTGAATATCGCTGAGTTCACGCCGTATCACTTTCTCCTGCTTACAGCAATTCTACATATCCTTCTGTTCCATGCACACGGATCCGTTGCTTATCTTTTATGAGCTTGGTAGCATTCTCCACTCCCACTACTGCCGGTAACCCATACTCGCGTGCAATCACTGCTCCATGTGTCATCAGTCCACCCACTTCAGTGATGAGGCCTTTAATGGATAAAAACAAAGGCGTCCAGCTGGGGTCCGTAAAGGCAGTGACCAGTATATCGCCATCTTCCAGGTCGGCCTCTTCTATATTAAGGATCACACGGGCACGTCCTTCCACAACACCGGAAGAAACAGCAAGGCCCGCAATGGCCCCGGCAGGAATGTTATCCCGGTTATACCTGCCTGTTATAATTTCACCGTCAGACGTGATCACCCGTGGCGGAGTGAGCTTTTCATATAACCTGTATTCATCTTTTCGTTTGTCTATCACCGAGTAATCCATCCGGTAGCTATCGGATTTGCTGTTGCGTACGACCTCCTCCAATTCATCAAAAGCGAGATAGAAAATATCTTCTTTGTCATGAAGAACGTTGGCCTGTACAAGTCGTTCTGCTTCTCTTAGCAATGCCTGCTTGTAAACAAAGTAGCGACAAACAATGTCGTATTTCGGATATTCACGATAACCAATGAGATTCCTGACCAGGTCGATCATTTGTTTTGTCTCATTGGCTTTTTGCTCACCATCCGGCAAACGTTTCAATCGTTCTGTTAATTCCTCTTCTTTTTTCAACGCTTCCTGTCGCCCCTGCTCAAACTTTCGTTTGCTGGCACCTGGTTCAAGATTTTTAATGTTACTAAGGATAACAGGTATCAGTATACCGGGTTTTTCGCTCCAGCGTGTTCTTGTGATGTCAATCTCCCCGGCGCATCGCATTCCATATTTTTCGAGAAAAGCAACAATAGCATCATGCACCTTTTGCCCACCTTTATCACGATAATTTGCGGGACGAATAAGCTCATCCAAAAAATTATCATCTTTTATTCCATCGTGCCGTGACAGAAACGCAATAATGTCCGGGTAAGGACGAATTACATCTGCCACATCCAGTAGCGCCATACCCATTTCAGATGTGACGTTGTTGGGAACAGAAAGGGAAATTGTATCTGCCACGTTTTTTTCACCTAACCAATCATTCATATGTTCATTGATCCATGCTGACGCATGGATAGCGGCCATAATCACACTCAAATTTTTCATATCTGACGTACGCTGCACGCGTTGCTGCATGTCTTCCCGGATACAATCAAATACATCCAGTCCTGATTTCGTTTGGATAGTATGTTTTAACGCTGATAATGATGTCTCGCTCGCCCTGATCAGTTTCGATACAATTTCCGGATCGCTTCCTGCTTCTGCCAGGATATCTGCAGACGACATACCCTTATGACTTTTTATTGGACCCGGATCACTTTTTTCATTTGCATCGAACTTTATAAAATCATTCCGCTCAATTACATTAATAAGTGCATCTTTTATAAGTGGATCGGAATGTCCTAAAACATCCAGTAAATTTTGCCTGCTGACCGGTGAAGCAAGTCCCATGGCCACATCCACAAACAATCTGCCACCACCCGTGTACGTTAGTCGCGGACCTGTCATCCTCCAAACGGAGATTCCCAGCGGTTTAATGGGATCAGTCATCATTTGCTGATGACCGACAGAAACATACACATGATTCTCCTTATCGTTTGCCCGGGGAACGGGAAATAAAGTCGTGATCGGCCGGCTTTGTACAATGTAAAATTTATCTTCAGCCTCACCGGTGCTTGCGGATAAACACCATTCAATATCCTGCGGTGTACCAAAATGTTCTTCAATCTTTCTGCCGATGCGTTCAAGTTGTGAGATTTGCTCATCTGTTAGCGCTTGTATATGCTGCATACCTGGCTCGATCTTATGTTCTTGCGTACCGCCATCTTTTGCCGCGTAAATAGCGAGTTTCTTATCAGAAATTTTTTTATCAACAATTTTACCGTTACTCACTTTATACAAATCAGCATTCACAATACCGGAGACCAGCGCTTCACCTAATCCGAAACTTGCGTCTATCGATACAACTTTTCGATTCGACGTAACAGGGTCAGCTGTAAATAAAATACCAGCGGCCTGCGGAAAGACCATCTTCTGCACAACCACTGCCAGTAAAACTTTTCGATGATCGAAACCATTTTGAATGCGATATATAACCGCTCTTTCAGTAAACAGCGAAGCCCAACACTTGCTGATATGCTTAAGGATATTTTTATTTCCAATAACATTCAGATAAGTATCCTGCTGGCCCGCGAATGAGGCCCCCGGTAAATCTTCTGCGGTAGCGCTGGATCGCACCGCCCAGGCATTTGTTTTGCCAAACAGGGAAAGATAACGGGTTACGTCTTCGGTAATATCATGCGGAATAGTTATTTCTTCTATCACATGGCGAATCTCTTTGCAAAGTTCACCGATCTGGTTGCGCTTGTCGGCTTTAAGTAGTGAAAGTTGATTAAGAAGCCTGTCAAGCGAAGGAGTTTCTTCAATTATTCTTTTGTAGGCTTCCGTAGATACGCAAAAACCATCGGGCACATCGATTCCCTTAATCCTTGCAAGTTCTCCAAGGTTAGCGCCTTTGCCGCCAACAATATTGAATTTAGTTTTGTCGATATCGTTGAATGATAATACAAATGAATTCATGACCGGAAGATTTTGAGTCGGAGAAACATCGAATGTATGGACTGATATCAACTCAAAAACTTTTTTACAACTTTATTTTTTTTAAACAATATGGACCGTGGGTCGATACGTTATACTCACAATTTTAATAAAACTTACGGGGAAACAAAATCGATCTCCCACTTTACTCAGCTCATTTTTTTTCAATTTGTACAACAATCTTCGACTCGTTATTGTTACCATTTTATAGTTCTCTTCTTTAGCTTCCGGTATTGATCGTTTACGTTTTGCGGAGAACCCGGCAGCATTATTTTCTTCATAAAGAACAACAGCGCCGCTATACTATTTTTTGCTCCGATGTTTCCCTTGCCTCAAAGCAAATACAAGTCACCATCCAGGAATTGATGAAGTATTGAACTATTTCGGTCAGTTCAACGATGCATTGTTTAGACGCTTTGAAGATGCCAGGTTGCGGAAAATTTCAGCACAGGCAAAGCAGGAAATGATTGCGGGAAGAGCATTACAGGAGACTGACCAATATGGGATGATTTTTTGAAAGGTCATGGTATATGCTATGAGTTAGTGGCACCGAAGCGCAGCATGACCAAGCTGGATCCACAATGGTTCAAACAGTGGACGTGCTCATTTACTGAGGCTTTTTTATTTTTGTAACAATGAATAACGAAAGAATTAAGTCATTAGACGGCTTGAGGGGCGTTGCGATATTGCTTGTATTAACCTTTCACTTTTTCACGTTTGGTGCCCTTGAAAAAATCTTCATGTTTGGATGGATGGGCGTTGATTTGTTTTTTGTTTTATCCGGCTTTTTGATCACCGGTATATTAGTTGACACGAAGAATGAAAGAGGACATTATCGGACTTTTATAATGAGAAGGGTCTTGCGAATATTTCCAATTTACTATGCCGTCCTTATTGTATTTTCTTTTATTGCACCATTTTTTAAGCCTACAAGTTGGTTTACGGAATACCAGGTATACTTTTGGACGTACACCTGCAACTATCTTTTCCTAAAACACGGATTTTTTTGGCCGCTCGGGCACTTTTGGAGCCTCGCAATTGAGGAACAATTTTATTTGCTTTGGCCCATTGTTATCTACTTTTTGAAACCCAAACAAGTTGCCTTGCTTTCATTATCGTTAATTATATTGAGCGTTTGCTTACGATTGACAATCGAAAACAAGTATTTATCTTATGGGTTACCAATTGCGCATTTAGATGGGCTTTCCATTGGGGCGATTATTTCGATTTTTTATAGATCGCATAAAGAAATTTTTTTTAAATATTCAAGAGAAATACTGATAACATCCTCCATAGTATTTCTTATTTTCCTTTGCTACGGCGTGTTTAAAAATACTAACCTTAATGAAAATCCATTGTCCATTACGATAGCTTCTGCTTTCTTTGGTAGCGTTTTGATCGGGGGAATGTCGATGAATAAAATAGCAAAATTTTTGTCATTCGACTTTCTCGTCTTTTTTGGAAAATACTCTTATGGAATGTACATATTTAACAGTATTTTTTTTCACTTCAGTAATTTGGTCTTTGCAAGAAACCTGCCGGTATATCAAAGGTTGCTCACTTATTTTGGGGTTTTCCTGTTAACGATAATTGCCAGCTATTTAAGTTACAATTTATTGGAGATAAAATTTATCCGGCTAAAAGAGAGGTTATCTTATTCATAATTATTGTTTACTACTTATTGCACGAGAACGGGGCGTTACAATTTTTCAAAAATCAGATATGAAAACTACTGGTTGAAATCAGAAGTATAAAAAACGTCCCTTCATTGATCAAAATTGAACGCTGGCCGGTGTGCAAAAGCGTTTTCATTTGGCCCCTGCCGTTAAATATTTTTTGGCATACAGGTTTTCAGAGCTCATAGAAAAAATAAGCGGGCAGTATTCGGGATTTGTATCATGAATATGGTTCACTGGTAGATTATGTGCCTGTCTGGTAGAAAGAAGTATAAGCTATATCCAATACTCGCAGTCAGGGTACCGGTGTGATTGCTGCCAAAGGATTTGCTTTTGTAGATGTTTACAAATCCAAAGTTCCCACCCGTTTCAAAAAATAGTTTATGCCTTTTAACAGAATAACTGAAACCCATTGATTCAGTTAAACCTGCATTAAAATGACGCAGTTTACTTTTTATATTTTCATCGCCCTCGAAAGATTGCAACGATTGGCTAAGAATCCTTGTTTGCTTGTCGTCCAGGTATATAAGACTATAACCACTTGTTTTATTTCGTGCGGCAACAGAATGACTGACAAATAAACCCCCGGCAAAAAAAACATTCCAGTGACGGGAAAGCGGTACAGTAAACTTAGCCTGTACAGGCAACATGATATAATGAATCTTTAACCGGCTATAATAATTTGCATACAACAGCGAAACATCTTCCCCCGCAGGGACGAGCTCTTTAAACCGGGATGTAGCTGCAAAAGGCTGCATGCCATTTTTCTCGCCTCCTTCGATAGCATACTCAAGCCGTATATGCAATGAGAAATTATTTGAAAAATCATATTCCGCCTGGACAGCAGCACCCGGTACGAAAATATTGCGGTAGTCTTTGCTGGTTGGATATTTTGATGACGAGGCTATCAGGCAGGGGACATTGAGCGCTCCTCTGATACCCATTTCAATTTGACCAAGTGCGCTATCATTAATAATAGCCAACAAAATAATGCTCACATACAATTTTCTTTTGCTCATTGACCAGAATTTTTATTATACGCCAAAATTATTGTCACCGCGATCGCAGGAATTATGATCCTGGTGAAGTCTAAATATGAGATCGCTCATGTATGCATGAACCAACCAGTACTGATAAGCCGGATCTCTACTGCTATTTTACGCGGCTTGCAGGTATAATGATTCTCACAAGCGTTGCCGGTTCTTGTCCGCTATATTCTCCGCCAGGAATTTCAACGTGCACAAAGAAATCATTTCAATAAATTCACTGGCCATTTTCATTGCAGGAAATCTGTCTTCATATTATTAGCTTCACCACCTGCTGACCTTAACCGCCAGTGAAGGCCGGTACTTGAAGTAAATGTTTACCTCGGTAATAAAAGCCAGGTATCGTTTCCACGAATCGAGTTCTGCCTGTTGTTGTCTTTATTTAAAT
>Ga0070665_100008750_pt1 | contig 10246 bp, 8 predicted proteins | sample KBSS13metaG_FD_65862 | JGI IMG/M metagenome (GOLD analysis project Ga0070665, IMG submission 65862) | Switchgrass rhizosphere microbial communities from Kellogg Biological Station, Michigan, USA - KBS S1-3 metaG | ecosystem: Host-associated > Plants > Roots > Rhizosphere > Soil ...
CGTTGCTGCGGTGCGCGAAGCTATCGGGCCCGACATAGACCTGTGCATCGACATGCATGCCCGCTACGACGTGCACAGCGCCTGCCGCATCGCCGCCGAGATGGAGCGCTTCAATCTCCTTTGGCTGGAGGAACCCATTCCGGCCGAGAATGTCGAGGCGCTCCGCCAGATCCGCATGCGCAGCCGCACACCCATATGCGTCGGCGAGAACCTTTACCTGCGCTGGGGCTTCCGCGAACTGTTCCAGCACCAGGGCGCGGACGTCGTGATGCCGGACGTGCCGAAGTGCGGGGGTCTGTCCGAGAGCCGCAAGATCGCCAATCTCGCGGAGATGTTTTACATCCCCTTCGCGCCGCATCTCGTCTCGACGCCGCTCGGCACGATGGCGACCTGCCACGTGTGTGCCAGCGTACCCAACTTCCTCGTGCTGGAGTGGCACGCATTGGAGGAGCGCGAGACATGGGACAGCTACGTGCATGTGCCGGACAGATCGAAATCGATCGTCAAGGACGGACACATCGCCCTGCCCGATGCGCCCGGCATCGGCGTCGAACTCGACATGGATGGGGTCCGCAAGCACGCCGTTCCGGGCTACGGCATCTTCGAGTAGGGCGTCGCTGCGTCACACCAGCGCTGCGCTCTGCCGGCCTCATGTCGGGTTGCATTGACGGAGGACGATATGGGAAAGCGGATCATCTTCACGGGTGGCAGCGGCAAGGTCGGTCGCTACGTCGTGCCCTACCTGGTGGAGCGCGGTCATCAGGTGATGAACATCGATCTCGCTCCGCTGGATCTGCCGGGGGTTCCCACAATCATCGCAAACCTCGCCGACGCCGGAGAGGCCTACAACGCCCTCACCCTGCATTTCGGGTTCGACGAGTATCTCTCCGGCAACGGGCGCGGGCCGGTCGACGCCGTCGTCCACTTCGCTGCCATCCCTCGAATCCTGCTGCGGCCCGACAATGCCATGTTCGCCGCTAACGTGCTGTCGACATACAATGTCGTCGAGGCAGCCACGAAACTTGGCATCCGCAAGATCGTCGTCGCGTCCAGCGAAACCGTCTTCGGAGTCTGTTTCGCCGAGGGCGAGCGTAATTTCACGGCGTTTCCGATTGACGAGGACTACGACGTCGATCCGACAGACAGCTACGGACTGTCCAAGGTCATCGGGGAGAAGATTGCCCGCTCCTTTGCGACGCGCACCGGCGCGGACATCTATGCTCTCAGGATCGGTGGCGTCGTCGAGCCGCAGGATTATGCGGAGCGCTTTCCGCATTTCCTGGCCGACGCCTCGGCGCGGCGGCGCGACGGCTGGACCTATATCGATGCTCGCGATCTTGGACAAATCGTGCATCTGTGCGTCGAGAAGGACGGGTTGGGCTTCCAGATCTTCAATGCCGTGAACGACGAGATCATCGCCGACATCCCAACCGAGGCGTTTCTCGCAAAGCACGCGCCGGGCACGCCGATCACGCGGCCGATGGACACGTTCGAGGGCCCGATGTCCAATCGCAAGCTGCGCAGACTTCTTGGATTTGAGCAGGAGCACAACTGGCGCAAATATGCCGGTGTGGATCGTGACAATCGCCAGGATTAGCGTAGTCGAAGAAACCGTGGGCCTCGTCGAGCAAATGGCGCGACGCGTTCAGGGATCAGCGCCAAGCCCGTGCCATGCCAGGCCGGTCGATCACCCGCCTCGGCTCTTATACGGCTTTCAAGTTTCGTGAAATCGGGATCCCTCTGTCGGTAACGATGCGGACCACCGGGCTCTTGCCGATCGGCGATCTTAATGTCACGGCGTCATTTCACTCAGGGCGCGCGCACTGGCGATCGCCGCTATGCGCGTTCTGCGACCATTGCGCCTGCGGACGTTCCGGCGATACGACCAAAAACTGAGCCAGCCATCAGTCCAGTGCCGCCCGGGTAGTTGAAATAGAAGAGGCCCCCTACGAGCTCGCCCGCCGCGTAAAGTCCCTCGATCGGCGCGAGATCCACGTCCAGAACCTCGCCCCGGTCATTGATGCGCAGGCCACCAAAGGTGAAGGTAATGCCGCAGCCAACCTGGAACGCGCTGAACGGTGCATCCTCCAGGGTGTTGGCCCAGTTCGTCTTGGGGACATCGAGCCCCAAAGTTCCACGCCCGTCCTTGACGTTTGGATTGAAAGGGACGTCGCGCTTCACGGCGGCATTGTAGCCGGCGACCTCCTTGAGGAACGATGCCGCATCGACACCTTCCAGTTTCGTGGCGAGTTCCTCCAAAGTGTCTGCCGTAACCTTGGTGATTTGCTTGATGCGGTATTCGTCTCGCAGCAGGTGCATGACCTTCTGGTCAAAAATCTGCCACGCGAAGTTGCCGGGCTGTTCGAGAATGACGCGGCCGTATTTCGCATAGGTGTAATTCCGGAAGTCTGCCCCCTCGTCGACGAAGCGACGTCCATTGGCATTGACCATGATTCCAAACGGATAGGAGTGTTTCTGGAATCCATCGCCGACAGTCAGATCACCGAATTCCGGCGCGTTGAAATCCCAGCCGACGGCGTGGCAACCTGACCAGTTGCCGTAGGACGCAGCACCGATTGCCTGCGCCATTTTGATCCCATCACCAGTATTGAAACGCGTGCCGCGCACACGGGCCAACTCCCAATTCGGACCAAGATAGCGAGCCCGCATTTCCGGATCGGACTCAAAACCGCCGGACGCCAGAACCACCGACGAGGCCGTAACATCGTGTATTCGACCGCTCTCCCTTACCTTGACCCCTTGCACCCGCGTTCCGTCATAGAGCAGTTCCGTCACGCGGCACCCGTACCGGGTCTCGATGCCGTTCCGCTTCGCGATCTCGCTCTCGCTGTCGACCAGCCCCGGGCCACCGCCCCACGCTTCGACCGTCAAGCCGCCCCAAAACTTGAACCTGCCATCGATCTTGAAAGCCTGTCGCCCGAATATGGGCTGGAAGCGAACACCTTTCGAGCGCAGCCATTTCATTGTCGCGAAGCTTTGCTTTACGAGCAGCTCGCATAGAACCGGATCGGATCGGTAGCGGGTGACGCGAAACATGTCGTCGAAGAACTGGCCCTCGGTGTATTCGCCAAAATCCGTTCGGTCGATTTCCTCCTGAGTAAGATCGGGCATGATCTCGCGAAGGTCGTCGACACCCCGGTATGCAAAGCGTATGGCACCCGCGGTGAACCGGCTATTGCCGCCATTTTCGGCTTGAGGAGCCTTCTCGAGAATTACGACGCGCGCATTTTTCTCCTGAGCTGCAAGAGCAGCACAGTGGGCCGCGTTACCCGCACCCACCACGACTACGTCGAAATCCGGCATCAATTCATACTCCGCAGCGGCGCAGCAAGAGCAGAGCTCCGGGCTATGCCTAGTAGGCCATTGCTCAGCGCTTCGACGGCAAGTTCGGAAAGAGGTCGTCGGGAAGCGTGGCTATATGCTGGAGGACGTCCGTCGAATCCACGACATCCGCATACTTCGCGTTCATATCGAAAAGGCTCACCGCGTGGCTTGCCTGTGCGCGGTCAAAGCAGCCATCCTCGACGACGATAGAGCGGAAATTGGAGCTGAACGCGTCGATGACCGTGGCACGTACGCAGCCACTGGTCGTAGTACCAGCAACCACGATGCTATCGCACCCCAGGAGCACGAGATAGCTGAGAAGGTTCGACCCGAAGAAGGCGCTCGGCTTCTGCTTCTTGAAAACGATGTCTTGCGGCTGCGGAGCGATCTCGGCAACGATCTCGTTGAAGCCCGGCAACGTGGCTGGCCGCTCGACGGCTTCTTTCGTGCGCTTGTTCTTCCAGGACCAGCTGCCGGCATCCCAATTGTCGGCACGAGAATCCCCAACCGAATAGATGACCGGCATGCGCTTAGCGCGGAATGCGGCGGCGAGCTTGCTAATGACAGCTATTGCCTCCCAACTCTCCTCGCCTGAAGAATTGTTCCAGCGTTTGATCGACTCGAGGATCGGTTCGCGGCGATCTCCCGTGAAGCCATAGGTGACGTCGACGATCAGCAGAGCGGCGCGACTGCCGTAGCCCCCGCGCGTTCCGTAACCTGCCGCCTCGATGACCTTCTTGTCGCGCTCGGTAAGGAACTTGTCCCAGATGCGTGCCATGCTGCCCAATCTCCCTGGCGCGTATGTCGCCCCGACCGCTGTGAACTGGCGCGGATTTGAACCGCGATCCCAAACGTTAGAAATCACTCTTCTGTCGATCTCGCAAGTCGCGCCGATCCATTTTTGACACAGTTACGATTTTTTGTACACGTTGACTGGATGCGGCATTGGCGGGCGCACGCACGCCGAGAGCGTCCTTGTCGGACGACACTTCCCTGTGCTGCCCGCGCGCGCATTACGGCTCGAGTCCCATTCCTTGTATGGTTACAGGTTTTTGGTATCATTCCTCCCAGGCTCACGGCTTTCACGGGCCTCAAAGGGGGACAGACATGGCAAATACCGCTCCTGATGAACACGGTCGTTTCGACTACTCGGCGATCATCGATCGGCCGAAATTGTCCTGGCCTAATGGCGCGCGCGTAGCCGTATGGGTGATCCCCAATCTGGAACATTTTCACTTCAACAAGCCCTCCGCCTCGCTGAATCCCGGCCTCGCTGCACTGCAGCCGGATGTCCTCAACTACGCTTGGCGGGATTATGGCGCGCGTGTCGGCGTCTGGCGGCTTCTCGATGTCATCGAAAAGTACGGCTTCAAGGGCACGGTGGCACTGAATTCGGATGTCTGCCTTCGGTACCCGCGCATAATCCAGGCAGTGACGGACCTTAAATGGGAAATCATGGGCCACGGGCAAAACAATTCCGGCCTGCTCACGTTCCTCGATGAAGACGCGGAACGGAAGTCGATTGAAAACACCCTATCGACGATCGAGCAGGCTGCGGGCCAGCGTCCGCGGGGATGGCTTAGCCCGGCGCTTTCGGAGTCCCTGGCGACGCTGGATATTCTGGCGGAAAGCGGCGTTGACTATGTCGCCGACTGGACGAATGACGATCAGCCTTATCCGATGAAGGTGAGAAGCGGGCGGATGTTGGCCATCCCTTATTCCCTTGAAACGAACGACTATCCGGCATTCCTCAACATGTATCAGACTGCCGAGTCTTTCGGGCAACTGCTGAAGGACCAGTTCGACGTCCTCTATGAAGAAGGCTCCAAGACCGGGCGTGTCATGGCTATCTGCCTGCATCCGTTCCTCGCAGGCCACCCTTATCGCGCGAAGTACCTTGGAGAAGCCCTAAAGCACATTGCCTCACGGCAGGACGTATGGATGGCTACCGGCAGCGAGATCATCGACTGGTATCTGAAGTCGACCGGCGCCAAGACCAAGTGATCGTCCGCAGCCAATTGCTGGCCACTCCCCTCACCTCCGCCTTTGGGTCATAGCGCTCGACACTGTCAAAAAAATTGGATTATTCGGCGATTCGTTTCATTTTTTGTACAGTGTCAATTGACAGGTATTTTGTCCCGTGCTTGTCTCGATTGCTGTGATATGGCCGGCAAAAGACCCGCAGTTTGGGGAAAACTCTCCGGGCCCGGCTAAGCAAATTCGGGAAAAATGGGAGAGCAAAATGGGAACTGTCTTTCGGTGCTTCGCCGCAACGCTCGGCATTCTTGCCACGTCGATCAGTGCTCACGCTGACGGCAAGAAAGTTGCCTATTTCGCGACCGGCCCAACCAATCGGTTCGTCGCCGCTGTTTCGAAAAGTTTCCTCGCCAAGGCTGGCGAACTGGGCCTCGAGGTGACGGAGTTCGACAACTCCTACGACCCGGCCGTCGAAGTTCAGCAAATCGACGACGCGATCGCCCGCAAATTTGATATGCTGGCCATCATGGCGGCCTCGGAAAAAGCTGTGGTTCCTGCGCTTCAGCGCGCCAAGCAAGCGAACATACCAGTTGTCCTGCTGACGAACGACGTCTCTGAGAAGGCGAACGGCCTCTACGTCTCGTTCATCGGCGAGAGCAGCGTCGACCTGGGGCGCATCACTGGCGAGTCGCTTCTGAATGCTCTGAAGGAGCGTGGCCAGGAAGAGGCCAAGGTGGCCTTGATCACCGGCTCGCTTGCCGAAGGCAACGGCCCGGCTCGCGTCAAGGGCTTCACCGAAGCGATAGCGACCAATCCAAAGATCCAGGTCGTGGCGACCGAAGACGCGTATTGGGATACTGCCAAGAGTGAGGAAATTGCCGGCCAGTTGTTTGCCCGCTTCGCCTCGGAGGGCGGCCTCGATGCCATCTATGCGATGGCCGACAATCAGGCCGTCGCGGTCCAGCGCGCCGCTGAAGCCGCCGGCATTCCGCTCGGCGTGGAGAAAGGCAAGCTCATTGTCATCAGCAGCAATTGCGACAGCGACGGCTTGAAGGCAATCAGCGAGGGCAAGCAGTACAGCACCGCTACCCAGGTCCCGATCGCCGCTGGTGAACATGCCGCGCAGATCGTCGCCGACCACCTTGCCGGCAAAGAGGTGCCGCCCGTGGACAATCTCACGGCCGAGTTGATCACCAAGGATAACCTCGACAAGTGGCAGCAGGCCTGCACGTACTGATCGAGGCGGTCGCCGAAGACCGCCAGATGGCGACGCGCCATCGCGCGCGAAGACATGTGAAGGAGCGGCCCGGCCTGTCTTCAGGCCGCAGCCTTCCCTTTTGCGCGAGGCGCTCCTAGCCATGTTGGATATCCGGCATCTCGCCGTGAGCTTTGGCCCGGTGCAGGCCTTGCGCGACGTTTCGCTGTCTCTGGCCGCCGGCGAACTGCGCGCTGTCTGCGGCGAGAACGGTGCCGGCAAGAGTACGCTCATGAAAGCCCTCATGGGCATCGTGAAGCCTGTAGCGGGTCAGATCGAGATTGACGGCAAGGTTGTCGCGATCGAGAGCCCGCAGGTTGCGCAGCAGATCGGCGTCGCGCTCGTCGCACAGGAGCTTAGCCTCGCGCCGCATCTGTCGATCCTCGACAACATCTGGCTTGGCAACCGCACCGTCCCTTTGTTTCACCGGCGCAAAGCGTTTCGTGACAAGGCCACCGCCGCTCTGCAGCAGCTCTCCGCGGACTTGGACCTCGACGTGCCCGTCTCAAAGCTGACCGTCGGTCAGCGCCAGATGGTTGAGATTGCCCGACTGCTGGTCCGCGACGCCCGCATTCTGATCCTCGACGAGCCGACAGCGACACTTTCAGACGTTGAGATCGAGCGGATGATGACCGCTCTGCGCAGCCTCAAGGAGAAGGGCAAGTGCGTGCTTTATGTGACGCATCGACTGGGCGAGGTCTTCGAAATCTGTGACTCGGTCACGGTGCTGCGCAACGGCGTCGACGTCGGGGCGGGACCGGTTGCCGAGATCGATCGTCAAAAGCTGATCGAGATGATGCTTGGCCGTTCGTTCCGCGAGATGTATCCAGCGCCGTCGGCCCAGGGAGCCTTCACGCAGGGTCTTCAAGTTCAAGATCTGCGCATCCCCGGTGCTGTTCACGACCTCTCCTTCGTCGCCAAGCGCGGTGAGATCACCTGCATCGCAGGCCAGGTTGGCGCAGGCGCAGGCAGTGTGACGCGGGCCTTGGCCGGTCTGCTTTCCGATGCCAGCGGACATGTGAGCCTGGATGGCACACCATTGCGGCTAGGTTCGATCGCGGCTCGTATGCAGCGGAACATCACTTTCGTCTCCGAAGACCGTGCCGGCGAAGGAATTTTCAGGCGGAGCGTGCTGGAAAATCTGGTTGCGGCGCGCCTTGACAATCACGCTAGGTACGGTCTCCTTTCATGGAAGCGGCTGCGCCGCTTTGCAGGAACGCTTTGTGCCGAAGTGATGGTGGACGCACAACGCCTTGGGGCCAACGCGTTCGACCTCAGCGGCGGCAACCAGCAGAAGTTGCTCTTCGCTCGGGCCATCGGCGACAAGCAACCGGGCGTGCTGCTGATCAATGAACCGACACGCGGTGTCGATGTCGGTGCTCGCGCAGAAATATACCGCCTGCTGCGCGAATTCTGTCGCCAGGGTTACGTATTGCTGGTCACCTCCTCCGATCTCGAGGAAGCCATTGGAATCTCGGACAAAGTCATCACCCTCTATCGCGGCAACCTCGTCGGCGTCTATCAACGCCCGGACATGGACATGTCACGCATCCTGGCCGACATAACGCATCCAGCCGAGCCGAAGGCGGCATGATGCGGAAGGAAGCATTTGCCGCGCCCGTCGCGGACGAAGCAGCCACTCGTACCGGGCGGGTGAGTTCGCGGCTTACCATAGCGCGGGGCGGCTTGCTGGTGGTGGTTGGCGCTTTCGCGCTGCTGACGCCCGGCTTCCTCTCGGTTCCCAGTCTCACGACGTTGCTGACCACTGCCTCGTTCGTGGGGTGCCTCGCGATGGCGATGACGTTCATCACCATCAGCGGCAACATCATGTCATTTGCTCTCGGCGGCACCGCGGCGGTGGCAGCCGTCGTGTTCGTCCATGTCCTGAACGCCTTCGGCTACGCTCCGGCAGTCATCGCGGCGCTCGTTGCCGGAGCCCTTGTCACAGCGGCCCAAGGCGCACTGGTCGGTGCGCTTCGAGCCAATCCGATCATCGTCAGCATCGCCGCGAATGTCCTTATCTATGGAGTTGCCGAATGGCTCACCAATAACGAGACGGCGCATATCTCGGAAGAAGCGCTGGGCCTTTTGATCAAAGGCAAGCTGTTCGGGCTGCCTGTCGAATTCTGCGCCTTTGTCCTGGTCACGATCATCGGTCAACTCGTGCTCACTTTCACGGTGTTTGGCCGCAATCTATTTTACATCGGGAGCGGCTTCCGTGCCGCCGAGGCGGTTGGCTTGCCCACCGTTCGCACCACGATTGGCGCCTATTGCTGGGCAGGCCTGTTCTCGGCCGTCGCGGGTATCCTTCTGGCCTCGCGTTTCAACCAGGCCAACATGGAATTCGCTCTTCGCTACGACTACGACGCAATTGCCGCCGTTCTGGTAGGAGGTACCGCCATTCAGGGTGGCAGCGGCTCCATGATGCGGACCTTTGTCGGCGTGGCGGCAATCAGCATCATCCAGGTCGTGCTCTTGCTGCACGGCCTGCGCGAGGAGTGGCGGTTGCTTATCATGGGCCTTGTCGTGCTGGCTGTCGTCATCCTCTACTCAAGCCGGCAGCGGGGATGACGTGATGGCGCGACATCTCATCGATCCGGCCTATCGTCCGTTCGTCTTCTTCGTCGCTGTCATTCTCGGTCTCGTCCTCGTCGATATCGGCGAGGGCAACATTCTTACGAGCGCGACAGCGTTCAGTTCGCTTCAGTATTTCTCGACTTTCGGCCTGGTCGCGCTGGGCCTGGGTCTCACTATGCTGATCGGCGAGTTCGACCTTTCGGTCGGCGGTCTGTTCGGCCTGGGAGGCTGCGTCGCAGTTCTGACCGGCAACGAAAATGCGTGGGTCGGCATTGCCTGCGCGCTCGCCACCGGGCTCGGCTTTGGCCTCATACAGGGCTTGATCATCACAGGCTTTCGGCTCGGCTCGGTCGCGGTCACGCTGGGCGGCCTGCTGACCGCCAATGGGCTTGCCTATGTGTTGACGCTCAACAAGACGATCACCTTTGACGACATCGATCTGGCCCTTGCGCTCAACGAGCCCATCGCAACCGTGTTCTCGATTCGCAGCATCGTCGCGCTCGCGTTCTTCGCCATCGCTATCGTCATCTTTTCAACAATGCGCGTGGGTCGTGACTTGATAGCGACCGGCAGCGATCGTCGTGCGGCAATGGTCAGCGGAGTCGGAGTCGACAAGATCTTGATCGCTTCCTTCGCGCTGTCGGCGTCCATATCGGCTCTGGGTGGTGCTTTGCTCAGTTATGGACTTGCCTCGGCATCGCCCGCCGGGCTCGCCGACGTCCTGGTGCCGGCGATTGCCGCCGCGATTCTCGGCGGCGTATCGCTCGCAGGCGGCGTCGGCACCCCATTCGGTCTGGCGGTCGGCGTGCTGACGCTATCCGTGCTTCGGTCCGGGCTGAATGCGCTGGGCGTTCCGCCCTTCGTCAACAGCATCGCCTCGGGCACGATCCTGTTCGCTGTCGCCATCATCGACGCGCCGTACCTCGCGCGTCAGCTGCGCAGCCTCGGCTCGAGATTGCGCGGCGCCTAGCGCGCGCTGCTAGAGTCTTTCACGATTTGACGGAAGCGTAGCCAGCGTTTGCGAAGTAGTTGTCGCATTCGCCGGGATCGATGGAGGCGACGAGGTTGCCGATGTGGCGCCAAGTATCCTCG
>Ga0070665_100008752_pt1 | contig 10246 bp, 9 predicted proteins | sample KBSS13metaG_FD_65862 | JGI IMG/M metagenome (GOLD analysis project Ga0070665, IMG submission 65862) | Switchgrass rhizosphere microbial communities from Kellogg Biological Station, Michigan, USA - KBS S1-3 metaG | ecosystem: Host-associated > Plants > Roots > Rhizosphere > Soil ...
CGCTATGCGCAGAATTCGCTCGGCCCTCGATTTCTCGGCGTCGAAATGATCAGCACGCCCGGGACGCCAGGGCCCGGCATCGCAGTATTCAGCTTCGAACCATGGCCGGGCGGCGAGAGGACCGCCGACGAACACGATCGGCGACAGCTCGTCGCCGACTTCATGGCGTCGATTGAAAGAGGTCGGCGCTGGTAGCAGGTGTGTCGTCCGGCAGGCTACTGCCCCAGTAGCCCGTGTGTGGCGTGTTGCCGGCGCCTGCCTGGTTGGGAGGGCATGCAGCCACGCTCCTAGCGGCTGGAGACCCAGCGGCATGCCCTCGACGTCAGTGGGCGGAGCGAACTCCACTCACTGGACTGGCACTATGATTACCAGCCAAGGTGGGCTCCGTGCGGGTTCGCCGCCATCCCCACCACCGCGCTCGATCCGCCCCACCGTGCGGCGTCTCCTGCGGTCCCCGCGCTTCTGGGTCCGGGTCCCCGTGCGGACAGAATGCTGTCCGGATCAGACTGCCGTCGCCTGTTGTTCCACGATCCTGATGAATTCCAAAGCGATGTCCCGATGATGTTCTCGCAGATACTTGGCGACCCGCGGGTTCTCGATCAGGCGTGCCAGATATCCCTTCGCCAGGACCAGATCGAGGTGGTCGGCGCCATAGGTTTCGTCGACGAGCCGAAACTCACGATCCAAGCCCGCCGACTCGCGCTGCATCAGAGCCAGCTGCTCTTCGGTGACGCCCTTGCCAACGCCTCGCCGCTTGCCAGGCACCAGTTGAGCCTCCGGCGTGGCCGCCAGCAGCGTCCTGGCGTAGCTCACCGTATACTTGTTCATGGCGACCATGAGTTCGGCCGCTTCCACTTGGCGCTCGGCAAGCATTTTCCTGAGCGCATCGAAGCTGTTGATGGAGACGTGCTTGTCCTCCAGCAGTGAGGCTGCATCGGCGCAGATGCCGTCCAGCAGGCGGCGCTTGCGCCGGATGTTGTCGGCATTGACGCTCAGGACCGCGGCAAGCCGATCCTCCGATACACCGCGCTCGATGGCTTTCAGGATCATCCGGTGCTCCTGGATGATCGCCAGCCGGTTGATGCGGTTGTTGTAGGTGTAGCCTTCGTCATCGTTTGCGATGAGACAGAGGGTGCTTGTCTCCCCCGATTCCCTGAGAACCTCCAGCCGTATGTTGCCGTCCAGAACGATGAAACGGCCGACATTCTTGCGGTCGTGCGCCACGACCAAAGGTTCCACCACGCCGATCTCTCGCACCGAGGTCGCGATCTGCTTGAACTTCTGCGTGCGGCGTACCGCCTCCGTGACCGGTTTCAGGGGACTTAGAAGCTCGAGGGCGAGCTCCTCCATGCGGGCGGAGAAGGCCGGCTGGGCTGGCATCGGCCTGGTTTTCTGTCGAATAGCGTTGGTGCTCGGTCGACATCCGCACGTATTGAGCAGCCCGATGAACTGCGCCGGTGATCGGCGCCTGTTCGTTCGCATCACGGCGACGCCTGCCGCCGAGGTGCAAGCCGGCGAGGACTCCAGTAGGGGGTAGCCCCGGTTCCGGGTGGCTGCCCGAACTCATGCGAGATCCACTACCACTCATCGGTCACGCCCCTTGAACAATGGCACGCTAGCAGTGGAGTAGCGGCATGTCTGTTCAGGCGATGGGCAAGGCTGTTCCAAAAAAGGGCAAACAGTTGCCCCTCTCATACCCCGACCTCTCGGCGGCGTACGCGCAAGCCGTCGCTAAGGTGCTTGCGACAGAGCTCAAGGGCACGCATCGCGCCATCAAGACGATTGCCAAATGGACAGGAGCCAGCGAGAGGACGGCCAAGAACTGGCTGGCAGGGCGTCGAGGTCCCAGCGGCCCGCATCTTATTGCATTGCTTTCTAAGTCGGATGTGCTGCTGGAGCAGATCCTGCTGCTTGCTGGGCGGGGACCGGTGCTCGAGCTTCGGAGGCTGGAGACACTGAAGGAAGCTTTGCGCGGAGCCATCGGGGCGATTGAGGCAGCCACCGATTGATTGGGCCCGTGAGGCATACGAGCCAGCCAACACGATCGAGGATGTTTGTAGAGCTGGCGGTCAGCCGCCACCGTGGAGCTTTTGCACCGGATGCAGGCGGCCACTTTCGAAAAGCAATGTGTGAAGCACTTGGAAGTCGAAGTCTCCCCTGTTGCCTATGGCGTCGGACGAACCGCGCGTCTCGAGGTGAGCGCGTGTCATCGCGAGACCGTTCGCCTCATCGAGGTGCACAACAAGCAGATGAGCACCGGCAAGCTCGGCGGGAACTAAGCGCAAGCATCGATCCATGGTGAGAGCAATGGCCTCGGGTCCTAGGATTGCAATCCGGTTCCGGCGTGCCATGCTTCTATTGTGACCGCCTTAACAGTCCATCATCGACTGGATCAGGGGCGGGCGCTCTCGCATGACAAGCGCTCGAGCGCCGCACCTGGGCTGGCCGACCAGATTCGCCGCTATGCGCAGAATTCGCTCGGCCCTCGATTTCTCGGCGTCGAAATGATCAGTACGCCAGGAACGCGCGGGCTCGGCATCGCAGTATTCCGCTTCGAACCATGGCCGGGCGGCGAGAGGACCGCCGACGAACACGATCGGCGGCAGCTAGTCGCCGACTTCATGGCGTCGCTTGAAAGAGGTCGGCGCTGGTAGGAGGTGTGTTATCCGGCAGGTTACTGCCCCAGTAGGCCATTGTGTAGCGTGTTGCCGGCGCCGGCCTCGTTGGGAGGGCATGCAGCCACGTTCCTAGCGGCTGGAGACCCAGCGGCATGCCTTCGACTCAGTGGGCGAAGCGGATTCCACTCACCGGACTGGCACTATGACTGATAGCCAAGGTTGATACCGTGCGGGTTCGCGGACATCCCCACCACCGCGCTTGATCCGCCCCGCCGTGCGGCGTCTCCTGCGGTCCCCGCGCTTCTGGGTCCGGGCCCCGTGCGGACACGATGGTGTCCGGATCAGACTGCCGTCGCCTGTCGTTACACGATCCTGATGAAATCCAAAGCGGTGTGCCGATGGGGGTCTCGCAGATACTTGGCGAAGGCGGGCCAGATATCCCTTGGCCAGGACAAGGTCGAGGTGGTCGGCACAGTCAGTTTGGTCGGGGAGCCAGAACTCTCTCGGTCAAGGCTTGCATAGCGATTTTCGCACTCCTTGGCCGTTGCCGCTACCCAGCATCATCAAGCGTGCACGATTGCGCCGGGGAGTGGTGTTACGTTATATTCAGAAATGTTAAATTCCTGAGCATTGCACTGCTTGTGACAGACGTTCGGCATCGGCGGTGAAGCGCTCTAACCAGTCTTGTCATTACAATCCAGCGTCGCACCCGGGTGCGGAGGTCGCTTTTCTAAAGAGCACTCCCCGTGGAGAAGCAAGAAAATGAGGCCGCCGCCTCCCGGAGTGGCGTAGACAGCTACCAGGTCCTGGCTTTCGGATCATTCCGCCTGATTCCTGCAAAGCGGCTGCTGGTCGAGGGAAGTAAACCCGTACCCCTCGGCGGCCATGCCTTCGATATTTTGTTGGCGCTCGTCAGCCATGCCGGATCGGTTGTCACTCACGAGACTCTAATCGCTCATGCTTGGCCTAGCCTGTTCGTGGAACGTGGCGCGCTACGAGTCCATATCGCAACCCTGCGAAAAGCCTTGGGCGACGGCCAAGGAGGAAGACGGCTAATCGTCAATGCACCTGGCCGCGGCTACAGTTTTGTCGCCGAAGTTTCGACTATGCTTGCTAAAGACAATGCCGGGCCCACAAAAGTGCCCGTGGGCGGTTCTGAACATCTCCCAGCATTGCTCACCCGCATGTTTGGGCGCGAGAGCACTGTCGAAGCCCTGACGACGCGCATCCCGCTGCACCGATTCGTGACGATCGTTGGGCCAGGCGGGATCGGGAAGACGACGGTCGCCCTAGCGGTAGCTGGTGCCATTGGTCCGTCCTATCGTGACGGTGTTCGCTTCCTCGATTTGGCCCCCCTTGGCGATCCCGCGCTCGTTCTCAGCGCCTTGGCTTCTGCGCTTGGGCAGCCCGTAAACTTGCGAGATCCCGGTCCCGCCCTCGTCGCCGTATTGCGCGAGAAGGCAATGCTTCTGGTGCTCGACAACTGCGAGCACGTCGTTGAAGTCGCCGCGAGTTTGGCTGAGGAAATTTTCAAAGGTGCGCCCGAAGTGCACATCCTTGCCACGAGCCGCGAATCCCTGCGAGCCCGCGGTGAGCACATCCACCGCTTGCCGCCGCTCGAATCGCCGCCGGTCTCCTCGCAGCTGACGGCGACCGAGGCGCTAGCGTACCCGGCCGTACAGCTCTTCGTCGAACGGGCGACGGCGCTCGATTCGTTCCAGCTCACCGACGCCAACGCCGCCCAGGTTGCCGAGATATGTCGGCGGCTCGACGGCATTGCGCTGGCCATTGAACTGGCAGCCGGGCGGGTGGACACTTTTGGCGTAGGGGGTGTTGCGGCCCGGCTCGACGACCGCTTTCGTCTTTTGACCCACGGCCACCGCACGGCGATGCCTCATCATCAGACGCTGAACGCGACCTTTGAATGGAGCTTCCAGGTTCTGGCCGAATCGACGCGGAAGGTATTTCGACGGCTATCCGTCCTAGCTGGCGAATTCAGCCTCGACGCGGCGGTAAAAATAACTTCCGACGACGGCCTCCTGCCTTCGGAGGTCGTCGAACAGCTAGCAGCGCTCATTTCCGCTTCACTTGTGGTGGCCAACGTCACCCTCGAAACGGCATTCTATAGACTTCTGGAGTCGGCGCGGGCTTACGCGCGAGTAAAGCTGGATGATCAGGAAGAGTTCGATCGCGTCGCCCGGCGTCATGCTGAATATTTCCGTGACCTATTCCAGGCGCAAGAGGCTGAAGCTGCACGAACATCTGCGGAATGGAACAAGGCCTATGGCCGCCAGATTGAGAACCTTCGTGTGGCGCTGGACTGGGCATGGTCAGCAGGCCGCGACCCACGACTAGCGGTCGAACTGACCGTTGCCGGCATTCCCGCTTGGGAGCACCTGTCCTTGAATGAGGAATGTCGCTCGCGCGTCGAAACTGCCCTAGAGTGGCTGCGCGAGGAACAACTACATGGCAGTCGCCAGGCCATGCAGCTTTATTGCGCTTGGGCCAACTCGCTCTCGTATCGTTTTGATGCCAGGTCCAACATTGCTTGGACACACGTACTTGAAATTGCGCGTGCACTGGACGATCAAGACTATCAGCTGCGCGCGATAAGGGGCCTTTGGACGAACAGATTTGCCGAAGGCAATATTAACTTGGCAGATAGCCTCGCCGGAGAATTCAACGAAATTGCGCAGAGTTCCGTCAATCCTGCAGACCTCCCACTCGGCAAGAGGCTTACGGGAATGGTCCGTTACTATCGTGGAGAGTTTACGGCCGCGCGGGCGCTCTTGGCGGATGCGCTATCTGCTCAGGCAACGCTTGCGCCCCAACCGCATCTCCTGCGGTACAGACTCGAGCAGCAAACGGTTACTGGCACGGTTCTTTGCAAAGTGCTCTGGTTAAATGGATTTCCCGATCGCGCGCTTGAGATGGCAGATGCAATGCTGACTCGCGCCAAGCGATCTGAACATGCTCTAACTCTGCTAGATGCCTTGGCCTATTCCTCTTGCCACCTCGCTCTACTGGTCGGCGACCTTGAGGCAACGGACGTGCACATAGCGGAGCTTTTGAACCAAGCCGTATGCGACCCGCAGGGGCCTTGGTCTATATTTGGTCGATGCTGGCGAGGTGTCTTGCTCAGCCGTCAAGGCAAATTTCGTGACGCAGTGCACCAGCTGGCAGGCGCGCTCGCGGAGATGCCAGAAGGCAACTTTCTTCTTCCCTCCATATGGTTCCGCGGTGAATTGGCCTTGGCCTTGGCCAGATCCGGTGAGGCCGCCCAGGCGTCGGCAGAAATCGGTAAGGCGATCGCCCTCAGCACCTCCCATGAGGAACGCTGGTGCCGGGCCGAACTGGTGCGCTTCAATGGCGAGATTATTCTCATGGGAGGTGCGGCTGGGTCTAGAGAGGCGGCTGAAAGGGAATTCCAGAGCGCGCTCGCGTTGGCGCGACAGCAAGATGCGCCTTCCTGGGAGCTCCGCGCGGCCATCAGCCTTGCGCGGCTTAGGATTGCGTCTGGGAAATTTCGAGAGGCTCGCGAGGTATTAGAACCAACGAAGGCACGGTTCCGCGAAGGGTTTACCACAAGCGACTTGGTGGAAGCGACGGCCCTTCTCGAAACATGTTATGAAAGCGGCATCACTTGAGCATTGCGCTGCTTGAGCTGCATGTTGAGATACCGTTTGGTCGACCAGCGGGCGCGGCGAGGTGGCGTAACCCGGCGGCAGCTAAGTTGTGAGACGAGTTGCCGTCGGGAGGGGCCCGACGACCCGCGTCGCCGGCCCAGTTGCGCTTGAGCACGATGCGCTCGAGATAGAGATAGGGCTGATTGCGCTCGATCGGCTGCTTCCGCCAAGCTTCGATCTCGCAGTAGATCTTCTTGTTGAGGCTTGACACGCGTAGGTGCTGACCCGCGTGCCGCAAAGCTCCTCGGTGATCTCCTCGACCCGGCGGACCAACACGCCGGCAAGATACATCTCGATCAACGGTCCTCCACCAAGCTCTCCCGCGGCCGATAGCGTCCGATGATCGCGCTCTCGAAGGCCTGCATCTGCAGCGTCGGGACCTTCAACGTCACCTCGCCAGCGTTGGTCTGCAGCTTGCAATCGTAGCTGCCCGGCCGCTGATCGGCACGCGCAGCCGTGTGCTCGTAGCGCCTGGCCTTGCACGCCAATCGGCCTCGGCCTCCGGCATTGCTTTCAGTGTCTTCTCGACCGTCCTCGCACGATCCGACCCAGGTGCTCGCGCACTCGATCGCCGTCGATCCGGATGACGTTGTTCAGCTTGGTCCCTCTGCTGTCCTCTTTCGTGGTGGCTCCTTATTGAATCGGCTTCGGCGGTCGTCTCGCGACGCCAACTTAACCAGAGCGGGGGTCACCGCCCAATTCTGCGAAAGATTCTCTAAGTGATCGGCCGAGCCCACAGGACGCTGCAAGGCCTTCGTGAGGGCGACTCAGTTGCCTTTGGCGTAGGTGAAGCCGGCGCGCTGGAGCTCCACGAGAAAGGCGACTACGCTCGGCACAAGCACGGCGTCAGGGATGAGATGATTCGTGAGGTCGGCGGCGATGGTGTCCGCGGAGTGGGCGTCCGAGCGTTGCTGCAGCGTACGCGCGATTGCATGGATGGAATCGTGGCAGGCGATGAAGACGGCGCCGCGCTCCTGCAGGGTCTGGATCTGGCCGCTCGCGGGGCCATAGTAGCCTGTCAGATCCTGAAGATCGTCCTGAGGCGACACGCCTGGCTTAGGTGTCACGAAGGTGTTTTTTGCCGCCTTTCCGCCGGAGAGTGCAGCAAGACTGTGCCTTTCCCAGGCGGTATCGTCGAACAGTGTCAGGTGGGCCGAGCCGTGAACCGCAGCAACAGGCAGAAAACCCGGATTGCCATAGGAGAAGACCTGCCCGTTCATTGCCTCCCGTATCAGCGTAAGCCAGGGCGCACCAATATCGGTGCATTCCCAGACCTGGAGGGAACGGTTCTCATAGGAAAGTACGGCCTGGGCTGCCTCATGGTCCCAGTCGTCGGAGGATGTCACCACGAATGGTACTGCCGTGAAGTTGCGTCGGCGCGGCGCCGCTGACAGGCGATGCTTGAGACTGGCCAGTGTGGCCGACGCAGGCGCCGGTGTCGGTGCTGCAGCGGCGAATCTTCCGGCACCTGAGATCGCCCCGACGGCAAGCGCGGAGCGCGCCACTAGAGCGAGAGCCGCGCGCCTGCCGGTTGGGAGAGTGTAAATTGACATCTCGACCTCGTTTACGGTTGTCTGTAGTTGCGGCTGTTGACGAAGGCTTCGTCCGGAACGAATCCGTCGCGGTTCGGCATCTTGATAGCCAACAGGCTCGCCCGGTCGAGCGTCGCATTGGCCGGCACGACGCCGTTCAGGGAGAGAAGGTAGGCGACGAGAGAGTAGGTGTCGTCGTCGCTCAGCGTTCCTGGCGCCGTATAGGGCATGGCGCGCCGCACATAGTCGAACAGCGTGGTCGCGTATGGCCAGAAGCTGCCGATAGTTTTCAGCGGATGATCGGAAGTCAGCGTTCCCCGGCCGCCGGACAGCCGGTCGGCGATCCCGCCCACACCCTTCTCGCCATGGCATGCCAGGCAATTGTCCTCGAACAGCGAACGGCCTTGCGCGACGGTTCCATGGCCCTTGGGGAGTCCGGCGCCGTCGGGGCGCACATCGATGTTCCAGAGATTGATCTCGTCGGGCCGGGCAGGACGTCCGAAGTCCTGCGCACACGCAGGTTCGGCGAGGGCAGCTGCGATTGCGAGGACGAAGGCGAAACGGCTAGGACAGGACATTGCGGACCGCTCCATTGTCGTCGATCGCCCAGGTCTGCTGCGCGTTGTAGTGGAAGAGGGCATTCGTTCCTGTCGCCTGGATGAAGGTGGCGCGGTCGGGCTGCACGTTGCCCTTCTCGTCGGTCGAACGGCTGACGATCTTTGTCGGCTTGCCGTCCCAGACCCAGTGCGTCGAGAAGCGCGTCTGCGCCTTGGGCAGGGCCGGCATGTTGATCAGCGCGTCGGTCCAGGTCTTTGCTCCGTCGGTGCTGACCTCGACGCGAATGATACGTCCATGGCCGCTCCAGGCGAGTCCAGTAACCGGATTGTAGCCGCGGCGGATCTTCATCGTGCCGGACGGGGCCGTGATGACCGAGTTGACTTCCTGGCGGAGTTGGAATTGGCGCGCCTTGCCGTTGGCCTGTAGCTGTGTGTAGCGTGCGGTTTCCCAGCGCGTCATGAACGGCCGGTCGCCGAATTTCAGGCGCCGCAGCCACTTGATGTTCAAATTCCCCTCGAAGCCGGGCATGAAAAGGCGGAGTGGAAAGCCGTGGGCGGGCCGCAGCGGCTCGCCGTTCTGACCATAGGCCAGGATAGCCTCTGCCATGATCTCGTCGGTCAGGGGAATGCTGCGGGCGACCGCGGCGCCATCACCACCCTCGGCCAGCATCCAGGTCGAGCGCGGATCGACACCAACGAGGTCGATCAGGAAAGAGAGCGGCACGCCGGTCCATTCGTTGGTGCTAATTAACCCGTGCGTCTGCTGCACGGTCAGATCCGGTGACGCCGTCTTCCAGTTCTCCCAGCCATTGCCGGTGCATTCGACGAAGCCGATCCGCGACGTCGAAGGCATGGCGTGGAGATCGTCCATGGTGAGGACAAGGTTCCTCTGCGCCATACCGTGGACGAGCAGGCGATGCTCGGTAGGATCGATGTTGGGTACGCCGGCATGGCTACGCTCGTAGTGCTGATCGGCAGGGGTGATCGTGCCCAAGAGGTTGTGGAGCGGTGTCTTGGAGTTGATTGCATCGCTTGGATCCACCGGACGCTTGCCGGGAGTAGATTCGGGAACGCGGCCGATATGGACGTATTGCGAGCGCGGGCTCGTCAGCCCAAGAGGCCCCCCGGGGACCCGTGGCGGTACATCGGCAAGGCCGCTGGCTACCGCCTGCTCGGCGACTGCGATGCAGCCGGCGACCCCTGTGACACCGCCGAGCACGCGGCGTCGCGAGAGGGAGGAGCGGGAGGGTATGCTCATGGATCGATCTCCTGGGCGGGCGCAAATCTATTTTCGGTCCGCGACGCAGGTCGCGGCGGCGATCGTGGCCTCCCCGCCGGCCAGCCTGGAGGCCATGCCGGCGGGGAGCCCGTGCCTGCCGTCAAGCGCCCCGGTCGGTGTGTAAATCACCAGGACTGTGCCCGATGCGTCCTCGCGCACGAGCACACGCAAGGGCAACTCGATCGCGAAGTCCGGCGCGGCCAGCATCAACGGCGTGCCGCCCTTGGGATTGCCGTAGACGATCAGCGTCGTTGGCGGCATATCGAGGTCAACTGACTGGGCCGCGGCGCGCTGGTCGATGAGCGCGAAGATCGTGAAGCCTTTGGACTGGAGCGCGGCCCGCAGTTTCTCGACGGTCTCTCCGAATGAGCACGCGCTGCGAAGTTTCGTCAGATTATTCATTCCTACCTCCTTGGCGGATACGAGGGCCGAGGACGAAGCGGCCAGGAAAATGACGGAGCTGGCCAGCTGTATGAGAATGCGATGTCGCTTCAGCGCACGCGATGTCGTAGAGCCGGGGGCTGCGAGCTTTACCATTGGGAAAGTCCTTCTTGCCGAGACGAATCGTTGAGAG
>Ga0070665_100008757_pt1 | contig 10243 bp, 8 predicted proteins | sample KBSS13metaG_FD_65862 | JGI IMG/M metagenome (GOLD analysis project Ga0070665, IMG submission 65862) | Switchgrass rhizosphere microbial communities from Kellogg Biological Station, Michigan, USA - KBS S1-3 metaG | ecosystem: Host-associated > Plants > Roots > Rhizosphere > Soil ...
GAACATGCCGAATGGAATGGGTGGACACCGACCGATCTGGTGTTTCCGATATTTCTCTTTCTGGTCGGCATTACTACTGTGTTCTCCACGGCGTCGCGAATTGCCCGTGGCGAGTCAAGGAGTTCTCTGTTCTGGCATGCGTTGCGGCGAGCTGCAATCCTGTTCGCGCTGGGCATCCTAATTCATGGGTTCCCGAGTTATCCGCTGGCAACGCTGCGGATCTACGGCGTGCTTCAGAGAATCGCCATCTGCTACTTCGTGGCGACTGTGATTTACCTGTGGGACCGACGTGTCGCAACGCTGGCGAGCGTCGCGGCGGCATGCCTGTTGGGATATTGGATACTCATGCGCTGGGTGCCTGTTCCCGGATTCGGAATGCCGGTGCGCGATTTTCCATTTCTCGACAAGGACATCAATTGGGTCTCGGTTGTCGATCGGCGGCTGTTCCCCGGACGTTTGCTGGAGCACACACGCGATCCCCTCGGACTCATCAGCGCGATTCCAGCGGTCGCAACCTGCCTTCTGGGCATGTTGACCGGGATTTGGCTTCGCACCGAGAGAACGATGAAGGAAAAGGCAACCGGCATGCTAGCGGGAGCCGCCGCAGGTTTTGCTCTCGGAGGCCTGTGGGCAATATGGTTTCCCATCAACAAGAGACTGTGGACGAGCTCCTATGTGCTCTTCGCCGCCGGCTGGACCCTGCTGATCCTGTTCATCTGTTACTACGTGATCGACATCAAGAAGCACCAAGGCGCGTGGACCTTTCCGTGGAAGGTATTCGGAGTGAACGCCATCTTCGCATACGCCTTTTCAGAGTTGTTCTCCATCGTGCTGGGAGTCGTACGCGTTGGAAGCAATGGCAGCACGGTTAGTTTGAAGAGATTGATCTATACGAAGATCTTCGATCCCATTCCTGATCAATCGTTCGGCACACTACTTTACTCGCTGAGTTGTGTCCTGGTTTGTTTTGTTGTGTGTCTGGTTCTGTATAGAAGGCGCATCTTCATCAAGATCTAGCGCTGCAGAGACCACTCGTATACTGCTCGCATGCGACTGATTGTTCTCTTTACAGGAGTGCTATTTATAGTTTTGGCGAGCGAGCAGAGCCGGGCTCAGGCTCTGAAGGAGCCGGTCAAGGTCTCGCTTTGCGAGATTAAGGCTCATCCTGAAAACTTCCTGCACAAGCTGGTGGAGTTTACGGCGACTGCCTCGCATGGATTTGAAGATTCGATGGTTGAAGACAACCGTTGTGCATGGCCTGGAGGTGGACCGGGTGTCTGGATGGAGTATGGCGGCACGGGATCGACAAACACAATGTACTGCTGTGGTTTTTCGCCGAAGCCGAATCGAAGTAAACCTCTTGTCGTCGACGGGATAGCGCTCGAATTAGTGGACGATGAAACCTTTAAAGCATTCGACAAGCGTTTACACCCGAAACAATCGAAGCGGGGAGCGTCGGACACTGTTCGGGCTATTATGCGTGGTCGCGTCTTTGCGCGGTACGAAGGCATCGGGGGAACACATCAGAATCCTGAATGGAGGGGTTATGGCCACATGGATTGCTGCATGCTGTTCGTCATCACGCAGGTTGTTTCGGTTGATTCTTCTCAATGACCTTGCGGTCCACCCATCTCATCAAAGATGAGAGGCGACATAGCCATCAAAGCGCTCAATACGGGTGAATCGTTGGAATTCGGTGCGCCCGCTTAGCCGCGCCGTGAACGGCGGGTGCGATGGCGATGAGGGGTGTATGTCCACTGACGGACCGGGCCGACGTCGACATGCACAAATCCACCTTTGGGGTAGTAGCCTACGCCACCGGCGGAAAGCGACAATGCCGCATCGCGCAGCATTCCGGCTGAGACTCCGGGGACGCGGAGGTCGAGCGCCTTGGCCTCGATGTGCTGAGAGTGGAGAGCGGCGTTGGTGGTTCCGCTCTCGCGCAGCATGTCGTTGGTTTCCTGGGTGCGATAGGCGGATAGGATGTTGACCGAGCTGTCGGTTTTGCCCAGCTTCGCGAGCATGGTGTGGAGCACGTCGAAGGTACGCGGATCGTAATCGCTTACCTCTTCGTTATGGTTGTCGCGGAGAAAATCGTTCAGCTTGTAAAGCGCGTCGGGGATGTAGGTGTCGCCGATGCGGTAGACCACGTTGAGTACCTCGCCGGTGTAGGCGCGCACAAGTCTCAACTCGTACTTCTTGCCATCGGTGGGGAGCTCCTCTTCATAATCGGGCAGCAGACCGGTGCCGGGAAGAGCGACGTTTACAAAAGCGCGGGTGAGGGCGTGATAACGGGGGTGTCTGCGGGCTGCGGGCTTGCGTGAGGCTGCTGAGGAAGGGATCACTCCCAATAAAAGAACCGCCATCAGAAGATAGAGGCTGCGTGAGCAGACGATCGACCGACGGGATTCAGGCAGCAGTGTCAAATCAGCAGGACTCCTATTGATAGCGCGTGGCACAGATTACTTGAAACAAATGCGGTTTAGCAATCGGCATTCGCGTATAGCAATTGTAACCCGCAGGATAGGTTTCGTACCTCCGAGCGAATTCAACTTTTGGGTCAGTCGACATACATAGGCCAAATGGACTTCTATCAATCGTTGTTCAGAGCAAAAAGCGGCGGTTCCGGGAAGGAACCGCCGCTTGGTTCTTGCTTTTGCGCCGAAGACGCTCTTCACTGCGCGGAACTAGCCGATGTCTTCGGACCAGTTCTCCAGGTAGTTCTTGAAGTCGGTCATGAACTTGCCGGCGTCGGCTCCGTCGACGATGCGGTGATCGAAGCCCAGCGTGAAGCGCTGGATCGAGCGAATCGCGATGGAGTCGTTGCCGTCCTTGTCGGTCATGACGAGCGGCTCCTTGTTGAGGCCTCCGATGCCGAGGATGGCGACCTGCGGTTGGAGGATGATCGGGGTGCCGAACTGCTCGCCGAAGATGCCTGAGTTGGTCAGTGTGAAGGTGCCCCCGGAGACCTCGTCGGGAGCAAGCTTCTTGCTGCGAGCGCGTTCGGCCACGTCGACGATGCCGCGCGCGATACCGAGGAAGTTCTTCTCCTCAGTCTGCTTGAGCACAGGGACGATGAGGCCCCAGTCCAGCGCGACGGCAATGCCAATGTTGATGTTCTTGTTGTAGAGGATGGCATCGCCCTGGACAGCAGAGTTGACCACCGGGTGCTTGCGAAGTGCGACGATAGCAGCACGCGTGATGAACGGCATGTAGGTGAGCTTGACGCCGTTTCGCTGCTCGTACTTGTTCTTCTCCTTCTCGCGCAGCTTCACGATGCGGGTCATATCGACCTTGAAGACCGTGTGGACGTGCGGAGAGGTGCGCTTGGATTCGACCATCCGCTGGGCAATGATGGAGCGGATCTTGGTCATCGGTACGAGCTCGCCGGGCTGCGGCGCAGGCGCTGCCGGAGCAGCGGGCCTGGGAGCAGCAGGTGCTGCGGCTGCGGGAGCAGCGGCGGCTGGCTTGGCTCCGCCCTCGAGGTGGCCGAGGATGTCTTCCTTGGTGATGCGGCCCGCGGAGCCGGTGCCGGCGACCTGCGCGAGGTCGACGTTGTTCTCCTGGGCGATCTTGCGGACCAGCGGCGAAGAGCGTCCGCGCTCACCGGCAGATGCAGCGGCTGCCGGAGCTGCGGGTGCGGAAGTTGCCGCAGGAGCCGGGGCAGCGGCTGCGGGTGCTGCCTTCGCGGGTGCAGCGGCGGCCTTACCGGCGCCTCCGCCGATGACGGCGACGACAGTGTTGATGGTGACCGTGGATCCTTCAGGAACCTTGATCTCGGTAAGGGTTCCGGCGGCGGGCGAGGGGATCTCGGCGTCGACCTTGTCGGTGGAGATCTCGAAGATGGGTTCGTCTCGCGAGACGGAGTCGCCGACCTTCTTAAGCCACTTGGTGATGGTGCCCTCGGTGATGGACTCGCCCATTTGCGGCATCAGAACTTCTGTTCCACCGCCTGCTTCGATGATGGTGCCGGCGGCAGCAGAGTCGGCCTCGGCCGGATTCGCCATCGTAGTGGCGGGAGCGTCGACTGCGGGCGGAGTAACCGAGTCGACCGGAGGCTCAGCGGGAGCAGCGGCCTTGGCAGGCGCCGATGCGGCGGGGGCGGCATTGCCAACGCTACCGCCTGCCTCGATGACCGCGACGACGGTATTGATGGTGACGGTCGTGCCTTCGCCGATCTTGATCTCCTTGAGAGTTCCGGCGGCGGGCGAGGGGATCTCGGCATCGACCTTGTCGGTGGAGATCTCGAAGAGCGGTTCGTCGCGCTGGACGGAGTCGCCCGGCTTCTTGAGCCACTTGGTGATGGTGCCTTCGGTGATGGACTCGCCCATCTGCGGCATGACTACGTCTGTCGGCATGAATCTCTCCCTGAAGCAGTTGCGGCAGGCTCAAAACAAACACCTACCCTGGCCCGGCCGGGGCCGGACATACGAATCGGATTATACGGCGATTTGCACAGGGCTGGCGCGGCGGGGTGCGGTTAGCGGACGAGGGGTCAAATAACGGCGGAATGACCATCTTTAAAAGGAAAGAGGCGCAGGTGCCATGGACTGGCGATCCTGCGCCTGAGGTCTGCTTAGAACGAGGGAAGCAAGGAGTCAGTGAGGGACGTGACGAAGTTGTACAGGGACTTCTGCTTGGTGGGGATCGCTCCCGGCTGGAAGAGGTCGGAGAGGTCCGTAGCGTTAGCCGCATCGCCGACGAGCGGATCCAGGTGGAAGATCTCTTCCATGGTCTTCAGGTCAGAGGAGTGGGTTAGGTTGACCGTGCTGGCGTAAGGTTTGCCGTGATCGTTCTTGTGAGCGTGCTTCGAGATGATGATCTCGGGAACGGTGTGGTCGAAGGCGTCAGCATTGTCGCCGGTAATACCGTCGGACTCCGACTCATCGAACCAGATGATAATGACGCCGTTCTCTTTGTAGGCCTTCGACGCCATAATGACGGGAATCACCTGGCGAAGGAAGTCGTCGCCCTGGAGGATCTTGGCTGGGTCACCCGTGAGGCCTTTGTAGCCGGCGCTGAGCGTGGTGTGCATGTCGTTGAACTGGTTCGGAGTGACCCAGTTGTAGTCCGCTACTGTGTTGTTCTCCAGATCGGAGAAGAACTGCTGCAGCGGAGCATAGTGCGAGGCGAGCGGGTTCGAAGTCGACTTGTCGTTTCCGCCATTGCTATCGGTAAAGAAGACCATGGGGTTGTGCTTGGCAGCATAGTTGTACTGTGCAGAGCCATTGAACTGGTTAACGCCACTGGTAAATGTGCCGGAGAGGCTGCTGAGCGGAACGGTGTATTGATTGGCAGCTAGAGGAACGTTGGTGAGCTTGCCGTTCGCGTCAGGAGTGAGGTCGGTGTCCTCCTGGTAGGACTTCCAGGTTTTGCCCGCCTTGGTAAGAAGGGTGACCAGGTGCTGGGTTGTGTTCTGGTTGGTGGGACCGTTGGCGGCAAAGGGATCGTTGTCGTTGAGCACGCCGAAGTTGCTGCCGCCTTCAGCCCAGATGTAGTTCGGCTCGGATGGATGGATGTGCGGGTTGCTGCCGTTCGTGGTAGCGAGGACGTTGTGATAGGCGTTCGCGTATGCGACTTGCTCGCTGATGTGCTGGGTGCGGCCGTCGATCTCGACCCACGCGGTGCCGTCGACGAGGCTGTTGATGAATGGAGCGTTGGCGTTCTGGTAGATCTGCTGGATGCCGCCGGTGAATTGGTTCGCGGGCTGTGTCCAGTTGTGGTTTTCCATCGCGATGACGAAGACGGTTTTAACTTGCTGGGAATGAGCGTTGAGGCTGCACGCAGCGAAAAGCGCGCACGTACCCAGAAGACGGGAGGGCGTCGACAGAAGCATTTTTGTTGTCTCCAAACAGTGATTCACGAGCCTGCGCTAAGCGAAGAGCAATAAAAGCCACCCTCCGCATCCCGTAGCAGGACCGTGTTCTTGCAGGAATAGCAACGCAGTCTTTCTGGACGATGAGAAGCGCGTGAATGGATGTAAAGATTTCGTTTGGAGAGCCGTGTTCCGCACTGGATGCTCGGATTCACTAAAGTTTTACAGAGGAAGCGAGCAACTCTTCGACCGAGTCGCAGGCGACCATCTGCCGCTCAAAGATGCGGCCGAAGTTACGTGCCACGGAGTTGATTGCGTTCTGCATGGTGGGCTGGCGCACGGGGTCGTCGGTGGGTTGCGCCTCAAGCTCGAGCGAGGTGACGGTGCGGTCGGTGATGCCGCAGGGGACGATCAAATCGAAGTCGCGCAGGTCAGTGGTGACGTTGAGGGCAAAGCCGTGCGAGGTGACGCCCTGCGAGACGTGGATGCCAAGCGCAGCGATCTTCTTCTCCTGCACATTGCCGCTTGCGATCGTCCACACGCCAGTCCGCCCGGCGATGCGCTGTGCAGGAATGCCGAAGTCGTAGCAGACCCGGATGATGACCTCTTCCAACATGCGCATGAAGTCGACGGGGCCGAGATGTGGGCCTTTCTTGCCCGGCCAGTCGCCGCGCAGGTCAACGATGGGGTATCCAACGAGCTGTCCGGGGCCGTGATAAGTGACGTCGCCGCCGCGGTTGATCTCGTGCAGCTCGACGTTGCGGGAAGCGAGAAGTTCGTCAGTAGCGAGGACGTTTTCGCGGTGTGAGTTGCGGCCGAGGGTGAGGACCGGCGGGTGCTCAAGGAGCAGAAGTGTGTCGCCGATGAGGTTCTGCTTGCGTGCTTCGATCACGCGCTCCTGGACGGCGAGGCCTTCGACGTAGGAGATACGGCCGAGCTGGAGCAGGTGAATGTACATCGGTGCTGTTTCAATTATCCACCTGCTACGGATCAACTTCGACGAGTGACGCAGCTACGGCTTGAGGTTGACCGGCTGGATCTTCGCCGCAGGGAGCGTGACGTGCAGCAGGTTAGCAAAGGTGGGAGCGAGCTGGCGCATGTCGATTATGTGAAGGTCGCGGCCTGCTGCGATTCCCTTCCCCTTGATCATGAAGGTGGAGCGAAGATCGGGGTGCGAGGGAAGGTAACCGTGGGTTCCCGTTCCCGAAGCGTCCTCGACGATGGGACCGGCGAGCTTGTTGCCGATGGCGTAGCCGTCCTTGAAGTCAACCAGGAACGATGCGGTCGCAAAGCCGCCGCGTTTGTGAAGCTCCTCGGCGTCGAGGATCGCGGCGATGCCGTATTCGGGGTTGGCCTTCGCCTTGTCGAGCAACGCCTTGACCTTCGCCAGCATGGCTTTGTCGTTGGGGTCTTTGAGGACGATCGCGGCTACACCGCCCGACGGCCACGCCTGCGCGGTCCACGAGGTCACGGTGAGCGCCTTCGAGGGTGGCTTTGGCGCACCAGTCTGAATCAGTCCCTCCTGTGCAAAGAGGGCGTTGAGGTTGACGTGATGATCGACGGGAACAAAGCCGTGATCGGAGACGATGGCGATGCGGGTTGCCGGATCGACGGAGAGTGCAGCGCGAATGATCTCGGCCACTTGCGAATCAAGTGTTTCGAGAGTGGCGTCGGCCTGCGGGCTGAAGGGACCGTGAGAGTGCTCATCGTGGTCGAGATTGACCAGGTGAATCAACATCAAGGTAGGTTTGAATCTGGTGATGATGCCGATAGCCTGACGTGTGCGGCGAACGTCGGCGTCCTCGCCGGGAATCTTTTCAATGCCGAGTTGGGCAAGGATATCGGGGGGATTGTAGGGGGAGCCGTCGGGATTGTCAGTCTGTTCTGATTGGGCGAACTCGGCGATGTTGTAGTCAATGGGAGCGCCGATGGATACGGGCCATGCGACCGCTCCGGTTTTGAGGCCAGCTTTATCGGCGGCTTGGTAGAGTGTCTCGACCTTGATCGCGTTGGCGTAGAAGTACCACTGGTTGGGATGCTGCCGGAACGGGTCGAAGGTGACGTTGGTGTAAATGCCGTGTTCGGTGGGCCACACGCCCGTGATGATGGTGGTGTGGCTGGCATACGTGATGGTGGGGATTACGCCAGTGACTCCTTCGGCGTAGGTGCCTTCGGTGAGGAAGGAGCGCAGCGTGGGAGCTTTGATGCCGTGCTCGTCGGCGTGCGTGATGTAGTCGGGCCGCATGCCGTCGAGCGAAATGATCACGAGTGGTGCGGGCTTTTGTCCAGCGGCGGTGAGGGTGGCGAGTAGGGTGATGCAGAGGGCAAGTGCTCGAAGAGTTCTCATGGGCGCAGTCAAGGCTGGTCATCACTCCGGGAACGTGGATTGGTCGAGCGGTCTTTTGACGCAGGCAGGGTCGTTGGAAATTTAGATGTACGCGACGCAATCGATGGCGAGGCCGTAGTCGCCGGCTGGAAGCTTCCCGGGCTGCGTTGTGTTGCGCGCCGGAAATACGGCTCCCCACTTGCGCGTTTTGTAGACAGCGTTCATGCGGTCGAACTGCGTTATGTCTTCCATGAAGATGTTGACCTTGAGCACCTTCTCGAGCGAGGAGCCGGCGGCGGCGAGGTTCTTCTCAATCTCGTCCAGCACCCACTTGGTGTTCTCCTCGATGGTTCCGGGGACGCGGCAGCCGATTCCGGAGACGAAGAGCAGGTTGCCGTAGGAGACGACGGTGGTGAAGGGGAACTGCGTCTGCGACTTTCCTGTGGCATCCTTCTTGGTCAGTTTTGTTGTGCTTTGTGCGGAGCCTGTCTGTGTGGCGAGTATGCCGCCTGCGGCGACTGCGGCTTTCGCCGCGTTCTTCAGGATCCCCCTGCGGGTGGTCTTCTGCATCGTGCTGCTCCTTCCGGGATGTCTCAAACGCAGACCATGGTACATAGGTCGACGCCAGCGACGCCTCAGGCATCGTACCTAGTGACGGAGGAGGAACAATGGCAGCGAGACCCACATGGTCAGGTTCGATACAGATTTCGCTGGTGACGATTGCGGTGAAGATCTTCCCGGCGACCAACACGGCGCGTCAGATTGAGTTTCACCAGATCGATCGCGAGACCGGCAAGCGCGTCCATCACAAGAACGTCAGCGACGAGGGTGCGGTCGAGAAGACCGACGTGGTGAAGGGCTTCGAATACGCGAAAGGCAAGTACATCACGATCGAGCCTGAGGAGCTGAAGGCGCTCTCGATTCCCACGGCGACGGCGATGCAGATCAAACAGTTCGTGAAGGCGGACGAGGTTTCGGCGGCTCTCTTTGAGCGGCCTTACTTTGTTGCGCCCAAAGACGAGGCGCAGGCGAAGGCGCTGAACATCATGCGCAAGGCGCTTGATCAAACCGGAACCTACGGTATCGGCGAGATTGCCTTCAGCGGACGCGAGCACCTGGTGGCGATCGGCGCTCCTCTGGATGCTAAACAGAAGGGGCTGATGCTATACACGCTGCGCTACGAAGAGGAGCTGCGGAGCGCAAAGGGTGTAATGGGCGACGCGAAGGAGACGTCAGTTGGTGGCGAAGAGCTGTCGCTGGCGAAGCAGCTGATCGAGCACAGCACGTCGAAGTTCGATCTGTCGAAGTACAAGAATGACTATGTTGCAGCGGTGAAGAAGCTTGTCGAGGCCAAGCGGAAGGGCAAGCCTCTGCCTGCGCCGGAGCCAGAGAAGAAGACCGGCAAGGTGGTCAGCATCATGGATGCTCTGCGGAACAGCCTTGGAGAGACGAAGGGCAGCGCGAAGAAGACGACGCGACGGAAGAAAGCTGCATAATCTCAGTCTGATGAGCCAAAAGGGCGGTCCCTTTGGGGATCGCTCTTTTGTTTAGGCCTTGGCGCGCACGACGACCTGGCCTTTTGGCAGGTCAATGTTCGGGAGGAAGCCGGTGAGCAGGCCGATGGCGGGCAGGTAGGCGCAGAGGTGATAGACGGTGATGATGCTGGTGGCGTCGGCGAGCTTGCCGAGGACGGCGGCTCCGATGCCTCCCATGCCGAAGGCGAATCCGAAGAAGAGGCCGGAGATCATGCCGACGCGGCCGGGGAGTAGTTCCTGCGCGTAGACGAGGATGGCGGAGAAGGCGGAGGCGATGACGAAGCCGATGATGACGCTCAGCACGCCGGTCCAGATGAGGTTTGCGTAGGGAAGCACGAGGGTGAAGGGGAGGACTCCGAGGATCGAAATCCAGATGACGAGCTTGCGTCCGTAGCGGTCGCCCGCGGAGCCGCCGATTAAGGTTCCTGCGGCGACGGCTCCGAGGAAGAGGAAGAGCATGATCTGCGAGGTCTGCACGCTGACGTGGAAGCGCTGGATCAGATAGAAGGTGTAGTAGCTGGTGAGGCTGGCGAGGTAGAAGTACTTCGAGAAGATGAGCGCGATGAG
>Ga0070665_100008758_pt1 | contig 10243 bp, 14 predicted proteins | sample KBSS13metaG_FD_65862 | JGI IMG/M metagenome (GOLD analysis project Ga0070665, IMG submission 65862) | Switchgrass rhizosphere microbial communities from Kellogg Biological Station, Michigan, USA - KBS S1-3 metaG | ecosystem: Host-associated > Plants > Roots > Rhizosphere > Soil ...
ACAAGGCGACGGATCATGGTCGGTATTGGTGGCCGACGGATAACGCGAGTCATGCCGAGGACTTTGCAAACTGACGTGAGGTGAGCTGCCCGGTTTGAGGTTTCTCCGATGGGATGTCGGGGGAAATTTTGCGACGCTTACTATATGGAGTTTGAGCGTCGTATCCGGGATCATTTGTTTGCCGCCGGGGCAACGCCCGGCGGTCGGGTATCGAAACCCGTGCTCTAGATCCGGGTATCGCAGGCTCCATCTCCTGCGGTACTCGTGATTCCCGTCTTTCTATGGCGGGCGGTCAGGCGGGCTTCGGCCCGGCCGTATTGATCTAGACGCGGTTTTCGATCCTGGCTCGCCCGCCACTCTGCGTGCAAACAGCGTGGCGGAATGCTCCTGCATGAGTCAGCGCAGGACGGATGAATCATCGGGTCGAGTGAGAAGCGATCCGCGGCTGGCTAACCGGTCATGAACACCATGACGTGACTGGGGCCGATAGGCAGAGGATGCCTGGGTGGTTCATTCGTCCGGTCCGTTGGGTTGCGTCCGAGCCTGTGAGTAGATGAATTGCTAGAATGTCGCCGACGGCTTAGAGCTTACGAATGGACGCCCAAGCACTCGCCGAACTCACGGCGTTAACGAATGCGGGGGCGAAACAACGTGGTGATGGTATGAGAAATCTCGACCAACCATCGTCGCAATTTCGATGATTCCGCGGGTAATGCCGTGACGGGTTGAAGTGTTCCCAACACGTCGCGAAGCTCTATACGCCATTTCAAATATTGGCTGCCCGGTACCGTCTTGTCGAACAAAACTTCTGCGTGCGCTCGACTCTCATCGGTAGGCGACTCATAGACATTGAACACTCGGACGCCTTGGTCGTGACCGATGCCGTGAATGCGGCCAACCTGTGCTAACAAAACGCCCTTAAGCACGAAGCCCGCATGACTCTTGCCCAGGTCCTGACGTGCGCGCTCTTTCCTCGCCGGCTCCGCAAGTGCTCGCTGACGTGAATAGAGCGAAACTCGATGCAAGGAGAATCCGCGCTTGGTCAGATCCTGCTTGCTGATCTGCCCTACCCTGATCATCTGGGTGTCAAGGTCGATTTCGTCAGGATATTGCCCGTCTTGAGTTATAGGAATGCCGGCCTTGTAACAAAGCCGGCACACATCTTCTGCGTCGTCCACCAGCGCGCGCGCAGCTCCCCCTGCTGTTGCCCCCATGCATCAACTCCGCGCGACTTACTTCCGATGATCGACGAAACGCAACAATTCCTGGTGAGGAAACTCTCCCGCGCACTTATCATCACCAAACATCTCGCCGCCGTCCCATTTGGCGTAGTAGCTCAAGGCGCCGTGTTCGTCGATATGAACATGAAACAACTCGGTCTCATCTCCATAGAGGAAGTTGATCTCGCCGTCATGGGAGATTTCCAGATCGAAGTCGAGGCATCCCTCGCAAAGGCCGTTGATAAACGTCCGCGCGGCATGCATGGACATAATCGAAGGGGGCGTCACTTCCTCAAGATCGAGCTTACTTAAGGCCGCAGCGTCATTACGTAATTGCGCTAGCCTTGACGAGCGCTTCGAGTAAGTTCGACCGGGCTTCAGGCGTCCAAGCTGCAATGCGCTCTTCGCAGTCTTCCAGCCATGATCGAAATCGGCATCCTTCGAGGCCGAAAAGGCTGTGGGGCCCCATCGATCATCAGAAAATTCAATGCGGCAGTGGGCGTTCATTGGAGCCCTCCTTGAGTCCGATACGTTCTAGCATGTCATCAGTGATCAGTTCTTGAATCAACGCATGATTCGCGCCGTGCGCGCTATTCCACGCTTTACGCAACTCTTCATCTGACGGAGCTGTCAGCAGCGCATCATCACGCCAACGCAGATTTTGGCTGTGGATAATCTCGGTGCAATGAAAGGATGCATTGTCGTCGCCGGTCGGGACCACCACATCGGCTTCGATGCGCAAAGTGGCGTACGTGACCACTGGCAGGCTCTCAGCCTCAGAGTTCCTCCAAGCCAACCAATGACGCCACCTCGGCCCGGAAGAAAAGATTTTCTGCGCCACATACTGACCGCCCATCTTCAGCACCTCGCTCGCAGAGTATGTATCGGGTGTCTCATTGAAGAAAACATCCCGATAAACGAGTGAGATGGACGAAAGCGCCAACCGACCTTCTCGAACCCATTTAAGAACGGGCTGGAAATAACCGATCGCGCTGTCCCGGCTGAATGACCACCCGCGATAATCGGACCAAACCACATGCACATAGTTCCCATGAATGTGTACCGATTCAGTGACTTCATCGTCCTCTCCCGTGCGATCGAAAGCAATGGAGGGTTCATCACCCTCGTCATCGTTATCCGCTTCTACACGGTTGAACTGATCAAGATGCGCCTGCAACTCCAGCGCTAGCTGGGCACGCTCGTCGTCGGTCAGGTCCTTCTTGAAAATGAGGGCAAAATCCAAACGCGCAATAGCATGAGCGTCCGTGAACGGAGTTGTATTACTCACGGTGCTGACCCTTAAACGCGCTATTTGAAGGTCTGTACCGGCTTCCAACATCACTAATCACACGCATCTCCTAGCTCTTTAGGGCATGCGCTTGCGGCGAGCCGAGCTCGCTTCGCCCCCTGATTTTGTCATTTATAACAATGACAAACGCGCCTGGCGATGAAAACGCACCAGGTAATTGTTGCCAGTGTAGCAACGTCTCAATTTCCTGTCTAATTCTTTGATTGTGTTGGACTTATCGGTCGAATGTACTACTTCCTTTTACGGGTGCCTCCAAGTCCCATGTGCGCTGGAGGCCGATTCTGGGGCGCGTGCAGTCGCTGCACAAATCCGGCAATAACCCCGCTATCCGCCCAGAAGCCATTTGGACCCGGCATTGTTTCGCTCGGTGGCCCAAGGTCTAGTGGGATGGAAGAGGATGTCGCGGGAGGAAGGGGTATGGATGTGAGTGAAGGCGTGCTCATGGCCGGGGCAGGTGCGGTCGAATTCGGGCTTCCGACGGCCTTGAATTGGCTAGTCCGGCACTCCCGTCGATGGAGGTTACAGGCCATCGTCATCCTCGGGCATTGACCACTAATCGTCTTTCTCGCTGTGGTGTGTATAACCGCGAGCGTTGTATCTCCACCCGACACGCTCAGCCTCGCTACTTCCCTACTCTCTACGCTAGTAGCATTCGGGTTCTACGCGGCCATTGCGGGTTTGGAGCTTGCGGTTTCATTTTTAGAAGGCCGATCGGTATGTGGTCTCGCCTTGCTGTCGGGATGGCTCTGGCGCCACCCGCTTGCGGGACTATCGTGCTGTTGATCAATAGATAGGCCAACCCGTAGCGGCCATGGGGAAAAGGTCCGACCTGGTATAAACCGCACGAATAGGCGTGCGGCAGCGCCGTTTTCGCCCCGAAGCAGACATCTTCATGCCCGATCTGCAGTCAATCATCGAATGCCTATGACAGGAGCATTGATCCGCGACTGAGGCAGCAGCAGATGGATAGGGGCTAATAGATATGTGTATAAGGCCGGTAATCCGCACAGCCACCGCAAACGTAGTCATTGGACTCAGCGTCATGCTTGTTGGATGTGATCGGGACTTTGCAACTATCTGGTCCCAAGAGGTGAAGTCTCCGGATGGTCATTGGGTTGCAGTTGCGAGTACGACGCAAAATGGCGGTCCGGGGACAGCGAGTGTGGATACGGCGGTTTACCTAAAATGGCTCGCGAGTTCTGGCTCCCCGACGTTGATTCTCGGCCTGTCAAACGAGTCCGCGTATCCACTTGGTATCACTCGCGTAAGAATGAGCTGGCTCACGGATAAGCATCTTGACCTCGCATATTGCGAAGGGACCGTCGGCTTCCAGGCCATCAAGGCCGGGGGTTCCCTGGACATCAGCGTCCATAAGTTGACTGATGCGGAATGCAGTGAGGGCAATGCTGAGAAGAAAGGCTAGGATGAATAGTCACGCATGCGAGATTGCCATGTCCAGGTACATAGCTTGCCTTGCTCTTGTCTTCTTTAGCCAATCGGCGTTATGCGATGGCCTATCCGTCGACGGTCTAGTGCTGGGAGGAAGTATTTATAGCCCGCCTCTAAGTAAACTTGTTCCCCGTCCCACGGATGAACAACGGAAGAAAAGGTACTGGGCCACCCACGTTCCTGTGACCTTTCTCGGAAACCGCGTGTCGGCCTACGTCGTAGTCAACCACTATGGCCGCATCAACAACATTCATATACGTTTGCCTCTGGCAAGGCTCGATGATGTCAAGCGAAACATCAACAATCTCCTCGGTGAGCCCTTGGCGGATAAGGAGGGATTGATCGTCTGGGAGCGGCGCGACATGGAAACAGCTGCGGGCCTGAATACTGAGGCGAAGACTGGAACACTTCTTTTGAGCCTGATCTGGGCTTCCTATCATGACCCAAGGTCAGTAGGCCGGCCGCGAGCGCATTAGCCGGCCCTGGCCCGTTGGCGAACTTTTTTCCAGGGCCATGTCGATTTTCGACCCCTCCGTTCGACGTAGCTATAACAGGCCACCCTGGCCGGCCTGAACGAGGAGCCAAAGATGCGTTTGATAGCATGTGTGAAGGGCACGGTTGGACATTCGACGACCACCATGGGAGCTACGCCATGACGATCACCATCACCGCCTTTGAGCGTTCCCCCGACGGCGGCAAGGGCCTGGCGCGGGATACCCGCGTGCGCTGGGCACTCGAGGAAGCAGGCCAGGCGTATACCGTCCTGCCCGTGTCCTTCCAGGCCATGAAGGAATCCGAGCACCTGGCCCGTCACCCGTTCGGCCAGATCCCCACGTTCGAGGAGGGGGACCTTGCCATCTTCGAGTCGGGCGCGATCATCTTCCACATCGCCCAGAGGTATCCGGGCCTGTTGCCGGACGAAGCCAATGCGCGTGCGCGTGCGGTCACCTGGATGTTCGCCGCGCTCAATACCGTGGAGCCGCCCATCCTTGATCTGTCGATCGCCAAGTTCCAGGAAGGCGACAAGCCCTGGAGCAAGGACCGCCTGCCCCTTGTCCAGGATCGCATTCGCGAACGGCTGGGCAAGCTGTCCGATCGCATGGGCGATTCCAAGTGGCTCGACGGTGACTTCAGTGCCGCCGACCTGGTGATGGTGTCGGTGCTGCAACGCCTGAAGCCATCGGGAATGCTTGGAGAATTCCCGACCTTGGCAGCTTATGTCGCCCGGGCCGAAGAGCGGCCTGCCTTCCAGCGCGCCTTTGCCGATCAGCTTGCTTTCAACACGGCTGATAAGGCGGCGGAGAATAGCCCCGGTAGCTGAACGGACATCGGTGCAGCGGGCGTGAGGAGCCCAAGCTCTCAAGCACCCACTCGCTTGACGCTCTCCTAGGCAATATCGTGCCATGCCTACAAATAAAACCCTGCTCCGATTCTATGCGAGCGGTAGCGACGGCCGTCTCTATCATTTGTCCGCCGTTGCACTCGACGAGCCGGCCGCCACTGACACGTCAAAGGTAGGCTATGCGCTTGCCGATGGGCGTCGCCTTATTCAAACCGATGGCCAGACGTTTGCACTGGAAGGCGGAGCGCTTACCTTTCGGATTGAACCATGACCGGCTGGAATGCATCGGGTCAGGACGCTCTGTTTGCCGACACGCTGGCCTTGGTCGAAAGTGTAAAATCGCGCGACTTAGGCGAAGCGCGCAACCATTGCAGTTCGCTCACCGCGCGGGCTCAAGCGGTAGGGGATAGCGCGTTGGAACGAGCGGTCGCGAGCATGGCGTGCGCGCTTGAGGACTTCGTCCCCGGTGGGAACATCGATTTCAGTTATGAACTTGCCGACCTGATGTATGAAATTTCCTCACTCAAGCTCGTCAACTACTCAAAGCATTACGTCGCCCCGCGAACCGGGTGACAGAAACACGCAAGAAGACTGGGCGTAGCTTGCCGAATAAGCATAGTTTGAGTTTCATTACGGGGACTTCTGCCCAACGCCAAAGCGAGGATTAGCCCGACGGCCAACGCAATTCTCGCACCCTGAGACCGCACTCCTAGATGCTACCTGCGAACTGATCGCTTCACACGACCCTCAGCGATCAGAACATCACAGTCAACCTAAGGAGTGAGAGATGTCTATAGACAAAAGCGCAAACGCAGCGCTTGCCCCCGCTACTTCCCTGCTCACGGACACTCCCGTGATGCACGAAGAATTGGCAGCGAGCAGTGGAGCATCCCTGGTCGGCTTCTCTCAAGGTGGGGCGGGAGCACAAAGCCGTACCGTGCAGGAAAAACTGCGAGAAAAAGTCAGTGTATTCGACTTCCTTGCGGATGCTCAGAAGGCGGATGTTGAAGCTCGAACACGTCTGATAGACGTTACCGCCAACATCCAAAGCGCTATTGACGCCAGCGTTGGCCGCGAACTTTATTTTCCCGCCGGCGACTATCTTATCTCGGCGGCGCTGACCGTTACGCTCGGCAGTCTAACGATCGCTTGCGATCGCGGCCAAGCTCAATTCGTGCTTGGTACAGAGAACCAGAATGGCCTCGTGATTGGCGACGGCACAGGCGCCACTAAAGGTCGGCTGTATCGCACTTCGGTGAGCGGCTTCAACTTTGTGCCAATGAGTGGTGTAAGCACCTTCTCCGCAGGAGCCTGCATCAGCGTAAACAATGCTTCGTACGTAAATATATTCTTTTGCACTTTCTACGGTAGTGATGGAACTACTCGTCGACTGTGGAATGGCATTTATATTTTTCAGGGAGTATCTGTTAACGTCGAGTGGTGCACGTTTACGTCACTCGCCAACCACGGCGTTGATCAAGAAGGAAGTTCGGGTTTGGCGAACTGGACGACCAGTGGTCGCATCGACAATTGTGAATTCAGCGACTTCTTGGGGAATGGTGTCCATTTCGGTCCATTTTCAGGCGGCTGCACAATAAATTTCCCGATCATGTATTCATTCTTTGGTACAGGTGTCTATGTCGATTCGCCAGGGCAAGGCAATAATTTCATTTTCGAGCCGGACATCGAAGTCGACAATAGCTCAAATGGCATCATCGTCAATCAAGGTGCGGTTATTCAAATCGTAGGTGGCTGGATAGGCGCAGGAACCATCAACCAAAGCGCGCTGATAGTGAATTCCGGCGCTACAGATGTGCAAATGATGGGAACCGCGGTATTTGGCTTAAGCACAACGATCAATGGCCAAGCCTGCTCCATAGTCGGATGCTCCATCGCCGGTGACTTTGCAACATCGCATACAGGCATTGTCGTTAATTCGACTGGCTCCGACGCCATGATAGTTGGCTGCCGAATCAAGCAGTTCACGCATTACGGCATCCAGTTCGCGAATAGCCCTTCTGGTTGCGTGGTGAGCGGCTGCCACTTCAAGAACAATACACTTGGCAACGTTGATGGAATGAACTTCAACGCAACATTCAGCCCTCCAGTAATTACCGGCTGCACCAATGACGCCGCCTACTCGCTGACATCAGCCGCGTCACTCGTACTATCTGTCGGCAAAAATATGTACGGAGTAACAGGGTCAACACCAAATATAACCAGCATGACTACCTTGGGTATCGCTCAGCGCGTGACGATTCAAGCGGGCGCGGGAGGCATCACTTTCGCAGGTGGTGGCAATATTCAATTAAAAAACTCGCCAACCACGGTGCCCTCGTTTTCGACGATATCCTTCGTAAGCGACGGCCTTAACTGGTTTGAAGACGGGCGAAATTTCTAATCGGAAACATGCTGTATATTCAATGCGAGGATCTTTCCAGAGGCCCGGATTGATGCCGCTTACGCAACATCCTCCCTTCGCCGAACCCAACAACGAGTATCACAGCTGTAGTCATCCAGCCCATCACCAGCATATTGATGGCGTAAGCGACGGGAACCAGGAACGCAAGGGCGATAACTCCGATGATATGGGAGACGGGTACGACGCCATAAACCACCTTCTTGTAAATGGTGCTACCCAGCAGATAGATCGCTGGGCCAGCACCAAGAACGAGGGCGTAAGTAGTTTTCGCCGCGTCGTGCGGATACGCGAGCACGAGATCATTTCCCACGGCTGTCGCGATGATGCCTGCGACCAGGATGGCGTGAACATAGTGGAAATAGGCGCCGATGCGACCGGGGTCATCGGAGTGGGTGATAGTGTCCGTCGCGTCCTTGCTCGATGTGCCGAAGTACAGCCACCACATGGCTAGCGTGCCGAAGAACGTAGCCAGCACGGCCGACACCATGGTTGCGTCCCAGGTTTCGGTATCCGACATGGCGACGCCCGTCGCCAGAAAGGTCTCTCCCAGCGCGACGATGACGAAGAGCTGGCAGCGCTCGGCCAGGTGCCCGCCCTCGATCGTCCAGTCGCTGGTCCGCGACCGGCCCAGGCCCGGAATGACGAAACCGAACATCGGCGAGATGTACTCGCAGGCGACCGCGACGGCCATAGGGCAGCGCGTGTCCAATGCTCGGTGAATGCACCGGCTATCCAGAACACGGCAGAAATCGAGACCCAGACCAGCATGCGTCGATAGTTGGCCGATAACGAATGATCCGGCCCTAGCTCCCACGCAAGGTAGGCCGTACGTCCCACCTGGATCGCCACATAGGCAAGCGCGAACACCAACCCCCGCTCGCCAAAGGCGCCGGGGATCGCCCCAGCCATAATCAGCCCGGCCAGCATCACGGCGAAGATCATGCAGCGGATGCACGGTGTTTCCGGATCGAACCAGTTGGTCGCCCAGCAGGTGTATTGCCAGCCAAGCCAGACAGCGAACCAGAGGATCAGCGTCTGGACAACGCCGGTCAGCGTGAGGTTGTGCAGCAGCTCATGGCTGAGTTGCGTGACCGCGAAGACATAGACGAGATCAAAGAACAGCTCCTCGTTGGTCACGCGGGCATGATGGCCATCGCGACGGCGCAGGAGGGTATTGACGTCAGTCATCTCGATATCTTCAGCGTACCAACCGCCAAATCAGGATGCCGGCGACGACGGCGGGCACGGCGAACACGACAAGCAGGATCGGCAATTCATCCCGCACCGAATAGCCGGCCTTCGTCACCCCAACCCACAGGTTAGTGACCGACACGATCAGCCATACAGGTATGAATACCTTGGCCGCCAGGGCGAGGTCCGGCGTGGTGCCGCCCCACAGCTTGCCGAACAGCATGAAGAGGCCGAGCAGGACGAAGCCGCCTCCGATGACCATGGCCATGTGCATTTTTTGTTCTCCTTCGTCACTTTGACTCAGTCTAATTGTGATGGTAGTATTACTAGGTATTACCTTTGAATACGAGGTCGATATGGCGACTTCCATCAAGATTGATGAAGAACTCAAGAGCCGCGTGCAGCATTTGGCGGGTGCACGTCATCGATCGGCGCACTGGATCATGCTTGAGGCCATTACGCAGTACGTCGAGCGCGAGGAAAAGCGCGAATCATTCAAACAGGACGCGCTGCGAGCCTGGAATGCATTTCAAGCCAATGGAAAACATCTGACTGGCGAGGAAGCCGACGCTTGGCTAGCTCGTCTGGAAAATGGTGAGGATACGGACGTTCCCGAGTGCCACGACTGATCTGGACTCCGCCTGCGTTGGCGGACATGCAACGTGTCTACCGCTTTCTACGGTCAAAAGACGCAGATGCCGCCCGACGTGCTGTCAAGGCCATCCGCGAAAGTATCAAGATACTAAGCCAACAACCGCGCGTCGGACGGCCCGTTGTAGATATGGACATTTCGTTCCGGGAATGGCCCATCGAATATGGTGGGAGCGGTTACATTGCTCTCTACCACTTCGATGGCGAAGTAGCGGCAATACTCGCTGTGCGCCATCAGAAAGAAGCGGGATACGACGAGGCGACCATCACTTGATGAGTTCGCTATTCTCAAAGGCAAACCCAAAATACCGGTCCAGGGACAATTCCGGATAAAACGGAACCGTGCAATGCCTTTGCGTGTTCTCCCATCGATCCCTTAGCTTGTAGCCAAGCGACGCCAGACCTCCCATGAATTCCCGCTCGCCCAACACCCGGTAGGGGCAACACGTCACCCCCATGTTCTGGACGGTGAAATACGATTCGCGGGTGTGGATCGGCACTGAGTTCAGTAGAAGGAAGCGCGGCCTCTCAGGCATGGTGGAAATGGCTTCGGCCAATGTGTATTCGAGATACTGCAGCGACCCCGCCGCAAACAGGATGTGCGTGCCTGAAGCGGCGGCGACCGTTGATGCAAAGGAAAGGCGCCGCGCTGGATCGTG
>Ga0070665_100008760_pt1 | contig 10241 bp, 10 predicted proteins | sample KBSS13metaG_FD_65862 | JGI IMG/M metagenome (GOLD analysis project Ga0070665, IMG submission 65862) | Switchgrass rhizosphere microbial communities from Kellogg Biological Station, Michigan, USA - KBS S1-3 metaG | ecosystem: Host-associated > Plants > Roots > Rhizosphere > Soil ...
CGCTCCTATTCGCTGATCGAGACGGCGTCACCGCGCGCGGCCGCCGAACATCCGACCGCCTATCGCATCGCCGTGCTGCAGGAAAGCAAGGGCCGCGGCGGCTCCAGTTTCATGCACGGTCTCAAGACCGGCGATCGCCTGACGATCTCGCCGCCGGCGAACAATTTTCCGCTGGGCGCCGGCACGGTCGAAGTCGCGCTCGTCGCGGGCGGCATCGGCGTCACGCCGCTGCTCGCAATGGCCTGCGAGTTGAGCGCCGCGAAGCGGCCGTTCTCGTTCCATTACGCCGGACGCAGTCGCAGCGAACTCGCCTTTCTCGGCGACATCGAGCGGCTGGCCAGCGCCGGTGCGACCATCCATGCCGACGACGAGGCCGGCCGGTTTTTCGATCTCGAGGGCTTGATGAGGCGGCTCGCGCCCGACGTGCCGCTTTACCTCTGCGGACCGCTGCCGATGATCGAAGCCGCCATCGCGCTGGCCAAGCAGATGAACTGGCCGCAGGGGCGGCTGCATTTTGAAATTTTCACCGCGCCCGAAGAGAAGTCCGGCGATACCGGTTTCGAGGTCGAACTCAAGGGCAGCGGGCGCGTCTATGAGATTCCTGCCGGCAAGACCATCCTCGACGTGCTGCTCGAGGCCGGCGAAGACCCGATGCATGACTGCAAGCGCGGCGACTGCGGCATCTGCCAGACCTCTGTCATCGAGGGCATTCCCGATCATCGCGACTACATCCTGAGTGAAAGCGAGAAGGCGTCGAACAAGGTGATGCAGATCTGTATCTCGCGCGCGAAAACCAAAAGACTTGTGCTCGACCTGTGAAGGAGGAACGCATGACCCGATATGCCGGCAATGCCGCAGCACTTCGCGCGCTGGTCCGCGACCAGGAGGTTCACCGCGACGTCTACGTCAGCGAAGAAGTGTTCCAGCTCGAAATGGAGCACATGTTCCCGAACAGCTGGGTCTATGTCGGTCATGACAGCCAGGTCCCTAATCCCGGCGATTATTTCGGCACCACGATCGGCACGCAGCCAGTCCTGCTGGTGCGCCATACCGACGGCAAGGTGCACGTGTTGCACAACCGCTGCCCGCACAAGGGCACGCGCATCACGTCCGAGACCTGCGGCAACACCGGAAAGTTCTTCCGCTGCCCCTATCACGCCTGGAGCTTCAAGACCGACGGCTCGCTGCTCGCGATCCCCCTGAAGAAGGGCTACGAGAACACCGGCTTTGAGCAGAGCCATGCCGCGCCCGGAATGGCGCCGGTGCGGCATGTCCGCAACTACCGCGGCTTCGTGTTCGCCAAGATCAACGATGGCGGCCTCGACTTCGAGGAGTTCTTCGGCGAAAGCCTGTCGAGCCTCGACAACATGGTCGACCGTTCGCCGGTCGGCCAGCTCAAGGTCGCCGGTGGCGTGCTGCGCTACATGCACAATTGCAATTGGAAGATGCTGGTGGAGAACCAGACCGACACCTGTCATCCCATGGTGGCGCACGAATCCTCGGCCGGGACTGCGGTCGAAGTCTGGAAGAAGGCGCCTCCCGGCACCAAAAAGCCGATGGCGGTCGAGATCATCGCGCCCTTCATGAGCCCTTACGAGTTCTTCGAGAACATGGGGATCCGGATCTGGGACAACGGCCACGGCCACACCGGCGTGCACCACTCGATCCATTCGGATTATTCCGCGGTGCCCGGCTATTTCGACAAGATGAAAGCCGCCTATGGCGAAGAACGCGCCAAGGCGATCCTGGACGAAAACAGGCATAACACCGTCTATTTCCCCAACATCATGATCAAGGGTCCGATCCAGCTGTTGCGGCATTTCAAGCCGATCGCGGCCAACAAGACGCTGGTCGAGTCCTGGACGTTCCAGCTCGTCGATGCGCCAGACATGCTGCTCGAACGCACGCTGATGTACAACCGGCTGATCAATGCGCCGACCTCCATCGTTGGGCATGACGATCTCGAAATGTATGAACGCGCGCAGGAAGGCCTGCACTCGAACGGCAATGAGTGGGTGAACCTGCAGCGCCTCTACAGCCCCGGCGAGGCCGAGCAAACCAATGTGGCGATCAATGGGACCAGCGAGTGGCCGATGCGCCACCAGTTCCGGGCCTGGACCAAGTTCATGACGATGGGGATGTGACATGAGCATGCTCGCCGACGCCCCCCTCAAGAATGCTGTCCCCACCGACCAGGAATTGATCGACTTCGTCGTCCGCGAGGCGCGGCTGATCGACCAGCAGCGGTTCGACGAATGGCTCGATATGTACGCCGACGACGCCTTTTACTGGATGCCGCTGGAATGGAATCAAACCGATCCGCGGCTGACCTGCTCGCTGATGTACGAGGACAAGCTGCTGCTCTCGATCCGGGTCGAACGGCTCAAGGGCGCGCGAACTTTCAGCCAGAAGCCGAAAAGCCGCTGTCATCACGTGCTGCAGACGCCGCAAGTGGATTCGCGGGACGCCGCCGCCAACAGCTACGTCACCTGGACGCCGATACATTATGTCGAGACGCGCCTGGACGAGCAGGCGCTCTATGCAGCCTGGGTCACGCATCACCTGAGCGTCGAAAACGGCAAGCTGCGGATCAAGCTCAAGCGCGTCGACCTGATCAATTGCGATGCTGCCTTCGGCAACATCCAGCTCTTTATGTAACGGAGAATGAGCGTGGTCCACCACACGGCGATCGTGAGCGGCGGCAATACCGGCATCGGCGCGGCCATCGCCCGCAGCCTTCTCGCCGAGGGCTATGACGTGATCTCGCTGTCGCGGCGCAAACCCGACTGGAGCCACCCAAGGCTCACCTCGCGTGAGGTCGACCTGCTCGATGCGACGGCGACGCGGCAGGCGGCGACGGAAATCGCGGCGAAGGTTGCAATCACCCATGTCGTGCACAATGCCGGCGCGATCCGCGCCAAGCCGCTGGAAGAGGTCGTCGACGAAGATGTCGGCGCACTGGCCCAGCTGCATTTCGGCGCCGCGATTGCGCTGGCGCAGGCGGCGCTGCCGGGCATGAAGCAGGCCCGCTTCGGTCGCATCGTGTTGCTGTCGTCCCGCGCCGCGCTTGGCGCTACCACACGCACGGTCTATTCGGCCACCAAGGCCGGCATCATCGGCATGGCGCGAACCTGGGCGCTGGAGCTTGCCCCCTTCGGTATCACCGTCAATGTCGTCGCCCCCGGCCCGATCGGAGATACCGAAATGTTCGAGAGCGTAATGTCGCCGGAATCCGAACGCGCAAAAAAGCTGGCGCAGTCGATTCCGCTCGGCCGCCTCGGCAAATCCGCCGACGTCGCGCGCGCGGTCAGTTTCTTCAGTTCGCCGGATGCCGACTTCATCACCGGACAGACGCTTTATGTCTGCGGCGGAGCCAGCATCGGATCGATTTCAATTTAGCCTCGGTGAGACGCCAGCCATGGACGCCACAGTCAAACGAAAGGCCCGATCCCCCAAGGGTGCGCGCGGGCCAGCGTTGCAGCCGGTCGAGCCGGCGCACGAATCCGACGGCGCGCATCTGGAACTGCGCATCTGGCTGCGGCTGCTGTCCTGCGCCACCCGGATCGAGAAGGCGCTGAACGCGCGGCTGCGCAAGGAGTTCAACACCACGCTGGCCCGCTTTGACCTGCTCGCGCAACTCGCCCGCAAACCGGCGGGCGCAACCATGTCCGAGGTATCCGAACTTCTGATGGTCTCAAACGGCGCCATCACCGCACTCGTGCAGAAGCTGGAAGCCGACGGCTTCATCCATCGCGAAGTCGATTCCGAGGACCGCCGCACCTTCCGGCTGAGCCTGTCGCAGGAAGGCGCCAAGGAGTTCGGCCGGATGGCGCGCCGGCACGAGGAATGGGTGATCGCCCTGATCGGCGAATTGTCACCCGTCGCGCAGTCGGATCTCCTGCAACACCTGACGCTGCTCAAGCGCCGTCTCGACAAGCACGCCTGACGTTGAAATGCGTCCGCTTCACGCAGGCGCGAGCCTGTGCTTGAAGAACGCCAAAATCTCGTCGCGCGCTGCGATCGTCGGCTGGCCGGCCTCGTCGATCAGGTGCGCGGTTACGACGCTATGCGGGGTCGTGACATGGCGCTCGAAGAACGGCGCCAGATCGGCATTCGCCGCGCTGTCCGGCAGCACCCGCCCGATGAAGCGGTCGCCGAGCGCGCCCCTATAGGCTGCGAAGCGCTGCGCCATACAGAACTTGTCGCCCGCGAAGCGATAGGCCAGCACCGTCAGGTCTTCCCGCTCCAGCCGTTCGCGGACGACCTTGACTTCGTCGGGTGCGATCTCGATGCCGGCCGGATTGTTCAGCGGCAACGAAGGCTGCGAGAGCACCGGCGCCAGCATCGACGGTTCGAGCATCATGGTCAGCGCAAAATTTCCCGTAAAACACATGCCGATGGCGCCGACGCCGGGACCGCCGCACTCGCCATGGGCAAATCGCGCCAGCGCCCGCAGCCACTTCGTCACGGGGCTGGATTCATTGGAGGCGAGAGCGCGAAACTCGGCGCTCACACAGGCGCGCTGAAAAATCGCAGTGCCCTCCTCCACGCCTGGAACGGCGCCATCGCGGCCGAACAGCGAGGGCATATAGACAGTGAAACCGGCGTCGCGGACCCAACGCGCAAACCGCGCGACATGCGGGCTGATGCCCGGCATCTCCGCCATCACGATGACGGCAGACCCGGTACCGGCGACGTAGACGACCTTGGTAACACCATCGAGCGTGATGTCGCGGCGCGCAAAATCCTCGAGCGGATCGTCCTGCTTCATGGACCGTTTCGGCATCGGCGCATCCTTCTAGGTCAGCATTTATCGATATCGTTGCGATTTCCCTGCTCATGGACTAGTGTCCAAATTGACATTTATCGGGGCTTTTTTGACATGACCAAAGTCGCGGTTCTCGAGACAGAGGGGTGCATGGCCTCGAGCGCGGCCATCACCCACGATGTCTTGGCGACGGCCAACCGGATCGGCACTGCGAAAAGCGTTCCGCCGTTCAGGGTTACGACGGTGCACTGCGGATCCCGCCGAAGCGACGTCAATCTTCGCGGAATTGAACTTATCATCGTCCCCGGTCTTGGAACACCGTCGGCAGGCGAACTGGAGACGAAGTTGAAGAGCCCGATGTGCCGGCGCGCAGTCGACATGTTGAGCCGGGCGCACGCGCGCGGTGCCATGCTGGCCGCGTCCTGCGCGAGCACCTTCCTGCTGGCGGAGACGGGACTGCTCAATGGCCGGCGGGCGACGACGACATGGTGGTTCGCGCCGCTGTTCCGGCAGCGCTATCCCACGGTCGAACTGCTGACGGAGCAGATGGTTGTCACCGACTGGCCGATCGCAACCGGTGGCGCGGCGATGGCGCAGATGGACCTGATGCTGGCGGTCGTCGGCCGGTTCGCCGGACCCAGCCTGGCAAAGGCCTGCGCCAACTATCTCCTGCTCGATGGGCGGCGCTCCCAGGCGCCATTCATGGCGATCAACTATCTGGCGAGCCAGGACCCTAAAATGGCCAAGGCCGAAAAATGGGTGCGCGACAACATCGCACGCGACTTTACGATCGAGGAGCTGGCCGGCGCGGTCGCGCTGGCGCCACGGACATTTGCCCGGCGCGTCTCGGCGACCTGCGGCGTTTCACCAATTCAGTTCGTGCAACGGATCAGGCTGGAGACCGCGCGGTTCCTGCTTGAGACCACACGCCTGTCGGTCGAGGAGATCGCGCGGAGGATCGGATATGCGGAGCCTTCCACGCTGCGCCGGCTAATCCGCCGCGATACAAAACATCCGCCCGGCCATTTCCGTCCCGCCGCGTGAACGTCGCCAGCCTCAGTGACCGAGTATGGCCTTCACCTCGAGATATTCTTCAAATCCAAACACCCCGAACTCACGCCCGTTGCCGGACTGCTTGTAGCCGCCAAAGGGCAGGCTACGGTCGAAAGGCGCGCCGTTGAGATAGACGCGCCCGGCGCGAATACGGTTGGCGACAGCGCGAGCGCGGGCAGGATCCCTGGACTGCACGAAACCCGCCAATCCGAACGGCGTGTCGTTGGCGATCGCGATCGCCTCGTCCTCGGTGTCATAGCTCATGATCGACAGCACGGGGCCGAAAATCTCCTCGCGCGCAATCTTCATTTGCGGCGTCACATCGCCGAAGACGGTCGGGCGGACATAGTAGCCACGATTGAGTTCGGACGGCCGCCCCGTTCCGCCGGCCACCAGCGTCGCCCCTTCGTCAACGCCGGACTGGATGAGATCCTGCACTTTTTCAAACTGCGACTGGCTCACCAGCGGCCCCATGGTGGACGCCGGGTCGAGCGGATCGCCCAGGCGAATGCTGCCCACAGCCTCACGCGCCGCCGCGAATGCCGCGTCTCGCTGCGCGCGAGGGATCAGCATGCGCGTGGGAGACTGACAATTTTGGCCGCCGTTGGTGTAGCAGGCGTGAACACCTTCGATCACGGCGGTTTTCAGATCGGCATCGGCCAGGATGATGTTGGCGGATTTGCCGCCCAGTTCCTGCGCGACGCGCTTGACCGTATCCGCCGCAAGCTTGGCCACCCTTATCCCGGCCGTTGTCGATCCGGTGAACGACACCATGTCGATTTCGGGGTGGGCGGCGATCGCCTCACCCACCGTGGGTCCGTCGCCATTGACGAGATTGAAGACGCCCGCCGGGAGGCCCGCGTTGTCGACGATCTCTGCGAACAGCATCGCGCTGAGCGGGGCGATCTCGCTGGGTTTCAGGACGACGGTGCAGCCGGTGGCAAGCGCCGGAGCGACCTTGGAGGCAACCTGGTTCAGCGGCCAGTTCCACGGCGTGATCAGTCCGCAGACACCGATCGGTTCGCGGCGGACGATCCCGTTGCCCATCCGCTCCTCGAACGTGTAGTTCGCAAGCACGCGCGCGGCTTCCTCGAAATGAAACAGCGCAACGGTTGCCTGACGCTGGGTCGCAAACGTGATCGGCGCGCCCATCTCCAGGGTCATCATCCGCGCCAGTTCCGGCAGGCGCGCCCTAAAACCCTCGATGATCTTCTGAAGCCAGGACAGCCGCTGCTCCACGCTGGTTACAGAATAGGTCGCGAAAGCGCGCCGCGCGGCCTTGGCGGCCCGATCCACATCGGACCGCGAGCCCAGGCTGATCTGCGCAAATGTCTCTTCCGTCGCAGGATTGACTATTCCCAGCGTTGACGGCGCGGCAGGATCGACCCAGGCGCCATTGATATAGAATTTCAGTTTTTCCATTGTTTCCTGTCCACGACGTCATGTCGCGCTATCGTTTGCGGTATGTTTTAGAGGTGCCTACCCTCGTCCACCGGCACCACAATTCCCGTCGAACTGGTCAGGCTGACGATGCAGGCCACCGCCGCCCTTGCGACATCATCGGGCGTGGTGACGTGGGCCAGCGGCAATTTTTCCGCGATCTTCTGCAGATGTTCACGGGTGCGGCCGGCGACAAAATCCGTATCCACACCAGCGGGCGAAACCGAAAACACGCGGATTTTCGGCGCAAGCACTTTCGCAAGCGCGATCGTGAGCGCGTCCACGCCAGCTTTTGCCGCCAGATAGGCCAGGCTGCTGCCAATGCCCGTCCGCGCCGCAATGGATGAAATATTCACGATGGACGCCCCGCTGCCGCGCTCCAGCAACGGACGGAAGGCGCGAACCATGGCGAATGGTCCGCGCAGATTGAGCGAGACCGTCCGGTCGAAGATATCGTCCGTCAACCCCTGGAGATCATTGGCGGGCACAGGTGTCGTGGCGCCCCCGCAATTGACGAGCGCATCGAGCCGCCCGTATTGCTGCTCCACGGACGCAGCGGCTCCCAAAACGGAGGCTGGATCGTCGATGGCGATCCGGATGGCGAGATGCCCGCGGCCCTCCAGGCATCCGATCACCTCTTCGGCCTGCGCGCGGCGGCTGTTGTAGCCGACCACGACGGCAGAACCCATGGCGGCAAGCCGTGCCGCCGTAGCCTTGCCGATACCGCTGTTGCCGCCGGTGACGAGGGCAACCTTCGGAATCGAGAGCATGGGAATTTCAATACCAGTCATCTATGGCGGTCTCACATCGTGATCTTTGCGGCCTCGATCACGGGACGCCATTTGGCACGTTCGCCATCGATGAACGCCTTGAGGTCTTCCGGGGAGCCGCCGACGCCTTGCAGCGAGTTTTGTTCGAGCATGGCCTTGCCCTTGTCGCTTTTCAGGAAGGCGTTCACGGCATTGTTCACCTTGAGCACGATGTCGGGCGGCGTGCCGGTAGGCGCTACCAGCGCATACCATGCGGTCGCCTCGAATCCCTTGAAGCCTGCTTCCTGCACCGTTGGCACATCGGGCAGTTGCGCGACACGCTGGCTCGTCGTCACAGCGAGCGCGCGGATCTTGCGGTCGGACACCAGTTGCAGATAGGTCGGCATGAAATCCATGGCGACGTTGACTTGTCCCCCAAGCAGGTCCGTGATCAGCGGCGCTGAGCCGCGATACGGCACATGCGTCATCTCCACGCCGGCAAACTGCTGGATCAGCGCCGAGGTAATGTGTCCAAGCGTTCCATTGCCGGGATGGCCGACATTGACCTTGCCCGGGTTCTGTTTGGCATAGGCGATCAGCTCGGGCAGCGTCTTCGCCGGAAAGTCTGTTGTCGCCGTGATGATCATTGGCGACTTGGCGACAAGCACGACCGGCATGAAATCGCGTTCGGAGTCGTAAGCCAGACCCTTGTACATGAACTTGTTGAGCGCGATCGGCGCGGGAGTCCCGAACAGCCACGTGTGGCCGTCGGGAGCCGCCTTGGCGACCGCTGTCCCGCCGAGATTGCCGCCCGCTCCCGCACGGTTTTCGACGATGAATTGCTTGCCGAAGTCTTCACTCAGCGCGTGCGCCACCGCGCGCGCAAGGGTGTCGACGGCCGCGCCGGCCGGGAACGGCACGACCAGGGTGACCGGGCGGTTCGGCCAGTCCTGCGCGACCGCGCGGTGACATGGCACGATGGCGAGTGCGAGGCCGAGCAGGCCGAAAGACAGCAGGCGCATGTTCCCTCCGATTTCTGTGCGGGGCTTGCGGCACCAGCGCTTATTCTGCAGCAAACTTGTCCAGGCCCTTGCGGCCCAGCCATTTGGATAGTTCGTCGGCAACGGCTTCGTTGTTGAGATCGGCGAAAGCGATGTGCGTGTTGCCGCGCAGACCCGCATCGGGAAGCAGCAACACCTCGCAATCGCCGCCATGACGGTTGACGATACCGCAGAAGGTCTTCGCCACTTCGACGGAAGTTTTCCAGATCGGACGCGTGTCGGTGTAGTCGCCGAACACCATCTGGATCGGAAACTTCGTCAGCTTCATGAACTCGGCCAGCGGCACGGCATTGGGGCCGTACGGCGCATCCGGCTTGGGCTCGGGCCCCTCGCCCTGCGGGAAGACGAAGCCCGGCGTTTCATAGGCGACAATACCCTTCATGTTGTCGCTCTTTGCCTTCAGTGCTGACAACAGCGCGCGCCAGCCGCCCGCGGAATTGGTGACGGCAATGACGGGACCGATCTTGTCGATCGCCTGCCCGCCGGCCTCAGCCTGCAGCAATGCATTCTCGAGCGTGTCGAACTCGTCGTAGCGGGCGCGCGTCGCCTGGTTCCAGGCCTCCTTGTCGGCGGTCGGGAATTGCAGTCCCGGATGCCAGTTCGGGTAAGTGATCCCGAAACGCCAGGCGGCAAAGTTGCGCTGATCGAAATAATCCGGCGTGTAGGTGATCGGCTCGCAGCTCCAGTTGGCGCGACCGACGCGCGGACCGTCCCAGAGGTAAACCGGATATCCCCTGCGCAGAAAAATGCTCTTGTAACCCTCGCCGCCGTCCCAGCGATTTTCCCACACCTTCGTGCTGGAACTGTGCCACATGATCATGCCGACGCTGCGCCTTTTCGCCGGGATGAAGTATTCGACGTAACCATGGTCGCAGGAGAGCGTCTGGCCGGGATCGCCGGGCTTGGCGACGACTTTGCCGCCCACCTCATAAGCGCCCGTCGATTCCAGGATAATCGGCGGCTTCTGCGGTTTGCGAGCCTCTTCAGCGAATGCCGCATGGCTCAGTCCCGCAAGCAACAATGCCGCGGCCCACGGCTGCAACTGTCGCCAGCCCTTCAAACGGCTGCTAGCGCGATTCATCATCGGCTTCCTCCCCAAATTGCGCGCGCCGCTTTTTCGCGATCTTTGCGCTTGTCTTAGCTCAGGCGGCGTCCTGTGCAGCCGATTGG
>Ga0070665_100008766_pt1 | contig 10237 bp, 7 predicted proteins | sample KBSS13metaG_FD_65862 | JGI IMG/M metagenome (GOLD analysis project Ga0070665, IMG submission 65862) | Switchgrass rhizosphere microbial communities from Kellogg Biological Station, Michigan, USA - KBS S1-3 metaG | ecosystem: Host-associated > Plants > Roots > Rhizosphere > Soil ...
GCCCGGCGACCCCGCTCGCGTCGGCGCTCGCTACCTGCCCCGATGGAACCGGACCTGCGATGGCAATCTCCCGTCAGATCAACAGACGCTCTCGCGATTCTTTGATACGAGTTGCTTTGTTGCTCCGACACCCGGAACCTTTGGAAATAGCGGAAGAAATGTGATTATTGGCCCGGGATTCACATCAACCGATTTCTCCATATTCAAGAACATTCCAATAAAGGAAGTTGCGAATCTCCAGTTCCGCGCCGAGTTCTTCAATTCGCTGAATAACAGCAATTACAACCAACCTGGCACGGGTTTCGGCCCCAACTTTGGACGCATCCTGACAGAGAAGCATGCACGGGAAATTCAAATGGCACTCAGGCTAAGCTTCTAATAGCGAGACGTGCAGACACGGGTTCCGAACGGCCCGGTCTACAGACGGCAGGACCCTGAACTTATTGGTATCGCAGTGAGTCTATTTCGAACATGCATCGGATTGCTCCTTATCGCGGTACAGAGCAGTTCTGTCTCCGCTCAATCTGATTCCCTGGCGTTACCTCCGCCGGCTCAAATGCAGACAGACTTCGCAAGAGATATCCGGCCGATTCTTGCGGCGCGCTGCGTAGCCTGCCATAGCGGGAAACTACAAAGCGGGGGGTTACGCCTTGATGCGCGAGCCGCAGCCTTGGCTGGCGGATATTCCGGAGCGGTCATTCTGCCGGGGCGGAGCGCCGACAGTCGTCTCATTCGCATGGTCTCTGGCCTTCAAAAAGACCTCATCATGCCAATGGGAGGGAGCAAACTTACAGCGGAACAGATTGGTCTGCTGCGCGCATGGATCGATCAGGGAGCCGCATGGCCGGAAACGGCCGCTTCAGCCAACGGTGCAGGCGAACCAGCGCCGGCCAGGAGTTTACCCTGGTCATTTCAGAAGCCTTCGCGTCCGGTGGAACCTCGGCCGACTAACATCGCGTGGGTGCGAAATCCAATCGACGCGTTTGTTCTTTCTCGGCTGGAAGCTACCCACATCAAACCGTCACCCGAGGCCGGCAGAGAAGTTCTGATTCGCCGACTAAGTCTGGATTTAATCGGCCTGCCACCGTCAGCCGCTGAAGTTGCTGAATTTGTGTCGGACACGCGGTCCGATGCATATGACCGCGTTATTGATCGCCTCCTTGCGTCGCCACACTACGGCGAGAAATGGGCACGCTACTGGCTCGATCTGGCCCGCTATGGCGATAGCGACGGTTTTGAAACCGATGCGCCCCGCCCCTGGGCTTGGCGCTATCGCCACTGGGTAATCGATGCACTGAATCGCAACATGCCGTTTGACCAGTTCACCATCGAGCAGTTGGCCGGTGATCTATTGCCGAATGCGACGATCGAACAACGAGTAGCAACTGGATTCAACCGCAACACTCTCACGAATCGAGAGGGCGGGATGGATCTGGAGATGTTGCGCATTGAGCAGATCATGGATCGAGCCAATACGTTGGGCACCGTTTGGCTGGGGCTGACTGTGGGGTGTGCTCAATGCCACGACCACAAGTTCGATCCCATAACGCAGAAGGACTATTACCAGCTCTTTGCTTTCTTCAATAGCGGAAAGGAGGTAAATATCGAAGCGCCTCTGGCCGGTGAGATGGGCCCCTATCTCCATGGGAAGGCCGAACACGATCGGAAAAGGAGGGAGCTTCTTCAGGCCTACCGCGTCCACGAGTTTCAACCCGAATGGGAACGGAAGACGCTTGAAGCAGCTACCAATTCGGCGATCGGGGACCACTGGATTCTGGCCTGGGAGACCGTCGGTTACGACTTTGATGGAGGCCAGGACATCCTTCGTCTTGATCCCCAAAGGCGTACGCCGAAGCAACAGGACCAGCTGGCGGACCACTTCATCAAGTGGTACGGGCTCGTCAACGGACCGCTCACGAAAGAGTTGAAATTCAAGGAACTCGGGGAGAAGTTGCAGCAGTTGGAGAATGACTATCCACCTCCCACCGAAGCTGCTGCGATGACCGAGAATGCACAACCTCCGACGTCCCACCTGCTGATACGGGGCGACTTCCGTCAGCCCGGCATCGTAGTCCAACCGAACACGTTGGCTGCGTTGCCTCCTCTGCCCAACGGCACCAAGGCGAATAGACTCGCTCTTGCCCGATGGCTGGTCAGCCCCGAGAATCCGCTAACGGCGCGAGTTGCAGTCAACCGAATGTGGCAGGAGTTCTTTGGCACTGGCATTGTCGCGACTTCAGAAAATTTCGGATCACGAGGGGATAAACCGACTCATCCGGAACTCCTGGATTGGCTAGCGATTGAGTTCATGGACAGCGGATGGGATGTGAAGCGGGTCCATAAGCTAATCATTCAATCGGCAACGTATCGTCAAGCTTCCACAAACCGCGAAGATCTGGAAAGCATTGATCGAGCAAATCGTGTGTGGGCACGGCAAAATCGGCTCCGCCTCCCGGCTGAGTTGATTCGGGATTCTGCGCTTTCTGTCAGCGGCCTGCTGAACCCCGCCATCGGTGGCAAGAGTGTCTTTCCCCAGCAACCCGCTAGCGTTGGAGAGCTGGCATATCGCAACCAGTGGAAGGAAAGCACGGGGGCCGATCTATTTCGTCGAGGGCTTTACATCTTTCGAAAACGAACCATGCCATATCCCCAGTTGGTTACGTTCGACGCACCGGACGCCTTGACTGCCTGCGTGCGGAGAGAGCGATCGACCACGCCTTTGCAAGCTTTGATCCTGTTAAACGATCCCGTGTTTGTCGAAACCGCACAGGGCTTAGCGACACGCATCATCCGGGAGGCGCCGACTGATATTGAAGAAAAAATCCGATATGCGTTCCAACTATCGCTGGGACGCGCGCCTCTTGCCGTGGAAAAGGACAAAGTGATTTCTTATTACCGGCGCCAACGAGAAGTTCTAGCCGCCAATCGCGATGCCGTCGATGGACTTTATCCGCAACGAGGTGTCGAGCAGATCGATCGGCTGGAAGCCGCTGTTTGGGTGAGTATCGCCAGCGTCATCCTTAATATGGATGAGTTCATTACCCGGGGTTGAAGATGATTTCGGAAGAATTTGCCAAAATCCATTCGCGACGCAATCTTTTGGAACGTACAGCCGGAGGATTGGGGATGTTGGCGCTCTGGGATCTTCTTGCGCAGGATGGGCGCGCAGATGATCGCGCGACCGATGTGAATCCGCTCCGTCCCAAGAAACCTCACTTCCCCGGAAAAGCAAAGAGCGTCATTTTCTTGTTCATGGCCGGAGGACCCAGCCACATTGATCTCTTTGACCCCAAGCCATCGCTTCAGAAATGGGACGGCCAAGCACTTCCAGAGTCCCTCAGCAAGAACTTGAATCTTGCTTTTATCAAACCGACAGCCAAAATATGGCCGAGTCCCCGTCCGTTTAAGCCCTACGGCTCCTGTGGCACCGAGTTCTCAGACTTGATTCCACATATTGCCGACAATGCCGACGATATTTGCTTGATCCGGTCAATGTATACCGAACAGATCAACCACCACCCCGGGCAGTTGATGATGAATTGCGGTTCGCAGTTTGTCGGTCGTCCTTCCATGGGTGCGTGGGTCACTTACGGATTAGGCAGTGAATCCCAGGATCTACCGGGATTTGTGGTTCTCAGCTCCGGCGCCGGCACGAGCGCCGGAAGTGGCAATTGGACCAGTGGTTTCCTCCCATCTACATTTCAAGGTGTCACGTTCCGAAGTGTCGGGGATCCTGTCCCATATCTTTCCAACCCACCTGGTGTCACCAAACAGATGCAGCGGGATCGTCTCGACCTGCTCCGGGGTCTGAACGAGGCTGGGCATGTCGCCATGAAGGACCCGGAGATTTCCGCACGCATCGCCTCCTACGAACTGGCGTTCCGTATGCAAATGGCCGCTCCGGAATTACTGGATGTCTCGAAGGAGTCTGCCGCGACGCTCGAGATGTATGGCATCAAGCCTGATGGCAGCCGCCCGTTCGCGGCGAACTGCCTGCTCGCTAGACGCTTGGTGGAGCGCGGTGTTCGCTTTGTGTCGCTGCTTCATGAAGGGTGGGACCATCACGCGGACCTGACAACCGGTATCAAGAAGCAGTGCGATGCCACCGATCAGCCGTCAGGGGCACTCATCCAAGATCTCAAGCAGCGAGGCCTTCTCGAAAGTACGCTCGTGGTCTGGGGCGGCGAGTTCGGGCGCACTCCAATGGTGGAGAATCGCAAGCCGGACGCAAAGGAGAGCCAGGGACGTGACCACCATCGCCTCGCTTTCAGCATGTGGGTGGCCGGCGGCGGAATCAAGGGCGGACAGGCAATTGGAAAGACCGACGATCTGGCGTTCAACGTTGTCGAAGACAAAGTCGACGTGCATGATTTGCACGCAACGCTGCTCCATTGTCTCGGTCTGGATCATAAGCGCCTGACCTTCCGTAGCCAAGGCCGCGATTTCCGCCTGACCGACGTCGCCGGGAACGTTGTAGAGAAACTTCTCACTTAATACGGTCTCAGGAAGTGGCCGGATCAGACCACCTGGGGCGACCGGAATCGCGTCTCTTCCACCGATACGCGGCAATTGAGTTCTTCCAGAAGACTTTTTCAACGGCCGCCGGTCCCTTCTCGGACACATATTGCTGCACCAATTCGAGCGCAAATCGATACGGTCCCCACAGGTCGCTGTTAGGCCAGTCGCTGCCGTACATCAGACGATCTTCACCAAAAATACTCCAGAGTTGATCTAGCCTGGGGCGATAGAAATTTAGATTGTTCGGTACCTTTCCTCCGACCCGGCGAGGAACTTCCGAGATCTTGACGTATATCTGAGGTCGCCTTCCCAACTCCCGCAGGTCCGCCTCATACATGGCGAGCGCTTTGGATTCTGCAGGCTCTTCCAGCTGAGGAAGATGATCGATGACCACACGCAGGTTCGGGACACGGTTGGTGAGTTGCACAACCGCCGCGATTAAGGCCGGGTCAGGATCTGCAGTATCCAACGCAAGCCCAGTCTCGGCGAGCATTCTCATGTGGGAAAGGAACGTCGGATTGGAAATCTCCTTGCTCAGATCCCATCCCCAAATGTTGCCGAAGCGAATTCCCAGGAATAAAGGGTTTCGATGGAAGCGCTCCAGATTCTTCTCGAAGGCCGGCCGGCCCGCATGCAAATTTCCTACCGTGCCAAGGAAATACGGATCGTCCGCTCCTGTCTTCAATACCCATTCGTTGTCTTCTAATCGAGGACTAGCCTCAACCTCTATATAACCCCTGATGCCTAACGGCACTGCAATCTTTCGGAACCGATCGGGCAGCGCGGGCCTGTATAGGAGCGTGTCCTTCTTCTCTGGCCAGGGAATGCCCCCCGGTCGCCGGGTATCGAAGAGATGCATGTGGGTGTCGATGATCGGCGGAGGTGTGGACCGCGCGATTCCAAGAGTAGGCCCAGCTGCAGCCACCGCAAGAAAGCGACGGCGTCCAATCTGCTTCAGGGATGGCCGGTCAATCACGCGATTATTGCATGAGATATTTCTTGACTACATCTTCACGCACGGTCACCCCTAAGCCGGGTTCCTCGGGAGCGGCGATATAGCCATTCACTTGATCGAATGGCGAATCGACCAGTTCGTGCTGCATTGGATTAGGGTTCGGTTTCAGCTCAAAGAAGATAGCGTTCGTCCCGGAGGCAGACAAGTGCAGGCTGGCCGCAGTGTTGATTGCACTGCTCCAGGAATGTGGATTATAAAACTGATGTTTCAGGGCAGCCAGCTCAATCACTTTCTTCACCCCTGTAATGCCTTCGGCCTTGCCCACGTCCGGCATCAGAAAGTCGGCAATTCCACGATCTACCATCGTTTGAAACTCGTGGACCGTCCAACCTTTTTCACCCGTGGCAACTAGAGTCTGAATCGCTTGGCGCAGGCGTATGTAGCCGTCCAGATCGTACGGGGGCAAAGGTTCCTCAATCCAGTGAATTCCATACTCCTCGAAGCGCCGGGTCATTCGGATGGCGTGCGCCACATCCCATTTGACGTGAGTTCCTACGTCCAGCATGAATGCGACATCCGGTCCGATAGATTCTCGTATGCGGCTCACAAGAAGAAGATCCCGCTTGGCGTCGAGACCAAACGCTGTATCGGCGCTTTTGCCCCAGCCACCCTTCACCGCCGTGTAGCCACGCGCGACGTAGCCCTTAAACTCCTCTGCAGTGGCATCAATATTGACAGTGTCGAAGATGATGCTGGCCACCGCCCGGAACTTCGATGTCGCCTTCCCGCCGAGCAGTTGATACACCGGGACTCCGAGCGCCTTACCTTTGAGGTCATACAGTGCGGTGTCGATTGCACTAATGGCAAACGTTGCAATTCCCCCGGTGCCATACCAAGTGGAATGGAGTCGCATGAGCTCCCAAAGAGCCCGAATGTCAAGCGCATTGCGGCCTTTGAGCAAAGGTGCGAAGCCTCGATCAACGATCACCTTCACCGCCAACGCTGCCTCGGGCCATTGCGAGATACACTCTCCCCATCCAAATGTCCCGTCCTCCGCCTCCACGCGGACGAGCGTGATACAGCGGAGTTTCCCGCTGTCATGAGGTTCGGGATACTGCAGCGGAAAGGCTTCGATCTTTGCGATCTTCATAGGCTTGATGCTTTGGTGTTCTGCTACAGGAGCGGAGGAATGTGGACCGCCAGAAGCCGCATGGGTTCTGAGCCAACATTTTCAAGCTCATGCAGTGTTTGCGGGGGGATTGTCACTCCGTCGCCCACGCCGATCCGAACGTCATTCCCGGGTAGATGAAGCAGTCCGGTGCCGGCAAGGACGTAGGCACTTTCGAAATTCGTCTCGTGCAGGTGCTCCACAATGACGCCGCCGGGAGCCACCTCGACCAGGGTCACGCTCGCCTCCGGCCAACTAGCGCGGTTCTCGAATGATTGAATGCGTATACCAGGTAAAGTTGGATGCGGCTGCCAGGCTCCGGAGTTTGAGCTGTAGAGATGTGGCTTGTCCATTAGGACCTCGCGTATGTGCCCTCGTACAGCGTCTCCAATCCGGGCATCGGGGAGTTTTTGGCGAACTCCACAGCCTCGTCGATCACTTGACGAGCGTCCTCTTCCTGAGCTCCCAGCATTTCTTCTGTTGCGCCCATAGACAGCAGTTCCTTGCGATAGCGCGGTAGGGGATCGACGGTCTTCCATCGCTGGGCCTCTTCCGGGCTGTCGTACTTGCCTGCGGCGAAGGCGCTGTGCCGCTCCCACCGGATAGTCTTGGCCTCGATTAGCGTGGGGCCTCCGCCGTCGCGGGCTCTCTGCGCTGCTTCAGCAGTGGCTTCGCGCACCGCGGAAAGATCGTTTCCATCCACAGTCACGCTGGGCAGACCGAAGCCGCGGGCCCTGTCGGCAACGTCCGGAGTACTCTGTGAAAGCTTTGTCGGCACCGAGATCGCGTAGCCGTTGTTCTCGCAGACGAATATCAGGGGTATCTTCCACAACGAGGCCATGTTTAGGGTCTCGTAAAACTCTCCTTCGCAGCTCGCGCCATCACCGAAAAAGCATACAACTACTTGTCCAGTCTTTCGCAATTTGGCCGACAAGGCCACGCCACCGGCGATTGGGATATGAGCGGCAACGATTGCATTTGTCCCCAAGAAGCCATTCTTCACATCGCAAATATGCATGGAGCCACCGCGGCCTTGACAACACCCAGTTGTACGAGTGAGCAACTCGGCCATGACGTGCTTGGGATCGCTGCCCTTTGCGAGGGCGATGCCATGCCCACGATACGTCGCAAGGACTAAGTCGTCCGGTCGCAGAGCGGCGCACACTCCGAGAGGCGTGGCCTCCTGAGCGATGCAAAGATGCGTGGAGCCGGTGATTAAGCCCTGGCCGAACAATTCGAGAGCACGTTGCTCAAAATTACGAATCATCACCATGCGGTGATAGTAGGTCAGCGATTGCTGAAGGGATTGCTCAATCGTCTCTGTCATCACGGATCCCTTTCGATTAGTTCAAACTTCTAATTGCACTTAACAATCTATTCACGTCCGGCACGACGCTAAAATGCAGCGGACCAGAGGGCACTGGCACGTCGAGTCCAGTCACTCGTTGAATGGGAGCATTCAGGTAGTCGAATGCCAACTCCATCATGCGTTGCGAGATTTCTGCCGCCACTCCGCAGGTTCGGTAAGCATCGTGAGTAATAATCATGCGCCCAGTTTTTCGCAGCGATTTTACCAACGTGTCCTCGTCCAGCGGACACAACGTTCTCGGGTCGATGACCTCAACGGAGATCCCGTCCTTCTCCGCCTCTTCAGCAGCCAGCAGAGCTTCGGGAATCGTCCCAGAGATCGCCACCATCGTCATGTCGCGTCCCTCTCGAACTACTCGTGCCTGGCCAAACGGGACAAAATATTCCTCGTCCGGCACCTCTGCCTTAGTTCCGTAGAGCTTTACGTTTTCGAGAAACACCACAGGATTGTTGTCGCGCAATGCCGTCTTCATCAGACCCTTGGCGTCATAGGCATTAGAAGGTATGGCCAGCTTTAAGCCGGGCACGTGCATGAACCAGGCCTCGAGACTCTGCGAGTGCTGTGGACCCATTCCGATCCTGCTGACAATCGGAGTCCGGACGATCAATGGAACCGTGACTTGGCCACCCAGAAAGTAATGCATCTTTCCGGCTTGATTCACAATCTGGTCCATGGCAACAGTGACGAAATCCATGAATTCCAACTCGACCACACAGCGCATACCGCTGATGGCCAAACCGATCCCAAAACCTACGGTCGCAGATTCACAAAGCGGACCGTCGCGAATCCGCTCAGGTCCGAATTCATCGAAAAGTCCGCGATAGACTCCGAATGTGCCGCCATACGCGCCGATGTCTTGACCCAGTAGGACCATGTCCGGCTGAAGGGTCATCTCTTCGCGGAGCGCCTGCCCAATCGCTTCTCGCATCGTCACTACTGGCATGAATTGATCTCCCTCGATGACCGACTTGTGTGCTCGTGAAATGTGTTGATAGCTACAATACAGCGGCGCCTACCCCATCAGCCCGATAGCGCTCAATAACTTCAGGACGTAAATCAATCCCAAAACCAGGCTTCTGTGGCACATACATATATCCGTCTTCGATCTTGGGATGCTGTACGGGAAGCTCGAACCATAGCGGATCTCGCTCCGTGTCCGGGAATATCTCGACATAGAGGCCGTTCGGCGCCGAGGCTAATAGGTGCAGCGCGGCTTGTGGCTCCTCATGGTGAGCCATCCCGATATTCATCAGGCCAGCCATGCCTGCCATTCGGCGCCATTCCGTCACACCACCAGCGATCGTTACATCTACATTCAAAATGTCGATTGCATTCGTAGCAATCAGGTCGCGGCAGCCATAGCCGGAAATTTCACCCTGACCTGCGCAAACAGGGATTCCGCCGGCCGCCCTAATCTGGGAAAGCCCGCGGAATTGATCGTACCAGCGAACAGGTTCCTCAATCCACCGCAAGCCGAAACTTTGGACACCGCGACAGAATTCGATCGCCTGATCCACGGTCCACGCCTGATTCGCATCGCAGGCGATCATGAAATTGGGACCTAACACTTCGCGAGCAAAGCGGACTCGTTCGATATCTTCCTTCGGGGTGACGCGGCCGACCTTCAATTTCATTCCGGCCATGCCCATTTTTTTGTAAGAGAGAAGTTCCTCGCGAAATTCGGAAGTACCCTTGCCGTCCTGGTAGTATCCACCGATGGCAATGACAGGAACGCGGTCTGTGTATCCGCCGAGAAGCTGGCAGACCGGCAGATTCAGCGCTTTTCCCAGAGCGTCCCACATCGCTACGTCAACAGCGGCGATGGCCTGCAGTTTGATGCACTGATTTGCCAGATCGAGTGTATGAATGCTGCGGTTTCTGCTTTGAAGCGCTGTGCACTCGAACATCATGGTCCACATGCGCTCCAAATTCGGCAGCTCTTGTCCCACCAGCATCGAACGGAACTCCCCGTTGATGAGAGCAGCAATGGCCTTCTGATAGTTCGTCTCATCGCCACCGAACATGCACCCAGTGACGCCGTTTTCAAGCACCACCTCGGTAACCAGCGTGTACCGTGAGGTGATTTCGTAGGTACCTCCCTGATAAACACGCTCGAGTTTTCTCTCGAGAGGAATGGCGCGTACGTCCACAATGCGCAGATCGTTTCGAATAGTCATCGCGTCAAGAAGTCCTTCGATAGTTGGTTCAAGTCGTTTTGGAGTTTTGC
>Ga0070665_100008768_pt1 | contig 10236 bp, 11 predicted proteins | sample KBSS13metaG_FD_65862 | JGI IMG/M metagenome (GOLD analysis project Ga0070665, IMG submission 65862) | Switchgrass rhizosphere microbial communities from Kellogg Biological Station, Michigan, USA - KBS S1-3 metaG | ecosystem: Host-associated > Plants > Roots > Rhizosphere > Soil ...
AATGCGATCGAAGTCGTCTCATTGTTCGTCGACGATATCGCGACCACCAAGGCCTTCTACCGGAAGGTGTTCGAGCCGGAGATCCTGTTCGAGGACGAAGTGTCCGCCGTCCTGCAATTCAACGGCGCCATGATCAATCTGCTTCAGGCTTCGGAGGCGCCGGAACTGGTCGCGCCGCGGCCCGTTGCGCCTTCCGGAACGGGGCCGCGCGTCATGTTCACGATCAGGGTCGACGACGTGGACGCGGTTTGTGCGAGCCTGCGCAGCAAGGGCGTGGCAATGCTCAACGGTCCGATTGATCGGCCGTGGGGCCGACGCACCGCTGCCTTCCAGGATCCGTCCGGCCATGTCTGGGAACTGGCTCAGGTGCTGACTTCATCCGAGTCTTAACAAGTCCTAAACCGTTCGTGGTTGACGCAACGGCAAAAGCTGGCGAAATGAAGGCTGATCATGATCTCGCCTCATTTCGTCCATAGCCGGGTTCTTGCTTAAAAGATGCGGATTCGCTAGGTCTCGTTCCCTGGTACCGGAACAAGGTCTCCAAAGACCCAGAGCGCCGTACCATCCGTCGTGCCGGCTCGGATACTGGAAGGGGAACCGGATTGTCGAACGAACGATCGCGAAAAGCGACGGCGGAATGGCGCATCGTTTCAGTTGCGATCGTTTCGGCTTTTGTCGCATCGTGCTCGGCCACGGCAGATCCCACTCTCGATTTTTCCAACACGTCGGTAACCGCCACCGAGGATGCCGGCATGTCGTCGGGCATGATGGCATCGACGGGCGTTGTCGCCGGCGACGATGTTGCGATGGCCGCGGACGGCACCACGTCCGGTGACAGCACCGCGCCGCTCCCGCAGTCGGTCGCCTACGTGCCGGTGGTGAAGCCCGGCTCCGGCTTCCCCGCGCTTCAGGACGGCACGACGGGCACCGCGCCCGCGACCGCCGCCGATCAAGTTTCAACCCCTCAGGCAGCGCCAGCGGCGGCCTCTGATGCGCAAGCTCAGAGCGCCGCCGCAGCAACCGCCGAAGTCGTGCCGTTGCCGGCCGCCAATCCCAAGGCCGCGGTGACACCGGCGCTCGACAATCCGGTCTATGTGACGGCGACCGATCCGGCAACCGTTGCACCGCCCCCGCCGCCGAAGAAACGCAGCCTGTTCGCCTCGCTGTTCGGTTCGACGCCGGTCGAGGCAAAGCCGCTGGTCGTGCCCGACGCGCAGCCGAAGCCGGTGATCCAGCTCGCTTCGACTGAGCCCGACAGCCAGCCGGAAGTGCGAACCGCATCGTTGACCGGCGGCAGCGACCAGGAAGATCTCAATCCGCTGCCGGGCGTGCGCCAGACGGCGTTGTTCGAAATCAAGCGCAAGTCCGGCATCGACGACGATAGCGACGTCGACCTGCACGAGGACGAAGAGCCCTCGCCGATCCGCCTCGCTTCGGCGGCCGGTCTCGCCCGACTTGCCCCCAACGGCCTGCTCACGCAGACCGACAGCGTCGATGTCGCCTGCCTGAAGCCGTCGCTGGTGCGCGTGCTGAAAACCGTCGAGCAGCACTACGGCCGCAAGATCATGGTCACCTCCGGCTATCGCAGCCCGTCGCACAATCGCCGGGCGCGCGGCGCCAAGAATTCGCTGCACATGTATTGCGCGGCCGCCGACATTCAGGTCCCCGGCGTCGGCAAGTGGGAGCTCGCCTCCTATTTCCGCACCATGCCCGGCCGCGGCGGCGTCGGCACCTATTGCCACACCGAATCGGTGCATATCGACGTCGGCCCCGAGCGCGACTGGAACTGGCGCTGCCGCCGCAGGAAATAGGCTCGGCAGTCTTGTTGCCGGCTGCCGAAAAAACTTCCCTCATCAAGCGCTTCACGGGTTGCCGCCTGCCCAATCCGCAACTATAAGCCGCTTCGCCGCGCCCATCGTCTAGCGGTCCAGGACGCCGCCCTTTCACGGCGGTAACACGGGTTCGAGTCCCGTTGGGCGTACCAATCTTTTCAATGAGTTAGTCGTCGAAAATCCGTTATTGTCCAACATCTGGCCAATATTCGGCGACTATCAGGGCCTACCGGTCTGGAAAGGGTCAGCTCTAGATTCGGCGTCACTCGATCGAAGCTCCTGCTCACAAAACAGAGCACAAGCCGCGTTAGCTCAGGCCGTCAGCGCCGCCGGGCTGGCAACAGGTCGACCAGCTCTGGATAGAGGATGCCGCACTTATTGTAGATATCGGGTGTGTCTTTGCGCTTTGGGCAGTTAGCTCGAATCGCAATGTCGTCGAGCAATAGGCCTAGCGGTCGATCTCCGCCTGCCTTCAACATCGCGACCTTATCGAATTGCTTCCGCAAGCCGCATTTCGAGCAAGCCGCCACAATTTTATCTGCGGGGTAGGAAGAGAGCATCGGGACGTCCACGGCGTCACCTCCCCGATGGGCCGGTTGCGATAGCTCGCGCCGCGCTCGATTGATCCGGGAATTTCCACACCACCCGCATGACGCGCGATCCGCAGCGCGGGCAGCGAATGCGCTGCGCCAGGCTGGCGATCGGGAATGCCCGGCCTCTCGTGATCACCAGGGTCTCCAAGTCGATACTGTAGCGGTAGGAGCACTCGCGGCCGCGCTTCATCCCGTGCACATGCGGGCCGAAGGCACAGGCAACCCAAGCCTTGATGCTGTGATTTAGCGCGTCGCCGAGCGTCTCGATCTCCATGCGAACAAAAGAGGAACATTTTCCTTGATCGTCAAGATACTCTGTGAGAAATTGGGCCATGAAAAATATCGCACCGCCCAGACGCGCTGGTCCTTATCCAGATCGCGAGATCGACTGCCAGCAGGCCATCGAGGCAGGCTTTCAAAGGTTGGTTGAAACGGCCAGAGCTGCCGGCTGGGGACCGGCCGAGGTAACGGAAGCGCTCGAACATTTGGCTCTGGCCGACCGTCTGACGCGGAACACCAACTCAGCAATTGCCGGCTATCGACTGCTGGACGACTTGATAGCTGCACGGCAAGGCCATGCCTGAGGCGCTGCTACCCCGCCAAGCCACGCCGAAGCTGATTGTCGTGGTTGCGTTCGACCGCGACGAGGAAGGCGAACTGCAGGCCGCGTTCGGGCCGGCGGATCAGCAGAGCGAGGAGCGCGCGATCCGTACGGCAAAGGCGCTGGCATCGAAACATGCCGGCGTAATCGCCTGGTCCCGGGAAGCTCAGTTCGACATCGGTGAGTATGGCCCACCGACCACGCTGTTCGTCGCTGGCGAGGTCGCGGACATGGAATGAGCGAACAGTCACCGCACGCTATGTCCGAGCCCGGCCCGCCTGGCCATCTCCGACCACGATTGCGAGCATTCGGGTTGTAGCAAATGGGGTGGCTGGGCTTTGCCACAGGCAAGCGCGAAACCGTTGGTTTTGTCGAGAGCACGCGCAGTTGATGCACAATGAACGCCCTGAACCTTGCTTAGTCACGAGATCGGGCAATCTGCATGCTCTTAGAGCGGTGTCGGCCTACGCTTATGCGGTGGATATTTGTTATACTTTCCAATAAGTCCTAGACAGTCACCACTGGAAATCGCTCTTTATTGCCTGACAACCGTCAAACGGTTCTGGAGGACAACCCGGTGCGCCTAGAATCTTTCCGGATCACCAATTTTCGCTCCATCAATGACAGCGGGGATATCAAGGTAGAGAAGATCACCGCGCTACTTGGGCGTAACGAGAGCGGAAAGAGCAACCTACTTCTGGCGTTACGCAGTTTGAACCCTCCCGATGGCTTTACAGACCTAAAGCCCGTAAAGGACTTCCCAAGGCATCGCCGCCTTGAAGATTGTAAAGATTGGACGCGGGTCGTAAGCACCAAGTGGAGACTGGACACAGAGGACCAGAAGGCACTCGCCAAAATCCTGCCTCGGGCCGCAAGTCTCACTCACGTCAGCATCGGCCGCAATTACAAGGGCAGACGATGGGTTGGACTTGACGGTCTGGAGCCTGTTGCATTTGACGCTACCGCGCTTACGGCCAAGGCTAGAAAAATTGGGCCGGCAGTTCAAGCGGCAGCAGCGAAAGTCGAAGCTGGCAAGAGAGCTTCTTTGATTGCCGCAGCTGAAGCGTTTGATATTGAACCCCTGGGCGAGGACGACGAAGCTGCAAGTGATTGGGCAGGACGAGCGTCAATTGCGATCTCCGCACTACGTCAGGCGATCGCGGCAGCAGATGCCGACCTAAGCGAAAAGCAGGAGCGGGAATTAAATGAATTAGATACTCTTGCCAGACTAATTCCAGCCGACGAACTCGCGCAAGGGAAGGCTAGGGACTGGGCCGTTGAAGCGCTCCCGGTATTTATCTTCCTTGATGAATATCCTGAACTCAGCGGACACCAAAACATCTCAGAGTTTCTAGCTCGTAAGGCAAGTGGTAGTACGCCTACAATCGCGGACATTAATTTCGAAAAACTCTGCAAGGTCGCAGGCCTCGACGCGCAGAACTTGCAGCAACTCGCCAGTCAGAATGATCCCGAAACGCGCAACCAGCTGGCCAATCGGGCGAGCGCAGTGGTGACTGGGGAAATCAGGCGCCTATGGAAAGACAGACCCCTAAAAATTCGTTTCAATCTCGATGCGTCCTATATGGACACTTTCGTATCCGACCCCAACGCCGCCTACGAGGTTGAAGTCAATCTCGATGAACGTAGCCGCGGCTTCAAATGGTTCTTCTCTTTCTACATAACGTTTGCAGCTGACACTCGCGGCGGATCTGCGGAAAAAGCTATGCTGCTATTAGATGAGCCCGGCCTATACTTACATGCGAAATCGCAGTTGGACTTATTGAAACATTTCGAGAAAGACTTCAAGAATCAGATAATATATTCTACGCATTCGCCTTTCATGGTGCCTACGCAGAGTTTGGCCTCGATAAGGACAGTGAATATTGCAGAAAACGTCGGGACTACCGTCAGCAACGACCCCAAGGGCGATTCAAGTACCCTGTTCCCGCTCCAGGCGGCTTTAGGTTACGATATCGCGCAAAGCCTGTTTGTCGGGCCGAACAATCTTGTGGTTGAAGGCGTGACCGATTTTTGGATTCTGTCAGCAATTAGCGCATACCTAGCCGACAACAAGGGAAAGCCCTTAAACACACAAATTGCGTTGACCCCGGCCGGTGGCGCTCAGAAGGTATCCTACATGGTGGCACTGCTGTCGTCTCAAAATCTCAACACATTGGTTCTCCTAGACGATGAAAAACAATCGCGCGCCACGAGCGAGGAGCTTATAAGGAGCAGGCTTATTAGTGAGAAGAACGTTGTATTCGTGACCGAGGCATTGTCGCCCAGTCCTAAGGAAGCCGACATTGAGGACTTGTTCGACCCAGGCACTTACGAAGCGTTGGTCAAAGAGAGTTATAAGAAGGAACTGAAGGGGAAGACGCTAAATCTAAACGGGAGCATTCCTCGGGTAGTCAAGCGCGTGGAGGATGCCTTCAGCCAGCTCGGTGTTGATTTTCATAAGACCCGACCGTCGCGCCTGCTACTTGAGAAAATGGCAACTTCTCCCGCCACCATCGTTACAATCAGTGTGGCCGCGCGATTTAATAAGCTATTTGACATCATCAATGAGCGAATGCAGAAGCAAACGGCCAGGAGTGCCGAACCCTTCCGTTAGGCTCTTTGATTTCCCGCAGCGTCGCGTGCCGCAGCAGCTGCTCCCCTTTGAGGTGACTCCCACGGCCGACCACGCCGGGGCTTCAGCCATTGAGTGCCGGGCTTGACCTTGGCGCCCTTCAGCGGCTTCGCCTGGGCGTTGACGCGCGACCATAGCCGCTCGCGCATCTTCTCGTTGATCGTGATGAAGGCGCCGCCGACATAGCGGCGTTCCTTGTCCGGCGTCACCATGTAGGCGACGTTCGGCCGGCCGGGCTCGCGCAGCACGGCAGCGACCCTTAGTCGTTCTCCTCGCAGCGCTTAATCGTAAGCCAACTCTGGGTGCGGCCGCTGCGAACGCGAATAACTGAGCTCACCTTTCTGTATATTTTCCGTGGTATTAAGGTGACCAGGCTACTTGCACTAACTTGGAAGAGGGCTGCCTATGCCGCAATTCATACGACGCACAGCAATCAATTTCGGGAAGACTGACGCTAAGAGCGCAATGGTCACAAGGGATCAAAAGGCTAAGCAGCTATTTTTGGATGCTTTCGCGCTTCCCGACACGATTGATTTAGACGCGATCGAAAATGGCGACCGCTATCTGTTTTTTGGAACGAAGGGGTCCGGCAAGACAGCCCTTCTCCGCTACGTGATGGAAGAGGAAAAGAGAAAGAACAACCCTACTAAATTCATTGTTTTTTCCGAGGACATTACCCAGCAGGAATTCGACAAAATAGCGGAGGGGGTCGACCTCGAAAGTGTTGCCAAGCCGGACATTGGCACTCAAATCAATGTGCGAGATATGTGGAAGATATTTTTGATAAAAAATATCTGTGACATTCTTGGCGATAGCGGCACGCTCTTCGATGGGCACGAGAAAAGTAAGCGCCTTAAGGACCTTATATTCGATATTTTCGAGGGAAACGACAAGGGCATCTTAGAAAAGATATCAAAGAAAATTAAGAATGGAAGCTTTCGCTTCAAGGCAGCTATCAAGGAATACGCCGAATTTGAAACGATAATAAACTTTGAGAATGAGGATGGCACCGTCGAGATAAACTACAGTCGTTTTGCCGAAACTGTTATTGAGGCGATTTGCAATTTTTCATATCCTGAAGATGTCAAATATTGCTTGTTTGTCGATGAGTTGAATTTGTCCATGCTTCAGCAGAAGCAACATAAAAAGGACAGCATCTTAATTAGAGATTTGATCCTATCAATTGGTCAGTTAAACAGGGTGTTTGTTGAACGGAATGTGCCGATATTTATCTACGCAGCAGTAAGAGTTGAGATCGCCAAGGCGATTAGTGTTTCTAGAAATGAAATAGACAAGTATCTCGTTGATCATGGCCAGCGCATGCAATGGCATGCAGGTTTTGACGTCAATAAATACCCAATCTTCGAAGTGATTGAGCAGAGGATTACCGCCTTAGAAACGCAAGCCTCTGGGCACAACAACACGCGCAAGGAAGTATGGGACGAATATTTTGCGCGAGACGTTTTTGGCGTCTCCCCAAAAAAGTTCATTAGCGAGGTCACGTGGTGCAATCCACGCGATATCGTCAATTTATTTAATCTCACTGCCGGCTCTCACCTAAATCGCCCGATGTACGATACAAGCGTATTTGCCGCTGTTGCTGAGCAGTACTCCGAGATTGTTTGGAGCGAGCGCGCCGAGGAGCTAAACGCCGAGCATTCTATGACCGTTGTGAACCAGATAAGAAAACTGCTTTCAAATTTTCGTCGACATTTCAAGATCGACCACTTGGACAAACACGCTAAAGCAATTGGACAAGCCAACCAATTGATGAGGCAGGTTCAGCAGACTGTCGGTATAGAGAAGATTTGTCGCGACTTATATCATGTCGGTGTGCTGGGTCAGTCAGTGACAGTGAACCAGGGAAAGCGAAATTCTGTGGGTGATACGGTATCTGACTTACACGAGACCTGGTTCTATCGTGACAATCGCGAGTTTGATAGCGCTAATTACCTCGACGTTCACAGGGGGCTTTATCCTTGCCTGAAACTAGGTGCTTGGCGGGCAGACATTTTTGATCGGGACCCGAGGGCTCGGGTAGTGCCGTGAACCGTGGGAGGATGAATTGCACGATCATGCCCGGCAGCAACATGTTGATCAGCGGCGTGGCCGCGTCAGATGGAGGCCGCGACCCGTCGCCGGATCGCCATCCGGATCAGCGTCGCGCAGTGGATGTAGCCTGCGCACGCCAGCGCGCGCTGGCTGAGCCTTTCCTCCCCTTTGCGGCGTGGTCGGACCGTATCTGCGACTGCAGCCAGCAGCCGGGCCTCGGAAACGGCGTCGGTCTCGCCCATGCGAGCGGCAACCACGACGCTGTCGTCGACTGGGGCGATCTCGTCGATCACTGCACCACGCACGGCTGACAAGCTAACGACAAGGTCGTTGCGGTCATTCAGCCGCGCCTCTTGGTTCTGCCACTCGATCGCCTGCCGGTGACTGTCAAGGTCGGCCGCAATGGCTACAAGATCTGCTAACAGCCCGGCCGCCGCCACGAGCTTCTGCGCATAGGCGTCACCGTGCTCGGCCGCGCACGCAGCGGCCCGTCGCTCCAGCGCTGCGTTGGTCTCCGCTGCCTGGGCGGCCAGTCCGCTGTGTTGAATATGCAGCTAGACGGGAAGCCCGAAACTCTCCAGCACCTGATCCTTGATGCTGCCGGCCTCGACGACCTGATCAGTAACCTCTCCAAGGTCCGGTCAGCGTTGCCGGAAATGGTCACGCCGACGCTAGATCCCGGGGCACGGCTCGACGTCCAGACTGACCCGGCTTGGCTAGTTCCCGCGCTCATAGCGGCCCACCCGGCACCCTCCTCGCGCTTCGTCACCGGGCTCGGTTGGTTGGGGTTCAATCTTCCGAAGGACGGGGCTAAAGCGTTGAGTCATGCGCTAGCATCGGTGGCCAACAAGCAACCTAGCTACCGGTATACCGGGAGAGCGCCTACCGTTGTCTTGAGTGCCTTGGCGTTGGCCACGATTATGAAGAGCCCGCCGCCTCTTGATGGCACGGGCTCCGGTGATGATCCAGCGTGTGACGACCGTAGGTAGTTCAGCACTTAACACTACCGTCTGCGATGAAAGCAGAGATGCCAGTGGGAAGCACATCTGGACCAATCCCGATGTGTCTTAGTTTGGCCGAAAGCGGACCGGCAGCTTGTCGGCGCCCGCAATCAAAGACGAGACTCGGGCCATTTGGTCTCGCTACTACGTGCTGCTCGGCTGTGATCGCAGCAACGTATTGCGAGCCGAGGCGAGGTGACGGCGACAGGCTTTTTCGACATTGCGTCGATCGCGGCTGAGGAGTGCCGCGATAAACTCGAGATGTTCGCCGATCGCTGCCTTGTTGCGCTCCAGTTCGTCGCGCTTGTTCCACTGATAGTGGTAGTGAAAGATCAGTGTAATGATGTCATGGAAGTCATCGATGAACCGATTTGGCGACGCCTCATGGATGAGCCTGTGAAAGCGATCGTCCAGAGCCGAGAAGTCGTGGAAGCGCAGATCGATCTCTCGCAGCAGTTCACGGTGCTGTTGCTGGATCGATCGTAGCTTCTGCCAGGCAGGGGCGTCTTCCGCCAGTTTGGTAAATGCAATGGCCGAGCGCAGTTCGAACAGTTCGCGTATCTCGAAGAGTTCGAGTGCAAAGTCGGAAGTGAACCCTTTGAATGACCACCCGGCATTTGGTCGCTTCTCGATAAGGCCGAACCGGCGAAACCGATTGAGGAACTCGCGTATGGCCGTTGTTCCCACCTCGAACTGCCGTGCCAGCTCGAGTTCATTGATCACTGCGCCAGGCTTCGTGTCACCGCGCAGCATCCACTCCATGAAGTGTCTTTCTACCTGAGCTGAGGTAGCCTCGGTTTCCGCCTCCGGATAGCGCGCGCCGCGCGCTCGTGGCTTGAGCACGACCCGGCTTCGCCCGGCATTGGCAACGATGCCGCGCGCGGCCAGTCCCGCGAGAACCTTTCGCACCGTCGTGCGGCTCACTTCGAGCTGTTCGCTTAGTTCGTTCTCGGACGGCAGCGTGGCCCTGGGTGCGAGGCCTGCGAGCAAATCCAGGGTCTGGTTGAATGCGCGTTTGAATACGGTGTCGGATTTCACTGTGCATTCCCTTCGGTATGCTGACCCTCATTTTTATCCATAAAAAACAAGTTGCCAAGCCTAATCTCATGCGTTCTTTATGTATAACAGACCAAACGATATCTGTTGGTGAGAACGACAAGTGCGCGAGCTGGAGGCTCGAGGCATGGGGGAAGTTTTGATCCATACGAATAGCGAAGTGACATCGACGGCTAGAGAGGACAGCCTCTCAGCGCGCTCGACCTCTGCGAGTCACCTACGGTCGCTGTCCTTGCTCCTCAGCCTGTTGCGGCTCGGCCCTCTGTTGATCCTCATTGTGATGATAACGTCGGCGAGTGCCTTGTCCCCGTATTTCCTCACGCCGCGAAACATCAGCAATGTCCTCGCGCAGACGGTCGTCATCGCGACTCTCGCGCTCGGTCAATACGTCGTCATCCTGACGCGCGGCATTGATCTTTCGGTCGGGTCCAACATCGCGTTGTGTTCGGTCATCGGCGCCCTCGTCTAC
>Ga0070665_100008770_pt1 | contig 10236 bp, 6 predicted proteins | sample KBSS13metaG_FD_65862 | JGI IMG/M metagenome (GOLD analysis project Ga0070665, IMG submission 65862) | Switchgrass rhizosphere microbial communities from Kellogg Biological Station, Michigan, USA - KBS S1-3 metaG | ecosystem: Host-associated > Plants > Roots > Rhizosphere > Soil ...
GCAATCAGGTCCCTGGTGTTGATCGAATTCACCGCGGCGCGAGTTCCCGCCGACGCGACAAAACTCGCGGAGAGCAGTTCACCCTCCGGCATCCGCACATCGACTTTGTGGGTCGCGTTGCCGGGCGGAACTTCCAGATCGGGCAGCATGCCTGCGCTCAGCTTGCCTGCCTCACGTCCATCCAGGTAAACCGTTCCATTCTGTTCGGCGGTGAAGATGCGGAGATGAAGCGGCTCGGGAGCAAGGCTGAAGTTCCATTCCTTGCGTACTTCCTCCTGACGGTGAACCGGCGCGTAGCCCAGTGCGGAAACTGAGACGTCATGCAACCGTCCCGCAGCCAGTTCGACCACGCGGCGTTTCTGCAATTTTCCGTCGATCTGAACGACCGCATTGGCCGGCGTCGTTTTGACGGCAACTTTCTGGGCCGGCAACACGGTTGTCGTGGCAACCTCGCGAGTTCCGGACGCACGATACATCCTTACGGCAGCGAAGCACACCAAGACTGCTGCCAATACGCACGCGATCCACAACAGGTACCCTCGTTTCCGCGGGCCGTCGAATGACAGGCGTAGCGCGGAGCCCTTCGTCGGAGCAAGGCTGCCAGGGCGTGAAATGCGGGCTTCCTGCAGCCGCGCCCTTGCTCGCGACCATTGCTGTACGGATGCCACGCGGTAGCGAGTGACCAACGCACCCGCGGCGGCCCGTGCCCTTCGCATCCTTTCCAGTGCGTGTTGCAATCGTTCTGGTGACGGACGCGCTGGCGAGGATTTTCGCACGGTCGCAGTGGATGCAGGGAGAAACTGGCTCGGTGAAAACAGTGATGTGATGGGTTCCTGATCGGGGACTGACGGTTGCGCGCCCGGACTTGCTGTTGACTTTGCCTCTGGCAACGGACCCTTGACCAACGTGAGGTACTGGTTCAAACGCTGGTCATCCGGATAAACCGCCAACGCCGCGGTGACAATCCCCACTGCTGCATCGAGGTTTCCTTCCGCCTGTCGTTCGCGCGCCTCCAAAAGGCAGACGGAGACGTACTCCTTGCGTTTGGCGTCGCCCACGATCGACCGCGCACTGCGCAGCGCGGTCTGCGTGCTATCGATCGCAGAGGCGTCCTCAATCAACTTCTCGGCTTCGCGCCAATCGTCATCGACGACCACTCGCGCCTGCTCGACCAGCGCGGCCGCCAGCGCGGCGCGAATAATAGTATTACGCTCGTCCAGCTCCAGCGCCTGCCGCAGGAGTTTTTCCTTGTTCTCCGGTTTGCCGGCTTCACCTGCACGCTGCGCCTCTTCCAAGAGCTGCCGGGCTTCGCGGCTTCGTTCGAGGCCCTGGCGGGCAAGCCGCTCCAGACCCGCGAACTCGGCGTCGTTGGGATGCTCTTCGAGAGCTGCCTTGGCCCAGTCATGAGCGTTGCCATAGCATCCTGCTTCGAGGGCACGATCGATCTGTTCCACCTGCCGCAGACGTGTATCTTCGTTGGCCTGCCGTTCGCGACGCCTGGCCAGGTGCTCCATTTCGAGTGCCAGCCCGGGATAGCGAGGGTAAATACTTCGCAGGATGTCCCACTGTCCGAGCGCCTCGCCAAACTGCCCTCTCTCTTCGTATTGGTGAGCCTTGGCGGCAATCGAGTTCACCAAATCCCGCCGGTCGCGCACCAGCTTGAGGGACTGATGAAACTGCGCTTCCTGCGGAAAGCGCGCCGCTGCCTCCTCCAGAATGGAAACGCGCCGGTCCAGGTCGGGCTCGCTCTCCGTCCGGGTGTGAACCGACGACATATAGGCGGACAGTTCCTGGCGCTCGCACTCCACTGCCTCCAGCCTCAAGGCCTGGAAGAGCGGATGTCCCGGACATTGCGCAAGTTGGCCGTCGCAGATGGCGAGAGTCTTGGCAAACTCTTTCGCGGTGAGTGATCGGCGCGCCTCCTCGTAGGAGTTGCGCAGCGTCTCCCGCTCGGAACGGACCTGATTGTAAAACCTCTGATACTCCGCATCGCGCCCAGCCGCTCCGGAAGGAGTGGCACTCGTAAGACGCAAGACGCGTTCCAGTTTTTCCAGAGCGGTATTGATCTCACCCTTGTGATACGCGCGGACCGCGGAGTCGTAGAGTTGCTCCTTCTCTTCCCTGGTGCGGATCGACTCCTGCTCTCGCTCCTCGACCTCGCTCAACAATCCTCTCGCGCGTGATTCCGATGGCCGCAGCCGGAGGGCCTCTTTGAGCGCCTGGCGAGCTTGCGTGAAGTCGCTCTGATCCAGATGGCGCCGGGCCAGGCCAAGCCAGTTCTCGATCTGAGTCTGGCTCCGTTTTTGCTCGATGTGTCCGATGGTTACGAGAGCGTCTGTGTTTTCGGGATCGAGTTCGAGGATCTCGTGGAGTTTCTCGAGCGCGAGCTGGATCTCCTCGTGCTCAATGCGGGCACGGGCGGCTTCCAGCAGCTCACGAATCTTCTTCTGCTTGCGCGCCTCTTCGATCTGCGATCGCAGTAGACCTATTTCGGGATCGGCGTGGCCTTCGGCTTGAAGTTCACCGACGATCTCCGACGCGAAGACGTGGTCTCCCGTCTCAAGGGCTTTCCTTGCGCGTGCCATCCGCGGCTGAATCTTTGCGCCATCGAACCGCTCGACCTTTTCTCCCAGGTGCGCTTTGTATAGCGTGTCGGCAAAGACGCGAGCGCTCGAATAGCGATGACCCGGCTGCTTTGCCATGGCGGCGTGCACGGCCATGCTAACTAACGTCGTAATACCCGGGTTAATTTCGGAAATCAGTGGCGGAGTATATTTGCGGATGGCCTCTACCGTCTCGATTGCGGTCTTACGGGCGAACGGCCGCTGACCGGTAAGTGCCTCATAACAAATTACTCCCAGCGAAAATATATCCGACATTGCAGTGGCATGTTGCAATTCAGTTACTTCCGGAGCCATATATTGCCACGTACCCTTGTGCCCCGTCACAGAATTTGACCCGGCCAGATGTACCACTCCGAAGTCAATTATTTTCGCTGTGTCATCTTCTAATACAAAGATATTACTTGGCTTTAAATCGCGATGAATCAGCCCACGCTCGTGCGCGACTTGTAATCCACGGCAGACCTGACGCATTACGTCAATCACCAGCGCGCAATTCAAGCGCGGACTGCTGGTCTGAATGAGCCGGGCGAGAGTCGAGCCGTTCAACAACGGCATGACGAAGAACGGAGTGCGCCGGCCCTTTTCCTCGATCTCGCCGACATCCCTGACATCCACGATGTTGGGGTGGCTCATTCCCGCGAGAACGCTCCACTCCTTGGTGAATAATTCCACTGCCGCGGGATCGGAGACGTCGCGCATGGTCTTGATGGCGACGTCGCTTCTGGTCTTGAGATCGTAGGCGCGGTACACCACGCCCATTCCGCCCTCGCCCAATCGCTCCTTCAGCTCATACCGTGTTGCGACTCGAGTGGCGGCGAGCATTTTGGTATAACGAACCGAATATAACAGTTTGTCCGACTTACTTCTATAAATACACGCACTTCTGAGTAAGTCACTGGTCTCTGACATACAGTTCCGTTGTCATACTACGGACAACGGTGATAACGCCGCCGAATGCGCGAAACATTTTTATAAATTCTCCTTCCTGTGTTTTCATAACTTTCGCTGGAGCCGCGTAGAACAGCGTCGAAGAGAGCGTGATAAATCGCCCACTGCAACCGGCGCGTAACATAAACAATTCGATTATTGCCGCGCAGGAAGCTTGAATTGCGGGGTTAGATCAATATAATAGGAAAGCAAGCGGCCTGGGTGACTTGAATTAAAATCGATAAAGTTCAAACACCCGGTCCTCGCCCTGTTAGCGCCAGTTACTTTTCCTGATTGGGAGCGTCTAACGATGCCGAAAGAAAGCATTCAGAAGAAGATCGCTCGCGTGAGACCTCCGCGTGTCCACATCACCTACGACGTGGAGACTGGAGGCGCGATCGAGAAAAAAGAGATTCCCTTCGTCGTGGGTGTGCTTGCCGACCTGGCGGGCCAGCCTGAAAAGACTCTACCGCCGATCAAAGATCGCAAGTTTATCGAGATCGACCGCGACAATTTCGACAACGTGATGGCCAGGATGGCTCCGCGAGTTGCGTTCAAGGTGGACAATCGCCTGACGAACGACGACACCCAATTGGGTGTGGAGCTGCGTTTCTCCAGCATGTCTGACTTTGAACCGCAGAACATCGCACAACAGGTTGAGCCGCTGCGTCGTCTGCTGGAGTTACGGCGCAAGCTGTCGAACCTGCGCAGCAGTCTTTATGGGAATGACAAGCTGGAGCAACTCCTCCAGGAAGTGGTGCACAACGCGGACTCGCTCGACCGGCTGAGGAACGACGTCGGCGTCCCGCCGCAGGAGACATAGAATGCCGGAACTACATTCCAATGCCGCGAGTCCAGCGCTCGAGACAGTTAACGCGGGCGCCAGCCTGCTCGAGAATATCCTCAACGAAGGTCGCCTTGCGCCTACTCCCGAGGAGCGCGCCAGTGCCAAAGCGTATGTAGGGGCCTTCGTCGAGCAGCTCGTCAACAAGGAGATGACGGTTTCCAAGGATACCGAGGCCATGTTGAATGCGCGGATTGCCGCCATCGACCAAGCCATCTCGAACCAGTTGAACGAGATCATGCACGCCGAGCCTGTACAACGCATCGAAGGTTCCTGGCGCGGGTTGCACTATTTTGTCTTCCAGACCGAAACCTCGCCGATGCTCAAGATCAAAGTCATGAACATCAGCAAGAAGGAAGTTCTGAAGGACTTGAAGAATGCTTCCGAGTTCGACCAGAGCGCCATCTTCAAGAAAGTTCACGACGAAGGCTACGGCGTTCTTGGCGGTCACCCGTTTGGCGCGTTGATCGGCGATTATGAGTTTGGCCGGCATCCCGAAGATGTCGCGACCCTCGAAAAGATGTCCAATGTCGCGGCCGCTTCGCACGCTCCTTTCATCGCGGCGGCAAATCCCAAGATGTTCAACTGGGAATCGTTCACCGAGTTGTCCGGCCCGCGGGACCTCGCGAAGATTTTCGACAATGACGCTTATATCCCGTGGAAGAGTTTCCGCGAAAGCGAGGACTCGCGCTACGTGGCTCTGGCACTGCCGCATATCCTCATGCGGCTGCCTTACGGCAAGGAAACACAGCCGGTCGAGGAGTTCGACTTCGAGGAGAATGTCGACGGCCGCGACCATCGGAAGTACCTGTGGGGCAACGCAGCCTATGCGTTCGCATCCCGGGTAACGGATGCGTTTGCGCGACACGAGTGGTGCGCAGCGATTCGGGGTGTGGAAGGCGGAGGCTTGGTGGAAGGGCTCCCCACGCACGTCTTCACCACGGACGATGGCGATATTGCGGTAAAGTGTCCCACGGAAATTGCCATTACCGATCGCCGTGAGAACGAGTTCTCAAAGCTCGGCTTCATTCCGCTCTGCTATTACAAGGGCACAGACCGGGCGGCCTTTCTAGGAGCGCAGTCCTGCCAGAAACCGGTGGTCTACTTGAGCGACGATGCCAACGCCAACGCGCGGCTGTCGGCGCAATTACAGTACACCTTTGCCATTACCCGGTTTGCGCATTTTCTGAAGGCGATGATGCGCGACAAGATCGGTACGTTCATGTCGCGCGAGAATTGCGAGCATTACCTGAACGAGTGGATCTCCCACTACGTTCTACTCGACGACACGGCCGGCCACGACGCGAAGGCGAAATACCCGCTGCGCGAGGCCCGTATCGAAGTCAGCGAAGTTGCCGGAAAGCCTGGCGTGTATAATGCTGTGGCTTATTTGCGGCCGCATTTTCAGTTGGACGAGCTCACCGTTTCTCTGCGGCTCGTCGCCAGGTTGCCGGAAGCCAGGAAGTAGCAGTAGAGCGCCATCCGGGGCAAATTCGTTGATCGCTCACAGCGGAGCCGTTTGCGGCATTCCGTTCGTCGCGCCACCCATTCACAGTTTCGATTCGTTCAGCTTCGATAAGTCAACAAGGAGGCATAACTACATGGCCGATTTTTACATGAAACTTTCCAACGGCTTGGATGGAGAGAGCAAAGATTCGCAGCACCAGAATTGGATCGAGCTCCTTTCGTTCAGTCATGACATCAGGCAGCCCGCTTCGGCAACTGTCGGCACAGCCGGCGGCGGCACAACCGCCCGTACGCAACACGGGGATTACACCATCACGAAGTATGTAGACATTGCTTCGCCCAAGTTATATGAATTCGCCTCCAGCGGCCAGCACCTCGATACCGTAAGCGTCGAGATGATGCGCGCATCGGGCGCCAGCCGCGTGAAGTACATGCAAGTGGACATGACGGACGTGGTGATCTCGTATGTGGCACCCAGTGGTGGTGCAACCGCGACCAGGATCGGCTTCGACACCGCTAATCAAGGTGCCGGCGACGATACGCAGTTCCCCACGGAGACAGTGAAACTGAACTACGCCCAGATCAAGTGGACGTATACCCAACAGAAACGCGAAGGCGGAACGGCCGCCGGACAGAAGACCGGAGGCTGGAGCCTGAAGGAGCACAAAGCCGTCGCTTGATCCCAGAGTGCTTATCGCCGCGGCGGTCCTGCAGCGTAACTGCCGGCCGCCGCGCAAACTTCGTCCTGTAACGATCGAGGCCGGCCTATGACAACCCTAACCGTCATTCGAGGTGACGTCCTCGCTCCCGTATCTCCCACCAAGCCCGCAGGCGATGACCTCAGCGTTACCGCGGACTGGGCATCCATTCGCAGCACGCGTCCGAATAACTGGGATACCGGGAGCCGCCGTGAATGGGAACGCGCCGAGCCGGGTGCCGCCAGCTGGTCATTGTTGCGCGACCTTTCGGCCGATGCCCTTGCCACCAAATCGAAGGACCTGCGCCTTGCCCTGTGGCTCCTCGAAGCCAGCATCAAGTTGCACGGTTTTGCCGGAGTGCGTGACGGGCTCCTGGTGATCCGTGAATTGCTGGTGGAGTTTTGGGACAACGGGCTTTACCCTTCGATAGAAGATGGCGACCTGGAAGCTCGTTCCGGACCGTTGCAATGGCTCAACGAGAAACTCGCTGACAACGTCAGTGAGATTCCGTTGACCCTCCGTCCCCCGCCAGGGATCAATTACTCGCTCCGCTACTATCACGAGTCCCGTCGCTCGGCGGGTTTGATCAGCGCGCAAGAATTCGATGCTGCGGCTGCTGCGGGCTCTCGTGAGCAGTACGAGGCGCTGCGGGAAGACTTCGATGGCGCATGCCGCGAACTGGGAGAGCTGGAGCGTAGCTGCGCTCAATTGTTTCCGCCCGACGGTCTCTCCCTCGTTGAAACCAAGGACACCTTGGAACAGTGCAAGCGGGTTCTCGATTCCATCCTGCGCGCGAAGCCGGCGGCGCCCGTCGCCACCGCGCCGCCGGAAAATGGACGCGTGGAACACCATGCGACCGGCACGCCTCGGATCGCGCTGCAGGCGAACCCGGCCCTCGATGGCGATTCGGGAGCCGCTTGGGATGCCGCCGAGCAACTCGCGCGTAAAGGAGATATCGATCATGCGCTGGGACGAATGACCGCTTTGGCGAATGTCGAAGCCAATGGCCGCGTCCGCTTTCATCGCAAGCTGATGCTGGCCGAGATATGCCTCAACACCAAACGCATGCGCCTGGGCAAAGCCATCCTGGAAGAACTGGCTGAGTTGATCGACAAGCACAATTTAGACCAATGGGAAAATACGGAGCTGGTGAGCTCCGTGTGGACTCGCCTCTACCGCTGCTATACCGATGAGTCGGGCGGCGGTACAGACCTCGATCGCGCCAGCAAACTCTTCGATCGCCTTTGCCGTCTTAATCCGTGGCAGGCTCTCGCCTGCGGCGACGGGAAGTAAGCAACATGCCCCTGCGTGATGGACGCATCCCCGTTGTCACATCCGTGCTCGACCGCTTGACGGAGGCGCCATCCGCCGGCACCATTGGCACGGTACGTCCCGGCACTCTTGCTGCTTTGCGCCAGGCGGTCCTGCGAGACCTGGAGCATCTACTGAATACGCGGCGCGAAGAAAACCTGATCCCCGAGGGATACCGCGAGTCAGGCGCTTCACTATTGAACTACGGCCTGCCTGACCTCACTGTTTACTCCCTGAAGCGTGCTTCGGAACAGCACCGCTTGCGGCGGACGATCGAGGAAGCGGTCCGCGTATTCGAACCTCGTCTCGGCAACGTCTCGGTAGCTGTGGAGGGGTGGGACGAGGCGCGGCCGATTCTACGTTTTCGAGTGGAAGCCGTCTTGCGCGTCGAGCCGTCGCCCGAACCCGTGGTGTTCGACACTGAGTTCAGCCTGGAAAGCGGCAAGTTCAAGTTGAAGGGAAGGCTGCGATGAACAGCGAGCTGCTTCCCTATTACGAGCGCGAACTGCTGTTCATTCGCCAGATGGCCGCGGATTTTGCCGAGCAGTATCCCGATCGCGCCGCAGCACTGAAGCTCGACGGCAGCGGATCGGAAGACCCGCACGTGGAACGATTGGTGGAATCCTTCGCCCTGATCGCCGGCCGCATTCAACGCAAGATCGAGGACGAGTTCCCGGAGATCACCGAAGCGCTCCTTGACGTTCTCTATCCTCACTATCTACGGCCGATTCCGTCGATGGCAATCGCCCAGTTCGAAGCCGATCCAGAACAGGGCAACCTTTCCTCCGGATACGTGGTGCCGCGAGGCGGCAGTCTGTATTCCTCGCCGGTGGGAGGGACAGTTTGCCGCTTCCGGACTGCTTATCCCGTGCACCTTTGGCCCCTCGAAATCATCTCGGCGGGGTTCTCGCAATCGAGCCAGTTGGCACTGGGCGCAGCCGCCGCGGACGCACCATACGCCTTGCGACTGGAGTTCAGGTGTCTCGGTGGCGTCGACCTCGCCAAGCTCAAGATTCAGGATCTCCGGCTCTATTTGAACGGAGATCCACAGGCTGCGCACACCCTCTATGAGCTGTTGTTCAACAATGTGCAGCGAATGATGGTGCGCAGGATCGATGCCCAAAGGATCGCCAAGTTGCATACAGTTCCCCTGCCGGCGGTACGACCTGTAGGCTTCACGCGCGACGAAGAGATGCTGCCTTATGCGCATCGCAGCTTCCAGGGCTACCGGCTCCTGCAGGAGTACTTTGCGTTCCCCGAGAAGTTTCTCTTTTTCGATCTCATCCACCTGGACAAGATTCCAAAGTCCGACTTGGGGCAGCAATTCGAGGTCCTGATTCTGTTCAGTGATTTTGAGCGCCGTGAACGGGTCCGCGTACTGGAACAGGCGATCAACAGTTCCATGTTTCAGCTCGGCTGCTCACCCATCGTGAACCTCTTCGATCGCTATGCCGAGCCGATCCGGGTCTCCCATACGCAGACTGAGTACCGCGTGATTCCCGATATTCACGCCCCGATGGCGACAGAAGTGTACTCGGTGAACGGCGTGACTTCGGTAGGTCAAGGCGCCGGAGAACCGCGTGACTATCGTCCCTTCTATTCCTTCCGTCACGCGGAACACGGCGGCCGCGGCGATGCTTTCTGGCAGTCGGTGCGCAGTCCTGCCGAACGTAACGGAGACAAGGGCACGGAAGTTTATCTGTCGCTGCTCGATCTGGATTTCAAGCCCACACTCCCCCCCGTGGAATCGCTGAGTGTCGCGGTTACATGCACCAACCGCGACCTGCCGGAGCGGCTCCCGGTGACGCTCGCATTCGGGGAACTCGATATGGAATCGGCCACCGTGCTCCGCATTCGCTTTGTGCGCGCGCCAACAGCCTCGATTCGACCCCCACTCCGTCGGGGACTGCAGTGGCGACTGATCTCGCACCTGTCGCTAAACCATCTCTCCATCGTCACCGGCGGCGTCGACGCGCTGCGCGAAGTCCTCAAGCTTTACGACTTCACGGGCAGTCCGGCGATCGCCCGCCAGATTCAGGGCATAGCGTCCATCTCCAGCCGCTCCAAGGTGGCGCGTGTATTCTCGCGGCATGGACTGGCGTTTTGTCCGGGCGTCCACGTGGAGATGGGATTCGATGAGGATCAATTTGTCGGCACGGGAGTTTTCCTGCTGGCCAGCGTGCTCGAGCAGTTTTTCGGCTTGTACAGCGGTTTGAATTCCTTTAGTCAGCTCAGCGTAAAAACACAACAACGGAAAGGAGTATTACGCGAATGGCCTCCCCGAGCTGGGGAACAGATCGTTCTATAGCGGAGCTCCTCTTCGTGGCCGGCTTCGAGTTCGACTTCTTCCAGGCAGTTTGCCTGC
>Ga0070665_100008773_pt1 | contig 10233 bp, 8 predicted proteins | sample KBSS13metaG_FD_65862 | JGI IMG/M metagenome (GOLD analysis project Ga0070665, IMG submission 65862) | Switchgrass rhizosphere microbial communities from Kellogg Biological Station, Michigan, USA - KBS S1-3 metaG | ecosystem: Host-associated > Plants > Roots > Rhizosphere > Soil ...
CTGCGCTACGACCGGACCGAACGCACCACGTTGCCGCTTCTCACCCTGGCCTGCACCGTCATCAACACACGCCGACTCATAAAGATCGGGTTCTGAGACCAGGTCTCAATCAAACATTCGACCCACGCATGCCGCATCCGAGCCCACCTTCGCCTGATCCGCGAAGCCCGGACGTCGTCGCAGTCGGGCCTGCGGTTCGCCTACGTGGAGCTGGTGCGCCGTCGTCCAGCCGTGGTCAGGGGTACCCCATGACGTGGACCCGTCTCGACGACTGCTGGACTGATCAGCACGTGCTCGAAGGACTGGACCACGCCACCCGCTGGCACTACCTCGCTATGATCCAGTTCTGCTCGCGCGACAGCCGACACGACGGCACTATGCGCCGCGGCGACGCGAGCCGCTGCTCCGACGTGGACGACCCTGTAGCCGCCGTGGACGCCCTCATCGCAGCGGGCCTGGTGCAGGAGTGCAAGCCTGGCTCGGTGCGGCTGCCACGGATCGAGGAGCACATCCCGCCGCCGTATCTGCGTGACGAACAACGCAAAGAGCGGCAGCGCACGGAAAAGCGCCGGTCGCAGCTGCACCGTGTCAATGATCATTCCGAATGCCTGCCGGACCGATGTCCTCACGCTGTACGTCCGGACATCAGTACTGACGTCAGTACTGACACCGGGACGGGCCGGGCCGGGACGGGCCGGGGAAAGGTACCAGGCGCTCATGCCGCGTGCCATGAGCGCGGCGGGTGCGCGAAGCAGGACCGTGGACCGGCAGGCGCAACGGAGGGACGCGCTGTGGGACAGGGGGTACGACGAATAGCAAGACAATGATGCGAGGCGCCCCTTTGGCAACGTCACCGCGCTGACGTCGCCCGGCGCGGCTCTTGCGTGGCTCTCCGCCGCCCGCTCGCTGCCGTGTACCTCATCCGTGTGGCTCTCGCCGCTGTGGCCGGGGGCCTGCGCGCTGGGGCTGGGAGTAGATGGTCTTCTCTGAGGGATGGGACGGGACTGACCCCACAGTGATGGCGGGGGTCAGGTGGTGCGGGCTAGTAGTGGGTAGATCACCCCACCTTGTGCCAGGTGCCGCCGCCGCTGGTCTTCACGGTCTGCCCGGCCTTGTGGCACACCGCCGGTCGCGACGTCATCATCGAGGGAACTCAGGGCTACGGCCTCAGCCGATCCTGACCCAGGTGCCCGCGTGGTTCTCGAAGGTCTGGCCCTCCTGGAGCGTCAGGGTGGTCGGGCCGTCGACGTTGATGAAGCGGTCGATGCTGCCCGAGGCCGTGGCCTTGACGACGGCGTAGTCAGTCGTCCCGCGAGCCGCACCGTCGGTCTGCCACTTACCGGGCGCCATCTGGCCGGGTGTCCAGCCGATCTCGTACTCACCGTTGCCGACCACGGCCATTGGTCCCTGAGGCGCCTGACTCGGTGCGGGGGCGGGTGCGGGTTGGGCGGCGACAGCGACGGGCGCCGAGGCCTGAGCCGGAGTTGAGCTGGAGCCGATCGCTCCGAACCCGATCCCGAAGAAGAAGGCGGCGACGATGGACGGGATGGCGATTGCCTTACGGATTGTGCACTCTCTTTTCTGTGTGGGTCGTCGCTCAGGCGACGAACTGGGCCTGCTCGATCGGCAGGGTCTTGGACTCGCCCGACGTGGTGGCGTAGACCACCGAGTCGCCGAGGATCAGGGCGTTGTACACCAGCGACCGACCTTGATCTGCGCGCTCTGCGCTGAGTCGGCCATGGCGGCGTTGTCGTCGGCAAACCGCGCCGAGAGCGAGCCCTTGCGGACGGGTGTTGTTGCAGGGGTGCTGGGCGACCCTGCGCCTGTTCGGTTACTGGGATGGGTTGCGCTCGTTCTCGAGCGCGGCCAGATGCTGACGAAGGGTCAGGTCCGGCCGGGTCACCAAACGCGCGGCGGCGTCACGGTCCTCCTCGGCGAGGCGGGCCCAGTGGGTGAGCACAGCAGATGCGACGAGGTTGGTCGTGAGGTTCATCGAGCGCGCGTGCTGGTCCAGCCGGGTCCACAGATCTTCGTCGAGGCGGATGCTCCTTGGTGCGGTCGACATGTGTTACATGGTAACACGAAGTGCTCGCAAACTGGACAAAGTGTGACTGTGTAGACAGATCCTGCTGGCGTAGCAGCGGGCGCGTGTTCGATACGACCGGGCCGACGTCACCGTCGTTTCTCGCGGTGGCGTTCTTCCTCGCGCTGTGGGCCAACGGTGAGGACGGGCTCTGCTGCCGACCGGGGCAGGCCAACGTGTGCGCGGCTACCGGGTTGAGCGTGAGCGCGGTCCTGGACGCGGGCGGCGTGGCTCTCGCGCGCACGCGCGGCGGCGAGCGGAGCGAGCCGGCGGCTCAGCTCAGGGTCGCACGGGCCCGGCCGAAGGCGCGCCGCGTCCCGAAGGTGGGGATGTCTCCGGGGGATGTGCTGACGGCCATTTACGGGGGATGAGCTTGACCCCTGGCACTGGACACCTCTCCTGAGGCGGACCCGCTCCGCCGGGAAGGATGTTGAGCTTTGGCCCCTGGCGCCGGACACGTCTCCTGAGGTGGACCCGCTCCGCCGGGAAGGATGTCGTTCGTGCCCGCTCCTCATCCGCCGGAGTTCCGGCAACCCGCTGTCGATCTTGCTTGTTCGGGGATCAAGCCGATCGCCGCGATCGCGAAGTGTTGTCGATCTCCGAGTCCTGTTTGCGGGAATTGGTTAGCTCAAGCCGACGCCGACGAGGACGCGACGTCCCGCTCGCGCCGTCCGCGACGTGACCCGAGCGGCGGCTATGGTCGGGCATCATGACCGGGTTCGCCATGCCCGGCCGCTGGCTCCGCGGCGCTTGACGTCGAGGCTCTGCACGACCCGCTGGCCTCGCCTCTTTTGAGAGCTCTGTTGCTGGGCAACCGCGGGTGCTTTGGGCGAACGGTGCTCGACATGTTCGACGGGCGTCGGGAACGGGCTGGTCGGCGGCTGCAACTCGTCGCCGCCGAGTGGGGAGGATTTGGTGACTACCACCAAGGGTTCGGTCGCGCGGGCCACCGCAGTGCGGACGGTCATCGTGGTTTCCGGTGTGTCCGCGGGCGTGGTGCTGCTCGGCGGATCGGCCGTCTGGCTGCTCGAGCGGAATGTTCCCGGGCATACCTGGGGTTCGTGGGGTGATGGTCTGTGGTGGGCGCTGACCACGATCACGACCACGGGGTATGGGGACCACGTGCCGGTCACGCTTGCCGGTCGTCTGGTGGGCGCCGTGGTGATGATGGCGGGCGTTGCCGTCGTCGGCGGGGTCGCGGCGGGGGTGGCCCTGGTTGTTGTCCGTGCTGCCGCGCATGCTGAGGAGCAGGCCATGGTGGGTGAGGCCGAGTCGCTGGAGCAACGCCTCGAGTCCCGCCTGGATGGTCTTGAGGTGCGCTTGGCGCGGATCGCGGACCAGCTTGATCGCCTCGGTCATCGACCCTGGTGATGGTCCGTTGAGGACTCGGGGGACGGGGTGTTCCTTGCGCTGGCCTCCGCTGTGAGGTGTCCGCCGCCTTCGTGGGGCGCGGCGGATCTCTGCTGAGGCCGTCCGGCTGTGGCCGCAACCCGGGCGCCGGGCGTGCGGCTGCTCGAAGAGGGTCTCTGCTCCCGTCGGTGTGGCGGGCGCCGGTCCCCTCCCCGCAACCAGCGCCCGTCACCCGCCGCAGGGTTACTCGGCAGGGCCGATTTGTGATCGACGCGGTCGGGCGGGCCATGGCAGACGGCGTTCTGGGGTGCGACGGGGCCGTGGCGGCAGCAACGTCAGTGAACGACACCTGCACAGCGAACGCCGTTGGCCTGATCAAGCTTCCGGCGTTCCGTCCATGGCTGTCGCCGTTCAGTGGCCGGGGCGTCCGGACGTCCGGTCCTATGATCGACCCCGGGCCCATCTTCACGGTTGGGCAACAGCCGGAGAGCCGACGACGAGAAGGTCGCGATGCGCTGGCTGGCGTGCACTGCGGGAGGGGTGGTCGCCTGATGTTCTTCCGTACCGGAGTGGCCCATCTTCTCGGTCGGGTTCCCATCGTCACGTGGCTTCCCCGATACCAGCGCAAGTTGCTTCGCCCGGACCTGACCGCCGGATTGGTGCTCGCGGCGCTGGCCGTTCCGCAGTCGCTGGGTTATGCGGCCATTGCCGGGGTCCCGGTCCAGCTCGGGCTGTACGCGGTGCCGGTCGCCCTCGTCGCGTACGCGATCTTCGGCAGCTCGCGCCAATTGGTCCTCGGGCCCGTTTCGACGGTGTCGGTGATGTCCGGGTCGTTGGTGGCGGCGTTGGGGCCGGTCGACGTGGCCGAGGCCGTGCTCTACACGACAGCGGTGGCGGTCGCGGCCGGCATTGTGTTGATCATTGCGGCGCAGGTCCGGATCGGGTGGGTCGCGGAGTTCCTGTCCAAGCCCATCGTCACCGGGTTCGTGCTCGGCCTGACCGTGCTGGTGATCATCGGCGAGCTGCCCAACCTGACCGGCATCCCGGTCAGCGCCACCGACGTGTTGGGCCGCATTCAGGCGCTGGCTTTCGGGCTGGGCGAGACCAAGCCGCTGACCGCCGCGATCGGGTTCGGAGCGTTAGCGATCTTGATGCTGGGTTCCCGGTTCGTGCCGAAGGTGCCCTGGTCGCTGGTGATCCTTGTGGTCGGGTTGATCGCGTCGGCCGTGTTCCTGCTTCCCGAGCGCGGCGTCGCTGTCGTCGGCGCGGTGCCGGCGGGTCTGCCGGGCGTGCAGGTGCCGCTGATCCCGGTCAATAAGATTCCCGATGTCTTGTTCGCCGGAGCGGCTCTCGGTTTCGTCGGGTTGGCCGAAGGCTTGAGCGCCGCCCGGCTGTTCGCGGTCAAGGGCGGCTACCGGGTGGACACCGATCAGGAGTTGATGGCCGGGGGTGTCGGGTGCCTGGGCTGCGGATTGTTCGGCGGGTTGGCGGTGGCGGGCAGCCTCTCGAAGACTGCGGCGTCCGACCGCATGGGGGGCAAGACGCAGGTCGTCGGGCTGACCGCGGCGGTGGTGTCGTTGGCGGTCATCGCGTTCCTGGCGCCCGCGTTGGCCGGGCTGCCCAAAGCGGTGCTGTCGGCGATCGTGGTGAGCGCGGTCTGGGGCCTGATCGACATAGCGGCCATGCGCCGCTACCGCGTTACGCGCCGCAACGACTTCATCGCCGCCTCGGCGGCCGCGGTCGGGGTGCTGGTGGCGGGACCGCTGCTCGGACTGTTGTTCGCGATCGCCCAGTCGATCCTCGGTCTGGTGTTTCGTTCCAGCCGGGTACACGTCGACGCGATGGGCAAGGTCCCGGGGGAGAAGGCGGCCTGGGGCTCACTGGAGAACCATCCGGAGCGCGTGAGCATCGCCGGAGTGTTGATCTTGCGGCTCAACGAGTCGCTGTTCTGGGTCAACGCCACCCGAGCGCACGACCGGATCCTGGCGCTGGTCGACCAGCAACCGGACCGCAAGGCCATCGTGCTGGATCTCGAGTCCAGTGATCAGCTCGACGTGACCAGCGCGGACCAGCTGGGCCTGCTGCTCGATCAGTTGCACGAGCGGGGCGTCGATCTCTACCTGGTGCATGTCCGCTTCCGGGTTCGGGCCGTGCTGCGGCGCACCGGTGTCCGGGAACGGATCGGCGAAGACCACCTCTGGCACAGCATCAGCCAGGGCGTGCGCGCCGCCCGCGACCAGCACGGCCTTCGCCTGGTCACCGCCGACGCCCCCGACCCCAGCGCCGAGCTCGACGCCGAGGGCAGCGGGCCGGAGGTCATCCTGGTGAGCACAACCAGCGAGCGCGACGAGGCCGACCGCGACGAGGCCGACCGCGACGAGGCCGAGGGCGACGAGCCGGCACGATGACACGCTCGCCGACGGCTGTACTTGTGGGTGCAGGCGTCGTCGACTTCCGGTTGCGCCTTCGCGAAAATCAACTGGGCGTCGAACCGGAAGATCACACATCCTGGGAGTAGTTCGGCATTCGGATAGCTGGTTACGTCGTGGAGTCCGGGTACTCCGGAGCCCGGCCGAGGGTCGTCTGGTAGGGCCACCATGCCCGGCGGAAGACATTGCCGATCAACAGGGCGACGGCCACGGCGATGCCGGCGAGTACGCCGAGCGCGACGATGCCGATGAAGGCCGTGATCGACAGCGCCCGCAGTTTTTCGGGGAGGAACGCGACCGCGGAGATGATGGCATTTTTGACGGCCTCAGCGCCGCAGCCGGCGAGCGGGGGCCCGTTCTTCACACGGTCCTAGGTTCCGTATCCCTCCATTCGGGGAAGTTCCGTATCCCTCCATTCGGGGAAGTGGTAGCTGGATGGTGTAGCGGGTGACTCGTTCGACCAGCGTCCCGATCGCGGAACGGTTCAACCCGATGATGAGATTCGCACAGCCCGGCGGCCGGGGGGTAGTGGGTGTCGAACGTGGCGAACGAATAGCCCTGCATGCCGGCGGGCGGGCCCGCGATGAGAAAGGACAGCACACCGCGGCCCCGGCCACCTCACCGGCCGCGCCGAGCAGCGCAATTCCGCCTTCACCCTCCGCGGGTGTAGGCAGGAGCGCGCCCCGCGCGTTGGCTTGGTGGGTGGCATGTGCTGGCCGGGGACGTCTGCTGGCCGGAGACGAGGGGGCGACGATGGCGCTCGGCGTGCCTTCTGAGGTCTAGGCCGACAACCGGCTGCACACCATCAAAGCCGTCCTGGTCGCCACGCTCGGCTAGCCGGAAACTCATTGCACGGGCGGGAGGCGCCTGATGGTCAGCGGAACCGATGCTGTCGCACCGCGCGGTGTTGGTGCACCCGAACGGGGGGAGTCCTGGTTCGCTCAGGACGCCGAGTGGGTGGTCGCCGCGATGCAGAGCGACGTCGAGGCCGGCCTGAGTGGGGACGAGGCGGCGTCGCGGCTGTCGCGATACGGGCCGAACCAGATCGCAGGCGAGAAGCCACCATCGGTGTGGGTGGTCGCGCTGGCGCAGTTGCGTGACCCGATGAACATCATGTTGGTCGCGGTCGTGGTGGTGAGCCTGCTCATCGGCCAGGTCTCGACGGCGGTCATCGTGGGTCTGTTGGTGGTGTTGAACGTCGTGCTCGGCGCCCGCCAAGAGCTCAAGGCCAGGGCCAGCGTCGACGCGCTGGCGAAGCTGCAGGTGCCCCAGGCGAAAGCGCTGCGAGAGGGCGAGATCGCCCTGGTCGCGGCGTCCGCGCTGGTGCCCGGAGACATCGTGGCGCTCGAGGCGGGTGACATCATCCCCGCGGACGGTCGGATCCTGCGTTCGGCGACATTGGAGGTGCAGGAGGCGGCGCTGACCGGGGAGAGCGCCCCGGTGGCCAAGGACGCGCGCACGCTGCCCGCGGGTGACGTCGCGATCGGTGACCGGTCGAACATGTTGTTCCAGAACACCTCGGTCACCAGGGGTACGGCGGCGATGGTGGCCACCGAGACGGGCATGCAGACCCAGATGGGTCGCATCGCCACGATGCTGACCTCGGTCACCCGCACCCGATCGCCCCTGCAGAGGGAGCTCGGGTCGCTGACGAAGGTCCTCGGGATCATCGCCTGGAGCGCGGTCGCCTTCATCGTCATCGTGGGCGCCATCCGCGGCCTGCCGTTCACCCAGCTGCTGTTGCTCGGGACCGCGATGGCGATCTCCGCCATCCCGACGGGCATGCCCGCGTTCGTGTCGGGCCTGTTGTCCTACGGGGCGAACCAGTTGGCGCGGGCGAAGGCGATCGTCAAGAACCTCACCGACGTGGAGACGTTGGGCTCGACGAGCGCCATCAACACGGACAAGACCGGCACACTCACGATGAACCAGATGATGGTCTCCACCCTGTTCATCAACGGCACATGGTTCGCGGTGGAGGGCGCGGGCTACCGCAAGACGGGCGCGATCACCTCGGTCGCGGGGGCCGTGGTGCCGGATTTCACCCGGCTCGCCCTCGGCCTGGTTCTGTGTAGCGACGCCACGGTTGCCGATGACGGCAGCGTGGTCGGCGATCCGACCGAGGCTGCACTTGTCGTGTTGGCGGCGAAGCTGGGCGTCGACGCGGAGGAGACTCGCCGGGCCTATCCGCGGCTGGCCGAGGTGCCGTTCGACTCCGACTACAAGTTCATGGCCACCTTCCACCGCTACCCGATCGACGGCGCCGACCGGGTCATCGAGCTGGTGAAGGGTGCGCCGGACGTGGTGCTGGCGCGGTGCAGCCATTCGGGGGGTTCGTTGGCGGGGGCGCAGGTGCCCGTCGAGGACGTGCGGGCCGACATCGAAGCGGCGAATACGCGCATGGGGCAGAAGGGTCTGCGGGTGCTCGCGTTCGCGGCCCGGTTCGTCGAGGAACACGAGATGTCCACGGTGACGAGCGACCCGATGGCGTTGACGCAGAACCTGACGTTCGTCGGTATGGCGGGCATCATCGACCCGTTGCGGGCCGAGGCCAAGGGTGCGGTCCACACCGCGCTAGGCGCCGGGATCGACGTTCGGATGATCACCGGTGACCACGCCGTCACCGCCGAGGCGATCGGCGAGATGCTCGGTCTCGGGCCGGGTGCGATCAGCGGCCCCCAGCTGCAGGCGCTGTCGGACGAGGAGCTGGCCCGGCGGCTGCCGCAGCTGCATGTGTTCGGCCGGGTGTCACCCGAGGACAAGCTGCGCCTGGCCCGCTCGATGCAACAGCAAGGGCTGATCGTCGCCATGACGGGTGACGCCGTCAACGACGCCGCCGCGTTGAAGCAGGCCGACATCGGGGTGGCGATGGGCAGCGGCAGCGAGGTCACCAAGCAGGCCGCCCGCATGATCCTGACCGACGACAACTTCGGCACGCTCGTGCACGCCGTCGAGATCGGCAGACGGGTGTATGAGAAGGTGGTGGCCTACGTCCGCTACCAGATGACCCAGCTGCTGTCGCTGGTCATGCTGTTCGTCGCCGCCACCGCGTTCAACCTCAACCAAGGTGTCGCGTTGACCCCGTCGATGGTGCTCTACCTGCTGTTCTTCGTCACCGTGGCGGGGGTCGTGGTGATCGCGGTAGACCCCGGAGATCCCGACGTCATGCACCGGCCGCCGCGGGATCCGAAGATGCCCATCACCAACCGCACGGCCGTCCTGTTCTGGGTGCTGTACGCGGCGGTGCTGTTCCTCGCCGCGCTCACCCCGCTCGTCGCGGGTCCTGACCAGCCCAGCCCGGACCGGCCGAGCGCCTCGATGACCATGACGTTCGTCGTCATGGGTCTCGGCACGGTGTTCAACGCACTCACCAACCGCCGGGATCCGGCCAGCGGGCTCACCCCGCCGATCCTGAAAGCGGTGGCCATCTCGGTTGCCCCGGTCATCCTGATCGTGCTGGCCACCGAGGTCGGTTTCCTGCAGCGCAGCCTGTTGACCCAAGAGCTCACCGGGACGCAGTGGTTGGCCTGCATCGCGCTTGCCCTCGCCCTCCCGGTCGTGATCGAGGCAAGCAAGGGGATCCGCCGCCTGCGCACCCCCAAGCCTCCGGCGATCGACGCGGTGCACGCGGTCGCGCCCACCCGGGCCCTCACCGATGTCGGCCGACCATAGCGACCGGGTCGACGACCGGCCAGGACTTCCGCGCGCCGACCCGTCTGCGCAACAGCGGCGGGAAGAAGCCCGAACCGACGAGCTCGGTGCCCGGCGCGTCGGCGGTGACGTCGCGGCCCAGCAGGTCGGGAACGGTCTGGCCGCCGCCCCGGGCTGGGTCGTGCCCGGCCGGATACCACCGGGGCGCCCAGGACGGCGTCGCCGACACGGTTGATCGGAACAAACGAGAGGCAACACCCATGTCAAAACACAAGAGGTCAAAACATAAGAAGCACGAGAAGGCACCATCGTCGAATACACACGATGATACGACTTCGGCACCGGCGACCGGCGAACCGTCGACCACCGATGCGAAGCCCAGAATGAAGCGAAAGGAATATGAACACCAAATGCGCCGCCTGCACGGCGAGCTCGTCGCGCTGCAGGAGTGGGTGAAGGCAACCGGCGCGAAAATCTGCATCGTGTTCGAAGGCCGGGACACGGCAGGTAAGGGAGGCACCATCAAACGGATCACCGAGCGGGTCAGCCCGCGCGTGTTTCGGGTCGTCGCGCTCCCTGCCCCCACACCGCGCGAGAAGTCGCAGATGTACATCCAACGCTACATCACGCACTTCCCCGCCGCGGGCGAGGTCGTGATCTTCGACCGCAGTTGGTACAACCGGGCAGGTGTCGAACGCGTGATGGGCTTCTGCACCGAGG
>Ga0070665_100008774_pt1 | contig 10233 bp, 8 predicted proteins | sample KBSS13metaG_FD_65862 | JGI IMG/M metagenome (GOLD analysis project Ga0070665, IMG submission 65862) | Switchgrass rhizosphere microbial communities from Kellogg Biological Station, Michigan, USA - KBS S1-3 metaG | ecosystem: Host-associated > Plants > Roots > Rhizosphere > Soil ...
AGGTTAAAAGTTGAATTTATTACACAATATAAGAACAATAAAAATCTTATTTTTTGATATAGCATATTTTTCCTTTATATGTTTAGTGATATGTTTTAATCATTATTATAAATATATTTACTAAAAATGCTATAAAAATAAGTTTTTTTAATTTTTAATTTTATCAAAACTGAATATTTTAGTGTTTAATATTGCGCAGGGCTGGGGTATTATTAAAATAAAAATTGCCTTTAATGCCCTTTGGGATAAGTCAAAATCTTGAAACAAATTGATTGGTCGTAGTTTTAATGGAATATATAGGTGATCAACTGGTAATAAAGATTTATTCTTCGCGCTATTTAATTACAGTTTGTTTTTAATGAGTTGTGCAAAAGCTATCTAATTCGTGTAGTTCTTGAGATAATAATAGGATTTTGAGAATTTTTTTATTTACTCATGTCCTGCAATGAAACTTTTTATATAAGGAAATTGCTCTGGATTGTTTTGTAATGCTTGAGATTGAGCTGTTTCAATAATAGAGCCTTCACGCATTAAATAAATAGTGCAATTAAGTTTTTTTATTAAATCAGTATCATGGGTTGCTACCAAAACAATATATCCATCAGTTGCAAGTTGTTGAATGTTATTGGCAACAAAAGAAGTAAGCACTGGATCAAGAGCTGAAGTTGGTTCATCTAAACATATTATTTTAGGTTCCATTGCTAAGGTACGTGCAATTGCAAGACGTTGTTTTTGTCCACCTGATAATTGTAATGCATACTTATTTTTTTTATCTAATAATCCATAACGTGTAAGTAGTTGCTCTGTTATTTTATGAGCATCAGGAGCGCTTTTTTTTAATATTTTTTCCAGGGGTAGCATAATGTTTTGTTCAACAGTTAAATGATCAAAAAGATTAAAGTGCTGAAACACCATTCCCACGGTATGTGTTTTATTAACTTGATTTAAATCAAGAAGCTTGCCATCAAGATAAAAAGTTCCGTTATCAATTGTTTCTAAATTATTTAAGATACGCAGTAACGTTGATTTGCCAACACCAGATGAACCTAAAAACAAAGCGATTTCGCCTTCATTAACGGTAAGAGATATGTTGTTAAGGATTTTTTTTTTGTTATATGATTTTTTAATGTTATTAATCTTGAGCATAATTATTCATCCTTTTTTCTAATCGTGAAACAAGAAAGGAAATGGTCGAAGTCATAATTAAGTAAAGTATTGCAACTGCAAAATAAACAGTAATGGCATCAAATGTTTTACTTTTTATAAAATTTGCTTGTTTTGTTAATTCATTAACACCAATAAGAGATGCTAAAGAAGAGTCTTTTATAAGAGTTACAAATTCATTACCTAATGAGGGCAATGTGGTGCGCAATGCTTGCGGTAATATAATATATCGTATGGTATCAGTTGTAGAAAAACCAAGAACCTTTGCTGCTTCTATCTGTCCGGTATTAATAGATAAAATACCGGATCTAATAATCTGACTGATATATGCAGCACTATTTAATCCAATAGCAAGAATAGCGGTCCACAAAGCAGGAATGTGAATGCCAATTTGGGGAAGTAGAAAATAAGCGGAAAACACTTGAATAAGCATAGGGGTTCCGCGAATAATCACTACATAACTATTTACCAATATCCGTAAAAAAGAGTTATTGCTTGTTTGAAACAATGCAAGAACAGTTCCTAATAAAAGACCAATACAGCAACCAAATGCAGCTATTTGTAAAGTAACTAAGATGCCTTGAAGTAAGAATGGTAAATGCTGAATGATAAGATTAAAATCAATTATCATAAGAGATCCCATTTCTTTTTGAGTATAGCAAGGGTACCGTCTTCTTCCATGCGATCAAGTGTTCTTTGTAGAGAGCTGCGTAATTCTGGATAATGTTTTGATATTGCTAAGGCGCTTGATTCTTCTGTTCCAGGTATTGCTGTTATAGAAAATTCATTACTATCATATTTAGCAAAATATGGTTTCATCGGATTTAATGCGGTAACAAATGCATCAGCTCTACCGCTTTCTAAGGCGAGCATTCCATCGCTGACAGCAGCGGAAGAAAGACGTAAAGTATTTATTCCTGGTTGCTCGGACATAAATGAATCTGATACATATCCTTCATTAACAACGACAGTTTTGTTTTTAAGGTCATCAAGAGAAACAAGGCTTTTGTTTTTAGGGGTAATAATGACCAACGAGTCAGAAGTAAGGTGAGGGCGAGTGAATAAAGCGCGCTTTGCTCGTTCTTCTGTAGGGGTTATTCCTGCTGCAATAACATGAATATTGCCCAATTGAATTTCTGGCAGTAGTGCATCAAAAGGCATATCTTTGATAACCATTTGTTTGCCTAAGCGTGTAAGAGCTTGGGTAATAATATCAATATCAAAACCAGTGATGACATCATTTTCTTTAAAGGAAAATGGTTGAAACTCTGCATTAGTTCCTACAATAATTGTTTCAATATCTGATGTTGAAATTATTTTTTTATTTGCCTTTTTCCAGACAATTGCGGACGTTGCTAAAATAAGAGCTATAATAATTAATAAGGAGGCTTTTTTCATGATAATCTTTCTATAATTTCAAAATAATGAGCTGATATTTTTAATGGTAATTCTTTTTTTAAATCAGGTCAAAAAAGTATATACATTAGCTTTGTATAGTATGGATAAAAACGGGTTTTAATTTTTTGGTAAAGGATACATAGTGTTTAAAGATCGTATAGCTGATATTGATAAAATAAAGTGCGAAATTGATCAGTATAGACCATTGTCTTCTTATCTTCTTTCTTTGTTGAAAGAGTGTTTCCGTATAGGATTAACCTATTATTTACGAAATGGTATACGAAAGTTCCAAGGAGTATTTACGTTTGATAAATCTGCTTTATAGGTAGGCAATATTTCAGCTGTGCGTGAGTTTGAAGGTTGTTGCAATGATAAAAACCTATTAAAAAAGAGATAAGGTGGTGAAAAGTCTATAAAATGATAGTCATTTAGCAATTCATTTGACAGTTTGTAAAAAAAGCAGTAACATTAAGTATATGGCTTGAAGGGCTTTTTTATATAAAGTAAGTTTTTTAGGCATAGGAAATCTATTAGTTTTTATAACTTTTTTATATAAGAGAGACATTCATGAGTATACAAACATTGGGTCTAGATAAACGCTTGGTACAGGCAGTTTCTGAATTAGGTTTTACCGAACCAACAGCAATTCAGGAAAAAGCAATTCCTCTTCTTTTAAAAGGCGACAGGGATCTTATCGGTTTAGCGCAAACAGGTACCGGTAAAACGGCTGCATTTGGATTGCCATTGATTTCAGCTGTTTTGGATGGTAAAACTCAAGGGTTGGTAATTTGTCCAACTCGTGAACTTTGCTTACAAATTACAAAAGAATTAACATCATATGCCCAACACATTCAAGGTATTAATATTGTTGCTGTTTATGGCGGTGCTGATATTAGAACTCAAGTTGCTGCTATTAGACGCGGCGCACAAATTATTGTTGGGACACCTGGCAGGTTAATTGATCATATTAAACGTAAAACAATTACTTTAGATAGAATTGGTCGCGTTGTTCTTGATGAAGCTGATCAAATGTTAGATATGGGTTTTCAAGAAGATATTGATGAAATTTTAAAGTCTACGCCAAAAGATAAAAGAATATGGTTGTTTTCTGCAACTATGCAACCTAAAATTGAAAAAATAGCACATACTTATATGACTAACCCATTACAAATTACTGTGGGTTCTCGTAATAGTGGTGCAACCAATATTGAACATCAATATTGTGTAGTCAGAAATGTTGATATTTATAGTGCGGTAAGACGCTTTATAGATCTTTATCCTGATATGTTTGGTATAGTCTTTTGCCGTACCAAACGTGATGCTCAAGAAATGAGCGCACAATTACTTCAAGCTGGTTATAGTTCCGATGCTCTTCATGGAGATTTATCTCAGCCTCAACGTGATGCTGTTATGAAGAAATTTAGAGATAAAAAAATACAAGTATTAGTAGCAACAGATGTTGCTGCACGTGGTATTGATGTTGATGGTGTTACCCACGTACTACATTGTAATTTACCTGATGATATTGAAAATTACACCCATAGAAGTGGCCGTACTGCACGTGCGGGTAAATCTGGTGTATCGATTATCATTGGTACATCATTGCGTAAGATTAAAATGATAGAACAACAATTGGGTATTACGGTAAAGCAAATTCAGGTGCCAACAGGTGACCAGTTGTGTCAAAAGCAATTAGATCATTTTTCACAAAAATTGATAGATACGCCGGTTGATGAAGTTATTAAGCCTTACTTGGTATCAGTTCAAGAATCATTAAGCGCATTAAGTAAAGAAGAAATTATCGAGCGCATATTCTCGCTTAATTGTACTGAAATGTTATTGCATTATAAAAAATCTCCTAACTTACAGGCGTCTTCAAGTAATTATGATCCTAGCAGCAGAGAGAGAGACAGAAGTAGCAGTAGCAGCAGAGGAAGAAGAAGCAATTCCGATAGCAATGCATCAGGTAGTCGCTTTAGCTCTTCAAATAATAGAGATGAAGCAAGACTCTTTATTAATGTGGGAAAAATTGATTACATGAATAAAGAAAGCTTGATTAAATTTATTACGACAACCTCTTCTGTTGATGGATCTTGCGTATCGCGTGTTTCCATGCAAAATACACGTTCGTTCTTTACGGTAGAAGATAGTAAAAAAGCACAAGCTATTGTTAAGACATTAAAAGATGCTACCCTTAAAGGTAGAAGAATTCAGATTGAATTTGAACCTGTTAGGTAACAGTTAATTTATAAATTAAAAAAGAGTATAAACTTATGTTTATGCTCTTTTTTTGTTATAAAAGCGTCTCAAAAATAGATTTTGTTATTTTTTGTAAAGATTCTTGATCTTTTTTAGATAAAGTACCAACTGTTTCAAGAATTAACTATTGTGCGCATCTATAACAAATAGATTGTTGTCTGTATCCACGAAAAATAATTGACCATTGGCGTTTTTAACCTTTTTAATTATTAATGAAAAATAAAAAGTTAAATTGTTATTATTTATATTAGCACTTACGTCTATTTGTTTAAGATTCTGCCAATCTATTTTATTTTTCGCTTTATTGTTGAAGATCTCTGTAACTGTATGAGGGTTTTTAATTGCAGTTATTGTATATTCCTTGTTGTTATTTATCTCATCAGGGTTAATTATAGCATCATAAACATTTGTAATTGTAATAGTGTTTAATTTAGACCCAGTGTGTTGAATGAGTAAATCATTGTTATTGTTTGTTTTTACCGTAACTGGATGACCAATGTGTCTTGTCATATTATGTTCTTGTACATAAATTGATTGATCATTTGGTTTTTCTATACAATATTTAAAAGTATAGGTTTTTTTTCTTTCACTATTAATAATTATGCTAAAAGTGTTTAATAATGATAAAATTAAAATAAAAAATATTAATTTTTTTCTTGTCATGAAAGTCATAAAAATCCTTTTTTAAGAATACAATATTGTTAATTTTTTATCTGTATGTTTTTTATATAAGATAACATAAAGATATTAAATAGATCTATATAATAAAGAAATAAAAATAAAAAATACCTTTAATTTGAATAAAGGAAGATAGTGAATTGTACATTATTATTAATTATAGGATTGTTGATTGTTTTTAATAATCAGGCCACGGAAAATGCTAATGTTAATCGTGAGTCTGTGTGGCGTAGTAATTTTCAAAGTTTTACACAATGCAAGGATAATTTATTAGATCAGGGTTTTTTAGAGTATGATTTAGAGTTACGCTTATGGCCAGATAATAGACCAAATGTTATCAATAACATTCCATCATTATTATGTCATGGCTTTGGTGCAAGTGCTACTACAATGACAGAGTATGCGCGTGTTAATAGTCCTGATAGAATACCGGGAGATGTTTTTACCTTTTGTTTTAAAGATAAGCCTAATAATAGCGGTACTTTTGTATTTCATTCAAGTTTTGGGCAAGCAGGAGATGTTAAGTCCTGTTTAATGGCTTTAAGGGTAGTATATGAATGTTGTTATATAAATAGTAATAATATTAGTATCATAGGATGCAACTTGTTTGGGCAGTCGCGTGGAGCAGGAACTATTGTTAACGTGTTATCCGTACTTAATACTGATACTAATTATTGGGATTTTGCTTTGGATGATATTAAACAGCTTTTTGACCAGGATATGAGAAACAATATATTATGCATGATTAAAAAAGGTGTTGTTGTTTTAGATGCTCCTATGGTTAGTGTCAAAGCTGGTTTTGACGCTCATGTACATGAAATATTTAGAGGTTTGTTTTTTGAAAAAATTATCAGTTGCATTGGTCATGATTATATTTTGCCGTTAATTACCTGGGGAAAATATTCGCCTTCTGGTATGCAAGCGTTGACTTCTGTGGATAATTTGCCTAAAGGTTTAAAAGTATTAGTCAGTTATCAAAAAAATGATGCAGCTGTCGGAAATTTATATGATAAAGTTTTTGCAGAAAAGCTAATTAAACAACTTTCACATAAGAATGTATGGGTTATTCTTGCAAGTGATGGAGATAAAAATTTTAACAAGGAAACATGGAAAATTTTACAACAAGCAGATCAAGAGGGAAAAATTCATAGACGATGGTTTATCGGGTTACCCTATTGTGCAATACCGGCACATAATGCAGGATTTATTACACTACTTTGTAGTGGTATTTTAAATGCATTCTTTAAAAAGCATAATGGATCTTATTTTAATAATAAGAAACAGTTGGATTGTGCTGATAACATATTGAATGAAGTACAAAAAGAATTAGAGAGTTCAGCAGAGAACTATTTTGTTCAAAAACATTATATTGAATATGGTGGTAAAAGCATGCCTGTTGTTCAACCAAATTATACGCTACTATTGTTGTGTGTAATTGGATTGATATCTACTGGTTTAGCGTCATTCAAATTTATTTTATTATTTGCTTAGTTTTTTATCAAGAAGCATGCAGCAAGGAGAATGGCTAAAATGCCTATAATGGGAACTCCATAAGAAAGCCAAGGGGTATCTTTATCATTAGATTGCAATTTAAAAAGGTTTTCTGCCAGTGTATTTTTGCTTGTATTTATTTTAACAACCAACAAGTCTTTTTGAGTAGTCTCTATTAATAGCGTGGCTGGAGTACTTGAATTTTCTAATGAAGTTAGTAACAATTGTTGTTGCTGGTTAATATTAAGTTTTGAGGTATAATCAGGTTTGCGAAATATTGGTAATTCTTTATTGTGTAATAACTCTACAATAGATGAGGTAGAGCGCCAAGCTTCTACATCAAGTTGAGACGTCTTATCTGTAATTTGATTAGTGGTAATATTAGCGGTATAAATGCTATTAAACTTAGTAACGCAGAGAGGTTGGTTGTTATAATCAACCCTCAAAGTTTTGTTCAATTCAAAAAGACTTATATTATTCGGTAATTTATTCCCAGCCCTATAATGATACTCGTAATTATTATTTTGATTTACAATGATAGCAGATATTGCTACTGAATTTTGACTGGCAAAAAGAATACCTGAAGTATTGAGTATTGATACAATTGAAGTAAAAAATACTAATTTTATTATAACATTATTCATAAAAACCTTTTTAAATATAAAAATAAACAACAATAACAGATCGTCTACTTTATTTTTATAAAGTAGTATGCAGCAATGAGAATAGCTAAAATGCCTATAATGGGCACTCCATAAAAAAACCAAGAATTTTGTTTTTTATCAATACTTATTTCAATAACCAATAAATCATTAGTTTTAGTCTGTACCAATATTTGAGAGTACTTATTTTTTTCACTAATTAATGAACTTAATATCAATGCGTCTCGATCATTAATTTCATTAATTAGATTGCTTTGTACTTTTTCTTCGCTTAAATCCTCTTTTTTATTTTTTAACAAATCTGAAAGAGAGAGGGTAGAGGGAGTTGTTTTTACATTAAGTTTAGATGTACTTTGTGTGATTTGATTAGTAGTGATAGTAGCATTATAAATATTTTTAACCTCTATAGAGTTTAATTGCTCAGTGTTCTTGAAAACCTGAAGGCTGTTATTGTTAGCAACAAGCTTTATTTCGCCCCGTGATGTATAAGTTTTACTCTGATAGTGATATTTATTGTCTTGTTGGACAATGATAGAAGATACTTCTATCGAAGGATAGCTACTGGAAAAAAGAATACCTGAAGTATTGAGTATTGATACATCAGTAGATTCTTTCTTGCCTTTATCTGTATAAGGAAGACCTGCTCTTCTAGGAGCCTTTATTCCTTGATCTTTGTTTATTTCAATAACCAATAAATCATTATTTTCAGTATGTATTAATAGTGTGGCAGGGCTATTTTCTTGATTTTGTAAGAATTTTAATAATCCTGCTTCGTCTGTATGAATTTTAATAATTTGATTTAATATTCCTTTTACCTTTGATGAGCTCTTTTTGTTATTTTGGAGCAAATCTGAAAGAGAGAGGAAAGTGTGAGTTATTGTTAGATTAAGTTCAGATGTATTATCTGTGATTGGACTAGTAAAGATAATAGCATTATGCATATTCTTAACCTCTATAGAGGTTAGCTCCTGAGAGTCTTGTAAAACAATAAGTTTGTTATCATCAAGCTTAAGATTTATACCATTTAGGAATCTAGTTGCTTGCTGATGATATTGATATTGATTGTTTTGGTGGACAATGATAGAAGATACTTCAATAAGGTTTTTTTTGTTATCAGAAAGATGAAGATTTGTACTATCTAGTAATGTATGTTCCGTATCATGATATTGATATTCATTGTCTTGGTTGACAATCATAGAAGATACTTCTATCGGATCGTTACCTGCAAAATCGTTACCTGCAAATTTGGTATTCAAAATATTTAAAGAGTTTTCTGTTTTAGGAATTAATAAATTATTATCGCTAGTGCTGGGTATTTCAGTGCTTTTGTTAGCATCTATTTTGGTATTCAAAATATTTGAAGAGTTTTCTATTGTAAGAATTAATAAATTATTATCGCTAGTGCTGAGCATTATCTCCTCGGTATTTTTAGCATAGGCTGAATTTAAGAATGGTTCAACCCAGGAAGAAAGAGCAATGGTTTCATTTTTTGAAAAAGTTAAATTTGTTAAATTTTTGTTTGGATTAGATAATAAGTCTGAAAGACAGATAGGAGTAGCACTTACTTCAATCTTGTATACAGTTCTAGCACCCGGCTGTGTAGTCATATCCGGGTGTTTAGATAAGTTTCTGACATGATAAATCATATCGTATTTGTTAGATAGAACTTCTGTATCTTTTTGTAGAACCTTGAGAAAGTTATTCACCGACTTTATAAGAGTTATATTCTCCAGCCCCGTAAAGTTTTTATTATGATACTCATAATTACCGTTTTGTTGTTTAACAATGATAGAAGATACTTTTGGTGTATGGGAAGATGCCCAAAGAATACCTGAAGTATTGAGTATTGATACAATTGAAGTAAAAAATATTAATTTTATTATAACATTCTTCATAATAAATAGATCATTTATTTTATTTTTATAAGGTAGTATGCAAGAAGGAAAAAGACTACAATGCTTCCTCCAATCGTATAATAAAACCCATAATTTTGTTTTTTATCAGTAGGTTCTTTCTTGCCTCTATCTGTATAAGGAAGACCTGCTGTTCTAGTAGCGTTTGTTCCTTGATTATTGTTTATTGTAATAACCAATAAATCATTATTTTCAGTATGTATTAATAGTGTGGCAGGGCTGCTTTCTTTATTTTGTAATAAATTTAGTAATAGTGCTTCCTTTTCATGAATGTTAATAATTTGATTAAATGTTCCTTCTACCTTTGATGAGTTCTTTTTGTTATTTTGGAGCAAATCTGAAAGAGAGGGAAAAGTGTCAGTTATTTGTAGATCAAGTTTAGATGTAGTATCTGTGATTGGACTAGTAGAGATAATAGCATTATGCATATTCTGAACCTCTATAGAAGTTAGCTCCTGAGAGTTGTTTACAACAATAAGGCTTTTTTTGTTCTTAGAAAGCTGAAGATTTATACTATCTAGTAATGTATTGTTCTTATCATGATATTGATAAGAATTGTCTTGGTGGACAATGATAGAAGATACTTCTATCGGATCGTTACATGCAAAAATAACACCTGAAATGTTAAGTATTGATATAATTGAACTAAAAAATATTAATTTTTTTAT
>Ga0070665_100008777_pt1 | contig 10229 bp, 7 predicted proteins | sample KBSS13metaG_FD_65862 | JGI IMG/M metagenome (GOLD analysis project Ga0070665, IMG submission 65862) | Switchgrass rhizosphere microbial communities from Kellogg Biological Station, Michigan, USA - KBS S1-3 metaG | ecosystem: Host-associated > Plants > Roots > Rhizosphere > Soil ...
AGTCATCATTCCGGACGTTTATCGTCGCTCGTCGGTTGCAACTGCGGGCTGGGGCGATGCCGCGACGGTGGTGCCTTGGGTTCTTTATCAGCATACCGGACGTGCGGAGGTTCTCGAACGTCAATTTGAGACGATGCGAAAATGGCTTGCGCGTATCGAGAAAGCGACTGGGCCGGATCTGATCTGGCGCGGTGGTCATCAGTACGGGGATTGGTTGGATCCTACCGCACCTCCGGATGATCCCGCGTCGGCGATGACCGATCGGGACCTCATCGCGACAGCATGCTTCTATCGTTCGGCAAAAATCACTGCCGATACGGCCTCGCTGCTTGGCCTTACAGAGGACGGACAAAAATATTCCGCTCTGCGAGACACCATCTTTGATCGGTTTCAGACCGAGTTTGTCACCAAGGCTGGGCGGCTGACATCCGAGACGCAGGCCGCATACGCGATCGCACTGACCTATGGCTTGCTGTTGCCAACACAGGTTCAAAAAGCTGGCGAGAGACTGGCTGATCTGGTTCGCAAGGCCGCGTTCACAATCGGGACTGGCTTTCTGGGAACTCCCGTTATTCTCGACGCCCTCTGCATGACCGGGCATGAACGTGTAGCAATGCGTCTGATTAACCAGACTGAATGCCCGTCCTGGGTTTACCCGGTAAAGATGGGGGCGACAACGATGTGGGAACGTTGGGACAGCCTTTTGCCCACAGGTGAGGTCAATCCTGGTGAGATGACAAGCTTCAACCACTATGCCTTCGGTGCAGTTGCCGACTGGATGCACCGGGTACTGGCCGGTTTGCGTTCGGAGGAGATTGGATGGAAAGCGTTCTCCGTCACACCGCCGCTCTGGACCGGCCTGACTTTTGCAGAAGCTACCATCGAAAGCCCGGCGGGAACCATATCCTCTCGCTGGGGCTATTTTGATGGCATGCTGAAGGTGAACGTTCAGGTTCCGGAGGGCGTGTCCGCGCATCTTCACCTTCCCGGTGAGACGATCGAACTCTCATCCGGTCGACATGCGATTGAACGTGCCGTCGTAACCAAACGGGGGCGAAACGGAAAACCGGCCGTTTTCACAACACGTCACGCGATCGACAACCTTGAAATATGGACCGTCGTTGAAGCAGCTGTTCGTAAATATCGACCAGATTGGAGTTCTGCGCAGATGGCAAGAGCCGCTTTCCCTTATCTTGGTCTTCCCCTGCCCGATTTGTCCCGCTGCATTGGTCTGTCAATTCCGACGGTGGAAGAAGACGCCCTGCGAGCGACGCTGACATCACTCAGCGTCGAAATCGCTGCTTGAGCCTGAGCAAGGTCCCGCGAGGCGAAGCTTGAGGGGTTGCGTCAGCTGCCACGACCCGCTTATCTCTTTGTGCAAGGAGCTTGAGCATGTCGGAAAAACGGGAAAGTTTGGTGAATATGGCAATGGTCGCGCGCTTTGCAGGCGTTTCGCGCGCTACTGTATCAAATGTGCTGAACTATCCCGACCGCGTCAAGCCAGACACGCGTACCGCCGTTCAATCCGCGATAGATCGGCTTGGGTTCGTTCGAAACGGGGTGGCTCGTCGATTGGCGGCGGGACAGGCCAACAGTATCGGCATCATTGTCTCCGGCTTCGACCACTCTTACTCCTCGGAGATCATTACCAGTGCGCAAGACGTGGCTCTTAGCGAAGGTATGCATGTTGTTATAACCTGCAGCAATCACGATGCCAGCCTGCAGGACCGGCATTTACGATACTTTCACGAGGAAGGAGTCGCTTCCATCATTCTCGTTCCTATGCCTCATTCCGACATTTCGATAAGGCTGGCCCTTTCCCGAGGAACGGAGCTTGTGCTCATTGACTACGATGGTACGAGCCTCTCATGCCCGAGCGTCAGAATTGATAACGTCGAAACCGGAAGGGTCGCAGCGAGGCATCTACTCTCTTCAGGCAAGCGAAAGTTACACTTCGTGGGGCCAGACGGAGACAGGGCGGTCGTACACGATCGCTTCGTGGGAGTGGTGGAAGCGGCAAAAGATAACGCGTACATTAGCCATTCCATTGTGAAAGGGCTTTCTCCGACCGCCGCAGGCGCGGGTGCTGCTGAAATTGCCAGGATGGCGAAGGCTGGTGAAATCGACGGTGTCGTGGCCGCCACCGACATAATAGGCGTAGAGGTGATACATGCTCTTCGTGCCGCGGAAATATCGGTACCCAACCACGTTTCTGTAGTCGGATGCGACTCTAATGCTTTCGCGGGCAATGGTAGCATCGGCCTGACATCGGTCGACCTGCTTAGCGAAATCGTAGGTGAAACCGCCATGAAGCTGGCACTTGGCAAGATTGACATTCAACCAAACGTGGTTCTGACGCCCCGCCTTGTGGCACGGGCAACATGAACGGAACTTCGATGCACCGCTAGCGGCGTATGCTCGACCGATGAGGGCGTTCCCGCCTTTACGATGTAATTCTATCTCCTCTTCCAGCGGCAACAGTGCAAAGCGCGGAACTTGTGTTGACGTATCTACCGAGGCGATCAAACAGACGGATCGTTCTCGGCAGTAGTCTCATTAGGAATGATCGGGCCAGTCTCTCCATCTGTGTTTTCAAAAAGTGGGTCGCTTTATTTGGCGTTTCGCTCACCGCTGCCCATCCTTGCCCTTGACCTCTTCCTTCAACAGGCCGCCGAGGCGAGAATTCAACCTCCCCCCAGTCCCCATTACCAAGGCGAAAAGAATTTCGTCGGGGCGCGGCGCATCTTGAATGCCGATCTCCATGCTATTGAAGTGGCTACGCCTCGGCGGGCGGAATGTTTCTTATAGGCTCCAGAAGTCGCCTATTGTTGAACTAGTCGACCCATTCCAGCGTGGCGAACTCCACAGCTTCGAAGTTTCGCCACGGCCCTCGCCGATGGATGACCTAGGCCTTTTAAAGGCCGTTGATCGTTTCGGCGAGAGCGTTGTCGTAGCTGTCGCAAACACTCCCGACAGAGGGCTCGATGCATGCCCCCGCCAGCCGCTCGGAATACTCGATTGCACGCCCCTGTCGGAGTGGTGGATAAGCCCGCCACGATGGACGGGCCGCCGGTCATGAAGCGCCTGGTCGAGGGCGTCGAGCACGAAACCCGCATAGCGGTCCGGCTTGCCCGCCAGCCGACGATGCGCCGGGCGAAGGCGTCGATGACGAAGGCCACGTAGACGAAGTCCTGCCAGGTCGCGAGTGGAGTAAGAAGCGCAGACGCGCTTCGCCTCCCCGAACCGTACGCGCACCTTTCAGCGCATACGGCTCTCTATTCAAGCTTGGCCCATGGCCATAGCAACGTCGTGATAGTGCGACGTGACGGTACTGCGGTCTTCATGCCGGAAGATATATGGATTTCCTCCGGATTACGCCACCGGAATTGCGCCTTGGGGCTTGAGACAAGCCGGTGTAGCGCTTTTTGAGGCTGCGATACGCGTGACAGCTCTTGGCACAAAGCGGAGGGCCCCGATCGGCCGAAGCGGTCAAGGAGTCTCATCCGGCATTTGAATAATGTGCCGTTTGGTCATGTAGCTCCCATCAGCCACAGCATTACTTACGGCTACAGGGTCGTGAGCAGATTTGAAACGCAACTCGTTCAGCAGGCGGCTTAGTTTGAAACGCTCGGCGGTCCAGCCCGAGGGGGCATTCCAAAAAAGCTAAGTTCGGCTCGGAAACCAACAGTTACGTCGTATGCAGCGCGATACCTGCTGCGCGGAATTTTTCTAAGGTGTTGAACAGCAGGGCACTCTTCACTGAGGCTGCTGTGCGGGGCGAGCCCACGAAGGCATAGCTCTCGAAGATAATTTTCCCATCGGCAATGGAGCGAATGAGGACGCTCGGCTTGGGATCATCCAGTACACCCGGGTGATCATCATAGATCGCCATGATCATTTGGCGAACCTGTTGTGGATCGCTGTCGACTGGCACGGAGAATGCAATCTCGACGCGGCCAACTGGCTCCCCCGGTGTCATATTACGGATTGTTTTCGTGATCAGTTCGGAGTTGGGAACGATTAGTGTCGACCTGTCCGAAATCTGGATCTCTGTCGAGCGTACGCTGATTTTCTTGACGTCTCCTTCGTCGTCGCCCAATCGCACTGTGTCCCCGATCTTCAAAGGGCGTTCTGCCAGCAGGATCAGACCGGAAATGAAGTTCTGTGTGATGGCCTGCAAGCCGAAGCCGATCCCGACCGATAGCGCACTGACGACGAGGGCGATGCGTTCGATACCGATGCCGAGCGTGCTTATTGTCCACAATCCGACCAGGATAAAGCCAGCATACTTGAACATCGTGAGAACCGAGTTGCGAGCACCTTTATCGAGTTCGGTCGCAGGGAGGTAAGTGTGCTCAAGCCATCTTTGAACGAGGCGGACCGCTCCGAGCGATATCACAAGGACGAACACGGCACGTATCAGCGCGCCGAACTCGAATGTTATGCCAATGATCGTGATGCTTGACGCGTCTCCCAGACCAGCGAAAAGGTCGCTTGCGCCAGGACCAAAGGGTACCGAAACCGAAAGGAGACCCAAAAAGGCGATCGATATCCTGAATGCCGCGGAAACAAGGATACCAGCCTGCTCCAGCAGGCTGGGCCGAATTCCGAACGAGGAGTGCAAGCTGAGCGCAAACATCCCATCAGCGGCGCAAAGCGCTCGGATAATATCGTCAGTCACGAGGAATGCGAGATAGGTGGTGCTGGCGACGATCACCATCCAGACTATTGTTCGACCGATAAAAAGCGAGAAGTTTACATAACCGGCAAGTGCAGACACGATCGTCAAGGCTACGACGGCATAGATCGCCATGCGACAAGCCAGCATCCATGGAGCGGCCTGAATGCGCGGCCCATTCGCCGCAGCTTGTCTTTCGAGCCGTGTCCAAGTGTGCAACACAAACACGAACATCGCGCAATAGCAACCGGATATCATTAGATTGGACAAAGCAACCGCGCCCGTGCTCATGCCCGCAATACGGTTGATGTCGAGAAGAATGATGCCGACTGCCAGAACGATGGCGATCACGAGGGGGAGGAACCGAAAAGACCGCGCCGCTTCGTCGTCAATCGGCAGCAATCGCCAGCTTGAGCGGGCAGCCAGCAGTAGCGCATTTCCGACTGAAACAACGAAACCGGCAAAGATAATAGTTCCGATCAGCCGCGCGGCTGACTGGCTGAGATCTGCCGGGGTAAGCAGCCGAGCCCAGCGTAGCGCCAAAGTGATTGTCGTGACCGCGAGAAACCAGTTGAGAGTGCCCGTGATCGTAAACCAGGCAGCGAGACCGGATCGGCGCAAGCGCGTATTCGGAGCGCGACTGATCGCCAGTTTGGTACCCAACTCATCGAGATGGCGACGAACGGGTCCGAGCAGAAGAAGGGCCACTGCTATACCTGCAGTCACCAGTACGATGTTCGATAGAGTCAGATTTGGCTGAACACTGACCACGATCCCCCAAGCCGCTGCCCTCAACTGAGCTTGATCCGCTGCAAATGCGTTTGAAACACTACGCCAGAAAGATGGTGACAGCGGAGAATCGACCCTTTCAAAGGTGCTACGGTTGAAAGTTTCGACAAGGGACTTGTTAATGGCGACAAGGAGGTCGTCTGCCGTTGTGCGCGCCAGTTGACCTCTCTTGACGGCTGAGTCCACTTCGGCTCGTTGATGCTGAAGGTCCCTGCGCTTCTGAGTGATATCTGCAGCCTCGCCTTCCGCGACATCTCCAAGCTGCGTCAGACGCACATCGATTTCAGTCAATTCGGGTTCTAGTGTTTGAATGGCGCTACCGACGTTCGTTTGGATTTCCACGATCCTGTCTTTGACACCTCGCATCTCATCGGGCCCGGGATGCGCAGCGACCGTGATCGAGATGCTTTCGATCTCGTTGGCCAGTTGGCTAATAGTTGCGATTGCATCACCGATAGCCGTTTCGGCGGGCTGAGCACCAGCCTGCGCGGGCAAGGCGAGAAGAAGCAGGAAAATGCAGAGGATGTCCCTAAATCTCATTTGCGTCCCCGTTGATCATATCTTCTGGATCGGTTGCAACCTCGAACGCCCCGATCAATCTCCGGACATACCGCGAACGTTGTTCGGCTCCCTTGGCCGGGATCACAAGAACCGCGCTTCCTATGACCGAATAAACGGCAGGGGTTGCCTGCCCACCAACCGGAAGGCTGCCTCGCCGTAATTCCTTCTCCGTGCCGCTGTCATATGCCCATATGGCCATCCTTATCTTGCAGAGAGCGACAACCTAACCCGAAAGGCGAGTGATCCTGTACGCAGGCTCGCTCGTCCTACTTGCCGGCCACGACTTTGCCAGCCAGAATAAAGGGGGTGGATAACGTCGTGCCCACAGCATTGAAGACGAATGCACCACTCTCTCGAAGGTCGGGGATTCGTCCGTCGCCATTCATTCCATCCCTTTTCGCAAAGAGAGCGGCCAGTTCCGAGAATCGATTGTGGTTGAAGCTGTCGGTCGACGAGAGACCCGAAATATCGATGATCTGCACATTGGCGTTCTTCGCCGCCTGCTGCACCCGAGGATCGGCAACATCCAGTGCGCCAAGACGCTGATGCTCTCCTGAAATAAAACTCGAAATAGCAAGTGCTTTGTCATCCTTGGACACCAGCACGGTCATCGGCTGAGACAGGGGTCCGATAACCGCGAGTTGGGTGCCAAACACGTCAACGTCGATGTCGGGAGCGGCCAAAACGACCTTCAGCCGGCGCAAGACAGCGTCTTGTCCCGTCATACGGAGCTGGCGTATTGATTCCGCCGTCAGCCATCCGCCCATGCTGTGACCGACGACGAGGATATTTCCGATTCCCTGATTTTTCCCAAGCATTGTGAGAAGCTCGGTTAATTTGTCTCGAGAGAACGTTACAGAATCTTTATCGGCAACATAGCCGGTAACACTTGCCTGTGACGGCCATGCGAAGAGAACGGGTACAGCGTCGCTTCCGCGGTCAGCGCTGATCTGAACCAGCCGAAACAAGGCCTCCTCAAAATTGTTGTTAAATCCATGGACGAACACATCGACGTTAACTTTTTCCCCCCCTCGTTTGCGCGCAATCTCCCGTTCGAACGTCGCCCTGTCGATGACCCGCTGCTCAAGCGTTACGAAGCTTGTTTTCGGATCTGGTTTGCCTTTCGGATATTCAATGTTACCGCCCTTGTGAGCAGGCGGCACGGATATGGTGAATTCCGCGTAGTTCATTTGGGTCGAACGGCCGTTGGTAAAGACGTTCTCGTTCGGCGTCGCACGTTGGCGACTGGTCGCTACATAGACCGTAACCATCCGTGCGCCCGCGACTGAGATCAGCCCCGTATTTGCCTGTAGAACTTCCGGTCCCGGTCGCCCCGCACATCCTGCCAGACATGCGATCGTCAGGAAGACAACGGCGCGAAGGCAGGCGCCAAAAACACTGCCGATAGAGCGCTCAATCACCTAAAGACTCTCCAAAGCTAACACAGGATTTGCGTTTAATTAAACGGTTCGGTATCGTTCAATAAATACGTCCTGCTTCGATTGTCAACACATGTAAGGATATTCAGATGAGCAAGCATCCCGTTGCGCGCCCGGGCCGGCCGAGTGCAAAAGCGTCCAAGGAACTGGACGCTCGGGTTCTTGCCACCGCGCGAGCCCTTTTCGTCGAGCAGGGATATGCGTCAGTCTCTGTTGAGCAGATCGCGAAGACGGCCGGCGTTGGGAAGTTGACAATCTACCGTCGGTACGCCTCCAAAGAGGCACTGTTTACAGCCGTACTTGCCGAGATTATGCAGGTGGTATCCCACGCTTACGACCGGGCGCAAGTCGAGGCGCGTGATCCTGTAGAAGCACTTAGACTGACAGCCAAGGCATTGCTGGATCTGGTCGTGACGCATGATGCGATCATGCTCTACCGGGTCCTGCTTGGGGAGGCAAACCGCTTTCCGGAGCTTGTAAGCGAAGCCGTTCGCAAGATTATTGTCCCGCTTGAAAAGCAAATGGAGCAGTTTGTTGAGGCAGCCCGAGTGAGGGGCAAACTCCGCGAAGAGTTCTCGGGCCGGACGGTAGTCCGGATGCTTTCCGGACTGCTACCGGTTGGGCGATCAGCCAAGCGTTGATGGGGTCGCCCGGCCTTTCAGACACCGCCATCCGCGACGAATTCTTCAATCAGGCTTGGGCTCTGTTCACGAAGGGTGTGCTGACGGACAAAGCGGGCACGTAGGGACCCACTTTCATTATAGCGCCAAGGCTTGAAATTGTTCCACCAACCACGCACGCAGCCTGGGATCGAGCGTTGGTGTGCAAACGTCCAGCGGATAGACATTGTTGTAGAGGACAAGGCCAGACGAAAGCATCATAAACCGCGCAGCGCGAATGTGACCTTCTTCACCCCCTAGCCATGCTCCAAGTGGCTGGAAAACAAGATCGGTCAATGCAGTTTGAGTGATATCACGCGCCGTGCTGTCGCCGCTTGCCAGAAGAATCATTGCGAGCGGAACCTCGCGGCGGTTGCTCTCTCCAAGCAGCAGGTCAAGTACTCCTTCACCGAACTGGCCTCGCGGGATCTCCATAATGCGACCGGTGTCGAGGAGATCTGCAAGCGCTTCTCTGAAAAGCTGTTCCTTCCCGCCGAAATATCGATTGACGAGAGCAACGCTGACGCCGGCCCCAGACGTAATCTCACGCACGCCTACATCCCCGTAGCCGCGCGTGCAGAATGCGGTCTGAGCGGCTCGTAGCAACGACAGTCGGGTTCGTTGTGAATCTTTTATGGTCGGAACAACTGGCTTCACCATTGACACTCCATGTAAACAGTCGTTTACTTTACCGTAAGATAGCCCGCGCAAATTGATCGAGTGCCCGGCCGGCAGTCGCGGAGGAGACTCCGCCCGGTCAGATAACATGTATCGAACTAAGCGGGGAAAATAGATGGAGGAGTTTTGCAAGTCCGCGTCTCGGAGAACCGCATACTGGCGGTAACCCATCTCCTGGATGGATCGCCTTTAACGGGATAAACGACTTATGTGGACGTCTCTGCAAGTACATTGCAGCCCATCCGGAGCCCCGCGATCTGACGAGAGGTGCGCCAACGCAGGCTTCTGCAACACAGGCAAGTCAGGGGCGTGGACACCGCCCCGCAACAAATCTGAGTCCTCAGGGAGAGAGAGAATGGCCGACTTCCCAACCTATGCAGACCGCTTCCGCTTCGTTGAGCTGAAACGGGAAGATGGTATCCTTGAAGTTCGCATCCATAACGAGGGCGGTCCGGCTATATGGACGGCTGGGATCGGCGGAATTCATGCCGAGCTCGGCGATGCCTTTTACGAAATAGCCCGTGATCCCGGAACGCATGTGGTCGTTCTAACAGGTACTGGCGACACGTTCCTGACAGAAGTGGACACCGCTGGCGTTGGAGCGATGGACAGCCAAACATGGTTCCGGATCTTCAAGGAAGGCAAAGACCTCATTCAAAACCTGTTGGACATCGAAGTACCAGTGATCGGCGCGGTTAATGGTCCCGCCTGGGTCCACGCGGAGTTGCTCACGCTATCGGACATCGTGGTTGCCTCTGAGCGGGCAACATTTGCCGACAAGGCGCATGCGCCTGGTGGGGTGGTCCCCGGAGATGGCGTCCATGTCTGGTGGGAAATGCTGCTTGGTCCCAACCGCGCAAGGCATTTCCTGTTCACGGGCAGCGAGATTGGCGCCGCAGAGGGTCAACGCCTCGGTTTCGTGGCGGAAGTAACACCGCACGACAAGACACTCGAGCGCGCTTGGGAGATAGCCCACGAACTGCGCAGTAAACCGCCACTTATGCTGCGCTACTCGCGGTCGGCCATGACGCAGAACATAAAGCGTCGCATGCTTGATGACCTCGGCTTTGGACTGATGCTTGAGGGCATGGGCGTGCTGTCTTTGATGGGGAGATAGAAAATGACTTTCGACCCTCACGACGTCGTATCCGGGCGTGTTGGAAGTTTGCGCGCGCGCGCACTCTCTCGACCATACGGGTTTGCGCTACTTCTTTTTGTTATCGGCGTCGTCTTGCTCATCGGTGGCGCACGGCTTCTATGGCTGGGCGGATCGCCCTATTACGTCCTTGCTGGCGTAACCGTCGTTCTAAGTGCTGCCCTTGTCGCTCGGGGTCGCCGCGCTGGTGCCCTCCTCTACGGGTTGCTTCTTCTTGCATCTCTGGCTTGGGCGATTGGTGAGGTGGGCTCTGAACCCTGGTCTCTGGC
>Ga0070665_100008778_pt1 | contig 10229 bp, 9 predicted proteins | sample KBSS13metaG_FD_65862 | JGI IMG/M metagenome (GOLD analysis project Ga0070665, IMG submission 65862) | Switchgrass rhizosphere microbial communities from Kellogg Biological Station, Michigan, USA - KBS S1-3 metaG | ecosystem: Host-associated > Plants > Roots > Rhizosphere > Soil ...
CCCGCCTGCGGCGGCACGATGATCGCCGTGAACGAATCCACGTGGTACATCCCGAGATTGCTGATGGTGAAGGTCGCTCCCGTGATGTCGGACGGCGACAGTTTGTTCGTGCGTGCGCGCTCGGTGAGGTCGCGGCGGCGCGACGCGATGTCGCCGAGGCCGATGCCGTCTGTCTTCGGCACCACGCCCACGACGACCGCGTCGGTGACGGCCATCGCCAGGCCGACGTTGATGTCGGCGTTGGCCTTGATCGCGTCGCCCGTCCAGCTGGCGTTCATCCGCGGGTGCTTGCGCAGCGCCTGCGCCACGATCGCGGTCAGCAGGTCCGTGAAGGTCAGCTTGACGCCGCGGGTCCGCTCGATCTCTGAGCCCAGGCGTTTACGCGCGGCGACCAGTTCGGTGCAGTCCACCTCGCGCGAGACGAAGAAGTGCGGCGCGGTCGTCCAGCTCTGCGTCGTCCGCTCGGCCATGATCCGACCGATGGAGCTGAGCGCGCCCAGCTCGGCGGACGCCTGCGGGGCGGCCGCGGGCGGAGCCGCAGGGCGGGCAGGCGGCGCTGCCGCTGACGGCGCTGCGGCCTGCGACCCCCTCGCCGCGAGCACGTCTTCCGCGATGATCTCGCCGCCAGGACCGGTGCCCTTGATTCTCGTGACGTCGACGCCATGTTCCTTCGCGAGGCGCCGCGCCTTCGGCGAAATCTGCACCGGTCCGGCGTTCGCGACCGGTCCCACCGCGGTTGCGGGCGCCGCCGACGCCGCGGCCTGCGGGGCTGCCGCGCCGGTTCGCCCCGTCTGCGTCGGCGCCGTCGTCGCCGGCGCCGCCTCGCCGGCTTTCAACAGCCACGCGATGGTCTGCCCCACCGGCACCACATCACCCGCCTTCGCGGTGATCCCGCCGAGGATGCCGTCGCCCGCCGCCTCGATTTCGACGACAGCCTTGTCCGTTTCGACTTCGAGCAGCAGCTCGCCCTTCTTGACGGTCTCGCCGTCCTTCTTCTTCCAGGAAACGAGCTTGCCCGTTTCCTGAGCCATCTCGAGCGCGGGCATCACGACGCTGATTGCCATAGTTGGGGGGATAAGGAGGTTAGAGGTTAGGGGTCAGAAGTTAGGGGTTAGGGGGCTCAGGGCTCGGGACGATCGTGTCGCCGACCCGAAGCACGCCTTCGTCGAGAATGTCGGCGCGCAATCCGGCGCGATGGACGAGACCTTTCAACACGCCGGACTGCGTCAGACGCTCGAGGTGATTGCAGGGCTCCGCGAGCCGAACGCCTTTCATGCGCACCGCGCCGACCTGAAACACTTTGCCGACCAGATCGTTGAGCGGGACGCCGGCCGTCAGCAAGTTGCGCCGTGTCTCCGCCGGCGCCAGCTTGATGCCGTGCTCGTGTTCGAGCAGATCCAGCATCTCGCTCGCAACCAGCGTCACCTCTCGCCCGCCGCCGGGATGCTTCGAGAAGCTGCCTTCTCCCCGGAAATATCGATCGCCCTCGAGCCCCTTGCCGGGCACGGCGCGGACTTCGGGCACCGACTCCAGGCGACCCTCCGCCTGCCGGCCGATCTGAATCGCGACCAGGCTACCGGGCGCCAACCTCGGACCTCGCGGCGGCCGCGATCATGTTGACGACGTCCTGGTTCGGCGCCGGTTCGAGCTCGCGGGTCGTCTCGAGCGGCCCGTCGACGGTCACGTACGGGGCGCCGCAGACGAGCAGTTTCTCGGCCGGGAACCGCGTGATGATCTCGTGACCCGTCGCGGTGACGACGACTTCCTCTTCGATGCGGGCGGCGCTCCAGCCGTCCTTGCTGGGCCAGAACGTCTCGAGCGCGAAGACCATACCCGGCTTGATCTCGTAGGAGTGCTCCAGCGAGACCAGCCGGCTGATCATCGGCTTTTCCCAGATGGCGAGGCCGATGCCGTGGCCCATCTGCAGCGCAAACGCCGCCTCTTCGTTCGGGAACCCGAATTCCTGCGCCTTCGGCCACACCGACGCGATCTCGGCCGTCGTGCGTCCCGGACGGACCAGCTCGATGGCCGCGTCGAGGTAATCGCGGCAGCGCTTGTACGCGTCGTTCAGCGCGCGCGAGGCCGAGCCGATCGCGAACGTGCGGTAGTAGCACGTCCGGTAGCCCATGTAGGAGTGCAGGATGTCGTAGTACACCGGGTCGCCGGGCCGCAGCATGCGGTCCGAGAAGACGTGCGGGTGCGGGCTGCAGCGTTCGCCGGAAATCGCGTTCACGCCCTCGACGTACTCGGAGCCGAGGTCGTAGAGCCGCTTGGCGACGAGGCCGACGGCCTCGTTCTCGCGCATGCCGGGCTTCATGGCTCTGTAGAGATCGTGGTACGCGGCGTCCACCATCGCGGCCGAGTGGTTGAGCAGCGAAATCTCGTCCTGCGTCTTGATGACGCGGATGTTCGACATCAGCTCCTGGCCGTCGACGATCTTGAGGCCCTCTTTCTGGAGTGCGAACAGCACGGCCGGTTCGACGACGTCCACGCCGAGCGGTTCGCGGTGCAGATTGAGCTTCTCGAGCTCCACCTTGATCTTTTTGGCCACGTCTTCCGCGCGGCCCATCTCGGGCGACATTGCGCCGCGCATGAGCGGGATGCCCGCGCGCGAGCGCTCGCCGAGCCACGAGCAGTTCTCAGCGTGATGGCGCGCGGCCGAGCCGAAATCCCACAGGATGGGCTCGGCGCCCCGCGAGAGGAGCGTAAAGCGGCTGATCTTGTCCTGCGCCCACGTCCCGATGTGCGTGGCTGAGATGTAGCGGACATTGTTCATGTCGAAGCAGAGCAGCGCGCCCATCTCCGACTTCTCGAGATACTCCTTGGCGCGCGCCAGGCGCTCCGTGCGGAGGCGATCGAAGTTAATGCGTTCTTCCCAGTCGACCGCCATCGTGCCGTACGTTTTCAGGCCCACGGAATCCTCCCAGTCGTAGCGTCCACCCTCAGGCGGACGTCCGGCTAAAGCCGGACGCTACGTGCGTTTACACAATTTCTGCGCCAGGGCGACGACGTCGCGTTCGTTCGGGACCGTCGTGTCTTCGAGCGACGGCGAGAACGGAATCGGCACGTGCATCGCGCACAGCCGGGTGACCGGCGCATCGAGGTCGTAGAACGCCCTTTCGGCCACCGTGGCAGCCAGCTCGCCTGCCACGCCGTACCGCCCGTATCCCTCGTCCATGATGATGCAGCGCGACGTTTTCTTCACCGAGTTGATGAGCGTCTCCTCGTCGAGCGGCCACATCGTGCGCGGGTCGACGACCTCGGCGTCGATGCCCACGCCTTCGAGCAGGTGCGCTCCGGCGAGCGCCGTCTGCACCATGCTGCTGGTGGCGATGATCGTGATGTCGCGACCCTTCCGCTTCACGTCGGCGACGCCGAGCGGCACGATGTAGTCGTCTTCCGGCACAGGACCCTTGACCTTCCGGTAGCTGATCTTGTGCTCGAAGATCACGACCGGGTTGTCGTCGCGCACGGCCGCCTTGAACAGGCCCTTCGCGTCGTACGGCGTCGAGGGGACGACGACTTTCAGGCCCGGGATGTGGCTGGGCCATGCGTGCAGCGACTGCGAGTGCTGCGCCGCCGATCGGCGGGTCGCGCCCATCGTCAGCCGGAAGACCATCGGCACCTTCCACTTGCCGCCGGACATGTAGTGGATCTTGGCGGCCTGGTTGACCATCTGGTCCATGATGATCGTCAGGAAGTCGCCGAACATGATGTCCACGATCGGACGCAGGCCGGCCATCGCCGCGCCGACGCCGAGTCCGCTGAACCCGGCTTCCGAGATCGGCGTGTCGATGATGCGGTCCTTGCCGAACTCGTCCACGAGGCCGGTGAGGACTTTGAACGTCGTCCCCGCCTCGGCGACGTCCTCGCCCATGAGGATGACGCTCGGATCGCGCCGCATCTCCTCGGCGATCGCCTCTTTGATGGCGTCGCCAAAGCTCAGCTCGCGCACGTTGGTCGCTGTCTCAAGCATAGATGTCCTGGGTGACCTTGCTGGCGTCCGGGTAGGGGGAGTTGATCGCGAACTCGACGGCCGCGTCCATCTGGGTGATCAGCTCAGCCTGAATCGCATCGAGGGCCGCGCGGTCCGCGACGCCGTTGGCCATCAGCCACTCCCCGTGCAGCGTGATCGGATCGCGCTCGGTGACCCACTCCTGCTCTTCGGTCTTCGGCCGGTAGTAGGCCCGCGCGATGTCGCCGACGTGATGACCGTGATAGCGGTACGTGATGCACTGGAGGAACGCCGGGCCCTCGCCGCGCCTCGCGCGATCGATGAGGGTGGTGGCGGCGGTGTACACGTCGCGCACGTTCTGGCCGTCGATCGTTTCGTGCGCCATGCCAAACGCGGCGGCGCGTGCCGGCACGTCGCCGGCTGTCGACTCCGAGAAGTGCGTGTATTCGTTGTACCCGTTGTTCTCGCAGACGAAAATCACGGGCAACTTCCAGAGCTGCGCGAGGTTCAGTTCCTCGTAGAGGAGGCCCTGGCCGAGCGCACCTTCGCCGAAGAAGCAGACGGCCACCTGCCCGGTTTTCAGATACTTGGCCGCGAACGCGGCGCCCGTCGCGATGCCGGCGCTTCCGCCGACGATGGCGTTCGCGCCGAGGTTGCCGGTGTCCGGGTCCGCGATGTGCATCGAGCCGCCCTTGCCCTTGCAGTAGCCGGCTTCCTTGCCCAGCAACTCCGCGAACATGCGGTCGGGCGACGCGCCCTTGGCCAGGCAGTGGCCGTGACCGCGGTGCGTGCTGGTGATGTAGTCGTCGCGCCGGAGGACTTCGCAGATCCCGCACGCGATCGCTTCCTCGCCGATATACAGATGGGCAAGGCCGGGCATCAGCGCGCGCGTATAAAGGTCGTTCACCCGCTCCTCGAACAGGCGGATGGCCACCATCTGCCGGTACATGTGGATCAGACGGTCCCGTCCAATCGCGGCATCGGCAGACGTTTTCTTGCTAGCAGGGTTGGCGGCGGGCGGCGGCGTCATCAGTGGGGACTCCTGACAGTGAGCAACACGCATCGTAACCTCGATTGACGCTTGACGTCCAGTTCGGCCTCGGATAGCATCCGAACGCCTTGCTCGGAGGAATTTCGGCCTAAAAGCACGCCCGCCCGACATCTATCACTAGGAGAGAGAATGGCAACGAAGATCGTCGATCGAATTCTTCCGACCACCATGGTCGGTTCGTATCCGCGGCCGCACTGGTTCAAACATCAGCTGCTCGGCCGCGACATTCGCGTCGCCTTCAAGGAAGTCCAGCACGAAGAGGCGTACGACGACGCCGTGGCGACCGTCATCCGCGACCAGGAAGAGGCCGGGCTCGACATCGTCACCGACGGCAACATGTGGTACGACGATTACGTCGGCGTCATCGGGTCGTTCTGCTGGTACATGTACGAGCGCATCGGCGGTTTCGAGCCCGCGCGCGAGCAGCACCCGAGCACCGTCGGCGCCTCCGAGAAAACGCAGGGCGGCGAGATCATGGACGACTGGGGCGGCGTCATCAACAGCGGCCCGGTCACGCGCGGCCCGATCCGGCTCGCCGACCTGTACAAGATCGCCAAGAAGCACGCCAAAGCGCCGGTGAAGGTGTCGGTCGGCGCCGGCCCGGCGAACCTCGCGTGGCACGCGTACTTCAAGCACTACAAGGACGCCCGCGACCTGACGATGGCGCTCTGCCCCATCTTCAACCAGGAAATGAAGGACCTCGTCGCCGCCGGCGCCAAGTACCTGCAGTTCGAGGATCTCGGCGCGTGGCTGCCGCTGTTCACCGGCAACAAGGACGACTACAAGTGGATCCGCGAATCCGTCGAGATGTGCTGCGACGGCGTGGACGCGAAAATCGGCTGGCATTTCTGTTTCGGCAACGCGTGGGGCAACGACATCCTCAGCGCGAACTACCCGCAGGGCTACCAGACGGTGCTGCCGCACCTCTTCGAGACCAAGGGCATCAGCGAGTTCGTGCTCGACTACGCGAACCGCGACATGGCCGGCGTGGACTTCCTGAAGAACCTGCCGAAGGACAAGGGCATTCAAATCGGCGTGCTCGACATCCGCACGGCGGCGATCGAGAAACCCGAAACGATTGCGAACCGCATCCGCAAAGTCCTGGCACACGTGCCGGCCGAGAAAGTCACCCTCAGTTCGGACTGCGGCATGAAACCCCTGGCGCGTATGGTCGCGAAGATGAAGCTCAAGGCGCTGGCTGACGGCGCGGCGATCGTCCGCAAAGAGATCGGAGCGAAGTAACCATGGCTGATAAAAAGATCATCGCAGTGCTCGGCTCGACCGGCTCGCAGGGCAGCGGCCTCGTGTCGGCGATTCTCGCCGACCCGAACGGCGGCTTCGCCGCCCGCGCCATCACGCGCGACACCTCGAAGGATGCCGCCAAGGCGATGGCCGCGAAAGGCGCGGAAGTCGTGGCGGGCAACCTGGACGACGTCGAGAGCCTCAAGAAGGCGTTCGCGGGCGCCTACGGCGTCTTCGCCGTCACGAACTTCTGGGAACACTTCTCCGGCGAGAAGGAAATCGCTCAGGCCAAGAACATCGCCGAGGCGGCCAAGGCCGCCGGCGTCAAGCACGTCATCTGGTCGACGCTCGAGGACACGCGCAAGCTGATGGCGGCGGACGACACGCGCATGCCGATACTGCAGGGCAAGTACCGCGTGCCGCACTTCGACGCGAAGGCGGAAGCCAACGCGCACTTCGCCGGCCTGCCCACGACGTTCTTCATGGTGTCGTTCTACTGGGACAACCTGTACCTCTTCGCGCTCGCACCGAAGAAGGACGACAAGGGCGTCTACAGCTGGGCGTTCCCGATGGGCGACGCGAAGCTGGCCGGGATCGCGAAGGACGACATCGGCAAGGCAGCCTACGGCGTCTTCAAAGCCGGTCAGCAGTACATCGGCAAGACCGTGGCGATTGCCGGTGAACACGTGTCGTTCAAGGACATGAGCGAGAAGCTCGCGAAGGGCACGGGCTACGGCCCGGTGCAGTACGCGGCGCTCGACGCGAACCTGTTCCGCAGCTTCGGATTCCCGGGCGCGGATGAATACGGCAACATGTTTCAGGTCTACCGCGACTTCGAAAAGGAAGTGAACGCGGTCAGAAGCGTGGAAGAGACGCGCAAGCTCACCGGAGGAGCGCTCCAGACCTTCGATCAGTGGCTGGCGAAAAACAAGGACGCCGTGGCAGCGGCGATGAACCCGCCGGCCCAGGTCAAGGCGTAAGAACCAGCACATCAGGACTTCCACATGTCCGCCACTCCGACTGTCGCTCACCGCGAGTTGGAGTGGCGCATGTGGGTGCCCTGCCTGGGCATGGCCCTGTGTTCCTGGCTGTCGTTCGTCGACCGCCAGGTCCTCACGATCCTCGCCCCCACGATCATCCGCGACACCGGCCTCACGCCTCAGAACTTCACCGACGCGGCCTCGTTCTTTTTCCTGGCATACACCCTCGGCAACCCGGTCTGGGGATCGATCCTCGACTTCGTGGGCCTGCGCGTCGGCATGCTGCTGGCGGTGGCCGTGTGGACGGGCGCCAGCGCTTCGCACGCGCTGATGGGCAGTTTCGCCGGCTTCGCTGCCGCCCGCGCGGTCCTGGGCCTCGGCGAGGGCGCGACGTTCCCTGGCGGCCTCCGAACGGCCGTGGAATCGCTGCCGGCGCATCTGCGCGCCCGCGCGATCGCGCTGTCGTTTTCCGGCGGCACCATCGGCGCGGTGATGATGCCGCTGCTGCTGGGCCCGCTTGCGATCAAGTACGGATGGCGCGTGGCGTTTCTGGCCACGGCTGGACTCGGCGCGACATGGCTCGTCATCTGGGCCGCGATCGCGCGGCCGCCGTTTCTGCCCAAGGCGCCGCCCAAGACCGCACGGGTGCAGTGGCCGAATTTCATGGAGCGCCGCGTCTGGGCGCTGATGTTCAGCTACGCGCTGCCGGCGATCTCGCCCGGCCCCGTGCTGACGATTCTCGCGCTGTATCTCAATGGACGGCTGAAGCTCACGCAGGCCGAAGTGAACCAGCTGGCCTGGATTCCCCCGCTCACCTGGGGCCTCGGATACTTTTTCTGGGGCTGGGCGGCCGACCGCTATGCGGAGGCCAACCGCCGCCCGGTCGGGATGTTCCTGCTCCTGACAGTCATCTCGCTGACGCTGGGCTTCACAACGGCTACCACCTCGGTGGCCCTGACCATGGCGTTGGTTTCGCTGTCGACCTTCATCGGCGGCGGGTTCCAGATGGTGGCCCTCAAGGTCGGGTCGTACGCCTTCCCGCGCGAGCGGGCGGCGATGATGACGGGGATCGCGTCGGGCTCGTGGTCGCTCGTCAATTTCCTGCTGCTGCGCGCCATCGGCCCGTGGACGGGCTGGATGAACGGCAACCAGTGGGAGGAGATCTTCTGGCTGATCGCCGTCCTTCCGGCGGTCGGCATTGCCGTGTGGTACGTCCTGAGCTTCAACGACAAGTCCCCCGCTCCCTCATAGCCGGTGAGCTCTGCGCCTCTGTGGCTCGTACGTGATTGCAGTCTCGCGCGTCGCGCGCTATAGTCACGGGGTCATTCGACAGCCAATCGTCTTCCCCAACTAATTCAAACCGCCGCCGCAGGGTCTGCGTGGCGGCTTCGTGTGTCGTCTTTAAGGACCGGCGATCTGCGGAGCGCTGTACGCGCGTTCGCATCTGGAGGGACAGCCATGACCGATCGAGAAGCGCAAATCAGAGAGATGGCGAAGAAACTCGTCGTCTATCGGCTGGATGGGATGGATACCGTGACGGTTCGGCGAGATCTCCCGTTCAAAGAATCCCCTGAAGGCACCCTGGTGTTCGACCTGTACCAGCCGGTGGACGCCGAGCCGGGCAACCGGCCGGGTGTGGTCGTCATCGTGATGGGCTATCCCGACCCAACGGGGTTCTACCGCCATGTGGGCTGGGCGACGTCGTGGGCGCGGCTGCTGGCCGTATCCGGCCTCGCCACGGTGATCTACGCCACCCGTGAGCCCGGAGTCGACCTTCACACCGTGCTGCAGTTCCTCCGGGAACATGCCATGGACCTCGGAGTCGACGGCGAACGCATCGGCATCCTTGCGTGCTCCGCGAACGTGGCGGTGGCGCTCTCGGCGCTCCTCGCCGGATCATCCGCGAAGTGTGCGGCCCTGCTCTATGGGTTCACGATGGATCTCGACGGATCATCCACCGTCGCGGCCGCCTCGCAGGAGTTCGGGTTCGTGAACGCCTGCGCCGGCAAGTCTCTGGATGACCTGGCGGCGGATGTCCCGCTGTTTCTCGTCCGCGCGGGCCGGGAGCACTTCGCCGGCTTGAACGACGGGCTCGACGGATTCCTCGCCGGAGCGGTGGCGAGAAATCTGCCGGTCACGTTCGTGAACCACGCGACCGGCCGCCACGGTTTCGACCTCGAGGACGACAGCGACGCCTCGCGCGCCGTCATCAGGCAGACCCTGTCATTTCTGCGCCTTCATCTCTGAGTGCGTTACACTGCGCTGTCAAGGAGAGCCTATGTCACTGCTGCACAATCGCCGGTCGTTCGTGTCCGTGCTGGCTTCGCTCGCGGGCATCGCCGCGCTCGATCAGGACGCGTCTGCGCAGGCGCCGGCGCGTGCCGCCACCGGCCAGTGGGATCTCGGCTGGTTCGACGCCTTCAAAGGCCGTCACAAGCAGATGTACGACTACGGCACGTGGGATCTGTCGGAGGACACGCGGCCGCTCCGGTTCGTGAAGAACTACCTCGACACCTACCGCGACGTGTTCGGCCTGCAGTCGCCGGACGTGAACACCGCCGTCGGGATTTCACGCGCCATCGCCATCAACCTGTCCGACGCCATGTGGCAGAAATACAAGATCGGCGAGCGCTTCAAGATCGTGGACCCGGCGACGAAACAGCCGTCGGTGCGGAACATCTTCCTGTCCGACGGCGACACGAGCGTCAAGGCGATGCAGGCGCGCGGGACGGTGTTCTGGCAATGCAACGTCGCGCTCGGCCTCGTCTCGCAGCAGCTCGCTCAGGCGGCCGGAGCGCCGGCCGCCGACGTCCGCGCCGACCTGCTCGCGGGCCTGAACCCGGGCGTGCAGCTCGTGCCCTCGCACGTGATGGCGATCGGCATCGCCCAGGAGCACGGGTTTACGTACATGAAGACGTAGCTGTGGCAAGCCGCACGACAGCTACACCTACGCTGCAGCACGCGAGCCGGGGCGTCGGGTCGGCAAACACGAAGCTCGGCG
>Ga0070665_100008779_pt1 | contig 10227 bp, 5 predicted proteins | sample KBSS13metaG_FD_65862 | JGI IMG/M metagenome (GOLD analysis project Ga0070665, IMG submission 65862) | Switchgrass rhizosphere microbial communities from Kellogg Biological Station, Michigan, USA - KBS S1-3 metaG | ecosystem: Host-associated > Plants > Roots > Rhizosphere > Soil ...
GCCGCGATCCGCTTCCATGCCGCGCAGCACGCGTATCTGCAGCACATGGACTTCGACCTCGGCACCGCCTTCGCCGGCGTCTACATGGTCGGCAACTACGGCGCCGACCTGCACTTCCGCGGCGGCCGCTACGGCATCGTCACCGAGAAGCCGTCGCCGGCCTGGTCGTTCACCCTGGTCGACAGCACCTTCGAGGGCCAGCGCGACGCCGGCATCCGCGAGCACGAAGCCGGGCTGACGCTGCTCAACGTCGGCTTCAAGAACACGCCGGTCGGCATCGAGATCGATCGCGGCTACGGCGATTGGCTCTACGGCCAGCGGGTGCGCTTCGAGAACGTCTCGAAGGCCGGCGTCATCATCTCCAACGAGAACAATCCCTTCACGCAGGTCAGCTTCGACGCCGTCGTCGCCGTGGGCACGCCGGTGTTCGCCCTCTTCCGCGACAGCGGCAAGACCGTCGGCCGGAGCGGCACCTACCGCGTCAACGAGTTCACCTACGGGTTGACGCTGCCCGCCATCGGCGCGATGGGACGCTATGAGACGCGCTTCGATGCGGTTGCCATCGCGGGTCTGCCCGAGCCGGGTCCGGCCGAGATTCGCGCCCTGCCGCCCACCGCCGAGTGGGTCAACGTCCGGACGCTCGGCGTCACCGGCGACGGCAAGACCGACGACACGGCGGCGCTCAAGGCGGCGATCAAGGCGCATCGCGTCCTCTACTTCCCGAGCGGCTTCTACCAGGTCACCGATACGCTGCTGCTCGAACCGAACACCGTGCTGATCGCTCTGCATCCGAGCACGACGCAGATCGTCCTGCCCGACAGCACCAAAGGCTTTCAGGGCGTCGGCGGGCCGAAGGCGCTGATCGAGGCACCGAAGGGCGGCAGCAACATCGTCACCGGGCTCGGGCTCTTCACCGGCGGCATCAACGCCCGGGCCACGGCGCTGCTGTGGAAATCGGGCGCCACGTCGCTGGTCGACGACGTCAAGATCCAGGGCGGTCACGGCACGTTCCTGCCGGACGGGACGCGCTTCGATCCCTACGACCCGTACCATGCCGGTGACAAGGATCCGCGCAAGCGCTGGGACGCGCAGTACCACAGCATCTGGGTGACCGACGGCGGCGGCGGGACGTTCACCAACGTGTGGAGCGTCAACACCTACGCGCAATCCGGCTTCTACATCTCGGACACGACGACGCCAGGCCGCGTGCTGCAGCTCTCGGCCGAGCATCACGGCCGGGTCGAGATCGGCCTGAACCGGGTCGAGAACTGGGAACTGCACGCGCCGCAGACCGAGGAGGAAGTCGGCGAGAGCCCCGACGCGCTCAGCCTCGACATCCGCAACTCGCGCAAGATCCTCGTCACCAACTACCACGGCTATCGGGTGACCCGCACCTTCAAGCCGGCGCCGATGGCGGTGCGTCTCGAGAACGCCGGCGGCATCCGCTTCCGCAACGTCCACGTCAACGCCGAGAGCGGTCTCGGCACCAGCGATGCGCAAGGCCCGACCACGTTCCTGCGGGCCAGCAAGTTCCCCTACGAGAACGCCATCGTCGACGTGACCAGCGGCCTGGAGGTGCGCGAGCGCGAGTTCGCGGTGCTCGACGTGCCCTTGCCCGGCGCGACGCGGAGGCCGGCGGCGGCGAAACCGGCGCTGGTGCCTGGGGCGAAGGTGTCGAAGCTCGCCGACGGGTTCTGGTCGATCTCGGGCGGCGCCGTCGGCCCGGACGGCACCCTGTGGTTCGTCGAGCGCAGGTTCCACCGCATCCACGGCTGGAGCGCCGCCAAGGGCCTCACCCTCGAGCGCGACGCCAGCCTCGATCCGGTCAATCTCGCAGTCGACCAGGCCGGCAACCTGCTGGTCCTCTCGGCCGACGGCCCCGAGGGCACGGTGTATACCTTCAAGCCCGGTGCGCCTGAAACCGAGATGACGGTGATCGCGCCGACGCCGACCGGCGCCCGTCCGGACATCGCGTTGGCCATTCCCGCCAACTACTGGAGCAATGGCGAGTTCAAGGACCGCTACGATCCGAAGACCGACAGCTTCCCGACGCTGGCCGAGCTCTTCGCCAGCGACGTCGGCGTCGCCGCGGTCCGCCAGTACGTCTCACCGGACGGCACGCTCGCCGTGCCCGCCCAGCGCACCTTTCAGCAAGGCCCCGGCGTGCGCTGGTCGCACGTGATGCAGACGCACGGATTCCTGACCGCCAGGCCCGGGTCGCGCGTCTTCGTGACCAATGGATCCGAGGTCGCGACCTACAGCGGGGTCGTCGGCGCCGGCGGCACCCTCACCGGGCTGAAACGGTTCGCCAACCGCGGTGGAGAGAGCGTCGCGGTCGGTCCGGACGGTCAGGTCTACGTCGCCAACGGCCAGGTGTTCGTCTACGCGCCCGACGGCACGGAGGTCGGCCGCATCGACGTGCCGGCGCGGCCGCTGCAGCTCCTTTTCGGCGGCCCCGATCGGCGGACGCTCTTCATCCTGACGCACCACGCGCTCTACTCGGCGCGGCTGTGACTCCGCGAGAGCGTTCGTCGTTGCGCGTCGCCTACTGCACGCGCTCGATGATGAGATGCGCCGAGACCGGTGCCGTTCCGCCGGCAAGTGGGGAAATCGTCAGTGAGTTGTCCGAGGCGTTGCGGATGTTGAGCACTGAATTCGACACAGTCGTGGTGATCAGCATCCTGCCGACGACCTGACTGGTCCCCGTCGCCCGTCCAGCGACGCTTGACGCCAACGGTACGCCGTCGATCACCACCACCAGTTGTGCCCGTTCGTTGATGCTCACGTTGAAGTCGACCCTGTAAACCCCAATGTTCGCCAAAATGAAGGACGTCGCGTTCACGCGGCCGATGGAGCCGCTGGCGGGCCCGTCCTGCGGGAACGCGATGTCCGTGCCGGTCGCAACGGTCAAGGCGTTGTCCGGCGGCATCAGCGCAAAGAAGTCGGCGAACTCAATCACCGCTGGAGTGCCCGCGACCCCCTGAATGCCCTGGGGGCCCTGGATCCCCTGCGGACCAGCGTTCCCCTGTGCGCCCTGCAGGCCTGGGTCTCCCTGCGGCCCCTGCAGACCGGGGCTCCCCTGCGGACCCACCGGGCCTGGGTTTCCCTGTTGGCCGGCGTTTCCCATCGGGCCCTGCGGACCCGGGTTGCCCACGGAACCCTGCGGGCCGGTGGCACCGGTCGCACCGGTGGCACCCGTCGCGCCGGCCGGCCCCGCTGGCCCGGTCCCGACGGCACTGCCGACAGCGACGACGAAGAACGCCGAGACCGACGAAGCCGTCGGAGGCGCCACCGCCAGCGGGTGCCCGGGCGGAACCCAGCCGCCGCCGGCGACGCACACCCAGTCGGGTCCAGGCTGGACGGACGGGCAAGTGGCGGTCGGAGTCGTGCCGGTGGTCGTGATGGTCAGCAGATGCGAACCGGGCGCCAGCGTGCCGCCGACCGTCCCGGTCAACGTGGTGCCATCGTTGCTGACCGCGAGGTTGGCCACCTCGAAAGGCCCGACCGTCACGCGGGTGGCGCCGGTGAGGCGGGCACCGACCACCGTCAACAGCGGGTCGGCGACATTGGCTGACCTGACCGCCGGGCCTTGCGCGCCGACCGGAACGGCCCAGAGTGACAGGAGCAGGGCGAGCGCCGTCGAACCGACTCTACGTGAGGTCATGTGATTCCTTGCCCAGCGATCCGCGCCGGCGTTGTTACGCTGTGAATTCCGCGTGACTCGCTTGGCGGAGGCTCAGCGACGCTACAGGAATCGGGCGGGAAGGGATGTGCGGGATCGAACAGCGCGACGCCGCGGGTCAGCGGCGTCGCGCCATCAACCGCTCGATGTCCGCCACTTCGATCGGCACCGACGCGGACAGGTTTTCATAGCCTGTCGCGGTGATCAGAATCATGTCTTCGAGGCGGACACCGAGGTGCTCGTCTTCGAGGCGCATCTGCGGCTCGATGGTGAAGACCCGGCCGGGCTCGAAGGTGTCCGCCTGCAGGCCGCCGACGTCATGCACCTCGAGGCCGACGTTGTGGCCCAGCCCGCGCGGGTTCTTGCGGGCGCGAAGCCCCTCGACCATCTTCGCGGCCGCCGCCTTGATGCGGTCGTCGGTGAACGGATACGCGGCCATGATCGCGTCCATTTTGCCGAGGGCCGTCGTGGTCACCTCGCCCGGCGTCTTGTGCACGGCGATCGAGGTCATCAACGCCTGATACAGCTTCAAGTAGATCTCGTAGTACTCGCGCTGCCGTGGCGTGAATCGACCGTTGACCGGGAAGACGCGCGTCACGTCCGACTGGTAATACTTGTAGTCGGGGGCGTAGTCGAACTGGACCAGCTCACCGTCTTTCAGCACCTCGGTACTGCGGTGATAGTGCGTGTAGTAGGTGTTGCGCCCGGTCGCGACCAGGGCGAAATAGGCGACACCGAGCGCCCCGTTCTTCCTGAAGACGTAGTCGGCCTCGGCCTGCAGACCGTACTCGGGAACGCCAGGACGGGTGGCACGCATCGCGGCGACGATGCCCTCTCCGGCGATCCGCGTCGCCTCGCGCAGCAGGACGATCTCGCGGGCGCTCTTGACGGCCCGCAGCGCGTTGACGATCGGATCGAGATCGCGGATCTCCACCGACGGCGCCGTCGCCTTGAGGCGGGCGATGAACGTCGCCTCGCGCGAGTCGCGGCCGTCCCAGGGATCCTCGCGGTTGGCCTTCCACATCCGGGTCGGATCGCCCTGCGACTGGCTGCCGAGGACCTCCGCCGCGAACGGCGTGTAGACCGTCCGTCCGCTGGCGGTCAGCGCCTGTAGCGCCGCCGTCAGCCCGGTCAGCGGCAGAACCTCCTCGACACCGAGTTCGGTGGCCGCCTCCGGCCCGGGCGCCATCGCCTTCCCGAACATGCTGTCGTCGCGCCGGGCATTGGCCGGCTGCAGGAACACCGTCGTCTTCCTGCTGCGACCGTCGATGATCAGGACGGCCCGTGGTTCGACGACGCCGCTCAGATAGAAGGTCTGGCTGTTCTGCCGGAAGGCGATCTCGCCGGGCGGCTCGGTGGCACCAAGGACGATGGCCACGCCCTCGCCGATGCCGGCCATCACGCGCGTCCGACGAGCCGCGTATTCCTCGGCCGGAAAGATCTCGCGGCCGCGAAACACCGGCTGCGCCAGCGGCGCTGCCGCACTCAACGCGGCCGCCACGACGGCGCCGCAGATCACCATTCGGGTCGCCAGCATCACACGCCGAGTCTACCCGTTCCGCTCACTCGAGCCGCAGCGCCCGCAGCGGATCGAGCCGCGCCGCCTTCCATGACGGCACCAGCGCGGCGGCCATGGCGACCGCCGCCAGCAGCAACGTGGCGCCGGCGACCGTGATCGGATCGATCCCGGTGGCGTCGTACAGCTCGCTCTGCAGGACGCGCGACACCAGCAGCGAGAGCGGCAGCGCGCAGGCCACGCCCGCGCCGACCAGCCAGAGCGCTTCGCGGAGGATCAGCCAGAGGATTCGCGGCGAACGGGCGCCGAGGGCCATGCGGACGCCCAGCTCGCGGGTCCGCCTCGTCACCGTGTAGGCCATCACGCCATAGAGGCCGACCATCGCCAGCGCCGTGGCCAGGCCGCCGAACAGCACGCACAGCCCGGTCACCAGCCGCTGGCTGGCAACCGAGCGGTTCACCTGCGTGGTCAACGTCCGCAGTTGCAGCGGCGGCACGGCGGGATCGAGGTCGCGCACGGCCGCCCGCATGGCATCGAGCATGGCCGCCGGTTCGCCCGTCGTCCGGACGTAGAACCACCCCATCGCGTCGTCGGTGCTCTCGAGGAACGGCACGTAGATCTGCCAGGACCGGCTCTCGGTCACGCCCGTGTAGACCGAATCGCCGACGACGCCGACCACCTCGATCCGCGTCGGCGTTCCCGGATCGGCGCCGAAGCCGATGTGCCGGCCGATCGGCTGAGGGCCGAGGAACTTCCGGGCAAACGACTCGCTGACGACGGCGACGCGATACCCCTGGTCGGACTCGTCGACCTTCTCGCCCGGCACCGCGACGCGAAAGTCGGTGTCGCGGAAATCGCGCCCCATCCGCAGCGGCACGCGCATCGTGTCGAAGTAGCCGGGGGTGACGGCGTTGACGCGCGAGTCGACGCCGTCGTCGGCGCGGATCGGCCGCCCTTCGACCGCGAGGCTCTCGTACCAGGCGCCGCCGGCGAGTAGAGACACCCGCGCGACGCCGGCCGACGCCACGCCCGGCGTGGCGCGGACGCGCGCCAGCAGGTCCATCGCGTACTGCTTGACCCGATGCCCGCGGTAGCCGATCGGCGTCGGGTCGGCACCGAAGGTGACGATCTGCTCGGTGCGGAAGCCGAGATCCGCCGACATCATGCGCTGGAAGCTGCGGATGAACAGCCCGGCGCCGACGAGCAGCAGCAGCGACAGCGCCACCTGCGACACCACCAGCGCCTTGCGGACGCGGACGCCGGCGCCGCCCGCCACCGTGCCGGACTGGTCCTTGAGGGTATGTGCGAGCGCCGGTCTCGTCGACTGCAGGGCGGGCGCGAGACCGAACAGCAGCCCGGCCGCGCCGGCGATCAACGCCGTGAAGCCGAGGACCCGCGGGTTCGGCGTCGCGATCAGCAGCGACGGCGAGTCGGGATCGATGAGGAACGCGAGCAGCACCTGCACGCCGCCCACCGCCAGCAGGACCCCGGCGGCGGCGCCGAGCCCGGCCAGCACGAGGCTCTCGACCACCAGTTGCCGGACGATGCGGGCCCGGGTGGCCCCGAGCGAGAGCCGGAGCGCCACCTCGCGCTGGCGCGCCGCGCCGCGCGCCAGTTGCAGGTTGGCGACATTGGCGCAGGCGATCAGCAGCACCCCGGCGACGATGGCCATCAGCACGACGAGCGGGCCGCGCAGTTGATTGCGCATCGGCGTCAGGCCGCCGCCGCCGGCCACCACCTCCAGGCGGTTCTCGTTGAGATAGCGCTGCTTCGTTGCCGCGGCCGCCCGCGCGAAGCGGACGTCGTTCAGGTCGCTCTCGCGCAGGCTGCGGTAGAACGGCGCGAGGCTGGCCGCTGCCGCCTGTTCCGTCACCCCGGGTCTGAGCCGGGCGTAGATCTTGAGCCAGCGCAGCCCCTGCCGGTCCAGCCGCGAGGCACCGGCCTGCATCGGCCCGTCCAGCGCCAGCGGCACGAACAGCTCCGTCGCCGACGCCAGGTTCATCCCGTCGAAACCGGAGTCGGCCACACCGACGATGGTCAGCGGCTGCGTCCCGGCCAGCAGCGTGCGGCCGAGGACGTCCGGCGCGCCGGCGAAACGCCGCTGCCAGTAGCGGTGCGAGAGCACGGCCACGGGCGGCGCCCCCGGCGCATCGTCCTGGCGCGTCAGGAGGCGGCCGTGCGCGGCCCGCACCTGCAGCGTCGAGAAATAGTCGCCCGAGACCAGCGCCGCCGGCGTCATCTCGGCGCTCCGCGAACCGTGCTCGGCGCGGACCGCCACGCCGATCGGGAAGTAGGCGAACATGCCCTCGAACACCTGCTGGTGGTCGCGGAGCGCCGCGAACATCGGGTAGGACAGCTCGCGGCCGGTACCGTTGGTGCTGCCGTAGTAGTAGCCCTGGCTTTGCACGCGGACGATCCGCTCGGGGGCGGGGACCGGCAGGAGCCGCAGCAGCACCTGATCGAGCAGTGTGAAGATCGCGGTGTTGGCGCCGACGCCCAGCGCGATCGACAGGATCGCGACGCAAGAGACGAGTGGCGTGCGGCGCAGCATCCGCAGCGCATAGCGCAGATCCTGGCCCCAGCCGGTCAGGTAGAGGCGACGCTCGCTCCGGCGGACGTCGGCACTACCGAAGGTCTCGCACAGGGCGCGCACGTCGGACACCGCACCGAACTGGCGCAGCGCTTCGGCGCGCGCCTCCCGCGGCGACAGGCCGCCGTCGATCAGCGCCTGCGTCTTGGCCTCGAGGTGGAAGCGGAGCTCGTCATCGACGTCCCGGCGGACGTCGGCGCCGAAGAAGCGGGCATAGCGGCGCCAGGCCGGCGGTCGCGTCATCACGCCCTCCTCAGGCCCGGACCGGTGCTGGCCGACAGGATGCGCGACACGGCCTGCGTGTAGCGCTGCCAGGTATCCAGCTCCTGTTTGAGATGGCGGCGGCCCTCGGTCGTCAACGCGTAGAACTTGGCGCGGCGGTTGTTGTCGCTGGCGCCCCACTCGGACCCGATCCAGCCCTTGCTCTCCATCCGGTAGAGCGCCGGGTAGAGCGCGCCCTCCTCGACCAGCAGCTCTTCTTCGGTCCGCTCGCGGATCCACTGTGACACCGCGTAGCCGTGCTGCGGCCCCCAGGTGAGGGCCCGCAGGATCAGCACGTCGAGCGTGCCCCGCACGACATCCAGACTGGCTTTCTTCATCGCCGACGCTCTCCCGAAACGGAGGGACCACGCTTCCCTGACGTTCTCAGGGGAGTCTACCACACCCCTGACGTTCTCAGGGAAGCATCGGACTTGCGCGAGGTCTGAGGTTGCGGCGAACATGGCGGATCTGTGCAGCAGCGGGTGCCCGTCGCTGGTTCGTCGCGACTCACGCTCGTCATCTGGGCGTTCGTCTTCTGGACGATGCTGGGGCTGTTCTTCGCCAGCCAGGACTACCTGCTGGCCCTCGAGCCGGTCCCCTTCAGCCTGGCGCTCCGCTGGGCGATGCCCCGGTGGTACCTCTGGGGGTTGCTGGCTCCTCTGATCGGCGCCACCGATGGCTGGATTGGGCGCGGCCGATCGATCGCCCTGCGGCTGGCGTTGCACCTGCCCCTGGGCATCGCGTGGACGATGCTGGCGGTGACGATCCGCCTGTTCCTCCGCCCGCTGATTGGCACGGACTGGCCGCGATCGATCGCGTACTACTACCTCGAGCGGGTTTACTGGGATCTGCTCATCTACGCCGTCATCGCCGGCGTCGCGATCGCCCGCGACTATGCCGCCCAGGCGCGCGGACATGAGCAGGAGTCGCATCGCCTGCAGCTCGAGGCCGTCGAACTGCAGCGGCACCTCACCGAGGCGCGGCTGCACAGCCTCCGATCGCAGCTGCAGCCGCACTTCCTGTTCAACGCGCTCAACACGATGAGCGCGCTGACCGAGACCGATCCGAAGATGGCGCGACGGTTGATGGAGCAGCTCGGGCAGCTGCTCCGAACCTCACTGCGTCATGCCGCGACGCCCTTGGTGACGCTGGCCGAGGAACTGACCTTCCTCGACGACTACGTCGCCATCGAGTCGGCCCGGTTCGACGGCCGCATCGGTGTCTCGGTGCGCGCCGGCGACGACACGCTCGACGCCCTGGTGCCGAGTTTCCTGCTCCAGCCGCTGGTGGAGAATGCGATCCGGCACGGCGTCGGTCCGCGGCTGTCGGGCGGCAGCATCACCGTCTCCGCGGCGCGGCAGGGCACGCGGCTGCTGCTGCGTGTCAGCGACGACGGCTTGGGCCTGGCGCCCGATTGGGGCGCGCGCCAGGCTGACGGCGTCGGCTTGCGGAACACGGCGGCTCGGCTGGAGCAGATCTATCCCGGCGACCATCGTTTTCGGATCACGCCGGATGCCTCCGGCGGCGTCGAGGTGGCGATCGATCTGCCGTGGCAGCTGGCCCGCGCGGACACGGCGGCCGGCGGATGACGATGCCCAGCGTGCGTGTGCTCATCGTCGACGACGAGAAGCCGGCCCGCGACCGCCTGCGGCGCCTGCTGGAGCGCGACCGGCGCGTCCAGGTCGTCGACGCGTGTATCGCCGGCGCCGAGGCGCTGCGGGCGGTGGAGGACGCGGCCCGCGCCGGTGCACCGGTGCAGCTGCTGTTCATCGACATCCAGATGCCGGAGCTGGACGGCTTTGGCGTCGTCGCCGCGATGACCCAGCGCGCCGCTCGCGGAGACGCCACCCACGACATGCCGGCGGTCGTCTTCGTCACCGCCCACGACGACTACGCGATCCGCGCCTTCGACGCCCACGCCATCGACTACCTGCTGAAGCCCTACAGCGATGAGCGCTTCGAGGCGGCGCTCGACCGCGCCATCCGTCACCTGCGCGCCGGTCACGCGCAGGCGGTGTTGTCGCAGATGCAGGCGCTGCTCGGCCCCGCGAGCGCGACGACCGGCACCTCACCCGCGGCCGGCTCCGGCTCCACAGGCGCGATCACCGGGCTCGATCGCATCGTGCTCAAGAGCCCCGATCGCGTCCGCCTGTTGCCGGTCCAGCAGATCACGTGGAT
>Ga0070665_100008782_pt1 | contig 10224 bp, 8 predicted proteins | sample KBSS13metaG_FD_65862 | JGI IMG/M metagenome (GOLD analysis project Ga0070665, IMG submission 65862) | Switchgrass rhizosphere microbial communities from Kellogg Biological Station, Michigan, USA - KBS S1-3 metaG | ecosystem: Host-associated > Plants > Roots > Rhizosphere > Soil ...
GAGGGGGATCGCGGTCGGGGCTGAGTCTCAGGGACCGTAGAGGACCAGACCGAAGGTCTTGACCAGGAACGGAGCCATCTGCCCGCGCGTCGTCGGGTTGCGCGGGCAGTAATTGGCTCCGCCGCATCCCGCCGCAATCGCCCGCGCCGAGAGCTCTTCGATGAAATCGGTGAAGAGGCCCGGGCACTCGACGTCGTCGAAGATCCCCGAGCAGGCCGGAGGGACGTAGGCGGCGCCTTCGAGCGTGCGGAGCAGGAAGACGGCCATCTGGTCCCGGAGCACGGGGTCGTCCGGGCAGTAGTTCGGACCCCCGGGCGTGCCGCAGCCGGCCACGACGCCGCGGCGGAAGAGCTCCTCGATCCAGGGCGCGAAGGGATCGGACGCGGGCACGTCGTGGAAGATGCCCGTCGCCGGGGGCGGAACGAAGAATGGCCCTTCCTTCGCTTTCAGCACGAAGACGGCCATCTGCTTCCGCAGCGTGACGTCGTCGGGGCAGTAACCTCCGCAGAATCCGCCGGCCGTGATGCGCCCGTGGAAGATCGTTTCGACAAACTTGTAGAAGAGGTTCGAAAGGGGAACGTCGGTGAAGCTCTCGCCGACGTGCAGGGTCCAGGTTTTCAGCACTCCCTGGGGTTCGAGGTCTTCGACGAACGTCGCGTCCCAGTGTGGAGCGGGCCGAGTGCCGGTCACCCGCATCTCGTAGCAGTTGCCACTCACGTCGAAGCAGCCGTTCGTCGACCCGGCGGCGATCGGACCGTAAGCCGCGGTACTGTCGTTGATCGTGTAGACGGGGCCCGACGGTCCCGTGAGATCGTGCGCCGTGCCGGTGAGAGGCAGCAGGGTCGACGAGCCATTCCGCCAGAAGGGATCGACCGTGACGGTTTCCTCGGACTCGAGCACGCCGTTCAGGTTGGATGATCCCGATCCTGCGGCCCTCTGGTCGACATCCATCGGCCGTCCGTCGGGGAAGCCGCCCCGCCGCGCGAAGATCCCGAAGTTGTCGCCGTCCTGCACGAGACTCTGCCAGACGATGGCGAAGCCGCCCCGGGGATCGGATGCCGCCGCCGGATTCGTCTGGTTGTTCGACGCCTCAAAAATGTTCACGCGGAAAGCGTCGTCGCGGGCGGTGGAATCCGCGGCGAACCGCCGAGCCCAGGTCTGGTTCGACGAGCCGCCGGGCCCCGCACCGTCCCAGACGGCGAGGAAGCCTCCGTCTTCCATCCCCGCGACGCGCGGCCTCCGCTGGTCCGCCGTGGTGTACGCGCTCAGAGCGAGCTCTTCCGTGACCGGGACACCGAGAGCGTCGAAACGTCGCGCGAAGACCCCCGACCCATCGCCGTCCTGGCCCACGCTCTCCCACGCGACGACGAAGCCGCCCGAAGCCTCGATGCCGACGCTTGCGCGAATCTGCCGGTTCGTCGTGTACGTGTTGACGGGGATCTCGCTCGAGATCGCGTTGCCCGAGGAGTCATAGCGCCTCGCGAAGATCCCTTCCTGATCCCCGTCCTGATCCGGGCTTTGCCACACGACGACAAACTCGCCTCCCAGCGCCATCGCGACGCTCGGGTACATCTGGTTGCCTGATGTCGTCGTATTGACGACGAACTCGCCGCCGAGCGGAGCTCCGGCCGTGTTGAATCGCTGGCCCGATATTCCGAAGCCCGAGCCGTCTCCGGCGAAGCTCATCCAGACGATCACGAAATTGCCGGCGGAGTCCATGTCCACGGCAGGAGCCTCCTGCGTGCTCGTGGTGAATGTGTTCACCGCAAACTCGCCTCCCTGAGCGACTCCGTCTTCGTTGAACCGCTGCCCGAAGATGCCGTCCGAGTCCCCGTCCTGGTTGCTCTGCCAGGCGACGACGAAGTCGCAGTTTGGGCGGCAGGCGATGGCCGGGAGCTGCTGCTGTCCCGTGGTGTAAGTGTTGACCTGAAGTTCGGCCGTCTTGGGAACACCATGAGGGTCGTACACGCGCGCGACGACGCCGAGCTGTGACCCGTCCTGACCGACGCTGTCCCACGCGACGAGAACGCAGCCGTCGGCCGCCATCGCCGCGGACGGATGCGACTGGGGATTCGTCGTGTAAGTGTTGACCTGGAACTCGGGACCGAGCGCCGGCGTCTGCGCGATCAGACCGAATGCACCAAGAGCGAGCAGAATGACCAGCACCGAGCGCTTGACCGCCAGCGAGCCCATCAGAAATTTGATCCGCACGGGGCCGGAGTCTATAGGCAACATCGCGTCCAGGGCGGCGCGAAATGAGTTTTTAACGATTGGGTGGCCCGGATTTTGCTCGTTCGGGGAGCATGGAACCTGTCGTAGGTGTATTCCGGTCCCGGAACCAAGCCACTTCGGCTGCGATGGCGCTTCGCCTGCGCGGCATTCCGACGGAGAGAGTGCAGCTCCTGCTTCCCGGCGACGCGAGGGGACTCGAAGAGCTCGTGCCGACCGAGGAGGCCGAGCAGTCGGGCGTCGCAAAGGCCATCGGCGGCGTGACCGGAGGGGCCATGGGAGCCTCGGCGGGACTCGGGCTCGCGGCCGCGGTCGCGAGCGCGACGCTTCCCGGAATCGGAGCGGTGACGGCCATCGGCCTCGCGGCCGCGGCCTTGCTCGGGGCCGGCGGAGCGGTCGCCGGCGCGGCCGTCGGCGGCGCCCTCGAGGACAAGACGTACCGCGGCCTGCCGCGCGACGAGGTCTACCTCTACGAAGACGCGCTGGCGCACGGCCGGGCGGTCCTCTTTGCGACGCCGGAGACGGACCAGGAGGCCGAGTCGATCCGGGAGCTCTTCGCGGAGAGCGGCGCCGAGACGCTGGACGCGGCGCGCGAGTCCTTCTGGGTCGGCCTCCGGGATGCGGAGAAGCTCCACTACGAGTCGGCGGGAGCGTCGGCGCCCTTCCACACCGTCGAAGGCGCCTATCGCCGCGGCTACCTGGCCGGCCTCTCCGGGGTCGCGTCCGAGCAGGGAACGCTTCGGGACGACGCCGAGAAGGACGCCTATCGCCGCGGATTCGATCGGGGACGGGAGCGCGCGCGCCCCGCGGTCCTCTCCGCCGGCCGCTGATCCCCGGCGAGCTTCGGGTCCAGGGGGTCGCCAGGTCGCCCGGAAAGCTTTGAAGCGTTAGATATAGTCGGCTCGATGCCGTCGGAGACCTCCGGGACGGTACCGATCGCCGCCGTCGTGCTCGCCGCGGGTTCTTCGACCCGCATGGGCGAAAACAAGCTCTTCCTCCGAGTCGAAGGGGAGACACTTCTGAGCAGGGTCGTCTCGCGAGCCTCTGCCGCGGGGCTGGACCCCGTGATCGTCGTCGTCGGATTCGAGCGCGAGCGCGCCGAGCAGGAGCTCTCCGGCCTTCCGTTTTCATGCCGCGCGGTCTTCAACGCCGACTACGCCGAGGGACAGCAGGCTTCGTTTCGCGCCGGGATTGCGGCCGTGCCGGGGGCGAGCCCCGCCGCGGTCGTGTTGCTCGCGGACATGCCTCGCGTCACGGCCGGCATGGTTACGGCGCTCGTCGAGCGCTATCGGGAGACGCGAGCTCCGCTCGTGGTCTCGGATTACGGCGGCGTGCACGCGCCCCCGACGCTCTACGACCGCTCGCTCTTCGCCGAGATCCTCGCGATGAGCGGTGACGGCTGCGGCCGGCAAATCGTGCGCCGGCACCGCGAGGACGCCTCGGCCGTGGCCTGGCCCGCGGACCGTCTCGCCGACGTCGACGTCCCGGCGGATCTGGCGCATGCGCTCTGAGCTCTTCGTGCTGGCCGCGGGCCTCGTCGCGAAGGAAGAGCCTTTTGCGCTCGCGACGGTGGTGCGCCGCCAGCCCGCTTCCAGCGCCCAGGCGGGAGACGGCGCCCTCATCACGGCGGACGGCGCGTTCCACGGCTGGCTCGGCGGAAGCTGCACGCAGCCGACGGTGGTGCGCGAGTCGCTCAAGGCCATCGCCGACGGCGCCCCGCGCCTGATCGCCCTCGCTCCGGATCCCCAGACCGAGAAGCGTCCCGGGATCCTCGTGTTTCCGATGACCTGCCACAGCGGAGGCAGCGTGGACATCTACATCGAACCGGTTCTTCCGCCGGCGCGTCTGCTCATCTTCGGCGTCTCGCCCGTGGCGCAGGGGCTCGCCCGGCTCGGGCACGCGATGGGATACGCCGTCGACGTCGCGGACCCCGCCGCCGACCGTTCCGCGTTTCCTCCCGAGATCGTGGCGAGGCTTTGGATGGATCCCGAGGGTCCGGGGCCGGAGCCGTTTCCCGGGAGCCGGCCCTTTGTCGTCGTCGCGACGATGGGGGAGCGCGACGAGTCGGCGGTGCGCGCGGCCCTCGCCGTCGCGCCCGCGTACCTCGGCGTGGTCGCGAGCCGCAAGCGCTTTGCCGAAATCGAGGCCGCGCTCGTATCGGGAGGCCTCGCGCGCGAGTCGCTCGCCTCGATCCGCAGCCCGGCCGGCCTCGACATCGGGGCGCGCGCGCCGGAGGAGATCGCCGTTTCGATCCTCGCCGAGATCGTGCGCGTGAGGAGAGCTTCCGCCGACACCGCGGCGGAGCCGGCGCGTCCCGCCGGGTTGCCGACGCTCGCGGCGCCGATGTCCGAGGAACGCGACCCCGTCTGCGGAATGATGGTGCCCATCGCGGCTTCGGGACATACGACGGAAGCCGCCGGCCGCACCTGGTACTTCTGCTGCGGCGGCTGCCGCGAGAAGTTCCTGGCCTCGCCCGGCCGTTACACGACGCCGCACGGGGCCGGGGCCGGAGCCGGAGCATGAGGCCCGAGATTCGCTCGATCGCCGAGGCGATGGAGCGCCAGGGCTACATCGCCGAGCCCTCGATCGCGACGGCGCTCTATCTCTCCACCGAGATGGGTAAGCCCCTGCTGGTGGAGGGGGACGCGGGCGTGGGGAAGACGGAGATTGCCAAGGTCCTCGCGCGACTGCTGGGACGGCCGCTCATCCGGCTCCAGTGCTACGAGGGGCTCGACGTCCACACGGCTCTCTACGAGTGGGACTATCCGCGGCAAATGCTCCGCCTGCGCATGGCCGGAGAGCAGGGCCTGGATGCCGAATCGGCGGAGCAGGTGATTTTTTCCCGGAAATACCTGCTCGAGCGGCCGCTCCTCCAGGCGATCACCCAGAAGGACGGGCCGGCCGTCCTGCTCATCGACGAGATCGACCGCGCGGACGACGGGTTCGAGGCGTTCCTGCTGGAGGTTCTTTCGGACTTCCAGGTTTCGATTCCCGAGCTGGGCACGATCGAGGCGGAGCACCGTCCCCACGTCCTCCTGACCTCCAACCGGACGCGCGAGATCGGCGACGCGCTGCGGCGGCGCTGCCTCTATCTCTTCATCGAGCACCCGAGCTTCGAGAAGGAGGTCCGCATCATCCGGGCGCGCGTTCCGGACGCGAGCGAGAAGCTCGCCGCCGAGATCGCCCGCTTCCTCCAATCGCTGCGGAGCCGTCGTCTTCTCAAGGCCCCCGGGGTCGCAGAGACGATCGACTGGGCCCGCGCCCTCGTCCGGCTCCATCGGGACGCCCTCGACGCCGAGACGGTCGAGCAGACGCTGGGCTGCCTGTTGAAGGATCGCAGCGACATCGTCGAGCTCCCGGCCGCCGAGCTTGCCGGCCTCGTGGACGGGGCGCGTCGAGCCGCTTCGATAGGATGACGGCCGTGGACCTCGTGGCGCACGTGGCCGCTTTCGCCCGCGCCCTCCGCGAGCGCGGCGTTCGCGCCAGCCTCTCGGACGAGGCCGACGCCGTCGGAGCGCTGACCCTCTCCGACGTGTCCGATCGGGACGAAGTCCGGCTCGCGTTGAAAGTCGCGCTGAAAATCCGGCGGCGCGACGTGGAGACTTTCGAGGCGCTCTTCGCGAGCCTGTGGGGGAGCGAGGATCCGGCGGAGGGAGCTCGCCGGAGAGCCTCCGCGGACGAGCGGCGTCTCCACGTCAAGAACTTCGGCGGTTTGCCCGGGGCCGTCATGGAAACCGTGGAGCGCCACGCCCACGAGGGCGGGGCGGACACGCCCGGCTACAGCCCCGAGGCCATGCTCCGGAAGAAGCCGTTCGAGGAATGCACCGAGCGCGACCTGGCGGAGATGCAGCGGCTGCTCGCCCGGATGGCGCTCGCACTGGCCACGCGGAAGAGCCGGCGGCTCGTCCCCACCCGCGGGCGCGGCCGGATCGATCCGCGCCGGAGCCTGCGCCGGGCCATCGCCACGGACGGAGAGATCCTGCGCCTCGCCCGGCGGACACGCGCCATCGAGCAGCCGCGGCTGGTCGTCCTCTGCGACACGAGCGGCTCGATGGACCGGCACGTCCGCTTCCTGCTGACCTTCCTGCTCTCGCTCAAGAAAGCGGCTCGGAGGACCGAGCTCTTCGCCTTCAACACTTCGCTCGTCCGCCTGACCCCCTGGGTCTCGCCCGCGAAGATCGCCGCGACGCTCGACCGCGTGGCCGCGGGCGTGCCGGGCTGGTCCGGCGGGACGCAGATCGGAAGCTGCCTCGAGACCTTCGTCGATCGGTATCTCGATGAAATGGTCGGCCCGAGCAGTGTCGTCATCATCGTGAGCGACGGGCTCGACCGCGGCGACCCCGCGCCGCTGGCGGGCGCGATGCGGGCGATCCACTCCCGGGCGCGCAAGGTCGTCTGGCTCAATCCGCTTCTGGGAGATCCGCGCTACGAGCCGACGGCACGCGGGATGGCCGCCGCTCTGCCGTACGTGGACGTGTTCGCCCCGGCGCACAACCTGGAGTCGCTCGAGAAGCTCGTGCCGAGGCTTTCGGCCGCCTGAAGGAGAGATCACGACCGGACCCGACTCACCGCGAAAGGAGAGGGCATGATCCCGGCTGCGTTCGACTACCACGCTCCCGGCTCGCTCGCCGAGGCGATCGAGCTTCTCGGCCGATACGGGGACGCCAAGGTGCTCTCGGGAGGCCAGAGCCTCCTGCCGCTCCTGAAGCTCCGCCTCGGTTCGGCCGGACATCTCATCGACATCAACCGCGTACCGGGTCTCGAGTACATCAAGGAGGACGGAGGCTTCCTCAAGATCGGCGGGCGAACGCGCGAGTCCGCCCTCGAGGGCTCGGAGCTGATCCATAAGAAGTACCCGATCCTCGCCGACACGGCCGCCGTCATCGCCGACCCGATCGTGCGCAACCTCGCCACCATCGGGGGGAACCTGGCGCATGGCGACCCGGCGAACGATCATCCGGCCACGATGCTCGCGGTCGGCGCGGTCGTCGTGGCGACCGGGAAGAAGGGCGAGCGGACGATCCCGATCGACGCGTTCTTCACAGGTCTCTTCGAGACGGCCCTCGGCAAGGACGAGATCCTGACCGAGATCCGAATTCCGGCGGCGGCGCCGAAATCCGGCGGCGCGTACATGAAGTTCGAGCGCAAGGTCGGAGACTTCGCGACGGCTGGCGCCGCGGCCCAAGTCACGCTCGGGGCGGGCGGCGAGATCGCGAAGGCGGGGATCGGCCTGACGAACGCCGGGCTCACGCCGCTGCGCGCGGCCGAGGCGGAGAAGTTCCTCCAGGGCAAGAGACCCGACGCCGCGACGCTCGCGCAGGCCGCGAAGCTGGCCGGAGCGGCCTCCGATCCCTCCGCGGATCGGCGCGGCGCGGTCGAGTACAAGAAGGAGATGGCGCGCGTGCTCACGGCGCGGGCGCTGAAGAAGGCCGTCGAACGCGCGCAGGGGGCATAACCATGGGCCAGCACCACATCCAGATCACGGTCAACGGCGCTTCGCGCGAGGGCAACGTCGAGTCGCGCACGCTCCTCGTCCACTTCCTCCGCGAGTCGCTGCGGCTGACGGGCACTCACATCGGCTGCGACACGTCGCACTGCGGCGCGTGCACGGTTCTGCTCGACGGAACGCCCGTCAAGTCGTGCACCGTGCTGGCCGTCCAGGCCGACGGCCGGAAGGTCATGACGGTCGAGGGCCTCGAGCAGGGCGGCAAGCTCGATCCGATCCAGGAGGGCTTCTTCCAGGAGCACGGCCTGCAGTGCGGCTACTGCACGCCGGGCATGATGATGACGAGTTACGCGCTGCTCAAGACGAATGCGGCGCCGAGCGAGCTCGAGATCCGCCAGGCGATTTCCGGAAACCTGTGCCGGTGCACGGGGTACGTCAACATCGTCAAATCCGTCCAGCACGCGGCCCAGTCGATGGCCGCGACGGGGAAATAGAACCATGGCAACAGAACCCAAGACCAGTTTCGAAGTCGGAGGCATGGGCCACTCGGTCAAGCGCAAGGAAGATCCGCGCTTCATCCGCGGCCAGGGCAACTACGTCGACGACATCCAGCTGCCAGGCATGCTGCACATGGACATCGTGCGCAGCCCCTACGCGCACGCGAAGATCCTGAAGATCGACTCCTCGAAAGCGCTGAAGGTCCCCGGGGTCCTCGCCGTCATCACGGGCGAGACGCTCGCGCAGTACAAGCTCCACTGGATGCCGACGCTGATGTCGGACACGCAGATGGTCCTGCCGACCGACCGGGTGATGTACCAGGCGCAGGAGGTCGCGGCCGTCATCGCCACCGACCGGTACACGGCCGCCGACGGTGTGGCGGCGGTGGAGGTCGAGTACGAGCCGCTGCCGGTCGTCACCGACCCGTTCGAGGCGATGAAGCCCGGCGCCCCGGTGCTGCGGACGGACAAGGAAGGCAAGAAGGACAACCACATCTGGCACTGGGAGGCGGGCGACCGGGCGAAGACCGACGCCGCCTCGAAAGCGTCGGACGTCGTCGTGCGGGAGAAGATCTACATCCCGCGCATCCACGTCGCGTCGATCGAGACCTGCGGCTGTGTCGCGGACTTCCATCCCGGAACCGGAAAGCTCACCGTCTACATGACGACCCAGGCGCCCCACGCGATCCGCACCGTCTTCGCGCTCGTCGCCGGTCACGTCGGACTCTCGGAAGAGAAGATCCGCATCGTGTCGCCCGACATCGGCGGGGGTTTCGGCGGCAAGGTGCCCGTCTATCCGGGCTACGTCATCGCGGTGGCGGCCTCGGTCGTCATCGGAAAGCCCGTCAAGTGGGTCGAGGACCGGATGGAGAACCTGCAGGCCGACTCCTTCGCCCGCGACTACCACATGGAGGCCGAGCTCGCGGCGACGAAGGACGGGACGATGACGGCGCTCAAGATCAAGACGGTCGCCGACCACGGCTATGCCGACGCCGCGGCGAACCCGTCCAAGTACCCGGCCGGCCTCTTCTCGATCTGCACCGGCTCGTACGACATCCCGGATGCCTTCTGCGAGGTGGACGGCGTCTACACGAACAAGCCGCCGGGAGGCGTGGCGTACCGCTGCTCCTTTCGGGTCACGGAGGCGGCGCACGCGATCGAGCGGATGGTCGACATCCTCGCCCAGGAGCTCAAGATGGACCCGGCGGAGCTTCGGATGAAGAACTTCATCCCGCCGGAGAAGTTCCCGTACCACTCGGCCCTCGGCTGGGAGTACGACAGCGGCAACTATCCGGCGGCCCTGAAGATGGCGATGGAGATGATCGACTACGCGGGGCTGCGCCGTGAGCAGGCCGAAAAGCGCAAGAAGGGCGAGCTCATGGGCATCGGGATCTCGAGCTTCACCGAGATCGTCGGCGCGGGCCCGTCCAAGCATTTCGACATCCTCGGCATCAAGATGTTCGACTCCTGCGAGCTGCGGATCCACCCGACCGGCAAGGCGATGGCGCGGTTCGGCACGAAATCCCAGGGCCAGGGCCACGAAACGACATACGCGCAGATCATCGCCGAAGAGCTCGGCATCCCGGCCGCCCACGTGGAGGTCGATGAAGGGGACACGGACACCGCGCCCTACGGCCTCGGCACCTACGCCAGCCGCTCCACCCCGACGGCCGGAGCGGCGGGCGCGATGGCGGCGCGGAAAGTCCGCGACAAGGCCCGCAAGATCGCCGCGTATCTCCTCGAGGTCGCCGAGGAAGATCTCGTCTGGGAGCCCGGCAAGTTCTCGGTCAAGGGCGCCCCGCAGAAGTCGAAGACCATCCAGGACATTGCGTTCGCGGCCTACACGAACCATCCGCCGGGGATGGAGGCGGGGCTGGAGGCGGTCAACTACTACGATCCGCCGAACCTCACCTTCCCGTTCGGCAGCTACATCTGTGTCGTCGACATCGACCGCGGGACGGGCGAGGTCAAGATCCGTCGGTTCGTCGCGATCGACGACTGCGGCAACATCATCAACCCGATGATCGTCGACGGCCAGATCCACGGCGGCCT
>Ga0070665_100008784_pt1 | contig 10223 bp, 9 predicted proteins | sample KBSS13metaG_FD_65862 | JGI IMG/M metagenome (GOLD analysis project Ga0070665, IMG submission 65862) | Switchgrass rhizosphere microbial communities from Kellogg Biological Station, Michigan, USA - KBS S1-3 metaG | ecosystem: Host-associated > Plants > Roots > Rhizosphere > Soil ...
GCGAGTTCGTGGACGTGCGCCGCGAGCAGTTCGCGCAGGCGGGCGAACCGCGAATACCTGGCAAGGTTGGCGCGCGCGTACGCCAGCGTGCGGGGCATGTACTGGATGTAAGCGGGATTTCCACGCGCGCCTGCCTGGTTGCCGAACGTCCCGAGGGCCTTGAGATTGCGCTGGACGGCCATGAGATCGAACCGGCGGCGGAATTCGCCGCTGTCGGGTACGCCCGCAAGCGACACGTAGTGTCCGATCAGCTCCTCGAGCTCGGCGTCACCGATGTCGACGTACGAATCGCGCAGCAGGGAGACGAGGTCGTACGTGTCCGGTCCCATACGCGCGTCCTGGAAGTCGATGACGAACAGGCCGCCGTCGTGCACCATCAGATTCCGGCTGTGGTAGTCCCGATGACACAGCACGCGCCGCTCGGCCGACAGCTCGGCGGCGATAGCCTTCCACTCGTCGGATAGCGCCGCTCGCTCAGCCGGTGACAGGACGGCGCGCCTATAACCCTCCACGAAATGCGTGACGAAGAAGTCGAGCTCCCACGTCAGCTTCTCGATGTCGAAGGCCAGCCGGTACGGCGTGCCCGCCCCGGACGCGAGCTCCGCTCCGCGCCGCTGGAGACGGACGATGAACTCGATGGCTTCGTGGTAGAGCCGCGTGTGTCGCCGCACCTCTTCGGTGCCGAGATGGGCCTGCAGCGTGACGTCGCCGAGATCCTGCAGCGCCAGGATCCCGAGCGGATCGGAGTGCGCCAGGATGGCCGGCACGGGCAGCGGCATCCGGCGAAGCAGATCCGACACTTCGACGAAGGGAAGGGCTGCGTACTCGATCGGCCCTTCGTGCAGCGCGAGCACGATCGGAGATCCGGCCGAGGGGACCACGCGGAAGTACTGCCGCGTCGACGCGTCGCCCGTGAGCGCGACGACTGCGTGGTCCGGGGCGACCAGCGGAGTCTGGTTCAGGAACTGGTCGATTCGCCGGCGATCCGCGGCAGCGCGCTCGTCGCTCATCGCGGGGTCACGTGCAGATGCCGGCCGCCGCCGGTGATGATCGCCCGGCGGTGCACGGCGCCTGCCGGAATCTGAACACGATCGGTCACGATGCACTCCTCGACGATCGCGCCGGCGCCGATCTCGACGTCGTCCCACAGGATCGATTGCGTCACGCGCGCGCCGGGCCCGAGGCGGGTCCCGCGCCCGTACGCCTCTTCGGGCGGCCTCCCGGCCAGGCACTCGAACGACGTCGTCCAGTAGTCGTCCGGCGTGCCGATGTCCTGCAGTGCGGCCTCGCAGAAAAACCCCTGGATGCATTCCGGCCTGGTCTCGAGCAGCCGGTTGTACGTATGACCCACCGAGTTGATCGGCTCGCCATCTGGAAGCGGCGCGAACGCGTCAGCCTGCACCACCTGCACGCCGACGAAGAGGTGCGAGCCTTCGGCGCGTGCGCCGCGCGGCGCAAAGCCCGTCACGCGGCCGCCGGCGCCTGTCAGCACACCGCCGTACTTCTGGGGCTCGCGGTTGGGCACGAGCGCCATCGTGACCAGCGCCCCTGAACCCTCGTGCGCGGCTGCCAGCGCGTTGACGTCGACGTCGGTCAGCGTGTCGCCGTTGACCACGAAGAAGGTGCCGGCGCCAATGATGGACAGCGCGTGTCTCGGCCCCCCGGCGCTGCCGAGGACCTTCGGTTGTTCCCATGAATACCGCACGCGAGCACCGAGATCCCGACCGTCCCCGACTGCGGCCGTCAGCGTATGGGGAAGATGGTGGAGGTTGAGGACGAGGTCGGTGACGCCCTGTGCGGCAAGCCACCGGATGATCCGCCGCGCGAGCGGTTCGCCCGCCACGGGGATCGCGGGCTTGGCGCGGACCGACGTCAGAGGTTGCAGGCGGGTGCCGAGACCAGCGGTGAGAACGAGCGCGTAAGAGACCATCCGCGTCAGTCGGCGTCGAACAACATGTCGCGGGCCGGCAGGCCGCGCTGCCCGCAGTATTGGACGAACAACCCTCGATACGATTCCAGCACGTAATCGGCGGGGCCGCGGCCGAGCCTCAGCGCGACGCGATCGATGCCGGCTTCGCCGCCTTCGATCTCGACGAACACGCCAACCGGCGTCTCGTCGATGGCCACGGTGCAGTCGTCGAGGGAGAACTCCTCGCGGTACTTCTGATAGCGAAACCAGACGCGGAACCCGAGTTCCTCGAAGATGTGCAGCAGCAGGTGGCCGTCGCCGACGACGGTCTCGAGCTCCTCCCGCACTTTCACGCGAGCGGGCTGCACGGGGCCCTTGAACGTCAACAGGCTCCGGCCGCCGTCGACGCGGACCCGCAGCGCAGACCGGCGCCCGCGCAACTCTTCGGCGGTCGTGTCGAGCAGCGAGTCGTCCTGAAGCCGCCGCCCGTGGACCGGGGTGGCGCCGGTGGCCATGACGGCCACGCGCGCGGCTTCGGCGCTCTCGAACCGCAGCTTCACCTCGCGCTCGAATGGCCCTGACATGTCCGCTTATTCTAGGGCAGGCGGGTCACGTGACGCGCACGCGGAACGAGCAGCCGGCGAGCGCCGGGGTTCCGACCCCCTTGCCGAAGATCATCACCTTGTGGGTGCTGCCCAGGCCGCCGGGCATCAGCAGCGTCTTCAGCGCCAGACGGCGCTTCAGATCCCCCGCGTCGATCGCGGCTGCGCCGAGGCCCATGAGGAAGTACGTCTGATCGAGAAAGCCGATGGTCGTCAGGCCGGCGGCTTCTCCCGCCAGGCGCACGCCGGTGAAGTCCACGTGGGCCGTGATGTCCTGTTCCCCGGCATCCTCGAGCCAGGCCGGAGCGTCCGCCGGACGTTCCGGCCCCGCCATCGTGTGCCGCGCAAACGTCGTCAAGGTTCCGCCGGCGTGCGTGACCGAGTACAACTCGCGCGCCTCGTGCCCGTAGTCGATGACGACGATGAAGCCGCGCGTCAGCCGGCGAGCGGCGGATTGAATCCATGCTGCGGCGCGAAGGTTGATCTCTCCCCGCCATCCAGTCTCGAGCGTCACGCCGAGCCGATCGAGGTAGGCGGCGAGCTCGGGCGTCGATGGCGGGCCCTCGATGGCCCGAAGCGATCCGGACGAGCCTTCGACGTAGATCTCGCGCAGACCGTCGCGCCGCATCACGACCTGGTGAACCGGCAGCGCGTCGAGGAGTTCATTGGCGAACAGGATGCCTTCGAAGGATGAAGGCAGTTCCGCGGACGACGACACGAGCCGTCCGGCCATCGCCTCGAGCACGTCAGGCTGGCGGGAGCGGGCGGCAGCGCTGGCCTCGACCAGGTGAAGGCGGATGCGTTCGTAGAACGACGGATCGCGGCGTCGCGCGGCACGCAGGATGTCAGCCGACAGCCGGCCGTTGCCCGCGCCCGCTTCCACGAGGTCCAACTCTACGTGCTCTGGGTTGTGCGTCGCGACAATGTCCGCCATCTCGGCGAACTGGACTTCGAGCAACTCGCCGAACACCGGCCCGACGTCGACGCTGGTGAAGAAATCGCCCGCGCGGCCCGATCGCTGGGCGGCGCGGGCGTAGTAGCCGGTTTCGGGGTGGTAGAGCGCGAGATCCATGAACGCGGCCACGGTGAGCGGGCCGCGTTCACGGATATAAGGCAGCAGGTCCGTCGCTATTCCTTCTTGACGGTGACGAACACCTCGCCGTCGCCCCGCCAGATGAGAATCTGCGCGATGCGGCCCGACGTGACGGCCTGCAGTTCGCGCGCCGCGTCGGCGGCGCTGGCGACCGGCTTGCGGTTCACCGAGAGGACGATGTCGCCGGCGCGGAGCAGGCCGGCCGACGGACCATCGGGGTCGACCTCGGTCACGAGGGCTCCCGTCCTGCCCGAGGGCAGCTGCTGACGGCGCGAGATCTGCGGCGTCACGTTGCCGAGCGTCAGGCCGAAGCCGCCGCCCTGCTGCGTCTCCGGTATCGGGTTGGCTTCGGACCGCGTGGAACGCTGGCTCTGCTGCTCGGCGTCGAGATCCAGCTGGTCAACGGTCACGTTCAGCGTTCGCTCCTGCTTGTTGCGCAGGACCTTCACGGGCACCGACGTCCCGGGCTTGGTCGCGATCACCATCTTGACGAGCTCGTCGCGGTTCGGCACCGGCCGGCCGTTGTATTCCGTGATCACGTCACCCGGCTCGATGCCACCCTTTTGCGCGGCGCCGCCGTTGAGCACCGAGCCGACGATCGCGCCGGTGCGCGACTTGAGGCCGAAGTCCTCGTAGCCCTCGCGCGGCACGGCCGAGACGGTCACGCCGATGCGGCCCCGAATGACCTTGCCCTCGCGCAGCTGCGGCAGCAGGTCCCGGACGGTATTGATCGGCACGGCGAAGCCGATGCCGATGTTGCCTTCGGTGCGCCCGTTGCTGATGATGGCCGTGTTGATGCCGATCACCTCGCCGCGGAGGTTCAGCAGCGGTCCGCCCGAGTTGCCGGGGTTGATCGCGGCATCGGTCTGCAGCATCTCGTTCGACCGTCCGTCGGTCACCTGGAACGGCCGCTTCGTCGCGCTGATGACCCCGACGCTGACGGTGTGCGCCAGGCTGAACGGGTTGCCGATTGCCATGACCCAGTCGCCCGGCGCCATCTGCGACGAATCGCCGAACTTGGCTTCCGGCAGCGGGGTGCTGGGCTTGTCGATCAGCTGGATGAGCGCGCTGTCGGTCAGCGCGTCGTGGCCGATCACCTTGGCGCTGTAAGTCGTCTCATCGTCTGCGTAGAGCAGCACGTCGATCTTGATGGCGTCTTCCACGACGTGGTTGTTCGTGAGGATGAGGCCGTCCTTGCTGATGATGAAGCCCGTGCCGGTCGCGCGGGTGGTGGGCTCGCGCTGACGGCGCTTGTTGCCCTGGCCGTTCTCGTCGCCTCCCCCGGGGGCCTGGCCGCCGCCGTTGGGACCGCCGAAGAAACGCCGGAGGAAGTCGTCGGGCGCGCCGCCGCCGCCACCGCCGAACAGATCCTCGAGGTCCTGCGCCTTCGCCTTCATCTCGGTCCGGATGTTGACGACCATCGGGGCCTGTGCCTTCGCGATGTTCCGGAACGTGTCGGCGTTCAGCGGACCGGTCAGCGGCGCGCTGTTCATCGGCGGCATGGCAAGAGATTGGGCCGATGACGCGGGCGCCAGATCCAGGCGCGACGCGATGACCATGCCGACTGCCACCGACGCGATCACGATGAGCGGCAGGTAGACCAGCGTCAGCTTCGGCACGGACAACAGGGTGAACTTGCGGGTGGACATCGAACTCCTCCTAAACGAGCGCCACGATCTTGCTTTGCAGCGGGCCGGTCACGCTGGCGTCCCGGCCACCCATGGTCATGTTGATTTCCGATCGCACACCGAAGTCGTCGAAGTACAGGCCCGGTTCAATCGTGAAGCCGGCACCGGCCAGAAGGCGCCGGTCGTCGTGGGTCTCGTAGTCGTCCATGTTGACGCCGTTCCCGTGCACCGATTCGCCGAGGCTGTGCCCCGTTCGGTGCAGCACGTTGGCGCCGTAGCCGGCGCCGCGCAGCACCGACGAAGCGGCGCGGTCGACTTCCCAGCCGCGAAGCTCGCGGCCTTCGCGCGCCGCGTTCGTGACCAGCGCCACCGCCGCGTCACGGCCCGCCGCCACCGTCGAAAACACCTGCTCGTAGCGCTCCGGCACCCGCGCGCCAGTGTAGCCGACCCACGTGATGTCGGCGAACACGGCCTGGGGACGGTCGAGCTTTCCCCAGAGGTCGAGCAGCACGATCTCCCCGGGCCGAATCGCGCGGTTCACCGCGGCGGTCGGCATGTAATGCGGGTTCCCCGCGTTCTCCTGCGCGGCGACGATCGGCGGCGAGTCGCTGACGAGCCCTTCGTCGCGGAACCAGCGGGTCATCAGCTGCTGAATATCGTACTCGGTCGTCGGCGTGCCCGAGGCCAGGCGCGTCCTGACGGCATCGAACGCGCGGTCCTTGATCCGATACAGGGCTTCCGACGCGCGTTTGTGCGTGTCGAGGGCGGCTGCGTCCCAGATCGTCGCGAAGCGCTGGACGAGGTCGCCGGACGAGACCACGTCCACGCCCATGCCCCGCACGAGCTCCACCGTGCCTGCGTCGATACGCGCGATATACGGGATGGCGCAGAGCGGCGAGTACTCCATCGCGACGCGCCGCACGCCCCGGAGCAGTTCGCGCAACCCGGCTTCGAGCTCATCGCGGCCTGCGTACCGCGCTTTCGAGCCCGGGAGTTGATCGAGCGCACCGCGCTCGATCGCGTGAACGAGGCCGCGAGGTTCACCCGTTGCGGGGATGAGGTAGTACCAGCGCCGGGTGGCGAGGTGTCCGCCGTCCCGGCCGACGCCGGCAATCTCGCCGGCGATGGGGTTCAACCCGTGAAAATCGTACAGCAGCCAGCCGTCGAGGCCGTCGGCCCCGAGGGCGGCCTGAACGGCGGTGACGTCGAGCCCGGCTGTCGCCTGGGGCATCCCGCAAGTATAGCGTGGCGGCCGGGCCGCGTCGGCGGCTCAGGCGTTCAATGCGGGCCGGAAAACCGGACGGCCCCGGTCAGGTGAGGCATAATTCGGGCATGAGCCGCACTATCAGCACCGCCGGCCTGATCATGGCCCTGGCGGGGACCGCGCTCGTCTCGGGCCAGGCGCCGGCCGGCCAGCCTCCGGCCGCTCAGCCGCCGGCCGCGGGACAGGCCCAGGGTCCGACTTTCAAGGTTCAAGTCGACTACGTCGAAGTCGACGCGCTCGTGACCGACGCGCGCGGGAACTACGTGCGCGATCTGAAGAGGGAAGACTTCCAGGTGTTCGAGGACGGCAAGCCGCAGGCCGTCACGGACTTTGCGCTCGTCGACATCCCGATCGAGCGCGCGGAGCGCCCGCTGTTCGCCAAGCAGGCGATCGAACCCGACGTGCGCAGCAACGAGCGGCCGTTCGACGGCCGCATCTACGTCATGCTGCTGGACGAGGCGCACACGCTGCCGTCGAATACGAACCTGGTCCGGCGCGCGGCCCAGAAGTTCATCGACGAGAAACTCGGCGCCAACGATCTGATGGCCGTGGTGTTCGCGCGGGGCGTCGTGGGAGGCGGCGGCAGCTACGGGCAGGAATTCACCAACAACAAGCGGCTGCTGAGCCTCGCCGTGCAGGGGTTTGCCGGGTCGGCGCCCCGGGCCGCGACGCTGAACAAGCTGCAGGACTACGTCAACACGTCGGCCGCGCGCTCGGCCGGCGCCGGCGGACCGCCGCAGGACATGGACCGGCAGGAGCGCGAGTTCAACGCGCGCGCGATGCTCGAGGAAATGACGGCCGTCGCGGACTGGTTCGCCAGCGTCCGCGGACGCAAGAAGACCCTCCTGCTGTTCAGCGAGGGCATCAGCTACGACATCCACGATCCATTCGCCAACGGCGGCAACAACGCGGCGTCGATGATCATGTCGCGCATGCAGGATTTCATCCGGTCCGCGACCAAGGCCAACGTCAGCCTGTACGCGATCGACCCGCGCGGCCTGATGGCGCTGTCGGACGGCAACATCGAGCTCGTCAGCGTCGGCGGCGGCGATCCCAACGCGGCCGGCCTGAACGAACGCGGGCTGCAGGAAGAGAACCGCCTCGCGCGTGAGAGCCTGCAGACCTTTGCCGAGGAAACCGGCGGCTTCGCCGTCGTCAACACCAACGGCTTCGCGAACGCGTACGATCGCATCGTTCAGGAGAACAGTTCTTACTACGTGCTCGCGTATTACCCCCCGAACCCGAAGCGCGACGGCAAGTTTCACAAGATCGAAGTCCGCGTCACGCGGCCCGGGCTGACCGTTCGCTCGCGCCGCGGCTACGCCAACCCGACGGGCAAGGTCCCCACGCCGCCCAAGACGACGCTGTCCGCGGAGTTGCGCGACACGCTGGACAGCCCGCTGCCGGTCAGCGGCCTGACGATGAAGGTGTTTGCGGCGCCCTTCAAGGGGACCGCGCCGAACGCGTCGGTCCTGCTCGGCGTGGAACTGCGCGGGCGCGACATCAGCACGGCGGCCAACTCAGGCCTCGAGCTGGCGTTCTTTGCGGTGGACGCCAAGGGCAAGCTCAAGGCGTCGAGCCGCGAAACCCTCTCGCTCAACCTCAGGCCCGAGACGAAGACCCGCGTCGAGCAGGGCAGCATCCGCCTCCTCAGCCGGATGAACGTCCCGGCCGGACGCTATCAGCTGCGCGTCGGCGCGCGCGACGTCACCGGCGGCGCGCTCGGGTCCGTGCTGTACGACCTCGATGTCCCCGACTTCGAGAAGACGCCGCTCGCGATGAGCGGCCTCGTGCTGACCTCGGCCGCGTCGAGCCTGTTGCCGACGGCCAAGCCCGACGCGGACCTGCGCCAGGTGCTGCCGGGCCCGCCGGCGGCGACGCGCGCGTTTGCGCAGAACGATCAGCTGGCGTTCTTCACCGACATCTACGACAACGACACGTCGAACGCCCACACGGTGGACATCACCGCGACGCTGACCGCGGACGAGGGACGGGTCGTCTTCAAGAACGCCGAGGAGCGTTCGACCGCCGACCTCGCGGGGAAGAAGGGCGGTTTCGGGTACGGTTCGGCGATCTCGCTGCAGGACTACCCGCCCGGCCTGTATGTCCTGAAAGTGGAGGCGCGTTCGCGTCTCGGCAAGAACGCCACGGCGAGCCGCGAGTTACAGATCACCATTACGCCGCCGGAAAGCCAGCCGCGATAGACCATGCCATTCATGCTGGCCCTGATTGCGGCCTTCCTGATGACACTCCAGGCGCCCGCGGCCATCCGCTCGATCGACAAGGGCCTCGACAGCCAGATGGACGCGGCGCGTCAGGCGACGGTGCGGACGGCGGCCGAGTGGGAAGCCCTCTGGCGGCTGCACGGGGGCGAGCGCACCCGCCCGGCCGTCGACTTCGGGAAGGAAATGGTCGTCGCGGTGTTCATGGGAAGCCGGCCGACGGCCGGCTTCTCGGTGGAAATCGTCGGTACGCGGGTCGACGGGCCCGCCCTCGTCGTTCAGTATCGTGAGACGCGGCCGGCGGCGGACGCGTTCGTCGCGCAGGTCCTGACGATGCCGTACCACATCGCGGCCGTGCCGAGACGCGCGGGCGTGACGGACGTCAGGTTCGAAAAGATCCCGTAACTACTTTTTGGCTGCCGGTGCCGCGGCCTTCGCCGGATCGTCGAGCTTGCTGACGCGCTTGGGCTTGATGGTCCCGTTCGCGTGGCTGAAATTCCAGCTGTTGCTGTTCATCTTCCCCTGCTGGAAAGGCGTGGTGATCGTGATCGTGTCGACGGCGCCCGCCGCCAGCGGCTTGTCCAGGGTTCCTTCTCCGGCCGCGACGATGTTGCCGCCCTTGTCGAACCACGTTTCGGCGACCTTCAGCCGGGCGATCGGGGCGCTCGCCACGTTCTTGATGCGAATCGTCGTGACGACGTTGTCGCCGTTCTTCTTGGTGACCGGCTGGGTAAACTCCACTTCCGCCTGACCCTTGATCGGCGGTTCGACCTTCTTGCCTGCCAGCACCTGCTTGAATTCCGGCGCGGTCTGCGCCATCAGAACGCCAGGCGCGCCGGCGATCCCGACTGCAACCAGCGCTGCCACCACTGCGAAATGCGCACGAGCCATACCTGTCCTCCTCTGACTTACGGGCGGGGATTATACGTTACATCTCGCCGTTCCAATCCTCGGGTTCAGGATTGAGCGAGCGAAAGATTTCCATGTGCCATTTTCCGCCGCCCCAGGGCTCGATGACTTCGGCGGCGACGACGTCCACGAGAATTTCCGAAAAAATCCGCCCTTCGGGATCGCCCTCGAGGTGATACGCCGGCTCGTCCCAGCCGAAGTTCGGATACAGCATCAGCGTCAGGAACAGATCGTAGCCGTCGTCGACGACGATGAGCTGGCCGCAGGGGCGTTTGAGCGTCGAATGATAGATCAGATACTTCTCGGCGCTGTGCGCGCGGATGTAGCGCTTGAGCGCGAACTCGCGGGCGACGACCTCTTCGACGGCGATCTTCTTGTCCCAGCAGTCGCGGCAATACTTCTCTTCACCTCTCGGCTCGGACACCTCTTTCGCGCCGCAGAGCGCGCATCGCGATTTGACCACCGACTTTCTCGGCATATCATGAAAGTCTAGCACTATGGACAGACCCTCGCGACCTCCTCGACCTCCTCACCAGGGCCTCAGGCATCTCGCGCTCAACGCGCGCGACCTCGACGCGATGAAGGACTTCTACGTC